>Ga0207416_1001339_pt1 | contig 33691 bp, 31 predicted proteins | sample PaiPotPPM11metaG_FD_184107 | JGI IMG/M metagenome (GOLD analysis project Ga0207416, IMG submission 184107) | Iron sulfur acid spring bacterial and archeal communities from Banff, Canada, to study Microbial Dark Matter (Phase II) - Paint Pots PPM... ...
CGCTCCCGGTCACACTGCTCACCGAGGAGCACGCCGTGGACTTCGCCCGGCGGCTGGTGCGCGAGACGCCCGGCTTACCCAAGGCGACGCTGCTGACGTACACGACCGCGGTGGTGCGCTTCTACGCCTTCCTCTTGCGCGAGGGCTACCGCGCGGACTTGCCGCTGCCCCGACTCGCGGAGCGGCTGAAGGCGATCCGTGGCAAGCGGCCGCGCAGCCTGCCTCGCGTCCCCGAGGACGCGGTGTTGGAAGCGATCCTGTCCGCGGCCCGCGGTCGCCCCGTTGGAGGCGAGCCTCGTCTTGCTTGCCTCCGCCTACGCGACATCGCAATGCTGGAGGCAATGCGCGGCTCGGGCATGCGCGTCTCGGAGCTGGTGGGATTGCGGCGCGGCGACCTCATGCGCAGTCAGCAGGCGGCGCGCGTCACCGGCAAAGGCAGCAAGATGCGCCTTATCTACTTCACCCCCAACGCCTGGCAATGCCTCGAAACCTATTTCGCGGCCCGCCGCGCCGGCGCCGCGGAACGGTCCATCGCGCTGCAGCCGGTGTTCACCCGCCACGATCGCGGCGCTGGCGACCGGCTCCTCCCACTGTCCACGAAGTCGGTCCGCCAGATCGTGCGGACGCTCGGCATCGCCGCGGAACAGGAAGACGCCGGGGTCACTCCGCACCGCTTCCGCGCCTGGTTCGCGACGCACATGGTCGAAACTACCGGCGACCTTGCCGCGACCCAGGACCTCCTGGGCCACGAGTCGGCCGACACCACCCGCGTCTACACCCGGGTCGCGGCGCAGCGCTTGCGCGAGCTACACCGGCGCGCCTTCGCGGACGATGGCGCGCCGGTCTGATCCCTATGCACGGGCGGCTTGGGCCGCTATGGCGTCGTCGAGCCCGGAGCCTTCTCGTCAGGCGCGGCGCGCCGGCGGCTACCGCCGATGCGGCCGATCCGCGCGTAGTGTTCGGGGCCCAACTTGTCGCGCGTCGCCTTGCCGCCTTTTTCGCCAATACGCGCGTAATGCTCCATTCCGAGGTCGGCTTTCACCATGTTGCCGCCTTTCTTGCCAATCTCGGCATAGAACGACGAGCCGTACTTCTCTCGTACCGCCTCACCGCCATGCCGCGCCGCCGGGGTACCGGGCTTGGGACCGCGCTTGGAACCTGCCGAAGATGTCTCCTGATCTGCCATGACCGCTGCCTACCTCCTCTACACGACAATGCCCACGTGCTGCTGCTTCGGCGTACTCGCACGCCTACCCATCCGAGCCGGATCGCCTGAATGCTGTGATTCCTCTATTGTACAGCTATACGGCCTGCTTGGCTAGTGGTGAGGCCGCGGTGAGCGCACATCGGCCATCAGCGAAGGAGTCCTATCTTAATTGGGAGCGACAGCCCGGCTCGGTCCAAACGGATCAGCGCGCCTTATACTGTGCCACGGCTCCTTCCTTGCCGAGGAGCGTGAGGAGTCTGGGGTCGGCACATGCAGCGCTGGGCGACGGAGCACCCCTGGCAGTTCGCCGCGATCATTGGGGTCATCGCCGGGATCGTTCGCGAGGTGCTCCAGATCGAGATTCAGAGGCGGTCGATCGCGGCCAGTCTCCCCGACGCCATCACCTGGGCCATACTGTTCTTCCTGGTCTGGGGCGTGCTCGGCTGGTGGCGGAGCCGGGCCGTCCGTAAGTAGATTTCGGCCCGATCACCAGCCGCGGTCGTCTGTGCCCGCTGGAAGACGTGCACGCCTGCCTACGCCAACAGCTCGCGCAACCGATCTGCCACAATGTGCACGTCGTCGTCGCGCACCAGTGCCGGATTGATCACCACCGCATCGACATCGGCGCCGACGTACACGGCTGGGTTGCCTTGGCGGAGTCGGGCGACGACATCGTCGGCGCTCCGGCGAGCAGTCGAGGCGTCGACGCCGATGCGGAGCACTCGCGGCGCCGCGCCGATACCGTGAACAATGTCCAGCCGTACTCCCGGCAGCCCTTCAAGATTCCGGCCGATGGCTTGCAGCGCGCTCACGTGCCCGGCCAGCCGTAGCTCGTGGTCCGTCGCCATCCAGTCTTGAAGCGCAGCGACGACGCCGACGATCTCCTGGCGATCCAGCTTCATCGGTCGCCCGAACGCCCTGTTGCCGGCCATCATCTCGAAACCGATGAAGCCCTGCATCGCCGCCGCCGCGACCAGGCTCCGCTTGCCGCACAGGATGCCGGATGATTGGGGCGCGCCGATGTACTTGGCGCCGAAGCAAACCAGATCGATTCCCATCTTCGGGTAACTGGTGAACCGGTCCAATGGATAGACCTGGCCGGCGGCATCGACCAGGACAGGCACCGACTTGCCGTGGGCGATCGCCAGGACCTGGGCGAGCGACAGCGTGCCGGCCTTCCCTTCCAGGTGCGCCGGATAGAGCACGACCGCCGTGTCCGGACCGAGCGCCGCGTCGAGCTGCTCGGGCGTCGTCCCGGCATCGTCGCCCACGTCGACCAGCGTCGTGCCGACGATGGTCGTGGCGTGCTCGTATTTGTAATGGTGCGCCTTTTGGATGAGGACCGTGCTTCTCATACCGGCAGTGTCCGGAAGGCGCCCTATCGCGTCGAGGTCCGACCCGGTGACGCAGGCCGCGGTTCCGAGCGCCATGGCCGCCGCGGCGCCGGACGTCACGTAGGCCGCCTCGGCGCCGAGCAGGGAGGCGATGATCTCACCCGCCCGGTCCAGCAGCCGCGGCATGTCCACGAAGTAGCGCTCGGCCTGCTCCATCGCGGCCTTCACGTGGGGAGACGGCGTCGATCCGCCTAGCAGCGTCTGATGGCCGCGAGCATTGATGACCGGGATCACCCCCAGCTCGTCGTAGATGGACGGCTTGTGCGACAAGGCAGCCTCTCCTATTCTTCCAAGGCACGACGCCAACCGCTCGGCCGCGGGCAACATCGGGGAGCCCTACCGGCCGATACGCGTTGCGCTCACCATAGAGTCCGCCGCGTGGCGCGTCAAGCCGCCGATCTTAGATGTGGCAGGCGGCCAGCCCGTGCTTCTCCAAGTAGCGCTGGTGGTATTCCTCGGCTGGATAGAAGGTGGAGGCCGCGGTAATCTCCGTCACGATCGGCTTGCGGAAACGGCGCGCCTGCTCCAGCCGCGCCTTCGACGTCCGGGCCGCTGCCTCCTGGGCCGGATCGTGGAAGAAGATCGCCGAGCGGTACTGCGTCCCAAAGTCCGGACCCTGGCGGTTGAGCTGCGTCGGGTCGTGGTTCTCCCAAAACACCTTGAGCAGCTCGTCGTAGGACACCTTTTGCGGATCGAACTCAACCTCTACTGCCTCGGCGTGCCCGGTCCGGTGGCCGCAGACATCTTCGTAGGTGGGGTTGGGCAAGGTTCCCCCGGTGTAGCCGACATGCGTGTCAATCACGCCGGGCGTCTCCCGGAACGTGGCCTCCACTCCCCAAAAACAACCAGCGGCAAATGTGGCGCGTGACATGTGATGTGTTCTCCGAAGTCCACTATGCGTTGCAAACAGTCGCCGACTGTGCCATTGGGCGAGGCACGATCCCATACGCCCCATGAGTCAGCATGACCATCAATTGTAACGTAGGCATTGCTGGCTACGGAAAGCCGGCCCCTTCCTGACCTGACCACCTGCGAGCGAGACCAGTTAGCCGGACCGGGCGGCCAGAACCTGCGCCAGCAGCAGCACGATGATTGACACGGCCACGAGCAATACGGCCAACACCAGCGCCGCCGGCAGATCCGTCTGAAGGGCTTGCACGATCGCCAGCGACATCGTCTGCGTGCGCCCTTCAAAGTTGCCGGCGAACAGGAGCGTGGCGCCGAACTCCGACAGGGCACGGCCCAGACAAAGGACGGCGCCGCCCGCGATGCCGGGCAGGGCGAGCGGCAGCGTCACCAGGCGGAAGCCTTGCCAGAAGTCAGCGCCATCCATGGCTGCCGCCTCCTCCACCGCCTTCTCGATGCCGCCGAACCCCAGCTTGGCGCTGCGCACGTAGAACGGCGCGGCGACGAAGACCTGGGCCAGTACGACCGCGGCAGTGGTGAAGGGCAGCTCAATGCCCAGCAGGGACAGTTGATCGCCGAGCAGCCCTCGGCGGCCAAAGGCCATGAGCAAGGCGACGCCCGCCACCATCGGCGGCAGAACCAGCGGCAGGTCGGCGATCGTTTGCAGGAGCCAGCGGCCGGGGAACCGGCAGCGGGCCAGCAGATAGGCCAGCGGTGTGCCGGTAATGAGGATGATGAGCAGCGTCAGCATAGTCGTCACCAGCGTCAGCCGCACCGCCTCGAGCACCAGCGGCTTGGTGAGGCTGGGCCAAAATTCGGGTGAGGTCAGTGCCCGCCAGATGAGGGCTGCCAACGGTAAGACGATGAATCCGACGAGGACGACCCCCGGAACCGCGAAGAGAACCGTCGGCGTACCCGGGGAGGTCGGCGCCTCAGGAGCGGCTGACCTCTGTCCTACAGCAACGGTGGGGAGAGCCCGGTCAGCCATTTGCGGCCGCTCGGACGACAGTAAAGCCATACTTCGCCAGCACGCCTTGGCCCGCCGGGGAGAGGACGTAGTCGATGAAAGCGGCAGCGCCGTCCGCGTTAGGCGCTCCCTTGACTACCGCGATCGGGTAGAGCGCGATGACGTTGAACTGGTCGGGGATATCGATCATCTTCACCGCGCCGCGGACCGAAGGAGTCACGTCGGTCTGGTAGACCACGCCGGCGTCGGCCTCTCCCAACTGCACCTTGGCAACGACATCTTTGACATTTGCCTCGTCCGACACCACGTTCTTTTGCACCTGATCCGCGAAGCCGCTGCCGAAACTGGCGTCCTGCGCCATCTTGGCAAAGGATTGGCGAGCATAGTTGCCGACCGGCACATCTTTCTGCGCCAGCACCAACTTGACCCCCGACTTGCCCAGGTCCTGCAGTCTGGCGATACCCGCCGGATTGGCCGCCGGCACAATCAGCGTGAGCTTGTTCTGAGCGAACGTGCGCGGATCGCCGGCGATCGTTCCATCCCTCTGGGCGCCCTGCATATTGGACTGGTCCGCGGAGGCGAAGATGTCGGCGCGAGCCCCTTGCGCGAGCTGCGTGCGCAGCGTGGGCGATCCGCCGAAGTTGAAGGCCGCCTTCACGCCGGGATTGGCGCGCTGCAGATTCGCGCCGATCTCCTTGAACGCATCGGTGAGCGATGCCGCGGCAAAGACGGTCAAGTCACCCTGGAGCCGCGAGGCTGCGACGGAGCTGGAGCTCGCGGAGCTCGTGGCAGGAGCCGGCGCGGTCGAGGCGAGCGAGGCCGCGACGAGGGGGAACAGTAGGGCGAGCAGGACGCCCCAGAGATACCACCTACGGCTTGGCAAGAAGCACCTCCGTGGATTTGATGACTATCACGATGCTCTGGCCGGCAGCCAGTCCGAGTCGCTCGGCCGAGTTGCGTGTGATGACCGACACCACCTCCTGGCCACCAACGTCGACGAGGATCTCCGCCATAAGCCCATCCGTCTGCACGGACTTGACGGTACCCTTCAGTTGATTGCGCGCGCTCAGCTCCACGGATCTCACCCTTTCCTTGTCCACCGACCGATCACGATGCCAGCTCGGCGACGACAGTCCCAGCGCCGGTGCTGTCGTAGCCGCCTAGCGCGGCGAGCTCCCGCCGGTAGGGTCCGGCAACCGCCACGTCCAGTAGCGCCTGCACCGGCGCCGTGCCCAGGTAGATTTGGGGGATCACCAGGTCATAGCGCTCCGCTTGCAAGGGCACGAAGCCCAGGCCCAGGGCGCGTGCGACCGCCAGAATGCCCGGTCCGGTGTCGGCAGCTCCTGCCGCGACCGCATCGGCAACGGCCTGGTGCGTCGAGACCTCGCGCGCAAAGCCCCGGACCCGCTCCGATGGGATCCCCGCCTCGACCAGCCAGGCGTCGAGCAGCATGCGGCTGCCCGATCCCAACTCCCGATTGACCAACGTGACGTCCGGGCGTCCGAGGTCACCGGCGTCGGTAATGGCCTTGGGATTGCCGGCGGCGACGATCAACCCCTGTTGCCACTCGGAGAGTGTGATCACCACGAGGTTCTGGCCGGGCAGCTCGCGCCGCACATAGGGCACGTTGCACTCGCCGGTGGCAGGATCGCGCAGGTGCGTGCCGGCGATGTGGGCTTCCCCACGCCCCAGGGCCCGCAGCGCGCGCAGGCTGCTCCGTGGCGCCCAAACCAGCCGAAAGGCCGGGTAACGCCGGGACAGGTGAGCGCCCAGGAGTGCCAAGGCGGGATCACAGCCGCAGACCACGACGGCGTGCTCCACCAATTCCGGATCGATCATCAGCTCTACGCTCGCCTGTTGGTCCGTACTCGTGGCCAGACCGTCGGCCGCGGTGACGGTGGCCACACTGCCCTGGAGCGGATTCGCCAGCAGCCGGTCGCCGACGCGAGCGACCTGCACACGCCGCGGCTGCGCATCCCCGGCGAGGTCGTCGCCTATCAACTCGGCCAGGAGGCGAACCGGCTCATCCGGCAACCAGAACAGCGACTCGACTGAACAACCCAGCGCCTGAGCCAGACGCAACGCCACGACGGTGTTCGGAACGTACTGCCCCGTCTCGATTGCGTGGATGGCCTGCCGGGTGATCACCCCGCGCTCCGCCAGCGTCTGCTGGCTCAGACCGGCTGCCAGGCGGCGCGCACGCACACCATTCGCGACGATGCCAAGACCAGCGGCGTGCTGCAACGGTGTACTCCAACCGTAAGTGTACGGTACATCGGTCAGTTTGTCATCTACTGTTGGCAAAATGGGTGAGACGCAGAGCATTGCAGAGCAAGCGGGCGTCCGGCGGATGGCGGGAATGGTCACCGGAGCGCGGGCGTCCCGCCCGCCCCGGCTCTCCGGTGCGCCGCATTGCCGCCTCACCGGTAGCGTGTCCGCCAGCGGCGACCACCGGGCGGGCGGGACGCCCGCGCTCCGCCGAAATCGCCGCAAGGTCGCTGCGTTGGGGGCAAGCGCGCACAGACATCGGCCCCCTGTGCTACCTTCTGCTTTCTAGGTGAAGACGGAGATGATCGATGACGCCGCCAGCGGGATCGACCGCGGCCCCGAACGTCGCGATTGGAGGACAAGCGCCCAATGTCCCGAAAGTAGTCTTGATCGGCGATTCCATCCGGCTCGGCTACGCGCCGCTGGTCACGGAGCGACTGCACGGACGCGCGCTGCTGGTGAGTGACGCCGAGAACGGTGGGGACAGCGCCAACGTGCTCAGGAATCTCGACGATTGGGTCATTCGCGAGCAGCCGGACCTTGTCCACGTCAACTGCGGCCTGCACGACCTGAAGCGAAACCGCGATGGCAGCTATCAGGTGGGCTTGGACCACTACGTGGCGCACCTTGGTGAGATTGTCGCCCGCATTCGGGCGAACAGCGATGCCACCGTGGTATTCGCCACGACCACACCCATACTGGACGACCGGCACGCCGGGCGAGGCGCCGGCTTCGACCGGTTGGAAGCGGACGTGCGGCGCTACAACGCCGCCGCGATCGAAGTCATGGCAGGCGCCCGCGTTCCGGTACACGACCTGCATTGGATCGTCGAGCAGAACGAGCCCGAGCAATTACTCGACACGGACGGCACGCACTACACTCCGGCCGGCTACGAGCGGTTGGCGGAAGCGGTCGTCGACTGCACCCGGCGCCACCTGGCCATCCGGCGCTACCGAGCATTGCCAGCGCCCGCCTCCGGCGCGCAAGTGGCGGCGGAATACCGTGCTGCCGAAGCCGAGCGCGATGCCCACGTTCCGACGGCCTATCGGCGCCAGCGCATCCCCGACCTCGCAGCCCCACGGGATGCCACCGAATGGGGAGCACGGCGACCAGGTGTGCTGGAAGCGGTGCGCCAGTCGCTGGGCGACCTGCCGCCATCACCGTCGCCGCGACAGGCGCGGATAATCGCCCGGGAGCTCCACGCCGGCTATACCCTCGAAAAGGTGGCCATAGACAACGGCGTCGACGGGCGGGTGACCGCCCTATTGCTCATCCCCGAACGACTCCAGCAGCCGGCCCCGGCGGTCCTCTGGCTGCATTCGTCCACGCCGGACAGCACCCAAATCATCGTCCCCAACACCAACGGCGGCAGCGAGTCGCTCGGCGCAGCGTTCCTGCGCGCCGGCTACGTCGTCCTCTCCCCCGATGCCTACTGGCACGGCGATCGAGCGGGAACCGGACCGGCCGGGGACTTGGAGACCTCGCGAGCTGAGCAGGAGAGCCTCTTCAAGTTGCACCTGTGGTACGGCCGCACCCTCTGGGGAATGTTCGTCCGCGACGACCAGATCGCGCTGGACTACCTGTGCAGCAGACCGGAAGTCGACGCGACCCGTATCGGCGCCACGGGCATGAGCATGGGCAGCACGCGCGCCTGGTGGCTGGCCGCGCTGGACGAACGCATTGCCGCCACCGTGGCGGTCGCCTGCCTGACCCGCTACCAGAACTTGATCGCCCACGGCCAGCTTCGCCAGCACGGCATCTATTACTTCGTCAACGGTCTCCTGCAGCGGAACTTCGACACCGAAGGGGTGCTGTCCTTGCTGGCTCCGCGGCCGTTTCTGGCCCTCACCGGCGAGCTGGACGCGGGATCGCCGGCCGATGGGATCCGCATCCTGGAGCAGAAAGTCGGCGACATCTACCGCGCGCTTGGCGCCGGCGACCGCTTCCGCAGCGTCCTATACCCGGAGACGGGCCACACCTATACGGCAGCGATGCGTAGCGAGATGCTCAGTTGGTTTGGTCGCTGGTTTGGCCAGCCCCTACACCACCGCTTCCCAAGGCAAGCGCCGCGCTGATCTTTGAATAACCACAATCGCTCGGCGAACTGGGACGATGTGAGAGCAAGAGGGTTCCCCGGCCTAAAGGCTGCGGGGGGCCGGCACCGCCGCCGGCCCCCCGCAGCGAATTGCCCCTGCCCGGGACCCTTACCGACGCGGCCCTCGCTCGATCTGATCGAGCTGGCGCTCCGCATCCTCGATGCTCACCTGGCCGCTACGCACTGCCTCTAGAATCCGCAGCCGTAGCGCCTCCGGTGAGTCCAGACGCGTCGAGCTGGCCGGCTCAGGCGAGGGCGAAGGCATCGGCGCCGCGCCGATACCGGATATGGAAGATGCGGCTGCCTCCTCCGCAACCGCCTCGTCTGGAGGCGCGGCCGGCCCTGCAAAGCCAGACGGCGCGACGGGTGGCGCCGGCGGGACCGGCGGCGCAGGAGCGACCGGCGGCACGGGCGGTAGCGGTCGTTCTACGTTGATCCGGACCGCCTGTGGCGGGGTTGGCGGGCTCGGCGGCCTGGGCGGCTCGTCCGCGCCTGGCCAGCCGCGGCGCGAGCGACGGCCAAAGCCCAGGTCCTCCAGGACATTTTCCACGTCCGGGCCGAGACTCTCGCGGAGATTCCGCAGCGTGTCCCGCACGGTCGAGGCGACCGTCTGGCTCACCTCCTGGCTGACGCGGCTGGCCTCACCGGCGATACCGGCCACGTGGGCGGCGTCGGTGACGTAGCGCTGCGCATCCGTGCCGGCGCGCGCCACCCAGCGACTCGCCTCCCGCTCGGCGCGACGCGCCTCACGCTCGGCGACCCGCGTCGCCTGCTCCGCCGCTCGGGCCGCCTGGCGGGCCACCCGATCGGCTACCTGCTCATAGCGCTCCTGGAAGTGACGCGCGTAGCGCTCACCCCAGTCCTCGCCCCAGCGGCTCGGCCAGCCGAAGTCGAAGGGCGAGCCGCCCCTCCCCCACCGGCCCGACCGGCCCCAGCGCCCGGATCGCCGCTCGTCCCGGTCGGCGGCGTCGCCCTCCGACGATTGCTCGCGCGGCACCACGGCGACGCGCCCGCCGGCGGTTGCCGTCAGCGTGGACCCGGCAGCGCCGAGCTCGCCTTGCACGTGCCGGCCGTCGTCTTCACGACGCTCCTCCGTCAGCGGCAGCGCCACTTCAATCGTGCTGGCCGAGCGCAGATCGATCGCGACACTGGCAGCCGGATCAAGCGCCAGCAAGGTGTCGCCGGCGCTGCTGAGACGAATCGTCGACTCCGCGCGCGGCGACCCGGCATAGTAGACGCTACCGGCAGAGGTGACCTCCAGTGATCCCAGCACGTCGATCACCCGCGCATCGCCCGCTACGTCCGGCAAAGTCAGGTTGGCCGACACCTGGCGAGCCTTGACCGAGCCGCCGACCCGGTCGATCTTCGCATCAGCGCTGAGCTGATCGAGGGCGACGTCGCCGTTGATCTGTCCGGCTTCGACGGCGCCGCTTCCCTCCTGCAGCCGCAACGAGCCGTTCACGCGCGGCAGCGACAGCGGGCCGGCGCACTCGCGCGCCTGGACGTCGCCGGCCACTGACTCGGCGACCTGCACCGCGCCGTGGACCTCCTCAAGCCGGAGGCTGCCGTCGATACGCTGCAACGTGACCTGGCCGTGCAGCTCGCGCAACTGGGCGTCACCGGCGACGCGCCCCTTGGCAGTCAGGCTGCCGCGCAGATCCTTGACGCGCAGGGACCCGTTCACGGCTCCGCTGATCGCGACGTCGCCGCCGACATCATCCACCGCCACATCGCCGCCGGTATCACCCATCACCTCCACCGCGTCGCCGAGGTCGCGGAGACGCAAGCTGCCCTGGACCGCCTGCAACGAAACCCCGCCGCGCAAGTCCGACAGGTGGCAGTCGCCGGCCACCGTTCCCGCGACGTGGACACTGCCTTGAATGTCGCTGAGCCGGACCGAGCCGTTGGAGCCGGCAAGCATGACGCCGCCCCGGACGTCGCGCACCAGCAGGTCGCCCTTGCTCGGCGTGGTGATGGCGACCGACTCGGCGACGTCTTCGAGGCGAATCTGTCCTCCGCCGTTACCGACGCGCACTTCACCGGAGACATCGTGGACGTGGACGTCGCCGCTGATGCCTTCCAGCGTACAGGAGCCGGCGATATCGTCCAGGCGGACGCTGCCGGATATTTCCGACAAGGTCACCCGACTCGCCACGTCGGAGGCGCGAACGTCGCCGCGTCGGCTCGCAATCTCGACCGATCCGGCGATATCCGCGAGGACGACCGCGCCATCACCGCCATTGATGCTCACCGCGCCGCGGCCGTCACGAATGTTGATGCCGCCGCGCACATCCTGGGCGCTCAGCGCCCCGACGTCGCGAGCTTCTACGGCCCCTTGCCGCCCAACCACGCGAAGCGAGCACTCGTTGGGCAGGCCCAGCTCCAACGCCGGGGCATTGCCGATCACGAGCTCCTCGCCTTCGAGGGCCACCGTCGGGCGCTCTCCGGAACGAGTACGCACGACGACCTGTTCCGATCCATGGACGCTGAGCTGACCCCAGCCGCCTTGCACACGTACGCCCCCCGGCGGGATACTGAATTGTTCGTCCATCAGAGCACCTCCTCCGACGTTGGCGCCTTCCGGCGCAGCGTATCGAGTCGCGCCAGGCCCTCTTCAATGGTGATCTCGTTCCGCTCGACTTGGCGGAGAATCTGCAGGCGCTCATCGCCGGCCGCCGGCGCCGTCTGGGTCTTGCCCACCGGCTGACTGGCGGGCCGCTCGAACTGCGCCGCGCCCGCTCCATCGACGGCGGAGAGATAGAGGGAGCCGCTCATCGAGGAAAGCCGGACTTGAGGGCCACCGCCGTTGACGGTGGCGCGCCAGCGACCGCGCTTGCTCTCCAAGACTTGCATGGGCAGCGCGCAGCGGGCGTTGCCGCTCATGCTGCTGAGCTGGGCCTCGCAGCCGAAGTCGGCCGGCACGAACAGCCGGAGGTCGCCGCTGACGGTCTGTACCGTGGCGCCCCCGGGCAAGCCGTTGCGTACCGTGGCCTCGGTCGTGCCGCTCACCGCGTTCGCCTTCAGCTCCGTGGTCTTACTGTCGCGCACGATGAGATCACCTGAGACCGTGTTCCAGCGAACGGCGCCGGAAGTCTCGGTCACGATCGCGCTGCCCGACACGGTGTTGAGGCGAAGATCGCCCGTAACCTTGGTCACGACGATCTTGCCGGACACCGTATTGGCCGTCTGCCCTACGTCGAGCCCGGCCAGGCTGACGTCGGCGGACACGGTGGAGACGCTCGACTGGGTGCGCGCCGGCACTTCCAGCACGCACAGCACGTTCGGCGGCCCGGCGCGCCGCTCGAACCAGCCCATGATGGCCTTGTCCGACAAGACGCGAATGGCGACGCGGTGCCCGTCGTGCTCGATCTCGATGGGCGCGCGCTCGACATCCTCGTCCGACAATCGGCGCTCCGGGTCAACCTCGAGGCGTGCGCGGATCGTCGTGGTCGAGGTCCCGGTGATGCGCACCGTCCCGCGCACGTTGTTCAGGCGCAGCTCGGCTTCCGAGCCGACATCGAAGCTGCGCTCGATCAACCGGCCGGTCACCCGCTCCAGAGGCATCGGACCTGTCCTTTCTTCGCTGATTGCTATCGCCACCTAACTTCCCCCTTTCAACATCGCCATGGCTTGTTCCGACGTGATGCGGCCGGCGCTGAGGTCGGCCAGGATGGTCCTTCGTCGCTCCTTATCGTCGGTCAGGCCGAGCGTCCGCAGGAGCTCGTCCAGCCGGCTGCGCACGGTCGGATAGGAGATGCCGAGCTCCTCCTCGACGTCCTTGATAACGCCGCGCGAGCGGAGGAACGCCTCCAGGAACTGCAGTTGCTCGCGGCCGAGGCGAGCGAACCGGCTCGGGGCGAACTTCCCCTCGATGGTGGTATGGCAGCTTGGGCAGTGCAGCCGCGTCACCTCCATCGTCTCCCCGCACACTGGGCATTGCCCGGGCACTTCATGTGGCATTCCGTCTCCTCGATCAACAAAATCAATACCAATATTGAAAATATAGGGCGTGGAAGCCGCATTGTCAATAGTTCGCCATGGCGAAAACCCAACAAAAAAGGCCGGTGGCAGCAACATACGTTGCTCCCACCGGCCCAGCAAGCAGGCCCGTGACGGCGCTAGGGCGCCGAGACGGTTATCTTGCCACTGTCCTTGGCGCCTTTCGCATTGACCCACCCGGATCCGGAGCCGGACTGCGGCCGCTTGAACTCCGCGACGTTGGCCTGCGCCCCCTGATCCGAGTCAAACGGCGCGCCGCCGGCTTCGAACGCCACCGCGGCGTTGCCATCCGTGTAGAACTCGGCGGTGACCTGCTTATCGGGGACCTTGGCCGCAAACTCCTGGACCACCTTCTGAATGTCGGCGGAGGTGGGGGTGCGCTGCACGACTACCAAGGCGTAACGCCAGCCGTCGCTCCCCTGAATCTTGGCCTGCACCAGATAAGGCTCCTGCACCGCGCCAATCGCCGCGTGGACGCCGAGGCCCAGGAGCACGGCGACGACGACCACACCGACGATCCACTTGAATCGAGGAGAACGGACCATACTGCTTGACATTCCTAGCTACGAGGTATCAGCTATCAGCTATCAGCTATCAGCACTCCGAAGATCACGGCACGGCTTGCAGATCGCTGGCCGGCCAATCTGTGGAGGCTGATAGCTGACCGCTGATAGCTGATAGCTCCTCTAAAACAGCGACTCTTGCGAGCTGGGATCGAAGATGTGCATGCGCGAGGCATCCAGCATCAGGTCGATCGTGTCGCCCGCTGCTACATTGGTCCGTGAGTCCACTTTGGCCACGGGGTTGTGGTTGCCGGCGATCAGGTACATGTGGATCTCACTGCCCATGTGCTCGACGACGTCCACCTTCATCCGCGTCGGGTTCAGCTCGGTGATCGGCGGAGCCCAGGCACGGTCGTACATGTCTTCGGGGCGCAGTCCCAGCACCACCGAGCTGCGCCCAAAGGTCTTCAGCTTCGGCACGAACTCCTGCGGCACCTTGATCTCGAAGGCGCCGGCGTCCACCGTCATCTGGCCGTTGTCGGCCCGCACCTCCGATGGGAAGAAGTTCATCGCCGGGCTGCCGATGAAGCCGGCCACGAACATGTTGGTCGGGTGATCGTATACCGTCTGCGGCGTGTCCAATTGCTGAAGCACGCCGTCGCGCAGCACGGCGATGCGACTGCCCATCGTCATGGCTTCGACCTGATCGTGGGTCACGTAGATCACCGTGGTCTGCAGGCGCTGGTGCAGCTTGATCAGCTCAGCGCGCGTCTGCACGCGCAGCTTGGCGTCGAGGTTGGAGAGCGGCTCGTCCATCAAGAAGACTTGCGGCTCGCGCACGATCGCCCGCCCCAGCGCCACGCGCTGGCGCTGGCCGCCGGACAACTGCTTGGGCTTGCGCTGCAGCAGCTCTCGGATACTCAGGATCTCCGCCGCCTGGTTGACGCGCTGCTCGATCTCCTTGCGCGGCGTCTTGCGCAGCTTGAGGCCGAAGGCCAGGTTGTCGTACACGCTCATGTGCGGGTAGAGCGCGTAGGACTGGAAGACCATGGCGATGTCGCGGTCCTTGGGAGCAACGTCGTTGACGAGGCGGTCGCCGATGTAGATGTTGCCGTCGGAGAGCTCCTCCAGGCCGGCGATCAGGCGCAGGCAGGTCGATTTGCCGCAGCCGGACGGCCCGACCAGGACGAGGAACTCCTTGTCCTTGACGGCGATATTGACGTCGTTGACGGCGACGACTTCACCAAACCGCTTGGAGACGTGATCGAGGGTGAGACTTGCCATAACGAGACTTCACTCCTTCACAGCACACTCCGGCACATGGACCGGCACAAGAAGCGTGGTGGCTGGACGACTTCGCCGCGGCGCAAGGCCTGCGCCATTCCACGCCGGCAAAAACAGAACTCTTCGGCAAAAGCCGCTTTTTGCCCGGATACCGTCCCGACCGGGCGTGTCTCCACCTTGGGAGCGTCTCTCTCCGGCAATACAGGCGTCTCTCTCCAGGGAGCTTGGCGCTCCGTTCGACACGGCCCTCCGCGACCGCCAGCGTGAACGCTTGGCCTCCGCGCCGCGCGTTCCGGAGGGGCAGGTACTACGCTAGCACGGAATGCGGAGGTCCGCAAGGGCTGTCTCCATCGAGGAGGGCCACAGAGTTTCGCGACCGGTCATCGCCGGTAGCGGTATCGCACGGAGCGCGGGCGTCCCGCCCGCCCCGGTGTGGCGTCGTTTGGAGGGCCGATTGCTGTACGGCAAGCGTTCCCTCACGTTGCGAAACCGGGGCGGGCGGGACGCCCGCGCTCCGTGGCGCGGTCGCCAGCCCGGCGCGGGCGGCCGACGCAGGGGGCTGTGCGGAACTTTCGGGCTAGTGCTCGAGCAGGCAGCGCACGCTCGCGTGGTAGTATCAGTGTAGCTTTGCTGGCCCTCGTCGTCGCTCGCCGTTTGTCGCTCGACGTTCCGTGTGAGGACGCGCATGCAGACCACCCTCGTCGTGCTCAGCGCCCTGCTCCTGGTGAGCCAGGTCGCCCTCTGGACGGTCCTGTTCCAGGTCGTCAAGCAACAAGGCCGCCTCCTGTTGCGGCTCGATGCGCTCGGCCAGCGACAGGCGGAGCCGGCGCCAGGCCCTGGCGCGAATGGCCTTGCCCCGGCGACGGAGCAGGGACAACCCGCCGGCCTGCCGGTGGGGACCCCCATCGCGCCTTTCGCGCTGCCCGACCTGGGGGGGAGATCAGTAAGCCTCAGCAACCTGGCCAGCAACCCGGCGCTGCTGATCCATTGGAGCGCCCAGTGCGGCTACTGCGACATGATCGCTCCTGAGCTCGCCCGGCTCCAGCCGGCGCTGCAGGCACGCAACGTGCAACTCGTCCTCGTCAGCTCCGGCGAGGCCGAGGCGAATCGCCAGTACGCGACGACGCACGGCCTTGCCGGACCCATCTTGCTCCAAGCAGCGACACAAGGCGTTGAGTGCTTCCAAAGTATGGGTACCCCTGTCGCCTACCTGCTGGACGAGCAGGGGCACGTGCAACGCCCCCTGGCCTGGGGCGCCGATCAGGTGATTGCGCTGGCACGCGACGCTGCGAGCGCACCAGCGGCGCGGACACTCCTGCCCGGTAACCGCCCGTTGAGCCTCAGCCGGATCGAGCGTGAGGGCCTCAAGATCGGCACTCTCGCGCCCTCGTTCCGGCTCCCCGACGTGGTCCACGGAGGTACCGTGGCGCTCGACGCCTATCGAGGACGGCCAGTCGTGCTGGTCTTCTCCGACCCCCACTGCGGACCGTGCGACCAGCTCGCCCCGCAACTGGCTCGCTTGCACCGCGAGCAGGACGGCGCTGACGCCGCGCTGCTGATGGTGGGGCGGGGCAACGCCGCGGACAATCGCCGCAAGGCGGTCGAGCACGGCATCGACTTCCCTATCGTCCGGCAGGATCGCTGGGAGCTCTCCAAGCAGTATGGCATCTTCGCCACCCCGGTGGCATTTCTGATCGACCGGGACGGCACGATTGCGCGCGACGTGGCAAGGGGCACAGACGAGATCTTGGCGTTAGCCCAAGAGACGCTGGGTACCGGAAAGGCAAGGCACGATGAGCGAGCTGTTCGATGACATTGCGCGCATGCTGGCGGGTCCATTGCCGCGGCGGCGAGCCATCTTCCAAGCGGCGGGCCTCCTCGCTGGGGCGGCGCTGGCCGGCCTCAGGCCGGCGATCTCCGAAGCGGATACGGTCTGCTGCGACGCCCAGAATCACTGCTGCCCGCCCAATGTCGCCTGCTGCGGCGAAGGGCCGCGAGGGCCGATCTGCTGCGGGCGCGGGCAGATCTGCTGCAACGGCGTCTGCTGTTCGCCGACGCAGTGCTGCCGCGGCACGTGCCTCCCGGACCGCATCCACTGCTGCGACACCGATGCGCAGCGGTGCGGCCGTTTCCCGTGCTGTCCCACCGGCACGACCTGCTGCGATCCACACGTCGGCTTGTGCTGTCCGGCCGGCCAGGTCTGTATCGTGTCTGGCGGCAGGAACCTCTGCGGCCAGCCCTGTGGCAACACGGTTGGCGCCCAGAACTTCTGCGTCAAAGGCGAGGTCTGTTGCGGCTCCGTCTGCTGCCCCACGGGCCAGGAGTGCTGCCCCGATGGTCAGTGCCGTCGGCCGGAACTTTGCGCTCATCCCACCTGCCCGACGGGACAGTGCGCCGTGATCCTCACCTTACCCGCCACGACGGGAAACTCCGAACCACCGAATCTGACCGCATGGCTCGACACCGGCATCAACCTCATCGCCGGTTGTGGCCCAGTCATTATCTCCGCGTCGGGGACGGCCAACTACTGCGAGAACAATCCTCCTGCTTGCATCACCAATCCGAACGGCGTCGGCACGCTCCCCGGATGCACTGGCCCGGCCATCGCCCCGGATTGCAACGCGGGTATCGGCGCACTGATCGGCGTGGTCGGGACTGGGGCGCCGTTCAAGATCGGCTCCGCGCTGATCTTCACTCCCAGTGGGTCGGGGCACCTGTTCCTGGCCTTTAACGACCTTTTCACCCAGTATTTCGACAACACCGGCAGTTACCAGGTGTCGATCGTGTACCCCTGCTAAAAGGCGCCGCCCGATCGCCAGGGCGGGGACTGGCCGGGCCAGTGTCCCGTAGCCGCGTTGGTAAGGTTGGACGCCCGGGCGAGTAGGCACGAGAAAGGTAGGGCAGGATGGGCGAGCTGTTCGATGACATTGCGCGCGTGCTGGCGGGACCCTTGCCGCGGCGCCGAGCCATCTTCCAAGCGGCGGGCCTCCTCGCCGGGGCGGCGCTGGCCGGCCTGCGGCCGGCGATCTCCGAGGCGGACACGGTCTGCTGCGATCCCCAGACCAATCGCTGCTGCCCGCCCGGCGTGGCCTGCTGCGGCCTGGGTGGGCCGCACGGGGCGCCCAACTGCTGTGGGCACGGGCAGACGTGCTGCAATCCCGCGACCGGCGCCTGCTGCTCGCCAGGGGAACTGTGCTGCCGCGGCGCGTGTCTCCCGCACGGCATCCCCTGCTGCGACACGGGCGCGCAGTTGTGCGGGCGTGTTTGTTGCCCGGACGGGCAGACCTGCTGCGACCCGCATGTCGGCTTGTGCTGTCCGGCCGGCCAGGTCTGTATCGTGTCTGGCGGCAGGCACGTCTGCGGCCAGCCCTGCGGCAACACGGTTGGCGTCCAGAACTTCTGCGTCAATGGCGAGGTCTGCTGCGGCTCGGTCTGCTGTCCCACCGGCCAGGCGTGCTGCAGCCGGCTGTGCCAACCGCCGCTGTGCTGCGCAGCGAACCAATGCACCGCTACTTTTTCAGGTGACAGTAGCTTGCAGGCCACGGCGGGCGATACCAGGCCGCCGAATCTGAGCACCTGGTTCGACACCAAGTTCAACCTCATCCCCGGCTGCCAGGTCTGTGTCGCCGTGACGGGGACGGCCGATTCCGGCAATGGAAACATTACCACTCCGGCCGGAGACGGCCCGATCCCCGGTTGCACTGGCCCAGCCGTCGCCCCGGATTGCAACGCTGGCTTCGGCGCGGTGATCGGGGTGGTCGGGGCTGGGGCGCCGTTCTACATCGGCGCCTTCCACTGCTTCACCGGATCGGGGCGTCTGTTCCTGGCCTACAACGACGCCTACGGCGCCCATTTCAACAATAGCGGCAACTACCAGGTGTCGATCATCGGCCCCTGCGACTAGCCGCCACATGCGCTCAGGGTCGCGTACCGGCCCTGAGCGCAGCAGCTCCGGCGAGCCGAGGTGCGACCTGGGTAGCATACTCCTGCCTGTCCTACGTACACTGGTGTTAGGATGGCGTTGCGCTATCCGAGTGGGACAAGAGGAGTGGTATGGGGCGAACGCCTGTCGAGCCGGCGGCGCCACCTGTCGCGCACCCTGAGTCCGCAACTCCCCGCTCCCACGGACGCCGGCGCAGACGTCTCCGAGGGCCGCGCTTCTGGTACCTGCCGCTGCTCCTGGCCGTGCTGCTCCCGCTCGTCGCCTGGGCCGGTCTCAACGCCGCCTTCGTGTTGTTCTCCGTCCGCGACCTTGGCCCGCTGCCGGAGCTCACGCCCACCGCCGTGCCGGCCGACGCCCCGCTGCTCAGCGCCGCTATCGCGCTCGTCCAGGGGGCGCCCTGCGCGCCTGGGACGGATAGCATCGGCGGCCAGGCCGGATATTCCGACGCCCATTGGAGCGCACAGCGCAGCTCGGTGGACGACCACGCCTACTACGTCGCAGCGGCGGATCCCACCAGCGACGAGCTGCGGGGCATCTGGCAAGTGGAAGGCGGCCAGGTGACCCGGTTGCAGGATGACCGCTGCCGGGGGATTGCTGAGGGAACGCCGGCGCGCCTGGCCGAAGCGGCGGTGCTCTTCTCTCCACACCACACGAGTCAGTGATTTCGGTGATGCAATTATGGGATTCTGGAAACGTCCGGTGGCAGCGGTCACCCGGCGAATAAATTCGCGGGCTACCGCCTGCGAAGTCCGCCTTCGCGGACTCCCGGCGGCCAGGTCCGCGCCGAGCTGGCCCTCTCGACCCAGCCTGCGAAGGCAGGCTTCGCAGGCGGTAGCCCGCGAATTTATTCGCCGGGGGCCAAACGCCACCTGAATTTGCCGGATGCCCCAAGTTAGGTGCATGACGTAGCAATCGAGGGAGATGAGTGGAACAGGATAAAGACGCCACACGGCCGCGAGTGCTGGTGGCGGACAAGATTGCGCCGGAAGGGCTGGCCTTGCTGGAGCAGGCGGCGACCGTGGATGTGCGAACCGGGTTAGATGAGGCCACGCTGCGGCAGGCCATCGGACCATATGACGCGCTCGTCGTGCGGAGCGAGAGCCGCGTCACCGCGAGTGTCATCGCGGCCGGGCCCCGTCTGCAGGTGATCGGGCGGGCCGGCGTCGGAGTGGACAACATCGACGTCGACGCGGCCACCAAGCACGGCGTGATTGTCGTCAATGCGCCAACCGGCAACACCATTGCCGCCGCAGAGCACACCCTCGCGATGCTGTTGGCCTCGGCGCGACACATCCCGCAGGCTAACGCCGCCCTTCGAGCCGGGCACTGGGAGCGCTCGCGCTTCATCGGCACCGAGCTGCGCGGCAAGACGCTGGGCCTGATCGGGCTCGGCCGCGTGGCCAGCGAGGTGGTGCGCCGCGCACGCGCCTTTGAGATGCGCGCGATCGCCTACGATCCCTTCTTGCCGCCGGAAGCCGGCGAGCGACTGGGCGCCCGCCTCACCGATCTCGAAGAGGTCCTGCGCGAAGCGGACTTCTTGAGCATCCACAGTGTGCTCACGGACGTGACTCGCGGTATGATCGGCGCCGAGCAACTGGCGCGCATGAAGCCCACGGCGCGGATCATCAACTGCGCGCGTGGCGGCATCGTCGACGAGGCAGCCCTGAACACCGCCGTGCTGGAGGGCCGGCTGGCCGGCGCGGCCATCGATGTGTTTGCCGCGGAGCCGGCCACGGACAATCCGCTGGTGCAAGCGGACCGCGTCATCGCGACGCCGCACCTGGGCGCCTCAACCACCGAGGCGCAAGTGAATGTTGCTGTCGATGTGGCGGAGCAGATCGTGGCGGTGCTGCGCGGCGAGACGCCGCGTTATGCCGTCAATGTCCCGATCTCGGGACCGGCCGCCGCCGCGGTGCGACCGTATCTGCCGGTGGCGGAAGTGCTGGGACGTCTCGCCACCTTGCTCTCCGATGGACAATTGCGCTCACTGGAGATCCGCTACGCGGGGGACCTTGCCGGCATGGAGACCGATGCGCTGCGTCTGGCCGCGTTGGCCGGCATCCTCGGTCCGGTCAGCGCCAGCCGCGTCACCCTGGTGAATGCCGCCGAGGTGGCTCGCCAGCGCGGGCTGCGCGTGGTGGAGCGGCGCGACCCGGAGGCCCACGGCCCCTACGTCAGCCTCCTTACCGTGCGAGCGATCACCGACGGGGACGGCGTGGAAGTGGCCGGCACACTGGTTGGCCAGGACGTCCAGATCGTCCAGGTCGACGGCTATTGGGTCGACGTGCGCCCCAACGGCGGCTACTGGATCTTCGGCCGACACACGGACCGACCGGGCATGATCGGCCGCATCGGCACGCTGCTCGGCCAGGCCGACGTCAACATCTCCTTCATGCAGGTGGGGCGACGGGAGGTGCGGGGTGAAGCGCTCCTGGTGCTCGGCGTGGACGAGCCCATTCCCGACGCGGTCTACCGCGAGCTGCTGGCCGTCCCGCACCTGCACCAGGCGAAGGTGGTTCGCCTATGACTGGCCTTTCCACAGGTCGACCGGCTTCTCGACCTTGCGGTAGAAGGGCAGCGCCACCGCTTGCCCGGTGCGGGCCGATTCGTAGGCGGCGTAGATCATCTCCAGCACGGCCCGGCCGTCCTCGCCGGTCTCCTTGGGCTGGCGGTCGTGGGCGACACAGTCGATGAAGTGCTGCATCTCCGCCGGGAAGCCGTACTGCCAGAGCTCTTCATACATGGTGAAGGTCCACCCCTTGGTGCCGGCGGCCTTCTCGACGGCGTAGCCGTAGCCGGTGTCGCTGTAGGTCACCAGGGAGGAGCCGAGGAGCAGGTCGGCGTAGGTCACACCTTTGCTGCCGTAGATCTCCGCCCGGTCCTGCATGCCGCCCTGCTGCACCCAGGACGTCTCGTTGAGTCCGACCGCGCCATTGGCAAAGGTGACGATGGCGATGGCGTGATCCTCACCTTGCGTGCGGTCGCCGTGAACGAACGTGCTCGCCGTCGCCTGGACGCTCCTGACCGGTGGCTTGCCGAGGACATGCCGGAACCACTCGAAGCCGTGGCAGCCCATGTCCATGAGCACGCCGCCGCCCGAGCGGTTGACGTCCCAAAACCAGTCGGCGTGCGGGCCCGAATGCTTTTCGAGCTGCTTGACCAGGTAGATCTCCCCGAGCGCCCCCTCCTCCGCTAATTGGCGCGCGCGCTCGTACTTGGGCGTGAACACAAGCGTTTCGGCATACATGAGCTTGACCTTGTGCTCGCGGCAGGCCGCGATCATCTGGTCCGCTTCGTCCAGCGTCCGGCAGAGCGGCTTCTCCACGATGACGTGCTTACCCTGGGCGGCAGCAGCCACACTAATGCGGGCATGCAGGTCGTTGGGGACGGCAATGGTCACGACGTCCAGGTCCTGACGCGCCAGGATCGCCTCCCAGGTCGGCTCGACGTGGGGAATGCCGAAGCGCTGCGCCAGCTCGCGGGCGCGCTCGCCCCGCTGGCTAGTAATCGCCACCACCTGGGCATTCGCGACTTGCGCCAGTGCCGCCGCGTGGAGCTCGGTGACGAAGCCCGCGCCAATCAGACCAACGCGCACCGGCGCCAATGTACTCCTCCTCCCTGTCCGAATTCAACCAGCGCAAGCTCGGCGCGCAACGCCACGCCGAATCTCTCGTCTAACGGAGCGCGGGCGTCTCGCCCGCCCCGGCAGGCCTACGTGCGCGAGCGGCGCTACTTAGCGACCATTCATCAGGCCGGGCTGATCGAAGTGGGGCAGGTAGCCTCGGAAGCTCCAGCCTGCCTTCGGATCAAACGACCGGGCGGGCGGGACGCCCGCGCTCCGTTCGCTGGGGCCGCCAAACATCATCTTCAATACTGCCACACTCGGACGAGCTCGCCGGTCGCGAGCCCAGCCCGCTCAACGGGTACACGAACGTAGCCGTCGGCACGCACCACCGTAAAAATCAGGTTTGACTTCCCCAAGACCGGCTCGGCGAGCGCCTCGCCGTTGCGCTCAAACAATCTCACCTGCACGTAGTCTTCACGCCCGCCTGATGGTGGAATCGCGGAGGTCAGCCGCGCGGTCAGCGGTAGGCACCCCGACGGCTCTTCCACCCCCAGGTAACGCAGCAGCGTGGGGCGCACGAACAGACGGAAGGTGGCGATCGCTGAGACGGGGTTGCCGGGCAGCCCAAAGAACGGATGCCCGCGCACCACTGCCAGCAATGTCGGCTTGCCGGGCCGGACGGCGACACCGTGGACGATCACGCCCGGCTGACCAAAGGTATCCACAGCGGCACGCGTGACGTCGCGACTGCCTACCGAGCTGCCGCCGGACACGATCACCAGCTCGGCGCCTTCGAGCGCCTGCTCCGCCATCCCTCGAAAGGTCTGAAAGTCGTCCGGCGCGACGCCCAACTGCCAGGCGACGCCACCTGACTCCTCCACGAGCGCGCCCAACGTGCCGCTGTTCACGTCGCGGACCTGGCCCAGCGCCGGCGCCACATGCGCCGGCACGATCTCGTCACCACCGGAGATGATCGCGACCACTGGGCGCCTGGCGACCGGGACCTGGACCATGCCGATCGCCGCCAATCCCCCAAGATCATCCGGTCGCAGTCGCCGCCCGGCGCGCAGCAGCAACTCGCCTTGCCGCACATCCTCGCCGGCGGCAATCTTGTTGTCCCCCGACCGGACTGGCCGGTTGATGGCCACGCGGTCAGAGCCGCGTTGTTCTGTCCATTCCACCATCGCCACGGCGTCCGCGCCCTCCGGCAGCATGGCGCCCGTGTGGATGCCCACGGCCGTTCCGGGTTTCACAACGACCGACGGCGCCCGGCCCATGCTGGACTCCCCAACCAGCGCCAGCACGCCCGGCGATTGGGCGCTCGCCCTGGTGAGGTCGCTCGCTCGCACGGCGAACCCGTCCACGGCGGAACGAGAAAACTCCGGCAACGCAACGGGGGCGAACACATCCACCGCCAGATAGCGCCCCAACGCCGCGTCGAGCGCGACCACCTCCCGGTGAACCCGCGGCTGCACCACAGCGCGGAATCGGGCATACGCCTCCGCCGGCAGCGGTGTATCGGTAAACTCAGCAATAGGATTCGACACGGCCATGGAGCCTCTCAGTTATCCACCGTCCAAGCATATACGGGGCCGGCAGATTACGAGTTTAGCACCGGCCAAACCTCGTTCCGGCACCCTGATGCAAGTCCGGTGTGCCACAACGAATTGCAGCGACCTGACGGTGTGCGACGGAGCGAGTACGGGAATATCAGCAGCGGGCCGGACAGCGGAGGCCCTCACAGAAACACCCGCCAGCGTTCGTCGTCGAAGCCGCGCCAGTCGCCCGGCAACGGGCGACGGGGAATGAGCCGCGTCTCGCCGCGGAGCACCGCTGTCGCAGCCAGTCGAGCCAGGCCGACCACTTCGACGGGGTCATCGCGACCAAGTTCTGCCAGGGAAAACCAGCGAACGTCGTCATTCTCACGGCCGTGCGGTCGCGGCGTACCGCCGACGTAGCGGAGCTGGAAGAGGCAATAGGTGTTGCTGACGCCGTCCTCGACGCGCGCGCGGACGCCGATCAGCCCGTCCACCGCCGCATCGACCCCCGTCTCCTCGCGCACCTCCCGAACCACCGCCTGGTCGATCGTCTCGCCGGGGTCGACGTAGCCGCCCGGCAGCATATAACGCCCCGCCTGCCGGCTATAGGTCAGCCGCACCAGCAGCACGCGCTCCTGGTGCAGCACCACACCGCCCGCCGCGATGGTTGCTGGACCGCGGTTCAACGCGCGGTCGCGTTCGCATCGGCAGCGAGCGTCTTCTCGTAGCGCTGCCAGGTCCGGCAGATGGTGGCGTCACATGAGGTGACGTAGAAGTAGAGCGGACCGATCCCAGCAATCTCGCCCCAGTGTCTGCCTTGGCATTGCCAGTCGTATAGGCAAGCATGCAGCAGCGCGGTTCCGACGTCCCGCCCGCGCAGCTCGGCGTTCGTGCCAATCGGACCGAGCCAGCCCGGTCGGGTGGCGTCGTAGACAGAGAAACCGACGATATCTTGACCCACCAGCGCGATGTGGCCGGGGATCGGGTCTTGGCCGCTCCGGAGCACGTACATGCCCTCGTACTGCCAGCCCGCACTCCAACGCTCGCCCAGATAGGCATTGAATCGCTCCTCGTCGCCGCGCTGGACACGGCGGACGACAATGCCCTCGGCTTGAAGGCGAGTCGTATGCGGCGTCGGGTCAAAGGACCGTGTGCTCAGGTCGACGTTGAGATTGTAGGTAAAGGGCCGGCGCTCGTAGCCCAGCCGGTCGAAGAGGCAGAGCGCCTTGCTGTGACGCAGGTCAACACCGGGGACGAGATAACGACGGGAAAAGGAAACCTGAACGACGTTGACCCCGGCAGATCGTAAACGACCCTCCAGCTCCTCCAGCAGCCGGCGCGCGTAGCCTCGCCGCTGGCAGTCGGGCCGGGTCGCCACCAGCTTGACGTGACCTGAGGACGGACCCTCCGAGCGAGCGTTGAGCGCGCCGATAGCAACCGCGCAGAGGGCGCCTTGCCGGCGCAGGCCCAGGCGCAGCTCGGCGGGGGCCTCCTCCCCATCGAAGAGGGTGTAGCGCAACAGGTCCGGCGAGCAGTCGTCATACGGCATGGTCATGCTGCACAGCGCGGCAGTTTCAGGAAGGTCTCGTTCCCCCAGCTGTACTAGCTCCGCGTCCGACATAGCGCTCCTTCACGTGCGGCGTCTCTTAGCGTAACATCCGACCGGGTGTGCCGGTTGTGGCCTCGCCCCACTGACGAGCAGGATAGTAGGAGCAACGTGTCAGCCGAAATTCTTCACCTGGATCACATTGGCGTGTCGGTGAGCGACCTGGAACGATCGCTTGCGTTCTACCGCGACCTCCTCGGCATGCCCGAGTTGGAGCGCACCACGACCAGCAGTGGGACGACATTGGTCTTCCTGCGGATGGGCGATGCCGGCCTGGTTGAGCTGATCTACCGTCCCGGCAACGAGCTGAGCCGGCAGAAGGCCGCCGGGCCGCGTGTCGGTCACGCCTGTCTCCACGTGAACAGCATGGACGCCTGGCTGGAGAAGTTGGCGGCGCACCAGATCTCGCTCACCAGCGGCCCGAGCGAGATCACCCTCCCCTCCGGCAAGGTGCGGCTGTGCTTCTTCGCCGATCCCGACGGCATCCCGGTGGAGCTGTACGAGCGCATGCACGAGGTGTGACGGGGGTGGCGTATCCCACGACCAAACCATACATGGTTCGGTGGACAACCCACCACATGATGCCGCGGCGTACACAAAGGCGAGGGCTAATGGACTCGACCTTGCGCGATTTGACATAGCGGAGTATCATCGACAAGAATCGCGGCGCATGGCGCAGGCCTCGCGCGAACTTCCCGTCCGGCACTTGGTTCGCGTCTGGTTCGTCGGCGGCACGATTGCGGCGGCTTGTTGGTGTTGGTTCGCTCGCACCTTTCGGGTGGCAGCGAGGAAAGGTGGTGACATGGGTCTCGACGTTGGCTCTCGTTCCTCAGCCATGAGCCGCCGCTTGCTACTGCGGCGCGCGACGGCCACGGCCGGCTCACTGGCTGTGGTAGGCTTGCTGGCCGCCTGTGGCGCCGCGGCGCCGGGTACCGTAGCCCCGGCGACCGGGTCATCGGCGGCAAGTAGCGCGGCGCCACTCGCCAGCAGCAGCGCCGCGGTCAGCAGTAGCTCCGCCGCCCCGAGCAGCTCGGCATCGTCCGTGGCATCATCAAGTAGCACCTCGGCACAGACAGTGGCGAGCGCGGCGCCCTCGTCCAGCGCCGTCACGTCGTCTAGCGCCTCCGCCACGGCTGGAGCGGCGAGCGGCAGCAAGGTGATCTACGGTACCTTCGCCGATGCCAAGATCCTCACGCCGTTCCTCTCCAGCGATACCGCCTCCAGCGACGTGGAAGACCGCATCTTCGAGGGGCTGCTCGCCACCGATCCCGACACCGGGCTCCCCATCCCCTGGCTGGCGGAGAAGTGGGACCAGTCCCCGGATGCTTTGACCTATACGTTCCATCTGCGCAAGGACGTGACCTGGCACGACGGTCAGCCGTTCACCGCTGAAGATGCCAAGTTCACCTACGACACTATCATGGACCCAAAGACGAAAACGGTCCGGAAAACCAACTACGAGCAGGTGAAAGCATTCACCGTCGTCGACCCGTCGACATTTCAGGTGACGCTCAAGCAGCCATTCTGCCCGTTCTTGACTAGCATGACGAACGGACTCGTGCCGAAGCACCTCCTGCAGAACTCGGCGGACATCAACACGGATCCGTTCGGTACCAAGAGCCCGGTCGGGACCGGACCATACAAGTTCTCCGAATGGGTGAAGGACGATCACGTAACGCTGGTAGCCAACCCCAATTATTGGGGCGGCGCCCCGAAGATTCAGCAATGGATCATGAAGATCGTCCCCAACGCGACCGTGGTCGCGCAACAGCTCAAGACCGGCGATGTCGACGCCTCAGGAATCGAGCCGAAAGACCTGGCCGACATGGAGAAGCAGCAGAACGTTAACATCACGAAGTATTATGGTCGGACCTATGACTTTATCGGTTACAACGTGACCAATCCGCTGTTCCAAGACAAGCGAGTCCGGCAGGCGTTCACCTATGCCCTGAATCGCGACGTCTTCATCCAGAAGATTCTCTTCGGTCAGGGACAGCCGATCAACTCGAGCGAAGTGCCGATCAACTGGGCATATGATCCAAACCTGCCGAAGTACCCGTTCGACCCGACCAAGGCGAAATCGCTCATGAAAGAAGCCGGATGGGCCCCCGGGCCGGATGGCATCCTCCAGAAGGGTGGCGTACCGTTTAAGTTTACCCTCATCACGAACTCGGGCAATACCGTTCGAGAGCAGATTGTTACCATTGCCCAGCAACAATTGAAGGACATCGGCGTCAGCGTCGCGCCCCAGCTCATGGAGTGGAACGCATTCCTGGACAAGGTGACGAAGAACCATCAGTTCGACGCCTGTGTGCTGGGCTGGGCCGGCCTTGGCCCAGATCCGGACCAGCGGTCGCTGTGGCACTCCAGTCAGATCAAGGACGGGCTAAATTTCATCGGTTACAACAATCCCGAGGTGGATAAGCTGCTGGATCAAGCGCGCACCCTACCGGGGTGCGATCAGCAAACGCGCAAGGATCTCTACTATCAATTCCAGCAGATCCTGGCCGATGAACAACCGTACACCTTTCTTTATAACGGTAAGAGTCTGGCGGTGGTGAACAAGCGCTTGCAGGGCACGCACATCACCGCCTATGGCGGCCTGTTCTGGCAACTGAACAAGTGGACACTCGCGCCCTAGCATCGTGGACCTGAGGCGCTGGGGCAGCGGCGCGCCCCAGCGCCCGGGTTGGTTTGCTCCCTTGAGGAGATCGTCAGTTGTCCCGCTACCTCATCCGTCGCGTCCTCCAGGCGATCCCGACCTTGCTCGGCATAACATTGCTGAGCTTCGCCATCTATCACCTGGCGCCCGGCGACCCCGTGCGGCTGTTTACATTTGGCGTGCCGAACATGACGCCCGAGGATGTCGCTCGCCTGCGCCATCAGTACGGGCTCGATCAGCCCCTCTACCTGCAGTACCTCAACTGGCTACTGCAGATTGCGCAGCTCAACTTTGGGAACTCTTTCATCACCCATCAGCCCGTGCTCGAGATGATCGGCCAGCATGCGCCTGCCACGCTGACCCTTGCCGGCACGGCGCTGCTGCTCGGCTTGCTGGTGGGGACCGCCATCGGCACCTACTCGGCGCTTAAGCGAGGTTCGGTTGCGGACGGACTGTTCCGTATCGTCGCCGTCATCGGGAGCGCCGTGCCCGCGTTCTGGTTGGGCCTCGTCTTCATCCTGCTGTTCTCCGTGCAGTGGCGCCTCTTCCCTGCTGGAGGGATGTATACGCTGGGTAGCCACGGGTTCGACTTGGGGGACCGGCTCCGCCACCTGTTCCCGCCCGCCCTCATCCTTTCTCTCGGCACCATCGCCGGTACCTCACGGATCGTGCGCTCCCAAACGCTGGAGACGTTGAGCCAGGATTACGTGCGCACGGCGCGGGCCAAGGGTTTGAGCGAGCGGGTCGTGGTGCTCGGTCACGTGCTGCGGAACTCGCTGCTGCCGGTAGTGACCAATATCGGCGGCTCACTGCCCTTCCTGCTCGGCGGCGCCGTCCTCGTCGAGCAGATCTTCTCCTGGCCGGGAATGGGCCGGATGGGCTTCGACGCGGTGTTGTCGCGCGATTATCCGGTGTTGATGGGGCTCCTCGTCATCCTCTCCGCCCTGGTCGTGCTAGGCAACCTGCTCTCCGACCTGCTCTACGTCCTGGTCGATCCCCGCATAAAGCTGGATTAGCATATGGCAGCGACGCTTCGACCACGCTTCTTTCCGGCGGCCGCTCCGGCGATTCCTGAGCAGCCCGCCCAGACACTCTGGAGTATCACTCTGACACGCCTGCGCCGTGACCGCCTCACGGTCCTGGCGCTGGCGATCCTGCTGTGCTTCGGACTGCTGGCCGTCCTGGCCGGCCTTATCGCCCACGCCACGGGGCAGGACCCCGACCGCATCGACCTGCTCAACAACTTCGACCCGCCGTCACGCCAGCATTGGCTCGGCACCGACGACGACGGCCGTGACCAGTTCATCCGGCTCCTCTACGGCGCTCGCGTGTCCCTCTCGATCGGGGTGCTGGCCGCCGCCGTCAATCTTGTCGTCGGTGTGCTGATCGGCGCCGCGGCGGCATTCTACGGCGGCGCGGTCGACGACCTGGTCGTCTGGATCGTCAACACTTTTCGATCGATCCCCACGTTCGTGCTGCTCTTGACCATTAGCGCCCTGTTCACTACCGGGCCCGTTGGCCTGGCGCTCATCATCGGCTTCACGACCTGGACGGGCGCCGCGCGCCTGGTCCGTGGCCAGGTCTTTCAACTCAAGCAGCACGACTACGTACTCGCGGCACGCACGCTGGGCGCATCAAATGCCCGCCTTATCTTCCGGCACGTCCTCCCGAACGTCCTCCCGCTCGTCGTCGTCTTTCTCGGCATCGACATCGGCGGGGTAATCCTGACGGAATCCGGCCTGAGTTTCCTGGGATTCGGCGTGCAGCCGCCGGTGCCGAGTTGGGGCAATATGCTCACCAACGCGCAGACCTTCTTCACGCACGGCCCGTGGCTGGTCTATGGTCCTGGCTTCGTCATCGCCTTGACCGTCTGGTGCCTGTACACTGTTGGCGATGGCTTCCGTGACGCCATCGATCCGCACGGGGCGCGAAGTCGGTAAGCTTCTACGCGGTGGCAGTGTCCAGTGAAATAGGGGCGGTATGCGTTTCAGCCGTTGGCTTGACGTGCTAATCGTCCTGCTCGTCATCATCGCCGGGATCTACTTGCTCCAGTTGCTCTGGCACATCGGCAACCAGTTCGCCCACGTGCTCTTGCTGTTCTTTGTAGCCTGGATCATCGCCTTCCTGCTAACGCCCTTGGTGGAAGCGCTGCAGCGCCTCTGGCTACCGCGCATCCTGGCGGTGGTGCTGGTCTATGCCGTCATCGGGAGCGGCGTCACCATCCTGATCCTCATCGCTTTGCCGGGCATCGTGGCCCAGGGGAACGCGCTCTCGGCGCAGTTCCCAGCCTACACCCTGCAGGTGCAGCAGTGGATTTCCTGGGCCCACGATGAGCTGACAAGGCGAGGCATTACCGACGACTATCTCATCAGGTGGTCGCAAGACGCTATCAGCCGCCTACAAACCCTCAGTACCAACCTGACGCTGAATCTGCTCAGTGTTGCGACCGCGGTGGTGACGGCGTTGTTGAACCTCTTCGTCGTACTGGTGCTGTCATTCTATATGACGTTGGACGGCCGGCGCATCGTGGCGCGCGTCGTGAGCGTCACCCCGCCGCGCGCCCGTGGCAAGCTGCTCCTGTTGTTCGAGAGCGTCGGCACCAGCTTCGGCGCCTTTGCTCGGGCGCAGTTTCTGCTGGCCATTCTCGCCGGCGCCATCACGCTGATCGTGCTCAACGTCTTTCACGTGGGCTACGCCGTGGTGGCAGCCGGTCTCGCCGCGGTCGGCATGCTGATCCCATTCCTGGGGCCGGTGCTGGCGATCGTGCCCCCCTTGCTCATCGCCGCGTTCTGGGTATCGTCGCTGGCCGAGTTCCTGTGGATCGCCCTCATCTTGTGGCTGACACAGCAGATCCTGGTGAACGTGCTCGTGCCCCGGATGCTCGGCGACGTGGTGGGGATGCATCCGCTGCTGGTCTTGTTCGCCCTGTTCGGCGGGGCCACGGTCGCCGGGGTTTGGGGCGCCCTGTTCGGTGTGCCGGTCACGGCAGTCGCCTTTTTGATGCTGCGGAACTTCTACCACGAGGTGCTGGAGCCGAGTCGCTTTTATGCGTCGCCGGAATCTCGTACTATGCCGGATGAGCCGGCGCCGGCGCCGGGAAACCCGCCGGTGGCAGCGGCCAGCGCCATCCGGACCGGCGCACCGTCCGGCGGTTGACGTGTCCGGCCAACGATTGACAAGGGAGTGAGAGCATGCAGGACCGCCATAGCGAGATGTCCAACGGTGTCGAACAGTCCGACACGTCACAGGCCATTACCATAGAATTCGTCTTGGCGAACGGTGAGACTTTCACCGTCCAGGACTTTATCGACGGCTCCAGCGCCGACGGGGCCATCCGTCAGTTAGGCGATCAACTCGCCGCCGAGATAGGCACGGGCCGCGTCCGCACCTTTCCCTATTGGGAAGGTGACGAGTTTTTCTTCGATGCCGTCCGCATGGATCAGGTCGCCGCCTTCAGCATCTCCATGGCCGCCGCCGACGAAGAGGTTGAGGAGGGGGAGTAAGGAACGGAGCGCGGGCGTCCCGCCCGCCCGGCAGTATCGTTGTCTAGAGGCGATCCCCGGTCGGAATGATTGCAGCGGCTGGACAAAACCGGGGCAGGCGGGACGCCCGCGCTCCGTTGTCGGCACCGCCGTCATTAGTCCCCAGTCCCTGTCACCGCCTGCCTGAGCTTGTCGAACAGGTTCTTGCCCTCGTGCGGCGTCGTCCGGCGCTCGACCTTTGCGATCTCCTTGAACAGCTCGCGCTCCCGCGGGGAGAGCTCAGTCGGAGTGATGACGGCAACGGACACAAACGCATCGCCGCGTCCGGAACCCTCCAGCACCGGCACGCCGCGGCCGCGCAGGCGAAACCGCCGTCCTGTCTGCGTGCCTGCGGGAATCTTCAGGTTGACGGAGCCGTCGATGGTCGGGACCTCAACGTCATCGCCGAGCGCAACCTGGCTGAAGCTTAACGGCAGTGTGACGTGAATGTCGTTGCCTTCGCGCTCGAAGACGTCATGGGCCTGCACGTGGAAGGCAACGTAGAGGTTGCCGCGCGGCCCGCCCCGTTGTCCGGCTTCTCCCTCGCCGGGAATGCGCATCTGCGTGCCGTTGTCAACCCCGGCTGGGATCTTGATGGGCAGCTTGCGCGTCGCCCGAACGCGACCTGCGCCGCGGCACTCTGAGCACGGGCTCGTGATGATTCGCCCCTCCCCGCGGCAACGATCGCACATGACCACGTTCACAAACTGACCGAAAATGGACTGCTGGGCCCGGCGTATCTCCCCACTGCCGCCGCAGGTAGGGCAGCGCGCGGGAGCCGTGCCGGGCTGCGCCCCATTGCCCCGACAGACGCCGCAGGTTTCCCAACGCGGCACTTCTATCTCGCGCTCGACGCCGAACACCGCCTCCTCAAAAGTCAGGGACAGATCGGTGCGAAGGTCCGCGCCACGGTCGGGTCCGCGCCGCGTTGCGCCCGAGACGCCGGCGCCAAAGAAGGTCTCGAAGAGATCGCCCAGTCCACCGAATCCCTCATAGTTGGCCTGCCCGAAACCGTTCGCCGCGGCGCGGTGACCAAACTGGTCGTAGGCGGCGCGACGCTGGGTGTCGGACAGCACCTCGTAGGCCTCGTTGGCCTCCTTGAACTTGCCCTCGGCCTCCGCCGCCTTGTTAACGTCGGGATGGAATTGGCGAGCCAGGCGACGAAACGCCTTCTTAATGTCATCGTCCGAAGCATTGCGCGGCACCCCGAGCACTTCGTAATAATCGCGTTTGACACTCACAGTTGTATTCTCCAGGACCACGACGGGGTTGCCTGCTGCATGTTACCACTGCCAGCTGACCGGACGCTAAAGCGTCCGGCTAACAGGACGAAGCCCCACAAGGGGGCTCTCCGGACGGCACTATCACTTCCGAAGACTGGAAGGATCGCGCCGCCGGGCAGCCCCGAAGGGGCTTTGTCTTGTTAGCCGGACGCTTTAGCGTCCGGTGGGCCCCCCCCGGCCTCATCCCCCGTGCTCCCCGGCTCCTCTGCTCCCGCGCCTCCCGGCTCCTCGGCCGGCGCGTACAAGTGGGTCGTGAGCGCTTGCAGCGCGGCGGTTAGAGCGTCCATGGCCGGACGGACCGCCTCGAAGGATTCGCCGCCTAGCGCCACGCGCAGGTCCGTGATGCGATCCTGGACCGACTGACGATCCTCCGGACGCGTGCGCTCGATCAGCTCGCGCAGCACCCGCTCGGCCTGATAGAGCAAGCCGTCCGCCTGGTTTCGTTCCTCGATCTCGTCGCGCCTGCGTCGATCCTCGTCGGCATTCCCCTCCGCTTCCTCGACCAGACGCGCAACCTCCTCCTTGGAGAGGCCACCAGCGCCCGAAATCGTGATGTGCTGTTCCCGCCCAGTGCCCTGCTCCTTCGCTGACACCGCGACGATGCCGTTGGCGTCGATGTTGAAACTGACGTCGATCTTGGGCACGCCGCGGGGAGCGGGAGGAATCCCGTCCAGGATGAACTTACCCAGGGACTTGTTGTAACGGGCAAGTTCGCGCTCGCCTTGCAGCACGTTGATCTCGACGCTGCCCTGGCTATCGGAGGCGGTGGAAAAGGTTTGGCTCTTCGATGTCGGGATGGTGGTGTTGCGTTCGATCAGGTGAGTGGCGACCCCGCCGTGCGTCTCGATTCCCAGGGTGAGGGGGGTGACGTCGAGGAGGAGGACGTCCTTGACCTCGCCCTTGAGCACCCCCGCCTGGATGGCCGCCCCCACCGCCACCACCTCGTCGGG
>Ga0207416_1001340_pt1 | contig 33690 bp, 32 predicted proteins | sample PaiPotPPM11metaG_FD_184107 | JGI IMG/M metagenome (GOLD analysis project Ga0207416, IMG submission 184107) | Iron sulfur acid spring bacterial and archeal communities from Banff, Canada, to study Microbial Dark Matter (Phase II) - Paint Pots PPM... ...
TTTTACTACGACATCCGCATTCGGCGAGAGGGATACGACCTGCAAATGCTCGTTGATCGGTTCGCGCAGCCGGCGGCGACGACACCTGGCCCAACATGATAAGACGCGCCATTGCCGCCACGCTCCTAGGAGCGCTTGTTCTTCTTTTTCTCCGAACAACCGCATCCGCAGTGGATGTCAGGTCGGCTCGAGGCCCCGACACATCATTGCTCCGCGCGGCTGACCAGCTCGACCGCGCTGCCGCAGCGTCGTTGGCTTCACACAATAAGATCGTCGTTCCCGAACTGCGGTTGTCGGCGTCCCATGAAACGGGGAACGCAGCCGGTCAGCCCTTCCTCTACCGATGGCTGCAATCGCAGCTCCAACACATTCGAAAAGAGAAATCTGGAAAAACTCAAGCCGGTGACCTCAAGGAGCTTGCCAATTCCCTCAGGCGCGCTGCACAGCCCGGCGGCGGCGTTGAGCCTACGTACGACCCTGACCACGAGGCTGCCGCAATTTTGGCGCAACGCGCTTATCAAACGGGGGGCGCGGGGCCGGCGCCTGCTCCACATGAATCGCTTGTGGAGCGCGTCTGGCGCTGGCTTGAGGATCGGGTTAGTGAGATTTTTAATCGCATCTTCGGGGCGAGCGCGTCGGTACCAGCTATAGGAGCGATTGTCTCGGCTCTTTTTATTGCGCTGCTTGTCTGTGTGGCATCGTACCTCATCTTTCTGCTCGGATCAGCTGTCATTCGCAGACGGCGGCCCGCACTGACAGACGATGGTACGCCTCTCCAGGTACGGATCGAGCCCGACACTCTGTATCAGCTCGGCATGGCGGCCGCAAACGAGGGTCATTATGCGCGAGCCGTGTCGCTTCTGTTCCAAGCGAGTCTGGCCGGCTTCGACCGCGCCGGAAAGCTGGCGTACGACGCCTCGCTCACGCCTGGGGAGTATCGCCGTGCCGTTCGGAGGACGCTTTCAACCGCAAGTCCCTATTTTGACGACATTGCGCGCGCCTTCGTCTTGGCGGCCTTTGCGGAACGGCCGGTGTCAAAAGATGATTTCATGAGCGCCGAAGTTGCATACCGCTCCCTCGGCGCGCTCTTGGTTTCATGACATCGATGCGATCGTTGCGAAGCACCGAGATATTGATCGCGTTGGCGGTGGTCACCATATTCGTTCTGCTGGCTTGGTTTGACTACCGAAGGCAAGCGACCGAGGTCGAGACATTCGACACGTTTTCCAGCTATGATTATCAGCGCGGCGGCTATCACGCGTGGTACGACCTGCTCAAACGCGAAGGTGTACGCGTGGCACAGTATCGGCGCCGGCCGGGCTACCTCAACGATTCAGTCGGCACGCTCATCATTGCCAACAACGCTTTCGACGCCGCGTTGCGCGCAGCTGTGGGGCAACAGGTTGGCGTCTATACTCAATCTGATTTCAACAGGTTGCGCAAGTGGGTCGCAAGCGGCGGCCATCTCGTATGGCTCAGTGACCAGGCCACAGGAGTCAACTCGCCTGGTCAGGACATCTCGCGCACCGCGCGCAAACTCTTAGATGCTGATATCGTACCGGGTCTCCACCTTCCGGGCGTCAGCAGAAACGGTCCGGAAAAAGACGCGGCAATTTCAATCCTGACATCGCCGTTCACCGACGGCGTGGGGGCTCTATCAGGAACGAGTAGATTGCGAATCCCCTTCGATGCGAATCCGCGCGTAACGCCGCTCATCGCTGACCAAGCCGGAATGGTCGTGGGTTGGTACAACCTCGGTAAAGGCACCGTCGTGGTGGTAACCGATGAGTCGCTCTTTGAGAACAGCCGCCTGAATAAAGCCGACAACGCGCGTCTCGCTTACAACGTCGCAGCGCACGGCCTGCGGCCCGGCGATACCGTTGCATTCGAAGAGTGGTCTCATGGTTATCAGTCCGGCGATACCTGGTGGACGATTATGCCGCGGACGCTGCAGCTTGCTCTTTCAATCGCGGCGGGAGCGCTGCTGCTCTTGCTCATCGGTGCTGTGTGGCGCTTCGGACCGGCCGCGCAATTATTCGAGGACAACGAGCGGACCTCGGAAGAGTACCTCGTGTCGATGGCCTCGCTGCTGGAGCGCGGCCACGCACGTCGCAAGGCCATCGCCGATCTCGCGCAGATAGCGCTGCGCACCGCCGCCCGATCTGTCGGCGTGCCTGAGTCTTCGCCGGCATCGCTCATTGCCGCACGCTTGCGCGGAAGCGAAGCCGGTGATCGCCGTGCTCACGATATTGTGACGCTCGAGCGCTTATCCGGCTTTCAAGAACCATCAGCCGCCGAACTCGTCCAAGCGGCGCGCCTCTCTCGCGACATACGAAAGGAACTGACCTTCGATGGCCTCCACCACATCCAACCTCGCCGAACGGCTACGAGACGGTCTGCATAGGGTTGTCGTCGGGCAAGACGACTCGATATTCGCGCTGCAGCTTGCGCTGTTCGGCGAAGGTCATGCGCTCATCGAAGGCGTGCCGGGCACGGCGAAGACGTTGCTCGTGCGCGCACTCGCGCTGTTGCTCGGTGCAGACTTCCGCCGCATCCAGTTCACGCCCGATCTCATGCCGTCTGACGTCATTGGTACCACCGTTTTCAATCCTCAAAGCGGCGAGTTCACGACGCGCCGCGGACCAATCTTCACGAACCTCTTGCTCGCAGACGAAATTAACCGGACTCCTCCAAAGACGCAGGCGGCGCTGCTCGAAGGCATGGAGGAGCGCCAGGTGACAATTGATGGCGTGTCATTCCCGTTGCCTCCACTGTTCATGGTGTGCGCTACGCAGAATCCCATCGAGTACGAGGGCACCTACCCCTTGCCGGAAGCGCAGATCGACCGCTTCATGGTGAAGTCGAATACGCAGTATCCGTCGGCGGATCAGGAGCTTGACCTCCTGAGCCGCGGTGCGGCCGGTTTCGATTCACGTTATCTCGAGCGTATGGGATTGACAACCGTCGCCTCTTCCGAGGAGATTGCGGCCGCGCGCCGTGACGTACGCGGCGTCCATGTATCGCCCGCGTTGCGAAAGTACGTTTATGACATCGTTTCACGGACGCGATCGGCAGGCGAACTCAGTTTAGGAGCAAGCCCGCGCGCCGGCTTGCATCTGGTTGTCGCAGCCCAGGCCAGCGCATCCATTGACGGACGCGATTTCGCGACACCGGATGACGTGAAGTCGGCCGCGCCCCTCGTCCTCGCGCACCGCCTTATCGTGCGTGCTGAAGCTGAGGTTGAAGGCGTCACCGCCGATACCGTGTTGCGGCGGCTTCTCGAGTCTGTCACCGTGCCAAAGGACGCTGAGCAAGCTCCGGCAACGGACGCTGTCTAACGATGTTTCGCGGCCGTCTCACAGCATTGTCACCTGCATTTCCGTGGATAACGGTGCGTTTTTTTTGGGCCCTCGCTGCCATCGCGGCCCTGGTCGCTGTCGCCACTTTCGTGCATGCGGCACTCCAGTTTGCCATCTTCACCGCCACGTTTGTTGCCGGCTTGCTGGCAACCGATCTGGCACTCGGTCCACCGCGACGCGCGCTCGAGGTCACGCGCGAGCCCGTCGGACACCTCGCTCTTCGATCGCGAGCATTCCTTCGTTATGCGCTGACCAACACAAGCCGCATAACTCTTAGGTATGAAATCGTCGACACACCGATTGAAACGCTCTATGTTCCCGAATCGCCTGTCCGCGGCGTTGTTGGTCCGAACAGGCGTAAGATCGCCGAGCTGCCCGTTATGCCGCGTCTGCGTGGGTCGGCACGCCTCGGCACAGTCTATGTGACGGCGCAGAATCCTATCGGCTTCATTGCCCGGCGCTGGCGATTGGGCGGCGATACCGAAATCCGAGTCTATCCCGATCTCTCCGCCGTCGAGCGCTACGGCGAGCTCGCGCGGCGCGGCCGGCTCATCGAAGCCGGATTTCGAAAGTTGCGCCGTCACGGCGGGGGCGGCGAGTTCGACACGTTGCGCGAGTGGACACCCGACGACGAGTTTCGCTCGATTAACTGGAAGGCGACGGCTCGCCGCGCAAAGCTCATGGTCGAGCAGTACGATGTCGAGCGTAGCCAGACGGTTATGCTTGCGCTCGACGCTGGGCGCCTTATGACGCCGCGTTTAGGGGATCAGCGGAAATTTGACTATGCGATCACGGCGGCGCTTTCAGTAGCATATATCGCCGCGCTGGTTGACGACAAGGTCGGACTCATCGCGTTTGCGGGTGATATTTTGGAGCACATTCCGCCGCGCTCCGGAGCCGCACACACTGCTGGGATGACGCAGCGCGTTTATGACTTGGAACCGCGCTTCGAAGAGGCCGACTATGGGCGAGCATTTACCTACTTGCGCAGGCGTCAGCCCAAGCGCAGCCTCGTGATCTTCTTTACCGACATGTTCGACCCGGTTGCCTCGGCTGCGACGCTGAGCAACCTCGCATTGTTGGCGCCGCGCCATCTCGCCGTGTGCGTGCTCATGAACGATGAAGCGGTGCAGCGCGCATTAACGGCCGATCCGACGACTCCGGATCAGGCCTATGCCGCAAGCGTGGCAGCGACGTTGCAAATGGAACGCCAGAAGGCGGCGGCAATTCTCGCGCAACGCGGGATCATCGTCATTGACGTCCCCGCAACAGATCTTACCGTCTCGTTAATTAACGCTTACGTCGAAATTAAGGCGAAGAGTTTGTTATAGCTCGTCTGACGTTTGGCGCGACAAAGTAGACAATCATGGCAACGGCAGTCAAGCCGCCAAACATGAGCCGCGCAGTTTCCGGAAATTTCTGTGGTGAAAAAAATCCTTCAATCATACCGGCCATGACAAGCATCGTTGCCACACCAACAATGAGGATTGCGGCACGCCGGCCGTTCCGCCGCAGCGCCTCCCGGCGCCGAATCCGTCCAGGCGCTAATATGCCTGCGGCGAGCAGGAGACCGGCGCCGGCGGCAATCTGCACAGCGGTCAGTTCGATGAAACCATGTGGTGCGATTGTCGCCCAAAAATCTCTTCCAAAGCCCGCATCATTGTACATCGCCGCCAAGCCCCCCAGTGTGAGCCCGTTGTAAATGAGCAGATAGACCGTGAAGATGCCAAGGGTAATCCCTCCGGCAAATGCCATGAAAGCAAGCCGTATGTTATTGGTCATAATGGCCGCCGACAGCGTTGGCGACCCCAAAAACTCTTTACCCATCTCAAAATTTGATGCATGCAGCCCTTTGTGAATAGGTTTGATCATCTCCGGCGGCAACAAGACGTACGCGTTGAGCGGCTGCACGTGTATGAGGTAGTATGCAAGCGCTGCCGAGCCTAAGAAGAAAACAATGCTTAGCAGTATCGGCCAGCGCGAATCCCAGACTTCTCGAGGAAACGTTGCCGTATAGAACCGCACCACTCGCTGCAATCCGCCTTCCGACGATGCGCCGTACACGACCGCATGTGCGCGCGCAGTGAGACGGTTGAGGTACGCGCGTAAGGATGCTTCGTAGTTTCGGCCGGCCGCGAACGCAAGATCGGAGGTCACCCAGCGGTAAAGCGTGCCGAGTTCGGCGACCTCTTCCGGATCTAACCTACGCAAGCTGCTGCGCTCCACCGTATTGAGGAGATCTTCGAGTCGTTGCCAGCCGCTCTGCCGTTTCTCAACGAAAACTGCTTGTCGCACGCGGTCACGTTCTCATCATGTGTAAGTCCGGCCTTGTAGCAACGGATCGCTTCTTGCTCCACTATACCCTGCGGGTGACGATTCTATAAAGAGAAAAGATAACACCGAACCTGTCTTGGAAAGGCCAACCTTGGAGCGATCGATCAGCGTCCGGACGCCCGAAGCGATTGCATTCTATTACGAGCTCGCTGGGCTCGGCAGCCGGTTCCTCGCGTTATTCGTTGACATGATCATCCAGGCCGTCGTGACTGTTTTACTGTTGATCGCTGCGATTGAAGGCGCCACCTCAGCCGCGTCGCTCGCGAAGTCATTGCACATAGGCGAGAAGGCGATGACGTCAACCGTGTCGGCGATAGGTATCCTCTTGCTGTTCTTGATCTTTTACGGATATTTCATTATTTTTGAAAAACTTTGGAATGGACAGACTCCCGGCAAACGGCTGCTTGGCATCCGCGTCGTACGCGACGGCGGTTATCCCGTGGAACTCGTCGGATCAATCATTCGCAATTTAGTGCGCGTGATCGAGATGATCGCTGGATTTTACGCACTCTCTGTCATGAGCATGCTGTTGTCCCCGGAGAACAAACGTCTCGGCGACTATGCGGCCGGTACCATCGTCGTGCGAGACCGCGGATTTGAAGTTCGCGACCCGAAGGACTGGCTGCGCCCGAGCGCAGGCGAGGCAACATCCGCAGATAACCGCCTGATTTCCAACTTGACGCCGGACGAGCTTGCGCTTGTCGACAAATACGTAGCGCGAAAGACCGGGTTCGATCCGAGTTCGGCGCGTGATGCTGCCGCCAAAATTGCAGGCGCCTTGCGGCCGAAGCTCGATCCTGAATTTGCCGGACTGCCGGACGATGAACTGCTCATGAAGATCGCAACGCGGCAAGGCTAAACAACCTGTGATGCGCGTCGCGCAGCCACATTTTTAACGCTCCTTTCAGTAACGTCCGTGCAAACCGGGCTATAATGAAGCGACGATGACATATCGTTCTTATCGACGCACGGCAGCCGCTGGGCTGTTTGTTTTACTATGCGCGCTCAGCCTCAACGCGAGCACAAGCGCGCAGAGTCACGCAGCAACCGTAAGCTCCGCGGATGGAATCCACAAAATCAAGCACATCGTCATCATCATGCAAGAAAATCGTTCGTTTGACAGCTACTTCGGCACGTATCCTGGGGCGGATGGTATCCCTATGCGCAGCGGCACCCCGAGTGTGTGCGTTCCCGATCGAATAACGGCGGCTGTCAACGACCGTTTTATGACGCAAACGATCGCAACTATGGCGGACCACACGGCGCCGACAATGCTCGCGCAGATATCAACGGCGGCGCAATGGACGGGTTCATCGCGGAAGCAGAGAGTGGCGGTAGAGGCTGCGGACAATACAGCAATGATCCGCGCTGCGCCGGGCACGAGCGTCCGGATGTAATGGGCTATCACGACCAGCGTGAGATCCCCAACTATTGGTCCTACGCCCGCAACTTTGTTTTGCAGGATCGCATGTTTGAGCCCAATGCGTCGTGGAGTCTGCCCGAACACCTCTTCATGGTTTCCGAATGGTCCGCCAAATGTTCGCGGCCGGGAGACCCGATGAGCTGCACCAATGAAGTCCAAAGCCCTGACCGCCCCGGGCGTCTTGCCCCTCGTTTTGCGACGAATGGCATTGCCGCCCGCTCTCCCGATTATGCGTGGACGGATCTCACGTATCTGCTTCACCGCCAGCGCGTCAGTTGGGCATATTACATTTTCGCAGGCCTCGAGCCCGACACAGAGGACGGCTCGATGATCGGTCCGCAACGGCGCTTGGCAGCGCGTACTCCTGGTATTTGGAATCCGCTACCATATTTCGACACCGTTAAAGAGGACGGCGAGCTCCAAAACATTCAGGACATAGGGCGATTCTATGACGCTGCGCAGCGCGGAACGCTGCCCGCTGTCTCATGGATTTGCCCCGACAGCATCCACAGCGAGCACCCAACGGCGCTCGTAAGCGTAGGTCAATCATACGTCACCGGACTCATCAACGCCGTCATGAAAGGACCGGATTGGGATAGTACCGCGATCTTTCTTGCCTGGGACGATTGGGGCGGCTTCTACGATCATGTCAAGCCGCCAACGGTCGACCAAAACGGCTACGGCCTGCGAGTTCCTGGGCTGGTCATCAGCGCGTACGCGAAAACGGGCTACATCGATCACCAGACGCTCAGCTTTGATGCATACGTCAAGTTCATCGAAGACGATTTCCTCGGCGGGGCGCGCATTGATCCGATGACGGATGGACGTCCTGATCCGAGACCAGATGTGCGCGAGAAGGTCTCGATTCTTGGCGATCTGCGCCGCGATTTCGACTTCTCCCAGCCCCCGCGCAAGCCACTGATACTGCCCGTCGCGACGCGCGAATGAATTAACGCGGCTCCATCGAAAGCGCGCTCTACGGAGGTGCGACGATGGCTCGCGTTCTCGTCTCTTCTAATGCACCATGGGAGTCTACCGTTGGCTACTCGCGCGCTGTGCGTGTCGGGCCGCACGTCTATGTCGCCGGTACAACAGGCATCGACGAACATGGCTCCGTTGTCGGCGGCGCCCGCGCGCAAACGCTCCGCGCACTCGAGATCATCGAGATGGCGCTCTCGCAAGCGGGTGCTCAGCTCAGCGACGTCGTGCGCACACGAATGTTCGTGACGGATATCAGACAATGGGAAGCCATCGGTCAGGCACACGGCGAGGTGTTCGGCAAAATACGGCCGGCCTCGACCGTTGTTGAGGTCAAGGGACTCGTGCGACCAGACTTGCTCGTAGAAATCGAAGCCGACGCTATCGTTGAGAATGGACAATGACGCTTATTCTGCGCGATGCGACGCTCATCGACGGAACCGGGGGCGAGCCGAAAACAAAATCGAGCGTCGTTATCGAGGGCGATACTATTGCGGACATCACGGCGCAACCAACACATCGCCGGGAAGACGCGCAGGTATACGATCTCAGCGGACTCACGGTGCTCCCCGGTCTTATTGACGCACACGCGCATTTAGGTCTGGTCTACGATTTCGCAGCCGAAGGTGACCCCGGGCTGGTTTCGCCGGCGGAGATTGCGGCACGCGCTTTCGAAAACTGCAATCTGTGTCTGGATGCTGGATTCACGACCGTACGCGACATGTGCGGCGTCGATGGAGGCATCGTCCGCGCAATCGCTTCCGGCGCGGTACGAGGTCCGCGCGTGTACCCTTCAGGCCCGGCGATAGTCCAGACCGGCGGACACGGTCACATCACGGGGCCTTTCTGCTTCCAAGACCGCACGCTCGCGATTCCCGGGCTCATGCAACTTATTGCCATTTGCGATGGTGCGGACGAAGTGCGCCGACAAGCGCGGGTGAACTTCCGGCGAGGCGCCACTCAGCTGAAGGTCTTCATCAGCGGCGGCGTGGTGTCAACAACGGATCGGCTGGAAGATACCCAGCTGACGGTCGACGAGCTCAAGGCCGCTGTCTTCGAGGCAAAGGCTCGTGACACGTATGTCTCCGGTCATGCGCATAACGTGCGTGCGATCCGCAACGGTCTCGAAGCCGGGCTTGAATGCTTCGAGCATGGGACCATGCTGGATGAAGCAACGGCCCACGCCATGGCCCGGGCCGGCGCGGCACTCGACCCAACCCTTGCGGTCACCCACCTTATGGCGACGGATTGGAAAGATTGGGGTTTGGGCGAATACGTCGTGCCTCGTATTAAAGGCTGCGAAGAGAGCATGTCGCGAGCCGTGCAGATTGCCGAGGCTGCCGGCGTAATGATCGGATCGGGTTCGGACTTGCTCGGGCCGCGACAGAACCGGCGCGGTCTTGAGATCGTTCTCAAGGCGAAAATTCTCGGCGCGATGCGCGCCATTCAGTGCGCAACCCAGGGCAACGCGCGCATCATGCGTCTCGACGATAAACTGGGAACACTGAGTACGGGCAAGCTCGCCGACGTCATTGCGGTACGAGGGGATCCGCGGACGGATGTGACGGTATTGGATGACCCGAGCCGCGTCGTGCTCGTGGTCAAAGGCGGTGAGGTCGTCAAAGATCTCATCTCAGCGTGAGCGTGGCCAGGGCTTAGTGTTCTAAACGCTGCCCGCTTGCGCGAGATACGTAACAAACCAGTCGCGCGCGAGTTCGGCAACGCGCTCGAGCGCGCCCGGTTCTTCAAACAGGTGCGATGCAGCGGCAATGACGACGACATCGTGCTCAGCCCGTAAGTTTTTTGCGGCCGCGAGGTTGAGCTCAAGCACCTGCCGATCGGCGCCGCCGACGATAAAGAGCGCGGGCGCTTGCACTTGAGGCAAAACTGATGCTGCCATGTCAACGCGGCCTCCACGCGACACGACTGCGTGCACGTTGTTGGGCAGACGCGCTGATGCGATCAAAGCTGCCGCCGCTCCGGTGCTCGCCCCGAACAAGCCAAGCCGCAAGTGCTTCACGTCGGCTTGTGTGGCGCACCAGGCAATAGCCGCCTCGAGACGTTGCGCGAGGAAGGCCACGTCGAATCGCAGCATGTCGGTCCGCCGATCATACTCTTCCTCTTCAGGAGTGAGCAAGTCTAACAGCAATGTGGCGAAGCCGGCTTGCTGCAATGTCCCTGCGACAAATTGGTTGCGCATGCTGAAGCGGCTGCTGCCGCTGCCGTGGGCAAAGACGACGCTGCCGGTCGCATTCGCAGGGACAGTCCACAAGGCCGCAAGCGAAGCCTCGCCCGCGCCTATCGTGAGTTCGCTGGGTCCGTTGCTACGATGCATGCTTCCAAAGCGCGGCGAGCAAACACGCGCAGCATCCGTTTGCGATAGGGGATAGAACCACTCGTGTTGTCGAGTGGCTTGCCCGCCGCGTATGCCTCTTCCGCCGCCGCGTCAAGAGCGGTCGAATTAAGATTTGTGCCAACCAATGCTGCCGACGCTTTGGGGGCTTCCATCGGCTTTGATGCGACCGCGTTGAGGACAATCTTAGCAGCGCTGCAGATGCCTTCCTTATCTGTCTCGAGCATGGCTGCAATTCCAAGGATTGGGAAGTCGAAAGAGTTGCGCAGGCGCATCTTGCGATATGCGCTGCGCGTTCCAGGCTTCGGCGCAGGCACTTGGATCTTTGTGACGATTTCATCGGGTTGTCTAGCCCATGCCGCAATACCGTCATTAAGAAAAAAGTCTGCAACCGCGACCGATCGTTCTCCGCGCGGGCCCGCAAGGGTGATGCGCGCCCCATATGCCTGCAAGACGGGTGCCGTATCAGATGAGTTGACAGCGACGCACTTGGGACTGCTTGGCGCTACGCGGCAGACGGTACCGTCTTTTTTCATGCAGTATCCGAGCGCCTGGCGCCAGTCGAGATTCTGATTATAATAATTGCAGCGCGTGTCGAGACAGACATTTCCTCCGATCGTTCCCATGTTGCGCAATTGCGGAGTCGATATCGCCGCAGCCGCTTGGGCCAAGGCCGGATACTTCTTGTTCACAACTTCGTGCTCGGCAATATCGGTCAAAGTAGCAAGGGCGCCGAGCTCCAGTCCTTCGCGTTCATCAAACCGGATGTAGCGCAACGCTGCGATTGGTCGCAACCCGATGAGCACAGGCGGGGTAAACAGCCGTTGCTTCATGTTCGCGTAGAGGTCGGTGCCTCCGGAGACGACGAGTGCGTCCGTGGCGTGCTTGGCGAGCAGGCTTATGGCATCGTCGACGCTCGTCGCGGCTTCGTAACGAAATGGCGGCAATCTATGCATTACACTTTGTGCTTGCCGAAACGCTCCAGCTCGTGCTCGATATCCAACGCACGCGTCGGCGCTTGTGACTCGTAGGCGCCCCATTGCTCGCGTGGCACCATCCACATCACCTCAAACTCATGGCCGTCGGGGTCGACGCCATACACCGATTTGGTTGCGCCGTGGTCGCTTTCTCCGGACACCGCACCTATGGCGATGAGTTTCTCGCGGGCCGCCGCCAGATCTTCGATCGCGGGCACTTGCCATGCGAGATGGAACAGGCCGACCGCTGTGTCGGGTGGCTCGGTCGCCCGAGGTCCGAGTGCGAGAAAGCCAAGATCGTGGTGGTTTTCCGAACCGGGCGCGCGCATGAACGCCATCTGAGTGCCGGCGCGCGCAACCTCCCGGAACCCGAAGACGTCGCGGTAGAACGCGACCGAGCGCTCGAGATCCTTGACTTTGAGTACTGCATGGTTGAGTTTCAACATCAGCTCTTACCTCGCAGGTGCCGGCTCCTTTGCAGGTTCCGGTTGAGATGGTCGCGCGACACTTCGCAGTCTTAGCGTGCTCCCCGAAGCCGCGTCCAGCGCTTTGAGAACCTTCTCGGGGGTGATCGGCGTGGAATGAATCCGTGCTTTAATTGCGTCGGCCACGGCGTTGGCGATTGCAGGAATTACCGGGTTGAGCGGACCTTGACCCGCTTCTTTTGCCCCGAACGGGCCTTCTTTGTCGTCTGTTTCGATGATGATGGCTTCAATCGGCGGGGTATCGAGACTCGTCGGCGTCTTGTAGTCGAGAAGGTTTGGCAGCTTGTGCTCGCCCGCGCGGAATGGCCACTCTTCCATGAGTGCCTCGCCCAAGCCCATGTAGACGCCGCCTTCAATTTGGCCCTCAACGGAATCTGCATTGATGCAGCGGCCGACGTCATGGGCAAGCGTTATCTTCTCGACTTTGATCTCGCCGGTTTCCAAGTCAACGTCGACCTCCGCGACGGCAACGCTGTACGAGTATGCGGGCGAAGGTCCGACTCCTGAACCTTTGTAATCAGCTGCAAGTTTGGGCGGCGTGTAGGAACCAACGCACGCGATTGTTCCGAACTTCGCTTCGGCAAGCTGAGCAGCTTCAATGAAGGTTAGAGTGCTGCTCGGGTGTTCCAGATCGAAGACGCGACGTTTTGCAAAGCCCAGCCGCCCAGCGTCAACGTTGAGCTTCTCTCCCGCCGCTTCCGCAATCATGTGTCGTACCTTTACCGCCGCGTCGCGGGCTGCATTGCCAGCCATGAAAGTCACGCGGCTCGAATACGACCCGAGATCCACCGGAGTTAGATCCGTATCGCCGTAGCACACGCTGACGTCCGTGACGTCGACGCCAAGCGTTTCGGCGGTGATTGCCGCGAGCATGTGCGTGGAACCTTGGCCACATTCGCTCGTGCCGGAAAGAATCGTCACGCCGCCGCCACGATCGACTTTGACGATCGCGCCGGATTGAGGCATCGCGTTCCAATAGATGGGCAGGCCCGCGCCGCACAGATAGGAACTTGCCGCGATGCCGATGCCGCGCCCTCGCCCGAGTTTGCCCTTCTTCTCTTTGTAACGAGTGCGCTCGACAGCGGCGTCAATGCATTGCCGCAGCCCGCACGATGTCACCCGAAGGCCGTTTACCGTGACGGAGTGCGGGTCGACAGCGATGCGTTTGCGATATTCCGCTGCATCCAAGCCAAGTGCGTCGGCGATCTTATCGAGCTGGCTTTCCAAGGCGAAGCGCGGCTGGGTCGTGCCGTGCCCGCGCTTAGGCCCGCAGGGCGGCTTATTTGTGAAAACCCTGCAGCCGTCGAACTTGTACGCCGGCACCTTGTAGGTAACAGTCGTGAGCGCACCGGTATAATATGTGGTGGCTACGCCGTACGACCCGTATGCGCCGCCGTCGAGCCACGATTGCAAGTGGATCGCCGTGATTGTTCCGTCCTGCTTCACACCGGTTTTGAGCTTGAAACGAACCGGATGGCGGCCGCGATGAGCGTAAAAGACTTCTTGCCGCGTGAGCGTGATCTTGACCGGTCTGCCGGTCTTCATCGCGAGATACCCTGCTGCCAGTTCGTGCGCAAACGGCTCCGTTTTGCCGCCGAAGCCGCCGCCCACCGGCGGCGCAATCACGCGCACGTGACTGCCGGGCAACTCGAGCACAGCTGCGGCAATGCGATGCAAGTAATGCGGGGTTTGCGTTGATGCCCACAGCGTCAGCTTGCCGTCAGCGCCGTACTGCGCGACGACCGAATGCTGCTCGATCGGCGCGTGCGTGTTTCCCTCAAAGAAGTATTCATCTTCAAAGATGCGGTCTGCACTTGCAAACCCTTGCGCGACATCCCCGAATTCAAGATGAACTTCTTTATGAATGTTATTTGTGCGGCGCGGGTTCGGGTGGATCTGGGGGAGATCGGTGCGCAGTGCTTCGTCGATGGACATAATCGCCGGCAATGGTTCGTACTCGACCTCGATGAGCGCCAGCGCTTCCTCTGCGGTTAACTCATCATCAGCGACGACGCACGCGATCGGGTCTCCAACGTAGCGCACCGTGTCGATGGCCATCACAGTCTCGTCCGGGCTCGACGGCAGAATACCGTAGCGAACGGGGATATCGGCTCCCGTCGCAATAGTCACGACGCCCGGGAGCGACCGCGCTTTTGTCGTGTTCACTTTTTTAATGCGCGCGTGCGCATGTGTGCTGCGCAACATTTTTCCATACAGCATGTTGGCAAGGAAAATATCGTCCGCAAACTTATCCTGACCTGTGACCCGCGTGAAGCTATCAACTTTAGGCATCGCTTTGCCGACGATGGAAAAGCCTTCAGGTTTGTCCGGCGGAGTCTGCGGCGCGCGTGAAACAATGGAGGGGCTATCAGTACCGGCGGTCAGGGGCCTGGCATCGCCGTTGGGATTGGTCGCAGTGGAAACGGTTGGAAGATCGGTTTCCTTCATTCGATTGCTCGCGCTGCGCTAGCAATGGCTTCGACGATTTTCGAGTAACCTGTGCAGCGACACAGATTGCCTGCGATAGCTTCGCGAATCCGCGCTTCGGTGAGATCGTGCTCTTGCTCGACGAGCGCAGCACCGGTCATCAAGAAGCCAGGGGTGCAATAACCACACTGGGCGGCGCCGCATTCTGCAAACGCTTGTTGAATTGGATGCAAGCGCCCGTCTTTTGCCAATCCCTCGACCGTTCGAATTTCGTGTTCCTGCGCTTCGACTGCAAGCGCGAGACAGCTCAAGATCGGCTCGTTGTCGATGAGCACCGTGCAGGCGCCGCAATGGCCCATTTCGCAGCCGTGCTTGGTACCTGTGAGCCCGAGGTCTTCACGGAGCACCTCGAGCAAGGTCTTATTGGGATGGCTCGCGCACTCGAGCTGCTGCCCGTTGACGGACAGTCGAAGCAGTTCTTTTGGAGGTGCGACGGTCATTCGGTTGCCCCGTTTCGTTCAATATTGAGAACGAGCGTTCAGCTGGCAGCATGATTATAACATAGCAATGCGACCCCGCAAGGAGCGCGAGGCCGCATCTTCTTTGACCGGCTTGTAACGCGGGCTAGGTCAACCCGCAGGTAACAGTGCCGGCGCGCACACCCTAGTCGCCCCCGTGACCCTCGTTGCCGCCGTCTCCGCCTTGGTGCTTGTAGTGACCGTAGTGATGGCCGTTATCGTGGCCTTCTTCTTCTTGGTTGTAGCGTTGGGCCTCAGCCTCATAGCCTTTGGCTACCCGGTACGCTCGCACCGATTGGCCGCATGGGACCCCGTAACCATCATACCTGCAGAGTTCGCGGCCGTTGTTGCTTGTATAAACGACCGTTCCATTAGGATACACGATTCGGCCATCAGCATATATGATGCCGCCATCAGAGGTGTGTCCAACGACGGTGTTGTGCGCAACCTGCTTATGATGATAGTTGTTGTAGAGGATGATTCCGGCAGCAAGAGCGACGCCTGCCAGAATGAGGTTGCGCGTAGAGCGCTGTCCGGCGGTCTCAGCTTGGACCGGCCGCACAAAGCTAAAATTGAAGATCATCAGAGCTGCCAGCGCGACGATCGCCACACGCAGCCAAAACGTTCGATAGAGTCCCAAGGACATAGTTGTGTCCTCCTTGCTGCACAAGTAACGAGAAACGGCCGCTGTGAGTTCCGCAGCAGCCGTCACACATGGGGCTCGCGGGTTAGACTTTTAACTCAATCTTTTCAAGCGCCAGCTTGGTGTTTACCACGTGATGATTGAGGCGAAGATCTGCCGCTTCGAATCCAAAAGCGAGGCCAAGCAGTTGCGGAAGGTGGAAGATTGGCGTTCCAAGTGGCGCCTTGATCGCCTTTTCCGCATCTGGTTGTTGCCCGTCGAGGTTGAGATGGCACAGAGGACAGGGCGTCACCAACACATCTGCTCCCTTTGACTTTGCTTCAGCCAGATGCTTCCCGGCCATTTTCAAGGACGTATCTGGGTTGAACGTCAGCATGGGAAACCCGCAACACTTGCTCTTCCCAAGATACTCGACCGGCGTTGCCCCGATGAGCTCGATAATTTTCTCGAGATAGGTCGAGCGTTCCGGCTTCTCGCGCAGCCCAAGGTGCTCTTCCGGACGCAAGATGTAGCAACCGTAAAACGGTGCGACGTTTAGTCCGGTGAGTTTACGCTTGATAAGTGGCCGCAATTGGCCGAGACCGACGTCTTCAACGATCATCCACAGAAGATGCTTGACCTTGGTCGTGCCACGGTATTGATAGCCGCTGTCGGCGATGACGCCGTTGACTCGCTTGAGCAATGCCTCGTCGTTCGCAAGGCGGTATTGCGCCCCGCTGAGCACGCCTTGACAGGTGCTGCAGATGGTCATCAGATCTGCACCCTTTTCTTCTGCCATCGCAAGCGTGAGTGCGTTGAGCGAGTACGCGAGCTCGGGATTCTGCTCCGTCAGTACACCGGCGCCGGTACACGGCGCTTCTGTGAGCTCGAGTAACTCGAGACCGAGCGTTGGGGCAATCTTTTGCATGGAGACGTAAAGTTCGGGGCAGGCACCCTTCGAAACGCATCCAGGCCAGAACGCAACCTTCATTCGTCTCCTCCGTTAACGGACCTAAAGGTCCGTTGCTACATTGATCCGTTGCTACATTGGTCCGTTGCTACATTATTTAAAGATGCCGCCGATTTTTTTGAAAATCGCCTTGATGCGCTCAACGTGCGGTATTTTATGGTGGATGATGGGCGGCAGTTTGCCGGCTCGCAACATGTTGAACGCTGTTGGCAGCGCACGCAGCTGGGCGGGAATGTTGAAGAGCCCAACGGACTTCGGCATGAGCGTCAGTTCGTTGAGGCGGCCGCTGTCACGCACTGATTCCGCGAAGGCCAGGGCGTGACGAGTGCCGGCGTTATTCGTGTAACCGGCCTCAACCGCCATACGGCGTAGCTTGAGGATTTGATCCAACGGCGCGACGCCTTTGGGGCAGCGCGACACGCATTCATAGCAGTGCGTACATTCCCACAGACCGTCAGGCTCGCTGTAGTCACCCAGGCGTTGGTTCGTCACGGTGTCGCGCGGGTCGGCCGTATAACGATACGCCTTCGCTAATGCTGCCGGACCCGTGAAGCTCTTATTGATAGCGAACGATTCGCAATCCATGAGGCACAGGCCGCACGAAATACAACTCACCTCTTGGATGAGCTCCTCCATTGCCGCGTTCGGAACGCAGTACTCTTCGAGCCCCTGTGGAATCGGCTGTTTGTTTTCAAGCCAGGGTCGGACTTTAAGATTCTTTTGCCAGAATGGCGTCATGTCGCACACTAGGTCGCGGATAACCGGCATGGATGGTGGAGACTCCACCCTTAGCTTTCCGTTGACCGCGACGTCTTGCAGCTTCGTCGTGCAAGCAAGGCTTGCGTGACCATTGATCCACATGCCGCACGAACCACAAATGGCGCTGCGGCACGCGCAGCGCACGACTAAGCTCTCGTCTTGGTACTCACGGATTGCAATGAGCGCATCGAGCACCATCGCGTGGTCCTCGAGTTCGACTTCAAACGTTTGGTAACGCTTAGCAGCCGCATCTTCATACGGCGGTGGATAGCCGCGTGTTGTATCGGGTCGAGGAGCCTGCGTCCGGTCGTATCGTCCGACTTCAATGGTCCACTTCATGCTAATACGTCCGTTCTTGCGGCGGCCACTTGGTAATGGTGACTGGGAGAAAGTCGATGGCCGGAGGTCCGCTTTCTGGTTTGCGGATGACAGCGTGCTTGAGCCAGTTGGAGTCGTCACGCTGCGGATAATCCGTGCGCGAGTGCGCTCCTCGACTTTCAGTTCGGGTAATCGCCCCGTAGACTGTAGTTTCCGCGCAGTCAAGCATGTACCCAAGTTCCAGCACGAACGTCAAGGCTTGATTGTAGACGCGGCTCTTGTCGCCCACCGCCACCGATTGGTAGCGTCGTTTGAGATCTTGCACTGCAGCAAGCGCTTCGCTCAGTGCGGTTGCATCGCGGTAGACGCCGACTTTTGCGTCCATGAGCGTGCCAAGCTCGAGGCGCAGGCGCGCATGCGTTTCCCCAGTGTATGGCCGGGTCATCAGCGCTGCGATTCGACGCTGCTCGGCAGAGAGAAACTCCTCTCCCGAGCCGATCGCGGGCGCATTCTTGGCGTAATCAGACGACGCGGCACCCGAGCGGCGTCCAAAGACGAGCGTATCAAGGAGAGAATTGGCACCAAGCCTGTTACCGCCGTGGACGCTGACGCACGCGCACTCGCCGGCTGCGTACAACCCCGGCATCACGGTGGCGCCATGGACGTCGGTTTTGACGCCGCCCATGATGTAGTGCATGCCCGGCCGAACCGGTACCGGGTCCTTTACCATGTCGACACCTAAAAAGTCGAGCGCGATCTCGTGAATCTGCGGCAGTTTGCTCATGATGACGTCGCGTCCGAGATGGCGCATATCGAGCAAGACGTTGCCGTCGATACCCCGGCCTTCCGCGATCTCTATGGTCTCTGCGCGTGAGACTACGTCTCGCGATGCCAGTTCCATCATCTTCGGCGCGTAGCGCTTCATGAAGCGCTCGCCGTCAGCATTGAGCAGATAGGCGCCTTCGCCGCGGGCAGCCTCGGTCATGAGGAAACCCGATCCTTTGAGTGTGGTCGGATGGTATTGCACCATCTCCATGTCCATGAGCGGCGCGCCGGCTCGGTAGGCGAGCGCGATGCCGTCGCCTGTGCAGATGAGCGCATTTGTGCTCGGCTCGTACACGCGGCCCATGCCGCCGCTCGCGATGATCACTGCCTTTGACCGCAACAGGTGCAGCTCACCGGTCATCATGTCGATGCATGCGACGCCACAACAGGTGACGTTTACGACATAGAGGGCCGTCGAAAACCATTCTTCGTAGACCTTGACGCCTGCTTTGAGGATCTGGTCGTACAACGTGTAGAGCAACGCTTGGCCCGTGATGTCGCCCACAAAATATGTGCGCGCCTTGGAGGCGCCACCGAACGCCCGGGTGCCGAGCTTACCTTCTTCATTTCTGTAGAAGATGACACCCATATGCTCGAGTTCTATGATGTCCTGGGGCGCTTCGCTCGTCATCACTTCGACGGCGTCCTGATCGGCCAAATAATCGCTGCCCTTAATTGTGTCGAAGGCGTGGATTTCCCACGAATCGCCTGCACCGAGCGCGGCGTTTATACCGCCCTGCGCCGCGCCGGAGTGGCTGCGAACCGGGTGCACTTTAGAAACGATTGCGACATTGACACCGTGACGTGCAGCTTCGAGCGCGGCACGCATGCCGGCCAAGCCTGCTCCGAGCACGACCACATCATGATCCAAAATCATGCTCGGCGTTTTTAACGGCGTCCCCGCAAGCCCTGCGCCTGCCTGTGCCGTTTGTCGTCTCTGCGCAGGTTAGCGAAGGTTTGGGCGGGACTTGGATTTGTTCAGGCTTTGATCGGCTCGATGATGACTTGCATTTTGTCGCCGACCTTGATGCGCTGGGCGACGTCGAGTCCCGAGGTCACGTGTCCGAAAACCGTGTACTGTCGATCCAAAAAGTGGGCGTCCTCGAGGCAAATATAAAACTGCGAACCGGCGGAATCCGGGGATTGTGCCCGAGCCATCGCGACCGCGCCGGCGTCGTGAAGCCGGTCGTTGAATTCCGCTTTGAGCCGGTAGCCCGGGCCCCCTGTGCCCGTCCCTTGCGGGCATCCGCCTTGGATAACAAAGCCAGGCTCGACCCGATGAAAGGTGAGCCCATCGTAAAAGCGGTTGCGCGCGAGCTTAATAAACGAGGCAACCGTCAGCGGCGCATCGTCGGGAAAGAACGTGAAGATAATCTCACCTTGCGACGTGACGATGCGCGCCTGCAGCTTCTTGGCTTGCGCGGTCGCGCCGATTGTTTCTTGGGGGCTCGGCGGTTCATGTGCCATGTTTCACATTTCGGTATGCGGTGATGGCAATCTTGTGTCCCTAGGTAAGTTGACACGTTGCTCAAGGCATGGTAAGATTCGTTTCCTGGTAATCTCTGTGTATATTTACTTTCATGGGCGTAATAGAAAGGAGAAGCAACACATGATTCATGCGGTGCGGCATAGCATGACGGCTTCTCTCTTCGTCACGCTTGGGCTGCGCAATGCGGCCAATAGCCTTTGCGGGGTAACATTCTCTCCGGCAACATAACGCGCACTGCGCTTATGTTCGCCAAGCGGCAGAGATGAGGCCCTCGCAAAGCGGGGGCCTCATCTTTTTCATGGCTCTATTCGGATAGCGTTGAGCACGCGACTCCTGATAGGCTGTTTACATCCGGGTGCAAGATTTGCAGAAAGCGAGGTGATGCACGTGCATCAGTGGTCATTAGGCGATGTCGCTTCGGAGCGGCTCCGCGAGCTGCGCGCCGATGCGGATAAGGCGCGACTTGTCGCGCGCTCGAACCGGTCGCGCGGGCGGCATATTTCCAGTCGCGTACGCGTGGCACGTGCGCTTCGCGCGCTCGGCTACTTCTTACTCGACGCAGGACATTCGCTCGAACCCGAAGGTTGGCGATCCGTCTAAAGAACGCGACAAATGTGGGGCGTATGTCGCTCATGCGCCCCCACTGTACACGATGGGGATCGAGCATTGGGAACTAGACCTCGAGGGCCTCGATATTGGCGCCTGAGGTGCGTAATGAACTCGACGCAACGAGAAATGTAATTGCCGCCGACACGTCCAGGCCCGCTATGACACCATTAACACCGTGAACGAGCACGCGCATTGCGCCAAGTGCCAAGGCGCAAATCATTAACGTCGTGATGCCACCCAGAAATGGGATGATCATTCTGACGCCACGATTGATAGCGTTTGGATTATCCCACGTAAAAGATGGAAATGTAGTATCGAACGCGAGACCGAGACTGACCGATGCCACGGACATGAGCAACGCAAAAAACACGAGGGCAAGCGTGCGACCCAGCCCGAAGTCATAACCATACGCCAGCGCCGCGGCGCCAAAGCAGATGACGAGCGCCGTTTGACCCCACGCGATAAAGAACTTGCTGCGGAGAATGTCCGTCGTTGAAAATGGCATAGCGCGAAGCATCCATATGGAGCCGTGCTCCAGGGAAAGCGCCGTCATGCCCGGATTGAGGCCGGCAAGCACGGCGACAAAGCCGATTTGCACCATCGCCAGCTGCAGTGTCAGCGGCAAGAGCGGCGTCTGCACTTTATGCGCCACCAGCAGATATCCGACGAAGCCCAGCGATGTAATGTGGCTAAACCAAAGCTGGGGCGTGCGCACGAGCGTCCACGCATCTTTGCGAAAGAGCGCCACCCACGGCTTGGCGCTTAAAAGGCGCCGCGCACGCTGCGCACTCGGCGGCCGCGCGACCGTGATTGATTCACTCCAACCTCGCGCAAAGCTCTGGGAAATGAAGGCGAGCGCCGCCGGACAGACCACGACCGTGGCAAAGAGCAAGAGTGCAAACCAGAGCAGTGCCGTTCCTACATGACCCATCGTCAGCAGCGAGACGACGTTGCCGATCCAAGTGCTCGGCAACCAGCTTGGCGGCGGCGGCAGCTGGAGCGTCGATATATCTCCGTGTGCTCGGGCAATCCCCGAGAAACTTGCAACCCAGAACACTGTCGGCACGATCGCACCTAACAGCCAAAGCGTCTCTTTTGCCTGCTGCGATGGTATGTAGCGCAGCGCCAAAATCGTGACCGCGGCAAGCACCGCATACAACATGGCGGGGAACACGATAACGCCTACGAGTGCGATTGGATATGCCCACCACGGCGCATGCGTCGCCAAAAAGTAGCCAAGCACGAACGGTACGAGGAAGGTAAAAACGTATATTTCGTTTTGCACGACGCCGCTGACGTATTTCGCAACAACGATGCTCGACGTACGCAACGGCATGCTGAGGAGGCGCGGCATATCTGAGGCGAGATAAAGATCCCCCAGCGCCTGCCCGAACGCAATAAATATGTCGGTGAAGAGGTAGATCAAGAACGCCCACGCAGGAATGCTCCATAGCAAGCGCCAGGCCTGCGCGTCGACCAGCGCTCCGACGCTGACGTACGTACCGAGCAAAATCAGCAAGAAGAGGACGCCCGCCGCGGCAATAGCGACCGCGTATATTGCGCGGCTTGACCAATCGCGCCGCGCGGCGAGCGAACGTTGGCGCACGATGTTGGCGCTCAAGAAGAGCATCTCGGCGACGCTTGACCTGCGCGCCTGTGCTCTTGTTATGTCGGTCAAATGATCTGTGCCAGCCTGCGCTCTTCCGGTGTTCCTGTGAGCCCGAGGAATACGTCCTCGAGTGAATCATGGCCGCGGCCTCGCAATTCATCGACAGTGCCGATTGCAACGATGTTTCCCCGATCGATGATGGCTATGCGATCGCACAGTGCTTGCGCAATCTCCATAATGTGAGTCGACATAAAGATCGCGCCGCCACCTGCCGCGATGGAGCGCAAAATGTTTTTGAGTAACCTCGCAGTACGTGGGTCGAGGCCCACCGTTGGCTCATCTAAGAAGTATATCTGCGGCTCGTGCAGCAGCGCCGAACAAAGCATTACCTTTTGCTTCATGCCGTGTGAGAAACTCCCGAGCAAGCCGTCCGCGTCGTGGCCGAGATCGAAAAGTTCGAGCAGCTCCGCAATACGTCGCACCTTTTTTGCCGGACTTATGCCATAGACGTCGCCGACGAAGTCGAGAAATTCTCGCGCCGTAAGTTTGGCGTATACGTGGGGTTCGTCAGGCACGTAACCAAAAACGCGTTTGGCCTGCAGCGGCTGGCGGACGATATCAAAACCTGCAAGTTTGGCACGACCCGAGGTCGGCCGGACGAGACCCGTGAGCATTTTGATCGTCGTCGTCTTACCAGCGCCGTTGGGTCCGAGAAAACCGAAAATCTCGCCTGGTAAGACGGAGAATGAGATAGCGTTGACAGCGGTTGTCGATCCAAAGCGCTTGCTGATGCGATCGACCTCGATGAGCGGCGTGGCCATGTCTTCTTTAGATATCGGCCACGCCGAGCGGTCGGGCTAGCGCCGAAGCGCCATCATATGCAAGCGACTACCGACCCTTGAAAGAGCGGCTCCCGCAGGGCGAACGGATGCCGCTCACTTGTAATACGTTTCTGGAGGCAAAACGGTTCGTCCCAGTCGCGCAGAAATGCTTTGGATGGGCCTGCAGCGGGCCTCACGAACTCGACTTTGTGACAAAACAAAAATGGGAGATCCTCTCCTCTGAGTACGTTGTTGAATCGCCGTGGTACCGCTTACGCCGCGACGCATGCCGCTTGCCTGATGGTACGGTCGTTGAATCGTATTACGTGCGTGAGCATGCGGGCTTCTCCGTTACCTTTGCGATAACGCCTCGCAATGAGGTCGTCTTTACCCGTCAGTACAAGCATGGTTTTGGCGATTTCGTGCTCGAGCTTCCCGGCGGCATGCTCGAACCGAACGAGGACTCGGTCATGTGCGCGCGACGTGAATTAGAGGAAGAGACAGGCTACGTCGCTTCGGAGTTCGAGTCCATCGCCGAGTTCATCACCGACCCCACGAGCTCCACCGGTCGGTTCTCACTCTTCATTGCGCGCAACGCCGTTCCCGATGGTTCGCCAGAACCCGAAAATACGGAAGCTATTGACACGGTACTCGTGCCGATGGATCAGGTGCTTGATAAGGTGCGTAGCCGCCACGTGCGGGCGCAGAGCCAAGTGGCCTCGATCTACACAGCGCTCGATCACCTGGGCCGGCTCAGATTCGGATAAGCTCGCTAAATCGTTCGAGGTCGATGTTTCCGCCCGAGACGATGGCGACGATCGGTCCGTTGCCTGCCTTTCCCGTCAAAGCTGCAGCAAGAGCTAACGCACCCGCACCCTCTGCAATGATTCGAGCCTTTTCCGCCATCATTCGCATTGCGCTACTCGTCTGTTCGAGCGTCACGACGATTACGCCGTCGACGATCGGCTTCATCCGTTGCCACATGCGCGGAAAAACACTCTTACCACCGGCGCCGTCGACAAAGGACGGCTCCCAATCGACGAAAACCTGCGGCGAGCCTGCCGCGAATGAGAGCGCGGCCGGCGCAGCGGTTTCCGGCTCGGCGCCCCAAATCTTGACGCCTGGTTTGAGTGCTTTGATGGCGCTCGCGACGCCCGTAATAAGTCCCCCGCCCCCGATTGCTGCGATAACAGCGCTAACGTTGGGCGCATCTTCCAGTATCTCAAGTCCCATCGTGGCGTGACCTGCTATAAAATCATCGTCATCGAATGGATGAATAAATGTTCCCTCGATACCGGGATACGATCGTTGCTCGAGCGCCTGCCAACAGACCTCGTACGGTGCTAGGACAAGACGCGCGCCAAGCGCGCGCATGCGTTCGAGTTTCGAAGCGGGCGCAGTCTCGATGGCGACGACAGTGCAGGGCACGCCCGCGCTGCGCGCAGCATAAGCAACTCCTTGTCCGGCGTTTCCCGCACTGATTGTCCACACGCCACGTTTGCGCGCGGCATCGGGAAGCGCCGCCACTGCATTCGCAGCGCCTCGTAGCTTGTATGCGTTGATGGGTTGCAGGTTCTCGAGTTTGAGCCAAATTTCGGGCTGCTCCCTGCCGAGCTCCAGTCGCACAAGCGGCGTGCGCACAATAACGCCGGCGATGCGCTTGCGCGCCGCTTCAATGGCAGTGAGAGAGATTGGATGCACTGGTTCAAGCGATACGGCCATTACGGTCCTCTTAGCGCGCGGCATTATGGCGGATTTCCCCGTCCACAACCGTCATTATCACGCGCATGTCTTTGATAGATGATTTGGGCACGTCTTGCAGCCGCTTCTCAAGGACAACAAAGTCTGCAGCCATACCGGGGCGCAACCTGCCGCGGTGATCTTCCGTAAATGAGAGCTTCGCCGCTTCATGCGTGTATGCACCCAAAGCTTCCTCAACCGAAAAGCGCTCCTCCGGCACGTGATGGTTCACCAAGCTGTGAATTCCGAGCAGTGCCGACAGCTTCGTGACCGGACTGTCCGATCCGCCGCACACGGTACAACCGCTGCGCTTCGCCGACCGAAAGAGATTCATGCTCTTCGAGCGAGCCGCACCCAAGCGCTGTTCGTACATTTCACCCTCGCCGCCCCACAGATAATCGAAGGCGGGCTGCATGGCAAGCAACAGTCCGATCCGTGCGGCGCGAGCGATGTGATCTGGCCGTGCGATCTCAAAGTGGTCGATGGAGGGCCTCAGACCTTCAAGGGATCCGCGCTTTTGCACAACGATCTCCCAGGCTGTAATAGCCTGTTCAATCGCTTCGTCGCCGATCGCATGCACGCCGAGAGAGAGACCGGCCCCAGCAGCTTCAGCGAACAATTCGGCGAGCTGGTCACGATTCAGATACAACAGTCCGCAACCGTTCGCATCCTCGTAGCTCTCTCTCACCGCTGCCGTACGTGAACCAATGGATCCGTCCACAAAGATATCGCCGCCGAAGATCCTGCCGCCCAGTCGTTTTGCTTTAGCAACGCTTGTCGTGCACGACTTGGAGATGACGCGCGTCGGTAATACGGCATTATCAATGTAGATCTCAGCAAGCTCTTCGAACGCTGCGTCGCCTTCGATGACATTGTGCAGCGTCGTTATGCCGGCTGCAAGGGCCGTTTGAGCGGCTTCTCGATCGGCGCGACGAAGAGACATTGCCGGCAAGGCGCGCACAAAATCGTATTGCGCGGCGTAGCTGACGCCACCGCTAAGCTTCCCCGTCGGCTCACCGTCTGAGCCTCGCTCAACCCCTTGCGCAGTGAGATCGACTCCCAAAAAAGCAAGGGCCTCTGTGTTTGCAACGCATGAATGGCCGTCAACTCGGCTCAATAGGGCAGGCTTGCCATTTGACGCAGCGTCGAGCTCACGTTTGGTCGGCAGGCGCTGGTCAGTCGTTTTGGTTTCGTCGAAATTACCGGCATAAATCAGCTCCTCGCTCTTCGAGAGCTTCTCGACTCTCATCATCATCGCTGAAATATCCCGGCACGATCCGAGATCTCGAACGCCGCTCAGCAGGCCGGTGGCAGTGAGATGAACATGCGTGTCGTGGAATCCAGGGACGATCTCTCCGCCGTGGCAATCGATCACCTTGACGGCCGCTCCGAGCCCCCGTGGGCGCTCGTCGAGCACGCGCTCTATCGTGCCGTCACTGACAAGAAGACAGCGGCCACTCGGGTGTTGAGGGTCGAGCGTCGTAACGTGCGCGTTGACAAAGAGCGTCTGCACAGGTTGCGCTTCTTCGGCGATGCGTTCAGGTCTTCCACTCCCAGCTGTTCCAAAACTCCGAGACCGCCGGCGCCGGCTTGTAACCCGAAAATCCGTCTCGAATATTATCGTTGCGCAGCTCCCAGTAAAGAAAGATGACTGGAATATCTTCGTTGAGCAGGCGTTGAATGCGAAAATATGCGGCTCTGCGGACGTTGCGGTCGTACGAGGTTGTTGCGATGTCCTCTTGTTGATCGACGCGCGGATCGCACAGCAACTGCTGATTGAACCCACCCGGCGGCCGTTGATCGCAGGCCCACAGCGTCCGATCGTCCGGATCGACCCCACCGATCCAGCCCTGGTAGGCAATATCGAATCGGCCGTTGTTAAGAATCCCACCCGCTTGCTTCGCCGCGTAGTAAATCGCGTCGGGATAACCCTTGAGGTTAACAGCAATGCCCAGCTGCTTCATCGTGCTCTGAAAGACGGGACCATAACGGACGGCGTCACCCGAGTTTGTGCTATACGCGTATGTAAGCTCCAGCAGCTTGCCGCCCCGGCGACGGTACCCCATCCGTGCCACGCCGCCAACCCGAACTGTCCAAGAGACGTGCCGCGGCTGCCGGATCGTAGCTGGGAGCGCGTACGCTTGGATCGTAGGCCCACGAGAATGACGGCTGATCGCTTTGCGCCGGAATCGCGGCGCCGTGAAGAACCTCGTTGACAACGTAATTTTTGTCAACTCCCATCGCGATGGCGTGGCGCACGCGCACGTCGTCGAGCGGCGGATGCATGAGATTGAAACCCAAATACCAGAATTCGTTGAACGGCGTTCGCAGAACGCGCGTATCGGGTATCGTCTTCAGTGCGGGAACCATGCGGTTTGCCGGGTCATAGTACAGATCGGCTTCGCCGGTGCGCATCATCACGGCGCGCGTATTTTCATCGGCTGCGAAGATGACGCGTACTTCCTTCAGTTTTGGCTGTCCCCGCCAGTAGTGGGGGTTCGCCGTGAGAACGAAACCGCTTTGCGGATCGTAACTATCGACGATGAAAGGCCCCGTGCCAACCGGCTTTCGGTTGTACGTGGCTTGATTGATGTTACGCATACCTCCAAGTAAATGCTCGGGAAGCACGCACATCGGCACGCCGCTCATCGCAAAAAACGATGCAATTGCCGGGCTGAAAGGCCGCGTAAGATGTACAACGAGGGTATAGGGGTCTGGTGCGCTCATCGATGCGATTCGGTCATAGCCCACGCGACTGAGGATATTATTCTCGGGGTTCATGATGGCGTGCCAGGTGAAGATGGCGTCACGTGCGGTAAAGGGTTGGCCGTCTTGCCACTGCACGCCGCGGCGCAAATGGTAGCGGATCGTGAGACCATCGTTGCTGATGCCCCCGTTGCGAAGGGTTGGCTCCTCCGTCACAAGATCCGGTTCGAGCCGGCCTCTGTCGTTGACGACGAAGAACCATCCTCCCCACAGCATCGCCATGTCAACAGAAAATATTTGCGCAGACAGTTCTGGATTTGGGTTGTCGATGCTGCCAATGCCAACAACGCGCACGACCCCAGGGATAATGTGGCTCGAGCCATGTGCAGAGCCGACTCCGGTCGAGACGCGCGAACACCCGAAAAGCAGAACGGCCGCCAAGGCGGCGGCCGTCGTTCGTCTCGTCACAGCTCCCATTCCCACGTATTCCAGAACGTCGTCACGGCATGCGCCGGTTTATAGTTCCGAAGATCGCTGTTAATGATGTCCTGCCGGCGTACGTACCAGATGATGATGAGCGGCTCTTGCTGTGTTAGGATCTGTTGCACCTTGTCATAGGCCGCCTTGCGTTTGTCTTGATCGTATTCGGTCATAGCCACATTTTCAGCGGCGTCGAGGTCATTGTCGCAAAAGTGGTACGAGTTTTGCCCGTTGGGCGGGAATTGATCGCACATGAAAAGCGTTGAATCGTCGGGGTCGATTCCGTTGATCCATGAATAAAACGCAGTATCGAACTTACCTCCCTGGAGGATACCTCCCGCTTGCATGCTGGCGAAGAACAGCGGAGTCGCGTAGTTCTTGATGTCGCCTTGAACCCCGATCTGCTGCCATTCGCGCTGCACGATGGCTTCTAAGTTGCGCGTCTCCGCAGCTCCAGTGGCACCGCTCATGCCAAGTTCAAGTTTTTGACCATTCTGGTAGCGGTAGCCGTCAGATCCAAGCTTCCACCCCGCTTCGTCCAACAGTTTCGCCGCAGCGGCCGGATCGTGCGGATACCGTTTGACATTCTTTGAATACGCCCATAAGAATGGCGGCTGATCGCTGTCGCCCACCATGTCGACACCGTGGCTGACGGTATTGATGAGTTCTTGTTGATCGATGCCGAATGCCAATGCCTGGCGCACGCGGACGTCGTGCAGGATGGGATTTGTCGTGTTGAGTCCGATTTGACGATAGTGCGTGAACGGCGTGAGATAAACATGGACACCAGTAATGTCTTTGTAGCTCGGCGTCTGCGAGGCTGGTGCATTGTACTCCATGTCGACTTCATGCGTTCGGAGCTGCGTCAGGATGGTCGTCTCGTCGGGAATGATCTTGTAGTCAACTTCTTGCAGCTTAGGAGCGCCGCGCCAGTAGTTTGGATTGGCGACCATGCGGATGATGGTGCCTTTCTGGTATTCCACGACTTTGAAAGGGCCCGTTCCCACGGGTTTATTGTTGTACGGCACGTGGTTGATGTCGGGGTACTGCCCGAGCAAGTGTTTGGGGAGGATGCAGTATGGTGTTGAGGACATCGTAAAGAACGAGTTCACAAACGGCGCCCACCGTTTTTTGAGATGAACGACGATCGTGTAGTCGTCCTTTTTGTCAATCGTGTCGACTAAGTCATATCCAAGACGGGTTTGCACGTTGTTCGCCGGGTTCATCACGGCATGCCATGTAAAAATGACGTCGTCCGCCGAAAACGGAGCACCGTCTTGCCATTTGACGCCCTTGCGCAAGTGGTAGGTGATAGCCAGACCGTCGGCACTGATGCCGCCATTTGTCGACCTCGGCGCTTCGGTTGCCAGTTCAGGCACAAACTTATTATCATCGCTCCAATTGAAGAGATAGCCTCCCCAAAACATCGAGAGGTCGACTTCGATCTGCTGCTCCCCAAGCAGCGGATTCATGTTGTCCGGCTCTGCTACGCCGGCCCACCGAAGATGCCCGTGCACCGTCCACGGGTTGCCGTTTCCTACCGAGCCTGTGCTCGTTGTGACCTTCGAGCAGCCGGTCATTAACGTTAGGGCGGCGAGCACGCAGCAAGAGGCAAGCAAATGGCGATTCATCTTCTTCATTAACCTCATGTCGTTAGAACGGGCAGAGTGCGCTTGAACGGGTTTGACCCCGCGTGTCACCATCTCCTTGATGTTTACTCAGCGGCCTCGTATCCACAGCATCTGTAAGCTCATAATCAAACATAACGTAATCAGAATCGCGGCCAATATTCTCTGTCTGCGAAACGCGTAATAAACCGGGAGCACCAGACAGTAGCTCACAAGAGGTACGTAGGTGAGAAAGCTCTTCGTGTGCGGAGTATAGGAGACGCGCTCCAACTGGACGCCGCTCACATCAGGGGTATGTGAACCAACGCGTAACATGAAAACGATAAACGCGATGGGCACGAGTACAAAAATTATATCAAGGATGCGATGAGCGCCCGGTCTTGCGCGTTCCCTCATCTCGTTATTTCGACGAACTTTTGAGAGCACTGCCGCGGCGCACGCTATCTACAAGAAGAACTGCCAAGCCTATGAAAAGAACGATTGGACGCGTTGTGCCGCTGGCGACGACGTGGGGAAGCCCAAACCACACGATCAGCAGCCAGACGCAGATTGCCACCGACAGCGCGCCGTCTTCGACGAATAGACCGTAGACCTGTTTCAGCCCGTTCATCAGCCATGTCATGTCTGTGAAACCCGCGCCTCGGCCGCTTGCGAGGTTTGCACTCGCCGGGAAAACGCGATGGAAATCACCGATGTTACGAGATAGCCTACGATAAGACCGAGAATGGCGACGTCCTCACCGATCCATTTCATGCCGAGCCCTTCGCCGATCCAAAACGTCCCAAATGCGGAGAGCATGACGCCGACAACGAGCTTGAGGCTGTTCTCCGGCACGCGCGAGAGCGGGCGCTGCAAAACGATCCCCGCCGCAACAACCAAAACACCGGCGGCTGCGGCACCCACGCTGGCCGGGATGAGCGCGTTAGCCGTGGCGCCGACCGCAATCACGATGAACACCACTTCAAGGCCCTCTAGCGTCACCGCTTTGAAGGATGCAAGAAATCCGACGACATCCAGACCGCGCCGGTTACTTGAGGTCGCGTCCTGCAGCTGTTGCTTCTGGAGCTCGAATGCACTCATCTCGTCGTGCATGCTGATGGCGCCGCCCGCTCGGAGTATCGCTTTGCGCAGCCAACGCATCCCAAAGAGGATGAGCAGCCACCCTACGGCGATTTGCAGCCAGGCGATGGGAAACCGGGCCAGCGCGGGGCCGAACAGCAGCACGAGCAACCCGAGCATACCAACAGCCGCAACTGCGCCGATGATCGCAGACCGCCAGCCGCGCGTGATGCCCACCGCGAGCACCACCGTCAGCGCTTCGACAAACTCGACCGTGGAAGCTAGGAACGCGGGGAGCGTGGCGGTCCAGAACTGCGTCTCCGGATGCATCGGTAGTCGCTCCGACCTGTGACTAAGTTTGGTGAAGGACGAAAATAAATCAGCCGACGGTCAGAATTGAACTGACGACCCGCGGTTTACGAAACCGCTGCTCTACCTCTGAGCTACGTCGGCGTATTCCTTACAGGTTCGTTTTGTAACGTTTCACGCTACTTCCTGGCTGCCCAGCGGCAGAGAACCTATCTCTCAATGCGGTGTTGCGCTACAGCGCGGTCTGGTCTTGCCGTCGCCTCGTAAACGGCCCCGATCGCTACGATGATCGCCATAACCAGTAGCGTGACCCAACCGTAATTAAAGATTGCGCGACCGCTCGCAAGCGAGCTTGGCCAGATGATATTAAGCAGCATCAACAGCAAGTAGAGCCCGCCCCCGATCGTGACCGCCATTCCCCACTTACCGAGCGTGAAAGACCCGCTCGGCTTCCAGCCGCGGCGCCGGGCAAGGAAAGCGCCGAAAACGGTCAAGAAAAAGGCGAGGTAAATGCCTGACGTTGCGAACGAAACGAGGGCATAGAGCGCGTTGACATTCGCCGGATAATCGAACAACAGAATGTGAACCGGCTTGGCCGGATTCACCAGGACGAGCAGCAAGAAAAGAATAGGAATAATCGTTCCGACAAGAATCGCGTTGGCCGGCGTGTGGAAGCGTTCTGAGATCAGCTTGAGCTTGCGGCTCATTGGTAGCGCACCGTCGCGGGCGAGTGCAAACGCCACGCGCGCGCCGGCACCTTGGACGGCGGTGCCGCAACTGAAGAATGCGATGATGACCATGACGAGAAAGAAATCCTGAAGCCAACTGGGCAGAGCCGAGAGGATCGTGTTGATGCCGCCAGAAACGACGCCGCCGATCCCGGCTGCCGGTGTCGCAAGCAGCAAACCGAGCACCAAGACGAACGAGGCGATGCCGCCGTAAAGCAGCGCGTTGCTCATGGCCTTGGGAACCTGACGTTGCGCGTCGACGGTCTCCTCGGAGATGTCGCCAGCAGACTCAAAGCCGTAGAAGATGTAAACGTTGGCCAGCACAGCAACGAGCGCCGCACCTGTCCACCAGTTTCCGCCGAAGTTTACGCCCAGGGGGTTTGTGCCCAGGTACTCAACCTTCTGCGACGTGAAGATGAATCCCAAGCCTTGATGAAAACCATACAACGCAAGCGCGATGAAAACACCAAACGTGCCGATTGTCTCCACATACACGCCGAAGCGCGCCACGTGGCCCATGATCTTGGCGCCGACCGAGTTGAGAATTGCCGACAACACGATCATGCTGCCCGCGATGACGAAGATCGTCATGTGCTTCGACGGCTCCAGATGCGTCTTGAACCCAATGTTCGAGAGCGACGCGACATACCCGACGGCGCCGGAATCGACCGACGCCACAGTTGCAAGCAACGCAAAACCATAGATCCAGCCGATGAACCAGCCGTAGCGCGGCCCGACATTGTACTTGCCATATTGGTAGAGCGCACCTGAGAGCGGATATTCGCTGGAAAGCTCGCCGAAGAGCAGGGCAACCAGCATCATGAAGCCGACGACGACAGGAATCGTCCAGATGTAGCGTGGTCCCCCCGTGCCGAGGCCCAAGGTATACAGCGAATAGATCCCGACCATTGGGCTCAAGTAGCTGAAGGCAACGGAGAAGTTGTCGAAGAGTGAAAGTACTCTCGAGAGCTCTTGCCGGTAACCTAGTGCGGCGAGACGATCGCCGTCGGGCGGGGATTTTTCGTTTAGTGCTGCGCCCACGTCCAGCCCGTTATGCGCCAGCCGGCTGCGATCTTTCTTAGCGCAACCGTTAAGATCGAGCCGGATTCCGTAACCGGTTTTCCGTTTTGTCGGTACGTATATTTCACAGGAACGACGACGTAGGCGCGGTCGCCTGCGACATCGACGTGCCAGGGCGTGTCCAGAGTCACAATCCCGTCGGTGATTCTGTTTTTCTTCGCGTTGTCGTTATAAGCGTTCGCCCAATCGGCGCACGCCGTGGGGCCATGCCATTCATGTGGCGGAATGTCGTCGATGATGGACGCCGGTGAGCCACAAGCCGCCAGTGCCGTTTTTGCGTCGCCTCTGTTGAATCCGTCGATGAACTGATGCACCGACGCCATCACTGCGGTTTGCTCCGACGCGGCGGCCGCACCAGCCGCGAACACGAAGATGAATCCGGCGGCCAACGTTAGGCGGGTAAATCGTCTAAGGTTCATTTTTCCTCCGGTCAAGCGCGCTGTGATTTCTTAGAATTCGGTGTGTTGCGTGTCGAGGTCGGCAAACGACGTGTAACGTTTGTCGAAGCGCAGCTGCACCAGGCCGGTTGGCCCGTTCCGCTGCTTGGCGATGTTGATCTCGGCGATGTTTTCGTTTTCCGGCGTCGGCGGATTGTAATATTCATCTCGATAGATGAAGGCGACAACGTCAGCCTCCTGTTCGATGCCACCCGACTCACGCAAATCGGACAACATAGGGCGTTTGTCGTTACGCGATTCGGGTGAGCGGTTGAGCTGTGCCAGCGCGATGACCGGAACTTTGATTTCCTTGGCGAGCGCCTTGAGGCTGCGGCAAATCTCGTCGATGATTTCGACGCGGCTCGTAATCCGAGCATTTGTCGAGCGCAGCAGCTGCAAATAGTCAATAATGATGAGGTCGAGGCCGGTCGTCGCGGCGAGACGCCGCGAGCGGGATCGTACTTCACTCACCGTGAGCGCGGCGGAATCATCAACGTAGACTGGGATTTCTGCGAGCACACCCATGGCGTGCGTAATTTCGCCCCATTCCTTGTCCTTGATGTTTCCCGTGCGCAACGCTTGCGCGTCAATGCGGGCTTCCATGCTCAAGAAACGCTGGACGAGCTGATCGTTGCTCATTTCAAGCG
>Ga0207416_1001341_pt1 | contig 33677 bp, 27 predicted proteins | sample PaiPotPPM11metaG_FD_184107 | JGI IMG/M metagenome (GOLD analysis project Ga0207416, IMG submission 184107) | Iron sulfur acid spring bacterial and archeal communities from Banff, Canada, to study Microbial Dark Matter (Phase II) - Paint Pots PPM... ...
GGTGGAGTACGCGTTAATTCTGGTGCTGATTGCGGTGGTCGTCATCGGCGTATTGCTCCTTTTGGGAGGTCAGATCAAGAGCATCTTCACTAACATCTTTGGAGCGCTTGGTGGGCGATAGCCCGCTGGCAGGGAGGAAACCACGACATGAACTATTGCACCTGGTGCAACGGCTACGGCTCCAGCCTGAAGGACCCTGAGGGGATCGATCGCTGCACCCGCTGTGGCGGATCAGGTATCGAACGGACTCCCGCTGCGCCGGACATTGAGAAACGTCTCGGCCATTTCGATTACGTGGCTCACGTCTGCCAACCTAATCCGATCGAATGCTCCGTTTGCCACGGCGACGGGACAGGTGGCGTGCCAGCTTGATCAACCAAGGTCTCACCGACACCTACCGGCCGCGTGCGGTCTCGGAGTCAACCGAACTGGAAGAACGGTGAGGCTAGGGTGCCTAACGATAAAGAGCACCGACATCGTGGTCGGGCTTGCCGGGCGGCAAGCCGGCGCTCGTTGGTGGTTGCCCGTCTAGTTGTGGCTGAGTAGACGCGAAACTGATGGAGGTCGAGGCACGAGCCATTGGTCTCCGCCGGATGCGTTTGAGCCGTGGTCTGACGACCCAACAGCTCGCTGATAAACTCGGTCTGACTCTTCAGAATCTCGAGTCGCTTGAGTTGGGCGCAGCCAAGCCAAGTCCGCAGCTGCGGCGAGCTCTGATGGCCTACTTCGACTGCCTTTTCGAGGATCTATTCGAGGTGGTCTCGGTCCAAATGGACAAGTCGCGCTAGCTTCGGCTGAAGCAGGGCGGAGCAAGCACCTCTCGTGGGTCTAAGTGCGCCAGCTTGGCGACGAAGACATGTGCACGCGGGCGGTTATAGGAAGCCGCTCACCATGGTTCGACTCTACTCACGACGCTCGCCTTTGTTGGATTGAGCGGGTATATGTAGTGGAGAAGGGATCGTCGTCGCGTAGTCGTGGCCGTCGATTGTCGAGACGTTCCAGGCACAGCGGCAAGCTTTACAAAAGCCCCAGCCGCCAGGGCTCCGGGAAGGCGATGTCAGATGGCCGGCACAGCCACCGCATGGACAGTTTTCCGATTGGATGCGGTTTATGGCGTCGCTTCGGTCGAACATCGGTTCGATGCTAGCTGCTTTAACGGGCTCAGATCTCCGTGGTCGACACAGCAGCTCCGGCATTGTCGGCGGCTTCCTTCAGCGTGTCCATTGTTTCGGGAGCGACGGTGATCTCAACGCTGAGACGCATATGGCTCGCGGTGGTATCGACCGCGTTCGCGATCTGCGTGATCAGAAGACGAAGTGCGTTCCGCTTGGCAGCGTCTTCGATACTGGTGATGGTCGACAACTTGACTTGGTATTCACTGGGACTTTTTACACCGCCGCTCTCGGCACTGATGGCGATAGTAGTCCCGGCGTCTACCTGCGTCCCGGCGGCTGGCTTCTGACTCGTGACCGTGCCGTCTCCGGACACCGATATCATCAACCCGACCGCAGCCACTGCGTAGCTTGCCGCAGCCACGCTCAGACCAGATAAGGACGGCACCTTCACCGTCGATTGAGCCCCCGCCTTGACCAGCCGAATCGAGGTCGATTGCAGGTTGATTTCAGCCTCCGAATGGGCTGCGTAAGGGTTGCCCGAGCCGTCACTGAGTGCTACGTCGCCGGCCCTTACGGCACCGAAAATCGCCGCGCGGAGCTCGGTTTCGCCGGAGTGCAGCAGGGGGAGACGGGGAGCGTTCCAGAAAGAGTCGCGGATCTCTGACAGTGGTTTGCCGAAGTCCGTATCCCGGAGTTGGTGCATTAGCGCTTGAGTATTGAACTCGCCCTGCCCAAACGCCTTGTCCTTGGCGTGGAGCGCGGCCCAAACCAGGTCGCCGTGGAGCGCGGTCTCATTTTCGCCATCCAGCCTGATCGTGTCCTCGACGCGATTGCCGTCGCTGTCCTCGCGCAAGTAGATGATGTGTTGGAACGCAAACCGGATCCCTTTGTCGAGCCGATCCCTCGCCTCCTTGACTTCTGCGTCCGCCTTTTCCTTCAAGTCTGGGTCGGTCTTCACTGCCTCAAGCGCCGCAACGCGGCGACGTGCCTCGTACTCACTTGCCAGGTTGCGAGCCTGGGCCCGGCGCTGGGTGTTCATGCACACAAACACTGCTGATGAAGCCCATGCCGTTGGGAGCTTGTCGTCGCCGATGCCAAGGGCCGCCCTGACCGCGAGGCGGGTCTCCTGGTCGGAGCCGTTCAGAAGGCTGAACCGGCGCGGGTCAAGAACGACCAGGCGCGTTTTCCGGGCGTCGTCGATACCTGCTGACGCAAGGATGGCCAGGGGGCTCAGCCCATCGCTTGCCCGCGAAGTCTCTACCCGAATTGTGCTGTTGAACGGACCAGACTTCACGAGCTCCCATGCCCGATCAGCCAGTACAGCATCGCGGTCAGGATCAGCCACCATCGCCCGCTGTGCCTTGATCAGCATGTTGATCGTTTGACGAGTCGAGAAAAAGTGCCGTCCGGGCTGGCCGCCACGGCCCGGAAGGCTGTCCAGGGTGACGAATCCGGTCGTCGCGTCCTGCAGTTCCGCAAGAACCACGTCGGCGTCACTCGGCTGGTACCTGTGGTCGGGTACGAACGTGGCAGCTTTCAACTCGGCTTCGGTGGCACCCTGCTGACCCCTCGGCCTGGGGCTAACTGAATACAGAAATAGCGCAGTCCCCAGCCGTTCAGACGCTCTCGGGTTTACGTCACGGAAGGCTGCCTTGCGGCTAAGGTCCTTCTCCCGAGCCGTGCCACGCGCATCCGTCGTGTCTACCACCTCGGTGCCGGCGATCTCGCGATACGAGGACACGATCCGGTCGTCCTCGAGCAGACCGGATGTCAGAACGGCATTAACGACGTCCGGGTTCGATAGCGGAAGGTCGCCTGGCCCGATCAGTGCTGGGACCCATTCGCCCGCTTGCGACCGCTTTAGGTGCGCATACACGGTAGTCGCGAAGATCTGGATCGTCGAGCGGACACGCTGAAAACCGGTATGAGTCGACCACTCATGCTCCGCGAGCTCTATCAGCGATGGGTGAAATGGATAGCAACGCTCGACCGCTTTCTTGAATTGATCCGACTTCGCCCAGTCAAATTTGGCCAGCAGGTCACTTTTCCAATAACCACTCATTGCTTGCAAGAACTCGGCCGCCGTCTCCGAAACAACCGGCGGATCAGGCTCATTGGCGAAGAGACGGCGCCGGATGATGTCCGCGAAATCGCCGCCCCCAGTGACTGCAGCCGTGCGGCCATTCCGAACAAGGAGGTTGTTGAGCTCTTCGCGAGCCTGTAGCCCTCTTGTGCTGAGTTGGATCGGGTCCCTGTCGGATGCGATCATCACCATCACCACGACGCAGTTCTTAGCCTCGTTAGCGCTATCGAGAAGACCGCGAATGAAGGCCATATCCTTGGCGAGGAGGGCTTCATCGGTGGCGGCAGCGACGCGTATGTAGTCCATAACCTCATCGACGAGGATGAGAACTGGGCGCCCGGATGACTCGATCGCTTCTTGGATCAGTTCCTTGTTAGTGGAGTTGATCTTCTCGCGATACTGCTCATACTTCGCGCCGTTTCGTTCTACAAGCCTCCACAGGCAGCGCTCTCCGAGCGTAACTGCCGGTCCATCGAGCGAGATATCGCCCTTGCCCGGGGTCATGTTGTCGCAGCTCAACACTACGCAGAGCGGCTTCCGAAGGTCGGCTGGGACAGTCCAAGTGCCTGCGAGCGCTCGCGCGGATGCGATCGACTTCTGGCCGACCTCGGTGTCCAGGAAGTCGGCGGTGTGGGTCGCGAGATGCCACATCCCAACTAGACCGTGGCTCTTACCCCCGCCCATGCCCTGATCGAGCCGCCACACGGCTTTCGCCTGTTCTGATCCGGGCCCGTCGACTCCGAGTCGAACGGCGATCTTTCCCATCAGGTCGACGAGATCGGCGGTCGGATGAGTTATAGCGCCGTAGTAACCGGCGTCCGAGTACGGCACCGTGCCCTTGGTGGCATTAAACAACGACATCTGGACATCGTCGATTTGGCCGGCCCCGGACGACACCTCTTGGCGCAGGCTCACGGCCTTCCACCACGGCGTAAAGGTCATTTCAGTCATCCCCTAACTTCAAACTGCCCTGCGCCGAACCAGCCTCGGCGAGTTCGCGTTCACGCTGGCGGGCGACAGAAACATTCCGAGTGCTCGAGACGACCGCCTGTCGGTTTCGGATCAGATAGGTCCAAGCCTCGCCATCAACATCCGCCTCAGCGACCGAGTCAGCAAGGGCCCGCACCGCTGCCCAGAGATATGAATCCTCGATCTTGTCGGCGGCGATTAGGACCTCGGCGGCGTGAGCTAGGCTCTTGGCTTTCGCGACCATCGCGAGGGCGACGTCGAAGACTGGGGTTGTTGGCTCGATCTCTGCAACCGTTAGCGCAGATTCAGATGCATAGGCGAGGCGCACCCCTTTGCCGACCTTTTCGAGTACACCGTCTGTGGCCGCTTCATCGAGGTCGGCGGCCAGCCGCTGCCATCGAGCCTCGGAGCCGGCAGCAACTGATCGGCCGAACACCTTTACCCAGAACAATGCGAACCTGGTCCGCTCGTCGAAGGTCCCTAGTGGGAGGTCATCGATTCGGATATCTGCGGCCTCCTGCACGATCTGCCGCGCCAGGGGCAGATACCGGTCGAGTGCCACCGGATTGCCCACCTTGTCGAGAACCTTCGCATACCGGCCCACGACCTCCATCGCCGGGCCGGCGGAAGCCATGAGTTGATCCGTCAGGGCCAGTCCGGCGGCGTCCCAGAGCGGCAGCCGAGCCCTGATCTCCTTACGCACCTCCGCGTCCACCTCGACGACGCGGCCAGGGACGCGGTCCTTCGGTGCGGGTCGGCATGCAAGTGTCAGCGTAGTTTCGATGTTCGCGGAGCCAGCCTTTCCCCCCGACTCGGTCCGGGCCGGCCAGGAACCGGTGAGGATCAGTCCGGCCTGATCGATCGACGTCAGCAGACGGTGCCAGACCTCGGGGTCCCCGTGCCCGAAGACGATGGTCACCACACCGTCGTCCTTGACTTTCCGTCGGGCCTGCGTGAATCCCGCTGTGATGCATCGGTCGTAGTGTGCTTCGTCGCGCGGATCCTTCACAGCCTTACCGCCACGCTTGACGATCGCCTCCTCGTCCTTCTCCTGGAGTCCAAAGGGGTGCGACGTCATGCCGAAGTCGGGCTGTGAGGTACCGAGAGCCCGCTTCAGCCAAACGAAGAAGAGGTCGGAGGCGTCCGAATAGTCAATCATGGAGTCATAGGGCGGGTCCATCACGACAGCGTCCAATGAATCATCCCTCATCGGAAGTTGCGAGGCGGAGCCCTGGCGGATCAGACCAGGTCTTCCGCTGCTTCTAACGAGCTGGTTCCGAAGAGATGCGATGGTATCCCTCGCAAGCGACCGCCACGTCCCAGGACCATCCCCGCATCCGGCCTCGAAATGGTCATAACTAAACCCGATGGCCGACTCATTGACGAACAGGTCGCCTACCCTTGACCCACCGGTTGTCTGGAGGCGCGCGCCACGAGTTGAACGCCGCAACTTCCGGACAAGTACAGCGGCTGCGTATCCGGTCAAGGCGGCAGTGTAATCGGTACTCAAGCCGGCTCGCAACAGCTGTGCAGCCATTTGATCGATACAGCGACAAAGTCGCACGAATCCAAGAGTCTGGCGACCATTGCACAGTTGGCCGTAACTTGAGTAACCGTAGTTGGACGGGCGAACAGTATCGTGATTCCCAACTGGTATTCGTTCAGTTGGAACTGCTGGGAGTCCCGGCGCAAAGTCCGCCTCGATGCTGAGTTGGTGGTTCGCTGCAGTTACAGCCCTCAGCTCAGCGTCGGTAGGGCCGCGGAACCGCTTTAGACCCGAGTCCTCAACATCAGCAACCAAGAGAAGGGCATCCTGAGCTTGGCCGTCCGACATCAACCTAGCGTGAACTTCTTTCACGTGGACGTGAGAACAGAACGGGCATACGGCAGCCTTACCTCGTCTGCCGTTTACCTCCACCAGTGTCGGCAGAGTAACGGGTGGACCCTCGTGGATCTCGACGGTAACGATTCCGCCCGAATGGTCGGCCACCAGCCGGTAGGACTCGCCCGCATCGTTCTTCCTGCCAACAGGCAACCGGAGCTCCAGGCTGCCTGTGATCGGGAACCGCCGCCCGCAATTCTGGCATGGTAGGTTCACCGCCCAGAGATATCCCCACGGTCTGCGGCCCTTGACCCGAGGGTAAAAGGTGTCCATTTCGTGCTCGTAGCCTGCGCCGATGAGGTCGAGCACAAACTGGACATCCCTAAGCAGCCGTGGAGCGCCCCATTCGAGTCGCGCCAGCTCTGAGTACCCGTCGAATGGGAGAGGCGGCTCGCTATCCCAGTTCCTCAACGGGTAGTCGGCAAGAAGCGACCCAGCAAGTGTCGCCACGGGCGAGTAGTCGATCCCCCAGGCCTTCACGCCCAGGCGAGCCGCTTCGAGTGGGATCATCGCCCTGCCCGAATACGGGTCGAGCATCGAGGCCCCATCCGGGTAGTGCTGAGCAAGTTCGGCCACCAACTCGCCGTGGGCGGCATCTCGTCCGGTCATTGATTGGCGGACAAGTGACTGAAGGCGCCTCTGCTCCGCCGCGTCTTCGGGCCAGGGGAGCAGTGCGCAGACCACCGCCGCTTTGGCTTGAGCCAGAGGACGTGCTGCGAACCAAGTGAACAGGTTCTTCTCGCTATTTCCGGAGCCCCAACCCGAGTCCGTGTTCTCGGATACCTCTTGGCAAGGAAACCAACGTTCGATCAGCCTCGTCATGGGGACGCCGCTCCCTTGGCCGCGGCCAGAGCCGAGCCTGGAATACGGACAACCGCCACATCCTGGGCCGCGTCTGCGAAGACGGTAGCCGGATTCCGCCAGGCATGGAACAACGTGCCCTTACCGTCATGGCAGTAGTCAACGACGTACAGCCAGTAGTCGTCGGCCAGCAAGCCCGCTTTCGCGACCTCTTGCCCGGTCATCCGGATCCCTTCGCTGGAGGCTGAGCCCCATACGCCCTTGACTTCAATGCATCGCTGCTCCTTGCCGCGAGTCGCGTGCAAGTCAAAGCCCAGATCCTTCTCTGAATGTCGATCTGCCACCCCCCAGCTGTCTTCTCCGAGCAGACGCACGACATGGGACATGGCAACCGTCTCACTGTCCGCTTCCTTTGGGTCCGGAGGCATACCAGTGCCAGCGACATGCGCCCAGCCAATTCGATTGAGGTCGCCGGCTGAAAGGCTTACTGCCCCCTCTAAGTCCTCAATTCGACCAGCTACCGCCTCAGCGATTTTGTTCCTCGCTGCGACTCGTTCCCCGTGGTCGGCGATGTGGTCGGTTAGGTCATTTGGAAGCTGTTGAAGCTGTGTGCGGCTGTGATTAAGCCAGGTACGGAGAGCGAGCTCGCGAGCTTCAAGATCTTTGTTCAGCGCGTTCCTCGCCGCCGCCACGGAATTCGTGACTCTGGCCGGATGCGGGGTTTTGCCGGTTCTCTTACCCGGTTCAAGGTTGGCCAGCACGGCCCACTTCACAGACCGGGCCCCGATCTCGTCCACCCGGATCAAATACGACCACCGAGTCTTTCGCCTCCCATCGCCTTCAGTGAGTGAGACTTCGAAAACGAAGAGGTCGTAGTCTGTGATCGAGTTCGGGTCATTGAGTCGGCCGCCCTGATATAAAGCCGGGCGCAGAAGAGCCGTCGCGGCACCGGAGAGGGTTGTAAAAGCCGGCTCGCCGGGGCCCAGGACGACTGCCTGCCCCGCCGCAGCCCCGCCGGAACTGATCGCATCCCGTTTCGCCGCACCGCTCGTCGCTATCAAGATGCGTTCCGCAGAGAAGACTAAGGAGAGGTCAAGGGCTCCCCTCGAAACGTGCCACAAGCCCTCGTCAGCGATCGCTGACTTCTCGACCTTGACCAACCCAGCCCGGGCAATCCGAGTTAGGAACCGCTCGACAACATGGGGATTGATCCGCTCCAAGGTCTCTTCGTGGAGCGATGAGACGGCTTTGGTCACTTCGACACCTGACGCGAGCTGATCCTCTACTCGACGAGTCATATCGTGGATCTGACGAAGCCGGTTCTTTGTGATCTTCTGGATCGCTTGGATTACCGCGTCGCCGGCGTTAGTCGTCTCGTACGTCCTGGCGAGGAGTCTTTCCAGGTCCTCGATCCCGGCCTCGGACAGGGCCGTTTCAGCAACAAGACTCAGTGAGTCGAACATCTTGCCGTCAAGCTCGTTGGCCGCCGCGCATAGATTCTCAAGGAGCCGGAGGAGAGCGTCTCCTTCGCGAGTCCCGGTGGCCACGAGGTTGTAGAGTTCAACATTCTCGGTTTGTCCGACTCGATGTATGCGCCCCATCCGCTGTTCGAGACGCACAAGCGACCAGGGGATGTCCCAGTTGATCAGCACATGAGCGGTCTGTAGGTCGATTCCTTCATTTCCGGCATCCGTCGAGACCAGGATCTGGAAAAGCCGAGCGGCGAACTCGGCCCGTATCCTGTCGCGCACTCCGTGCGGATCCCGACCTGAGTACCGCTGGGCGCTGAACCCGCTCGCCACCAGCCGTTTGACAAGCCAATCGGCAGTGTCGGCGAACTCCGTGAAGACAACAGCCTGCTCGCGGTTACCGGCGAGGATGTTGTTGGTTGCGAGGCAATCGTTGGTGAGGCGTGGTAGTTTCGAGATTGGCTTCGACTGATCTGCCACGTGAGCCTCGAGACGGGTCAGGAGCTCGTCAATCGCCTTCTTCTCATCACGCGATGAGACCGAAGTCGCATGAACCACCTCATCTTCATCGCGCTCCGACTCGTCGGCGTCCCAAGGATCTCCTTGCACAGCCCCGTTTCGGGAACCGGCCTGGACGGCGCCCATTCCATCACGACGTCGGCGCAGGGTTTCCGCAAGGGAATGGAGGCAGGACGCGGCGCGCTTTCCGTACACCATCTTCGCGAGAGCTGTGGCTGAGGTTGGGAAGAAACGGTCGACGAGGTCTAGTGCCTCCGAGTAAAAGGCCTGCTCGGCAACATTGAGGGCCACGCTGGAGTTGTGGGCCCGACGGCTCTTGAACAAGCGAGTCTGGCCGTCGTAGTCGACCAACTCCTCCTTCATCCGGCGCAGAAAGTGGAGTGGACCGGGGCGTAGCGCCCTTTGTGGCTGGTCTTCATCTAGTCGTTCAACCGCCGGGTAGACCAACGGGTCGACGAGGTGCATGAGGGCCCGGAATAGCCATTCGTTTCCCCGGTGCGGGGTAGCTGTCATCAGCAGGACACGCGGCGTCTTGCGCGTGAGCTGCATTCCGACGCGGTGCCATTGACCGGCAGTGGGGGTCAGTCGATGTGCCTCATCGAAAACCACAGCGTCCCAGCCCGCGTGATCGGGGTCGATAGCCTCAAGGACCGACTGGTTCATGCCAGCCAACTCCAGAGACACCACCCACATGTCGTGGCCGACGCCAACAGCATGCTCGCGGACAGTGTCGGCAGTAATCCGACGGAGGCTACCGGGGCCACCGAGGAAGCGCTCAAAGTCTTCCTGCCACTTAGTGACGAGGTGTGCCGGACAAACAACGAGGGCTCGTTTTACGAAGCCCAGCCGCTGCATCTCTCGCAACCAAAGACCCGCCATGATGGTCTTGCCAGTTCCCGGCTCGTCCGCGAGTAAGAATCGCAATACCGGTTGCGGGAGCATGGCGCCGTACACGGCCCGGTTCTGGTGGGGATAAGGGGCCAGTGGCGAGGCAGCGAGCGCCGACACCTTCCCGTCGACGGCGGCCCGGCGCATCCATTCAGACCAAAGTGCAGCGAGGACTGCAGCGGGCTCGGCGTGGCCGTCTTGGACCAGAACTTCGATAAGCGACGCGGATCCTGGCGGCAGCGTGACTGGCCGAAGGTCAGTCCCGTCGATTACGTACATCCGCAAGCTTCCGTCCGCTTGTTGGACAGAGCCGTCGACGGTAACATACCGTGTTTCGCCGGGCAGCCGCACTTGCGCGCCCTGGGCTAGCGGGCGAACGTCTGTCATTCTTGAGGATCCGGAGCGTAGACCAACTGCATTGATTAGAACCGATTATGAGCCCGTCAGCGCGCTGACGCGGTGCTCGGCCAAGACGCCGGCAACGCCGTCCCAGACTGCCGCCTGATCCGACACGTACCTACCGGTCGCCCGAGTCGAGCGCATCGCCGAGAGGGTTTTGGCCCCGCCGCACGCGTAGTGACGCCCGGCCAACGGCATGTTAGGAAAGCCCCGCGAGGACACTCTCGCGGGCTGTCTTTTCGATGGCCTGGGCGTTGATGCTTCCGTCCTCACCGTCTTGTGAGGTCAGCACGCGGTCCAGGTAGTTGTTTCGGCGGTACCAGTCCCGTTTGCGTTCCCAATCTTCTTTGTATGAGGGGACGGACAGCATCCCTAAATGCTCCCAGTACCAGACGTCTCCCTCGTAGTAAATGGTGAAGTCAGGCAGGCGAAAGTCGTTGGCGTTATCCCGTGAGGGAAGCCGCTGCTCGTAGGCATAATCGATCCCAAGATGGGTAAGCGTATCGGCGACGATCACCTCGCTCTTCGACCGGACCAAGTTGCCTTTTAGCGTCCTATGAATCAAGGCTTCTGGATGCGGGAAACCGACGGTCTCGGGCCGCATCGCCAACGAAAAGAGATTGGTATTCCGGCTTATGGTTTCGGACTGATCGGGTCGGAGATATTTCTCCAGGCACCGAACGTCAGTCTGGAGCAGCAGCACAAGTTGATCACGGAATCGGGTTAGGGCAGTGTAAATCAGCTCACGGGATAGAGTCGCGGCTTCCAAGGGCAAGATGAGAAAAACCCTTCGGAAGTCACTGCCCTGGCTCTTGTGAACCGTGATCGCGTAGGCAAGCTCGAGTCGATCGTCGACCTGGCTCCGCCAGTACTTGAAGCGAAGGCCGCGCTGCGTTCCAAATACCACCTGAAGCTGGTCGCCACCCTTTTGGAAGTGTTCAGCCCATGTGACTAACCCAACTTCACCATTGGCGACGAAATGACGGTCCTCCTTCCTCGCCGCCTCATCCCATGCCGCTCGGCCTTCATTAACGAGCTGGATTACTTTGTCATTTAGGACGATCTGCTGCTCGCCTATCGGCTTGGGTAGCCGATGCCCGCTGAGGTACCTGCCGTCCTTCGACATCTCAAGCATGCTTCGGTGATACTCGAGCTGGAATCGCCGATTGATCTCGTCCGTTCCGAATGGCTGACGCCGTACCGGCGAGAGGATCTGCCAAGTTTCAGGGACGACCTTGGCGCCGTCGCTCTTGAACGAATCATTAAGTTTCCTGTAATCGCCGGCCTGCGCTCCGCCGAGGGCAAGCAGCGCGACCCGGTCATGAAGAATGGGCATAAGCTCTCGCGGATCGTTCCAGTAATGAACTTCAAGGTCCGAACCCTCGGTGTCTCCCCGCGCAACGCGCGAGAGCACTTCATCATCGCCGACTGAGAGTGCGCCCGAGGCGTAGTTGTCGGAGAGTCGGAGCGCCATGCTTTCCTTGGTCGAGAAGCGTCCCCGCAATTTCAGCTGGACGAGGTGAGTCCGGCGGAGGTCCTCCGCTTCTAGCCAGCCGATGAGGTCAGCGAAAGGGCGTCCGGGCCCAATTGGTGGAAGCTGGTTCGGGTCGCCCACGAAGACGAGCCGGCGCACCTGGTTGAAATTTATGGCGCGAAACAGTCCAGCGAGCAAATCGATCGGTAGCATCGAGGCTTCATCAATCAATATGGTTGCCGCGCCAGTTTGCTCACCGCCGTCGCGGCGAATCGCATATGTGTCGCGCGCCAGCCAACCCTGTTCACTGAGCACCTGATGGATTGTCTTGGCGTCGCGTCCGGCCATTTCCTGTAAGCGAATGCGAGCTTTGCCTGTCGGTGCCAGCAGGAGCATTGAGGACTTGCCCTCTACGCGTTCAATGCCATCCAGCAGGGCGCGAGCCACGGTGGTCTTTCCGGTGCCTGCTCGTCCCGTAATCACGCTGACCCGACAGGAAATGGCCCGGGCCAAACCGTCGCTCTTTTCCGCGCGCGCCTTGGCCTCATCCTCGGACGCCATTTGCGTTCCTGTCCCCGCCAAAGCCGCGCTCAAGATGTCGGTCCAGTCGATTTGGATCCCGGCGTAGGTTTTCGCGATCATCTTCTCCAACCGGTCGCGGACCAGCTTCTCATCCTCAACCAGGCCACGTAGACCAACCAGGCGACCGGAAGGCGCATCGATAAAGCCGAGCGTGTGCTCAAAGAATTCGCGCTGTGCCTCGATGTGGACAGGATCCGGGGTCACGCGTCGAGATTCGGGAAGGAGCTTCTTGACCCGGATAATTGCCTCGTTGAGTGTCAGGAGCGTGTCGCCTTCGGCCGCGGCAGCTTCAAGAACTTCGCCAAGCATTGCTCTCAATCGTCTGCTGTCGTCTTTGGCGATTGCATCTTCATGACTTCCGACTGGGGGGAGCGACGGCAGCAAGCCTTGATCGACTGCGCCGAATCCGATCGGTTCTGATTCCTTGCCCCCCTCGTCCTGTTCGACCAGTAGATAAGGGTTGCCAGTGATATCCTCGTCGCTCGCCGCAATCCCAGCCGCAGCCCGCAGTACGGGATTAAGGGCTCGTTCCATTTGCTCAGGTGAAAGATCGATGCGCGCAAGGGACTGAAGGAGATCGCGCCGCGAGGATGGCTCGGACGCCCATCTCGATCGGGCTTGGAGCAGTGCATGGGTATACGGAGGGAACACGGGGTCGGCCCCGCCGTTCAGGATGGCCTCGAGAAAGCCCCAGGCATCCTTTCCCTGTCGAACAAGGGGAGCGATGACGTTTTTGTGGAAGCTTGGCGCCGAACTAAACCCGAGAAAACGAAGAACGGCTGCGATCCCCGGATAGGCCCCGCGGTCTTTCCAGACCTCCCCAAGCACTGCCTCTAACCAGTCGATCTGGTGCCGCCAGTTGCCAGCAACTTTTGCGTCAACCTTCACGTTTCGAACGGATTCGAGGACGCGCTCAATGATCGTAACTGCTGCATCATCTGAGACGAGTTCGGCCACGTAGGAGAAGGCCGACGTTAACGACTCCGGCACAGCAACAAGGATCGGACCCGCGTCAAGTCCTAGACGGTGGTATTCCTGGAGAGGCAACCGGAGTCCTTCGTCGGGAAAGTTTTGGCTGATGAGCCTTTCCCAGACTGGGTACCGGCGCCCGTTTTTGTCCTTCCCTTCAAAGAACACCTGGGCGCCGACCCTGGCGACCCGACCAACTCCTGCCACAATGCGCTGCCCCGTCTCGACGAAGGGCTGGCCATCCTTAAGGTAAAAGAAGACGAGCGACCGTTTTGGCTCCAGCTGACCGAAGAAATCGGCGAGCCGCGCTTCCTGCTTGTCGGGGTCGGATTCCCACCGGCCATCCTCTCGGAACATTCGGCCGTAGGGGCTGGTGGAAAAGGAATAGGGCGGAATCTCCTCGTCTACGGGCTTGAGGAAGTCACGCTCAAGGGGATCGTTGTGTGTTAGCGCGTAGGCGGTCGGCGAGTAGGCTCCGGGGTCGCGGGAACATGGGGGACGGTACGCGATCTCCGACAGCAGTCGGCCCCGGTTCGCCACCTCGTGCGCGTCGTTACGGCTGTCGCGGATGTGGGCGTGCACAAGGCAGGAGACGTTTGCTATCGGATCGGCGCAAACTCGCCCATCCCATCCGGTGTCGTGCCAAGTTAGTCGGGTCGAGAGATGACTGGCCAGATTGCCCCCTTCGGTCACCAAGTCTAGACGGAACTGGTCCGATCGACCACAAGGGGTGACAGAAAGGTTGATAATGGTTATCCAAGCCCAAGAAGGGGGGAAGTATGCTGACCTCGGCGCTCGCACCGGGGAACCTGGTCCGATGGCGAAACGGGCCTTCCGGGAATGTCGGCGTTGTCCAGCCAAGGGAGGGCAACGGCCACCGGGTCTCAGTGCGGTTTGATTCCGGCGAGGAGTTGGAGTTTGCCTGGCCGACGGATGCCCTGGAGCGGCTCCGTTTTGAACCGGGCGCCCAGGTCGAGAGCATTGATGACCATCAGCTCGGGGTGGTCGCCGGAGCGATCGATAGTGACGGCCTCCTCCTGTATCGCGTCAACCTGCCCGGCGCGCAGACCACGATGGTTGAATCGGGTCTCCGACCAGGGATTGTCACCGATGCGGCGTCGCTGCTCCGGTCAGGTAATGTCTCCAGCGCCAGGTCTTGCAACCTTCGGCTTACTGCCGCGCGACTCCTGCTTGCTCACCAGTTCGATGACCTCTCTTCGCTCTCAAATTCACGGGTAGAGATCAAACCGCACCAGGTAGCCGTCCTACATCGGGTGGCGAGCACGTACCCGCATCGGTTTCTCCTCGCGGACGAGGTCGGCCTCGGCAAAACAATCGAAGCTGGGCTCATCATCAAGGAGCTGAAGGCGCGGGGCGTCGTTACCCGAACCTTGATTCTGGCTCCGTCTGGGATCGTCACGCAATGGCAGGTCGAGCTGAAGACGAAGTTCAACCAAACGTTCTCGCAGTACCGCCGAGATTCAATAGCGTTTCTCCAAACGAACAGTCCTGGGGAGAATGTTTGGACGCTAAACGACAACGTGATTACCTCGACGTCCTATGCCTCACTCGATGAGAAGCGACAACGCGAGATCGCCATGGCCGGATGGGATTTAGTCGTAATTGATGAAGCGCATCACGCCCGTCGACAGTGGGAGGGCGCATCCCGATACTCCGAAACCAAGCTCTACCAACTTGCGGAAATGCTGGCCGACCCAGATATGGGAAAGGCTCGAGCGATGCTCTTTCTGACAGCCACACCCATGCAGCTATCGACATTTGAGCTGTACTCACTGGTTGAGCTTCTCGATCCGGCCCTGTTTCCCGGATTTCCTGAATTTGAGCGTCATCGGCAGGAGCTCGCTGGTCTGAACTCGACTGTTGACGGGGTCCGTCGTTGGAACAGTTTGCCGACAGCGGAGCGCCAGGAAGCTACAGTCGAGGTCATCAAATGGCTCGCACCCGAGCGAACGGACGCGAGTGACTTGCTGCAGACTGCCGCCGGTCGGCAGGTGGTTACAGAAGAGCTGCTGAGCAAGCATCGCCTCAGCGAGGTCATGATCAGGAACCGAAAGGCGGTTGTTGGCGGATTCATGCCTCGAAGTGCGGCAATCTGGCCGGTCCACCTTTCAGCGCAGGAGTTAGAAGCCTACAACGCCACGACGGACTACGTGCGAACCGGTTACGCTCGTTCGCGCGCCCTTCGCAATAACGCGCTCGGTTTCCTCATGGCGATCTTCCAGAAGCTCAACTCGAGCAGTACCTACGCGCTGCGGCAATCACTGATGCGGCGCATCGAGAAGCTTGAGAGTGGAATCCGTTACGAAGGCATCTCGGTTGACGTCGAGGACGATGAGATCGAAGAGAAGTCTGTCAGCGATGGCTTGGGCGACCTTCTCGCGGTCGAGCGGGCAGATACCGTTCAAGAGATTCGGGAGCTAGCGCGAATCGTCGGGCTCCTTGACGGCATTCAAGTCGATTCAAAACTGCAGGTACTGCTCGACCGCCTGCGCGAACTTATCGTCAGAGACCCATTGACGAAGGTCATCATCTTCACCCAGTTCCGAGACTCTCAGGAGTACATCGCCAGGCACCTTGACGCCACTTGGCATGTGGGGGTTTTCCACGGGCAGCTCAGGGCCGCTGATAAGGACCAGGTCATCGACAGATTCCGCGAGGCTTCGGGTCCAGCCATTTTGATCTCAACCGAGGCTGGTGGCGAGGGCCGGAATTTCCAGTTCTGCCATATCTTGCTCAACTACGACCTTCCCTGGAACCCGATGAAGATCGAACAACGGATTGGCCGGCTCGATCGGATAGGGCAACAGCATCCTGTGACGATCATCAACTTCTCAATCGTTGGGACGATTGAGGAGAGGGTCCTTGAGGTATTGAGTCGTCGGATCCGCTTGTTCGAAGAAACAATCGGTGGGCTCGACCCGATCCTGGGAGATATTGAAGAGAATCTAAAGGACGTCTTCTTGCAAGGCGAAAAGCAGGCAAAGGCCGCCCTCGACCGCCTCGATACCGAACTTGAATCACGCGTGTTGGCAGCCCGCGAAGCGGAGCGGCGGCTCGCCGACCTCATTATGGATGTCAAGTCATTTCGGCAGGACGAAGTCCGCAAATTGCTAGATCGACAAACTCTCGTGGACACGGATATGCTGCGACGATTTGCCCTAGCCTCATTGCAGGAGTTGGGAAGCCAAGCCGATGAGGACGCACAGGTGCCAGGTGTTTACAACATCCGCCTTCGCGGTCAGTTTTTGAACGAATATCCACAGTTTGGACGTGAGGGAGCATCGCGCCGGGCAACGTTTGACCCAAACGTTGCTCGCCAGTATGAGAGCGTTGAGTTCTTCGCATTCGGCCATGAAATCGTCGACACCCTTATCGAGCGGGCACTAAGCCGAACTTACGGTGGCCGCACGAGCGCCCGAACAATCCATACCGAGTTCTGGCCGCCCACAGAGGGCTGGTTCTTTACTTACACGCTGTCCTTTGGTGGTGTGGGGAAAACGATGGAAGTGTTCCCTATCTTTATCCACCGAGACGGGCGGGTCGATCCAGTCCTCTCGGATTGGCTGCTTGACCATGCCTCCTCGATGAAACGGGAAGAATGGGACCCGGTTCCGCTCCCACCGGCTGATGGCGCGTTTGAGCGGGCCGTCGCTGCCGCCGAAATTCGAGCGAAGGATCGTCTCCTTGCAAGGCAAGCCGAGCTATCGGCTGTGAACCAACAGCGGCTGGAGCAAGAGAAATCTAAGGTCCACCGCCTATACGACTATCGGACTCGTGCCGCTGCCGAGAAGCTGGTCGCGGTTGGTGCGACGTTGGAACGCATCAGGAACTCGCCGGACCAGGAGGTCCAACGGATCATCCCAATTTGGTCGAAGAATCTCGAGAACGCTCGGCGCACGGTTCAAACTGTTGAATCGGACCGAGTCCGGCGCCTTGCTGAACTCGAGGGAACCGCGAATGTTACGGCAAAGCAGGACCTGTTGACAGCTTCTTACGTCCAGATTGTGCCAGCGGTGGCCCCCTAAAACCCTCGCCTCCGGTCAAGACCAGGTGGTTGAAGTCTGGACACCTTCCCTGACGTTTCTCATCGCGACGTTGGCGAATATTGGGATGGTACCGTCGAAAGATGTTTGAGCCATTCGTCTTCAATAAGCAAGATGCCGATTTCCGCCAATGGGTAAAGGAACATCCGGAGGGCCTCGTGCTCAATGTGCCGAATCTGATGCTCCACCGACCCGACTGTCCACACATCGGCGACCTCATGACGAAGGCCCCTAAAGCTTGCGCCGACGGCCCCCAAGCGGCAAGCGCCCTACGTCAATGGGCCTGGGACAAGAAGCGAGGCCGGCTTCTGATTTGCGAGACCTGCGAGGCGTGACGGCCGGTTAGCTCGATTAGGTCCGCCTAATGCGTAGGCAGGAGCGATTCGCCGACGCCGCAGAGCCGGGCCGCAGAGCCTGTCCCGCACCGTTGCCGAAGGCCGCTTAGACGCGGCAAACGCTCGGGTTATTTTGAAATTGGTGGTACTTTTGGTGGTACGGGCTCCAGCCGGAGGGTTATGGGAAGGATTCGAACCGGCGACCCGCTGTTTACAAATCAGGCGGCCATTGAATTCAGCCGCAAATTTTGGCCTCCATATATTCGTAACGCGTCCATTTGAGTCCTGTTAAGTCCATTAGGTTGGCTAAAGAAAACCGAGCCAAAATCAGCCCGATGTGGGCGCTGCGATCAGCCTCTAAGCGGTGTCTCGAGTGCGCACTCGGCGCTCGCGGCGGGCTGCCGCTAGGCTGAATCCCGATGAATGGACGAACGCCTCAGCAGAATTCCATATCGGACGTGCTCTCGGCGCTCCAGAAGTTGCCCACCGCGATGTCCGGCTATTACTGGAGCGAGGCAATGAATCCAACCATCAGGCTTGGCACCTTCCAGGCGCAGCTAAAGGCCGGCGGCATACGAGACAAGCGACCCGCGGTGGCCTCACTTGTTTGCGAGCCGTCGCCGCGAATCGTGTATGAGGCCCTCGAGGGCGTCAGCACAGAGTTCTTCTTTGCTGCCTTCGAACACAGGGATATCGTAACGGTGCCGCATTTGGAAGAGGTTCCCGACCGGCCTCACGGTGTACGTTTTCCAGACGAGCGGTTCTCCGGCAGCCTTCCGCCGACCGAGGTCGGTTCCGGACGCGCTCTCGAGAAAGTACGATTCGTGGTCTTCAACTTTCCGGACATTGCCGGCCATGCAATCCGCAACAAGACCGCGATCCGGGCAAGCCGGCTGGTCCTTGCATCCGATCGGTGGACCGTCGCCATGGATGGTGTTCGTGATCTGGGCAACCGTTTGCGACAGGCACGGGCTCGTGGCGCGTACATCATCAGCCATGCGGGGGAGCTGCGGGCCACAGACGGCTCGGCCTTCAGTAGCGATGAAGCCCAGGACGTGCTTACTGCCCTCTACTACCTAATGTCATTTGCCTGCGGAGCGCGCACCGGTCCGGCGCTACCGGTCGGTTACGCGAAAGCGAGTCGGAAGCCGGCTTGGGCTCACTGGGCTGTCCGCGCTATAGATCCTTACGAGGGCACGTTTGCTTGGTTCGATAAGCACCACCCCGAGTCGTTGAGTGCGATCTTTGAGCCATTTCTGCACAAGTGGCATGACGCTCGAAACCGGGACATGCTGCAGCGGGTGATCAGCGGTTTTGTTCAAGCACACGATCCAGATCCCATCGAGAACTCGATCGTAGCCATCCAGATAGCTCTTGAGACATTGAGCTGGTTCATGAAAACCGGTCCACCAACGGAGCCCGGCGCTGGCGGTCGGATCGCGAAGCTTCTTTCGGAATCCGGTATTCCGGCGGAAATACCAGCCAGTATGTCGAACCTCCGTTCTGCCGCAGCGAGCCATAGATGGGCCCATGGACCGCACGCTATAGTCGAGATTCGGAACGATATTGTCCATTCGGATCGATCGCGGGTCGTCGACCTTGACGTCCTGGTCGACGCGTGGCGCCTCAGTCTCTGGTATCTCGAGCTCGTCCTCCTACGTTGGCTTGGCTATGAGGGGGTCCACAACCGACGAATCGAGAGGAATCGAGTCACTGGCAAAGTGCAGCCCGTGCCTTGGACGCGGCCGGGCATGCCTTCTTAAGTGCACCGGGCAGAGGAATGATTCTGAGACGACATCGCGTTCTACTACGGCCTGATTGAAAGCCTTCTCGTCACTCGACTTTGCAAGCTGGCCATACGTGTTCTCTCAGCGCTCGCCGCTCAGTCAGAAAGGCTTCATTGATGCGGCTAGAGAACGGGGAGTTGAGCTCGATGACGCGCAGCTTGAGGCGTTCCATCGCGCGGGCCTACTCGTGCCGATTTACGAGACCCATGACGGGGAGCCGCGCTGGGGACGCTCAGCCGAGCAAGGGCACCAAGATCTGCAGGATCTAATGGCTGCGGACCAAGTCTGGGAGCCAGCCGCCAGTGGATTTCGGAGTTGGAAGGCGTTGTACCGCAGAACTCCCTATGGAAGGGAGTTCCGTCGAGTGTTTAGTTACTCGCCATACCAGTTGCTTGGGCTTGGGGAAATGGTCAGATTCCAGCATTGGCTGCGGCCACCGCCGCGACCTGGTGGGGCCAAGCGCCATTCGGTCATGGTTCCTCGGTGGTGGCCGTCGCCGATGCCGGCGGTCTCGCCGGCACTCGTTAGTCTCCTGACACGACTGGAGCCCGTCTTTCTACCCAGAGTCATCGAGAAGATATCGACTAGCGTAATGCCAGGTGCACGCGATACGTGGCTGGAGGACTACAGGCGGTTCCGTGAGTCGTTCGACGCGGCCGCGGTGATGAGGGCGTTCGACCTGAACGCCGAGGAACTTCTGAAGGTAGCCGATTTGGAAATCTTCCGCGCAGATACCTTGGATCCGCTTAGGTACTGGATAAATCTGGTGCGTCAGATAACCCCCGACCGTTGGGGTGAACTCCGAGGAGCGGCACTTCAGGCAATTGACCACCGCATCGCAGCCGAGATTCTTTACCTGTTCTACGAAGCCCTCGCTGAGGCGAAGGTGGTCCAAGCCCTGCCGCCGATTCCACGGATGGTTCATACGCCACAACACGACCGACTCAACAAGCAGCCGGATCAATTGGACTCTACATTGAGCCGCTTCGGCTTATCGCCAAATCCACGTCTATTGATTATCGCGGAAGGGCCGAGCGATGAAATTCTGATTCGGGGCTCCTTGGCTGCCCTGGGCTGGTGGCATGGGCGATCCTTCATTGATGTCACGGATTCAGAAGGGGTCAAGAAGCGCATCGATAATCTCGTGTCTTGGGCAGCCTCGCCGGAAATTGGTGAACAGCACGACGACTATGTCGTTCTGGCCCGGCCACTCACACGTGTCCTTAGAGTTACCGACGAAGAGGCCCCAATGGCATCGGCCGCCGATCGGGAGGCGTACCGCAAGCAATTAGTGTCAGTAATCGAGACACGGGTCAATAGAGGACGAGCCAGGAAGATTGAGTTCGCGGAATTCGATCGGCTCGTTCGAATGATGACCTGGGGATCATATCCGCTGGAGTTCGCCAACTTTACAAATGCGGAAATAGCATCATCGGTTAACCGGCTCAGAAAGAAGGGTGGGCGAGCAACGGCCGGAGATATCAAGCGAATCCGGATCGGCCCTAGCCCCGGGGCTACCCTCGACAATTTTCTTGCCAATCGGCGAATTGGCAAGCCGCAACTTGCCAGGGACCTCTTACCGCGACTTGAGGACCGATTAAAGCGCCTGGATGGAAAGGCGGCTCTCGAGAAATCCCCGATGGGAGCGGTCATCATATCGGCGGTTGAGACTGCCCTTAATCTGCCGAGGTCTGCGTCCTTCGCTCTAAAACTCCGGCCTTTAAAGGCGCAACTGTCGTGACGTGCAACATGGCCCGCCCCCGCCCTCGACTGCAACGGAAGGATTCGCCTAAAGCACGGTGATGGAATGAGCGAATTCCTCTCAGCGACGAGCGATGAGCTGATCGACCAGCACGGCCGGTCAATGCGGCCGTATGTAGTGAAGTGGAACGGACGGCTTTGGTTGAAAAAACCTAATGGGCGGTGGCCGGAAATCCTCGGGTATCAGCTCGCGGGCTCGTGGCTCAATATTCCCGAAACGATTTCCGGGTGGCGAGCCAGAGAAGCAATTGATCTAACCGGGACCATAGTGCCGATGACAGAAGAACCGCTGATTCGAATCGGCCAGACTCTGGCTCACGAAGAGCTCCCGGTCGGAGATCTCGACCAAGCTATCGCTGGCGAACTGGCGTATTCCGTCTGGATTCGGCGGCGGGACCCAAGCGCTTGGAACCGAGTGTACTTAGATGGCGTGCCTGTCTTCTTCGACCATCACATTGCTTTTGGCAACGAGGCTGACCACCGGCCACTCGCTGGCTTTCTTGCGCCTGGTCACGGTGGCGGCTATGCAAGCCAATGGCGGTTGCGTGAGCTCAGGCAGGACGAAGTTCCTACGACGACGAGCGAGCGAGCCCTACCGCTCCACATTGCAGTTCAGCGTGTGCGCTCACGAGCTGCCTTTGACCGTCACCTAGACGACGCCGTTCGGAGGATCCTCGCCGTCACCGATCCGGAACTCGAAAAGGTTGTGAATGCAAGCGGCGCCCCAACCATCGTCGCCTTACGACTGGCTCACTGGCGGGACGAACTTCCCCAAGCCATGGAGCAGTTGCGACCGATTCTCGAGCAACCTGAGTAGAGGCGCGCTATCCTTTTGCGACTAGGGCCGCTGCCCGCTCGCTTGGTCCAGACGTTCCTGGGTCTTGCTCAACGTAGACTTTCGGCATGGCGTCAGCAGCCTCAAATGCGAACCCAAGCGACCACCTCATCGAGGCCATCAACGGACTTCAACCTAGTGACAAAGTCCGCGACGACATCCAAGTAGCCATTCAACGCATGTCTACGTTCACCTTGGCAGGCCACGCGACTGACTTCAAACGGGCTCTCGAACGCATTGAGGGGGCGATTACACGGGCGGAGGCTCACCGCCTAGACGAAGAGGGCGAGGCCGCCATTGAGGAAGCCTTATGGCGAATTGACACGGCCCGCGAGAAGCTTATTACGATCTCTTCACTTGCGTTCGGTGTGCCCACCCTCCAGCCCTTCAAAGAAAAGGGACGAGCAGTCCCGACTGGGGTTACGTTCAGGACCACTTGGTCCAAGTTGGAGACCCGCCTACACGAGGTGGCACGAAGTCACGCTGCGGCGAGCGAGCTCGTCGATGTCTTGAGCGAGCTCTATGAGCACCCAGCGACGACCTTGCGCAATGAGATCAGTCATGGACGTGCACCGATACGAGAGGCACCCATGATGGTGTGGCTTAGATTTATTCAGACTCGAGGCGGCAAGGTCGTCTCGGAGCAGCAACGATACCTCTGGCCACAGGGTATGAGCGACCGGACCGATATCCAGGCGAACACACTCTGGGATTACGCGCTGAGAGCCATTCACGAGGCCGTCGGTTTGCTCAGCCGCGGCGCGGACCTGCTTGGCCAGCTAGTAAAAGCTGCGGCTGCGCTACAGCCGGGTCAGGCAGTCTATCAAGACTTAGATACAGGCGAGATTTCCACGGCTGGTCCTCCACCGGCTAAGTCGGCACAGGCGAAACCGCCGGCGGGACGGCGTTCCTGAGGTTCCGCCGAATCCACGGATACCCTCCTGGGACACCCAGGGTAGGACCATAGGAAATGTCTGCATCGGGACCTGACCGCTGGAGCTTCGCTACATATAGTGCGCGTACCGTGTCGCAATCGCCTGCTCAGGAGGGCAGAAACGGAGAACGGTCTTCACCTGATTAGCTGTGCGTAGAGTTACTGGCAGCCGACCGTCCAGGCGGGTCTGATTCCAGTTCATCTTAGTTAGGGCCAACAATTCAAGCGCTTGCTCGTGCGGGCTCCGTATTACATTCACTGGCCGGATGCCAATCGGATTGGGGACGTACATACCAGGGTACGTGCCATAGAACTCAACGCTTCCCTTGGTGTACAAGGCTAACTCACGTGCGCTGATAATGGCCAAGGTGCCTCGAAGTGGCGGGGCCTCACCGGGTCTAAAGAGCTGAATACTCTCACTGTTCGTTATCCAGTTGAGCTCAAGGAGATCCAGACGACGCTCGTCGGCAACACCCTGAAAGCCTGCAAGCTCGTCCGGCAGGAAGGCAGACGTCTTGTGCAGGACAACCCGCGCCGGCTCTGTATGATGCTCAGTCCTGTACTGGTCTAGGGCATTCCGAAGCAACGAGTGCGCATCACCCTCGGCGAGGTGGGGCTGACGATCATCGCTTGCGACGCGCGCCGGTCCCCCTCGGACGATAACGCCATCACCGCGCTCATTGAATACTTGGGCCACAGCGGTGTCGAGACTGTCTTTCTCGAGGTTTCGATAGAAGGAAACGCCCACGTAGCAGGTCGCGAGGTCGCTCGGATTGCGTTGCAGCCGCCAGGGAACTCCTCCGGCCTTGTAGTAGAGCGCGACGTGTAGGTTCCAGGCGCGTGTAGCCTCGTCCTCACGACGGCGCCCACGTTCGGGAGGGGTGTCCTCATCCCAAGTACTGCGTCTGATTATCTGAATCGGTTGGCGCAAGTTGAGCAGGCGCGCCTTCAGAAGATCATGGAAGTTCGGTAAGCGACCCATAGAAGCTCTGTCGTCCCTCGGACTTCCGTCTTCTGGGTGGGCTTGGGGCACCGCAACCGACCCCTGCCGGCCGCGACCGGGCAGCGAAGACCGGACGTCCGCCAATTGCTGGGGCCGAGCCACGAGCAAAACGTCCGTACGGTTCTCGTCGGCAAGGCTGCCTATTGCGGCCGCATAAGCTTCTACCGCAATTCGCACCGCATCTGCGCCGCTAGCCAGCTGAACAAGCCTCAGGTCACGCTCGGTGATGGGCCGAGTGTTCCGATCGCTGCAAACTACCACGGTGTGCAGCCCTCGATGGAGCTCGCACCCAGGAAAAGGCGGAAAGAGGTGTGGGTATCGCTCATCCTTGGCGTCAATCGGATCGCGGCACCGTTCCAGCCAGCGACGAAGGCCGTCCAGCTGATCTGCAGGACCGATTAGGCCAACGCGGATCTCCCCCGGGGCCTCGGACGTCCCTAGATCTGCCGGACCGTAGTCCATGATCCCGAATCTTGGGTCGACATGGCGCTGGCTTCCGCCGAACTCGAGCTCGGGCTCATCGAGGACTTCTGCCTTCATGAGAGTTTAGGCCTGCCGCGCATGCGTGGGCGCCCTCGCCTTTGCCCACTTCGCCGACGATGGTTGGGTGCGGCGCCCGGATGCGGTGTCGGGGATGGTTGCGTTAGGTCGGCGCCCGTAATCAGAGTCAGCAGATCACTCATATCAGGGTCCGGCGAAGCTGCACCGACTCTGGCTGAAACAGAGGCATCGTCCTCTTCTTCGTATTCGGTCATCGACCCGGACGGCGCCGGACCCCACCATTTGTCGTCGATGCCGCGATCAACTTCCAAGGCGACAAGAGAGCCGAAGCGAAGAGGTAGGACACCGCTGAAGAGGTCCGGCTCGCGCCGCAGATATGTCGCCCACATCTTGGTCCAACCAGAAACGGCGGAGTGGTGATCCAAGCGCTTGATTCCGGCGAGAAGGCTATCGGCGAAGGATGATTCCTTGACTCCGTCGTAGGTGAAGCAGTAGTCGGGTTCTAGCTGGCAATACCAAGATCCGCTGATACGCCTGAACCGCGTTCGCAAAGCCGCGTGGTGATAGTAGCTCACCCGCGCTGGATCTGACTTCGAGAAGTGTGGCGCGAAGACGGTTCTGCCGCTCGTACCGCGTCGTTTCCCCGCCTTCCGGGGCGAGAGGTCGAGCGTGTGCTTGAAATGAAGATGATGCCGTTCGTTATGCCAGCGCAGCTCCGGGTAAAGAGCGTTCATGTATCGGGAGAGGAGATCCGTGAACCGATACATCGTGTCGCCGTCGTCACTAAATGCCCAAGAGTTTGCTGGGATCGTGTTCACGTCGCCCGTCCACAGAAGGCGGAAGCCGTCCTGGCGGAGGTCTATAAAGGAGTAGATCCTGCCGTCACGCAACATCCATCCGGAGGCGCGCTTGCCCTCACTCGCAAGGATCTCGCCGGCCTCTCGGTAATCGTGTGCCACGGATGGGGCGAAATAGATGGTCTCGGGCAGCTGATCAATTGAAAGTAGGTTTGTCGTAAGCAGCTCGTGCTTCGCTGGTGGCCGCAAGTAAAGACCGCGATTTGGAGACTGAGCCATGCGCATTAGAGCGGGTGCGGCGCTGCGGTCGAAGAGCTGGGTGCCTTTGTTGATGTGCACGGTACGGCTGGAGCGCGTTGAGGCATCGGAAAAGGCGCTCTTGATGTCGACCCACCATGCCTCAGCGCCTTCGGGATGCGAGAGAATCAGCACGACCGGCGCGTTGCCTGCTAACCACAGATCAAGGTCTCTCTCCTCGCAGACGTAGTGAAAGCGTTCAGCGGTCTCACCTGGGAATGGCCGGTCCTGTGCTTTGCTCTGCACTAGAACCGTTAGATTTAGGAGTTCTTGCGTAACCGCGTCCACTAAATCGATGTGCCCGTCGATCCCATGATCTACCCGACGCGGATGGAAGAGATATCCCATTTCCAGACAACGTTGAGCGATAAGGGCAATGCCCCTCTCACCAATCAAGGTCTGGGAGGTAACGATCTTGCCCCGCCTCATGGCAACATTGTCCACTAGCCGAACAGCGCCTGTACGGCGTCATGACTCAACCGAGGCGCTCATTCGTAATGACGCGTTTTGGAAGCGATGGTGGCGGCCGATGTCGCTCCGACCGGACCGTGGCGGCGTACTCGTGGCTGTCCGGCGCTGAGACTTGCCATGCGCAACCGCAAGACCCGGCAGAAGCCCAACTGCCTTTCGACCTTGATGGATTAGTTAGGGTGCCAACGCAGCGCTCACAGGGACAGCGCCCTTGCTGAATCCGGCCAATGGCATCGGCTCGATCGAACACCGGTTGCTCGCTAGCGCCTGGCGGGCCAGCCAGTTACCGAGACCGTGGGAGGGTGGCTCTTGTGTGTTCGAGCATTTCAAGCTCCGCCTGATGACCCGTCGTCTCAGACCCGCGCCAGTCGCACTGGAAGCAACGACCTTGATAGCGCCGGGGGTGGTCGCCTGCGTTGTGGATGACGGTTCGGTGAGCGCCACGGTCAGCGAGGGCATCGATCTCAGGGTAAAAGTCTTGTGATCGGGGTGCACCCCTCATCGGCGGAAAGTTTACGCTCGGCCAATGCCGGTCAACCCTTTCCGACACGCGGAGGACGATTCAGCGAATACAATTACCGCTGCGCCTACATAGCTCAGTTGGTAGAGCAGCTGACTCTTGATCAAGTTGGTCCCGAGTTCGAATCCTGAGTGCAGGCACTTCCGAGTACGAAATCGACCGCTCGAGCGCCTCGCCATCGCCGCCGCCGTTCTCACACCCATTCTGACACCCATGTTTCTTCGGGGAGGAGGAAGATAGCTCGCAATGGCCATGCCACTAACCTTCGGCGCCTACGGCTTTGCCGACGCGTCAATCAGCGGCGTCTCGGGAGATGTAGGCCTCGGCTTCTACCGGCTCCTATTTCAGGTGCAGTTGCAAGTGCACGGCCAAGACCAAGGACCACGATCAGCCGAGCTCCGCGACCTCCAGATTGATCTCAGCCTCGCCGCACCCTCCTCTGGCCGCGTCGGCCGGCTAACAGCTGAGCCGCGGTTCCTGCCGGTCCGAAATTATCCCCAGGCGCATTCAACCCAGGGCGTGATGGCGTTGGAGCTCGACGCCGTTCGGCTCGAGGCGATCGAGGCTGCGCGTAACGGAGGCGACCTCATGCTGCAGGTGGCCTGGCACTCTACCATCATCGACGTGAACGGGACGGCACACCACAGCAGCCGCGATGAGCCCTTTGAGATCAATCAGTCCAACTGGATCAAGGTGCTCGACCGGCTCGGCTACTCAAAGCTGATCCTGCTGGAGATCCCGATCTTCGACGAGCTGGGCTCGCGGTTCCAGGATGCGTCGGACCATCTGCGTAGAGCGAGGACGGCAATGCTCCGCGGCGAATACCGAGACGCCGTCGCCTGCTGCCGCGACGTGATCGAGTCGCTCTCACGTGCGCTCGGCGACAGCGACGAGCGGATCAAGAAGCTAGTCGAAAACACCTACGTGCTCGATAAGGCCGACCGCCTCCGTCTCGTTCGTCAGGCACTCAAGATATTCACGCATCCCGCAAAGCATGCTGATGAAGTCGCAGCCTCGTTCGACTGGACTCGGGAGGATGCAATGGCAGCAATCGGGATGACCGGCTCGTTGATGCGAGCGCTGGTAGCGTCGGGCGATAGGGCGGTCGCGGCCACGATGGCCTAAGGGCGGCCTATGCCGAAGTGCAGCAACTGTGGCGAGCTCCTTACCCTCGCTGAGCGCGCGAAGCGGACCAGCTTCTGCGACAAATGCGCGGCAGTTGCTGAAGATCGTCCCGACGTCGGACCGCCGGCGGGCATCTGCGCGTTTTGCTGCGGCGGACCCCTGACACTGGAGCACGTCTTTCCACGATGGCTCGCCGATTTGCTGCCGAAGAACAAACGAGTCGCGGGCGTGCTCGCCGATCCGATGAAAGACAAGGTCGTACGGGTGTCCGCCGGTATCGCTTACGACGCTCAAGCCAGGGCCGTCTGTGGAAAGTGCAACAACGGCTGGATGAGCGACCTCGAGGCGGAGGCGATGCCGCTCATCCGACCGATGACTCGAGGCGTTATAACCATCCCGCTGCAGGCGGAGTCTCAAGGCCTGCTCGCACGGTGGGCGTACAAGACAGCGCTGATGGTTCAGTACCTCCAGCCGGAGGTGCTTGTTCCGGACACCATGTACACGCGGTTTTACCGGGATCGCAAGCCGTCGGACGACGCGCGAGTGTGGGTGGCTCGCTACGATGGCAAGGTTCACCCGAGCGGCTATCATTCCTACCTCCTCGACGCAAGCGGGACCACGGACGCCGGCGTCCTACATCGCGGGCACATCGTTGGCGTGACCTTCCACGTCGACCAGCTGGTCTTCCAGGTCTTCGACCAGGACTTGCCCGGTAGCTTCGGCTTCGACTTCGCTCAGGACCATCAAATAGCCCGATCGACAATGCTCTCGGTGTGGCCGACAGGCCTCGGCCGTCAATGGCCGCCCAGGAATACCCTGGATGCCACCGGGCTGGACGCCGTCAAGCGCACCTTCGACAATCTGGCTGACAACGCGCCGACGCCGGTCGCCCCGAAATCGGCTTGATCGCAGCAGCCGCAACGGGAACCGATGCGACTCTCCAGACAGCGATTACTGCCGGCGCCGTCGTCCTGGCTGGCATTGTGGGCGCCCGTTTAACGTCCGTTAAGCGTTCGCCGACCGTCCGTTGGGCCGGCCTCAAGCTACCAAGGGCAGGAGCCGCTTGCCTTTCCAGGTTGCGTCCTTCGCGAGTTCGAGACTCGTCTCCCGCTCTCTGGAACCAATCGTGGTGAGGAGCTCCTCGAAATAGGGAGCCCACCCGGGCCGAGCGCGGATCCGCGCGATCCGCCGGTCCCGGGCCTGAATTTCCGAAAGGATGCTGGCGACCAGCCGGCCTCGCTGCGAAAGGTCCGCGTCCGTCCAGGCGGTCATCAGGTCAGTGAGAGCCGGGCCGAGAACTGCCGGATGGTGGGCACCTCCGGTTGGGCCTTGGCGGACGCAATTCGAACATCTCGCGGCGTCAGATGACGTCGACTTCGACCAGCCAACTACGCTTGTGAACGTTCGTAACCATGGCCGATCTGACGGGTCCAAACCGAAGGGCCGTTGTAAGTTCAGTGTCAGACAGCTACCTCGGCCTCATCAAGAACACAAGGGCGGGCAGGGGGATCGCTTCGTACGACGTCTTTGTCTTTAGGGATAGGATGGTGATCGTCCGCAGCGGCTTGAATCCAATGTTCCTTAAAGTAATCACGGCTGCATTCGGGTTGCTAGGGTACTTTCTGGGAAAGCGCTGGCTCGCCAAGCGAAACCGGCAACAGGAGCAGAGGACGTCGCTGAACGCGGAGCAGCTGGCTTCTCTCCACCCGGGGAATATGCTCGTGTTGACAAGTCGACTGGTCGAAGGGCGTCTGAAGAAGATCCTGTTTGGAAGTGAACTGGCTCTCGCCTTCGTGGACGGTACCGATCTAACGTTCGTTTGGAGCTCGACTGACAACAACCACGAGGTTGTCAAGGGTCTCCTTCGGCAGGCCTTCGGTTCGAAACTGGTTGACGCACGCAGCGCTGCCTAGCCCAGTCCCTGTCAGGAGGCGGTAAGACAGTCCTGGAGCCTCCCTTTGGATCGACGTCGCGCCTTTGAAGGGTGATGGAGCGTGGCCGCCCTGATCAGGCCGGCGACCGGGAAGTCGGTTAGGATCGCATTGCAAAGGCGCTCCAGTTGCTCCTCTCCGAAGCCGACGAGGCGAGGGATCAGTTGGCCAATTGAACCTCTGCTCTGTGGAGGGGTCTTGGCCGTGAAGTGTGGTGATCTCAGACAGTCCTCGGCCTGCGCCGAGTGCGATGTGCCGTCTGACGAAGCGGTGCGTCAGAGGATGGCGGCAATCTTCCAGGAGGGGCAGGTCGGCGTGCTGAAGAAGTTGGTCGGATCCAGGCACGAACGGTGGTTGGAGCGGCAAGGTGTTGGTGCTGCTGTTTGAGCTCGCCCAGGTCGTAGAACCGCCCAGTGTGCGCAGCGGTCGGCCGCAGGCGAGGAAGACCGCGTCAGCGCAGAGATCAATGGCGGTCACCGCATCCTCGAAGCCGAGCGACATGGCGGCCACCTCGAGGATATCCCAGGGCTCGTCGAAGATCGCGCTGAGCTGGTCTACCTCTCCGATGGCCATGTGTTCTACGATGGTCCGGCCATGCCGGCGGCTCCAAGGTTGAACCAAGCCCAGGCCAAGCCGAACTAGACGCGCCGGCTGCACCTTCCTCCGGCCAGAGAACAAATGACCAGTCGTGACAACCTGTTCCCGCTGGGACGCGGCGCGCCATCCAGGTAAGTTTCTTGGGGATGACTGGCCCGCCCAAATACATCGTCGGGCAAGCCGATGTTTTGGCAGCGACCGTAACACGAGCGCCCGTGGACGCCATGGCCCTATGTTCGGTATGGGCAGCCGCCTTTTGGTCGTTGCTAGCCGGAAGCTCCTTATCGGTGCATGAACAGGATCAAGGCAGGGCCAAGTAGAACAACTAGGACAAGCCAGGCAACAATCATAAGGCCGATCGCTATGCCACTAACTTGAAGGCTTCGAATTAATTGTTCCCTATCCATACATTGAGCAACGAGTCCTGTCATCAGTTCTTTCCGACTCGACTCGATTTCACTAGCCTGAATCGGGACTGGGCGGCAGCGGGACCAGCCTGACCAGTCCTAACGCCAGAACGTTACTCAGACGGCCATCAACACGGGGACTCCGTGAAGAGAAACGTTGTGCGCCTATTGTTCCCGTAAGGGTTCGAGTCTCGTCTCCGCTTTCGCTCAGCTCGAGCTGAGCGAAAGATCGTTCCACAGAACAGAACCAGCGGGATGCCACTGTCAGTTCTTCTTCTCCTTCTTGGACCATGCGTTTGTGAGCAGATAACGTTGATTTCGCTCGGGTAAGCGTCCCTGGGGACTGGGCTCGCTGCTGAGGCTGAAGCCGCGGAATTCAACGGCGAAGTCCCCCAATGGGTCGATGACAAACGAGTGCTTCAGGCGATCATCCACAGCCGTGATCTCGGCATAAAGCACGTTCCCGAGCGGAACCCAGCTCAAGATGGTGCCGGTCGCGTCCCGGCGAGGGACACGGGCTTCGATCGCGTACTCCAAATTGCGAAGATTGCTTTCCCCGAAATGAGCATCCCCATAGCGGCAATCTACAAACTGCGCACTGCCGGCGGTCAAAAAGCGGATGTGCGCCGTGCGACCCACGAGATCGATCTCGGCAATATCCACCTCGGCATCGTGAAGATTGATGCCGCCGGGTGGTGCAAGGCGCTGCAGGTCCTGTGGGAGTTTGCTCCTAATGCTTTCGATGTACGCCGCATAGGCCTTGGAAACCCCATCCCAGTCATCAAAATCTGGGTCCTCATAACGCTCTCGCGTAAACCAACGCACCAGTGGATTTCTAGGCAGGCTGGTTCGCCGAATGCACCAGAACCTGTGGAACCGCGCCCCCTGAGGATGGTCATAGCCCCTGGCGGACACTAATCGAACAGTAGCGGGTAAGGTGCGGAACAAGCGGATTGACGCGTTCCACCAGTCCAGCGAAGACGACAACGGGCGTTGAATTCGGCGTGGTCAGGAAGATGCGGGGAACCATCCTGAAGGGTGATCACACCCTGGAACGTTAGTGGCAAAGCTGGCCTGCAGGGCGCGAACCAAACCATGTAAACATAACCATAGCCAACTCATTAGGAGGAAAGCATGGGAGACAAGCTTCGGCTGGGGTGGCCGATCTGGGTCGGGGTGATCAGTGAGAATATCGAACGGCAGCGTCGCTTCTACCGGGACGTCCTAGGATTCAAGGAGCTAGGTGCGGCGGAGAACTGGGTGTCGTTCGACATGGGATGGCCGAACTTCTTCGAGCTAAAAGGTCGCTCAGATGATCACCAGTACGATCGGCCGCGCTACCAGGTGGCTTTTGCAGTGGATGACATCGAAGCTTCCCGGCGCGAGCTGATCGCCCTTAGTGTCGATCCGGTGTCGGAAATCGTGGGGACACCTGAGATCGGTGGCTTCTGGTGCTATTTCCGGGATCCGGAGGGAAACGTCTTCGCGATTAGTCAGCGCTTGGGGAGTGCACCAAAGGAATGATCAAGAAGTGCCGGGCCAATGACGGGGTCTTCGTGCGTCGCGCAACTGGCTGCCGCTCTTACCGGTCGTCCGGGCTGACAGGTCCTAAGCTTCTTCAATGGTCTATCTCATCGGTGGTCCGCCTCGCTGTGGAAAGTCTAAGTTAGCTCATCGTCTCACCAAAGACAACGGGCTTAGCTTCATCCCGACCGATCTGTTGTGGGCCGTGTTGGAAGTTGCACTTCCTGAGTGGCGACCTCCCATGCCCAAAGGACCAGAACGGCTATTAAAAGCGGGAAGCATGTTCCAACCGTATCTTGAGCACGCGGTTCAATTCCTGGACCGATTGCGACAACCCTTTGGAATCGAAGGCGAGGTAATACTGCCGGAAACAGTTGCACGACTTCGGTCGAAGGTCGACCTTCGTGCTGTGTTCTTGATCAGGAGCGCAGCGACGGCAGCCGACATGGCCGACCCTCGAGGGTCCAATCCATGGCTGTACAGTGGTGACCCCAAACTGATCGCTTCGGTTGCTGCCGAGGCGGTGTCGTGGTCGATTCGCGTCGAGCAGGCATGCCAACGCCTTCAAATCCCATGTTTCGACGTGGGAAATGACTTTGACCATGCACTGGCGGATGCAGCCCAGACATTCGGGATGGACGGTCGCGCATGAAGCCCGTAGCGGATTCGAACGTGTGGCGGGTCTCCATAGCGCTCGCCAGCTGGATATGAAGGTGGGTACAGCCTCGTCTCCCGCTCCAAAGCGTCGAGTCGAATACCAAAGCCACGAGTCTCAGGGAAGGGTCCGCGCGCAGCGGCTGTCGTCGTGGCGGAAGTGCGCGATAGAAAGCCTTAGGCTGGCACAGGTGGAGCACCGCACCGTCCAACAGGGATTTTGTGGAGGTCGACGCCTATTACCATAACGCGTGCTTCTACGCTTTCACGTGCTTTGACGGAATCTGGATGGATCAGTGGTATGACGGTACTTACCACGCTGGGAATTGGTCGTAGATGCAACTAACCACCACCGCCTTTGGAGGATCGTTCTATGTGCTCGTGGGGCTCGTAACCGCAGGCATACTGATCCTGGGCGGCGTGGTTATCGTCCTGCTGCTCCGTAAAGACTAGCCGACGACTGTTCCGAGAGCCGGGTTGGGCCCCCTCGCCCGGCTCTATCTTTATCCTGAGCGCTGAGCGGCGGCCGACGGACAGTTCGAGCATGCCTGCGAATTCCGCCCCTTGCTGCTCGCCCGAGGCATGCCATCACGGAACGCGAACGGCTTTTGGTGAATGTTGCCCAGGAGTTGAGGTTAGCTGGCCCGCAGAACGGTTACACCACCGCGAGTTCGAGACTCGTCTCCCGCTAATTTTCCGCTTGACTTCTAGCGGCTACCAGCCCGTTCGAAGAACCGTTTCCGGCTGGGTCTTAGCACAGCCACCTATCCAGAAAGGGATGACCAACCCCCTCCACTCCAATTTATACCGCAGCCGGGGGCTTGCGGCAAGCCCCGGGTGGTGCCGCATAATCGCCCGCTGAGGCCGCCAGTGTGCGCGTGAACCAGGCGGCAAGGAGGGGGTAGCGTATGGCCGAGCATGCGGTGGTGATCGCCGGAGGCGGTCCGACGGGGATGATGCTGGCGGCAGAGCTGACATTGGCGG
>Ga0207416_1001342_pt1 | contig 33674 bp, 33 predicted proteins | sample PaiPotPPM11metaG_FD_184107 | JGI IMG/M metagenome (GOLD analysis project Ga0207416, IMG submission 184107) | Iron sulfur acid spring bacterial and archeal communities from Banff, Canada, to study Microbial Dark Matter (Phase II) - Paint Pots PPM... ...
GTGCGATGCGTTCCTCCGGCGGCGCGTCGTTCACGATGGCGACCATGCGCGCGTGCAAATCGTCGACGCTGTCAAACGGGCGTGCTTCCCAGGCGCGTTCGGCGATCCAGGGTGAGTTCTCGAACGCAAAACCGACCGCTTCTGTAAATGTTTCCCGGCCGGCTCGATTGAGCTGCGTGACGGTCACGCCGAGCGCTTACGCCTGCATGCGTCGGCCTCCTGTGCCGCGAAGTGGACGCGGTGCCCCCGGCGACGGCCTTCGTTTTAGATTTCGGCGCGCAGTACGCTCAGTTGATCGCGCGCCGCGTGCGCGAACTGAACGTGTATTGCGAGATCGTTCCTTACGACACGCCGTGGAGCGAGCTCGCCCGCCGCGAACCGCGCGCGCTCATTTTGAGCGGCGGCCCGGAAAGCACGCTCGTGCCGGACGCGCCTCGAATGGATCCGGCAATCGTAAGCAGCGGTGTGCCGCTGCTGGGAATTTGCTACGGCATGCAGTTGATCGCGCGCGAAGCCGGGGCCGAACTCGTGAAACTCGATCGGGCCGAATATGGTCCGGCCATCGTGCGATTTGCGGGAGAGAGCGCGTTATTCGCGGGTGTGCCCCACGAATCGCGCGCCTGGATGTCGCACGGCGACTCCGTCGTGAAACTGCCTACCGGGTTTGTTGAAACCGCGTCGACCGAACGGTGCCGCGTCGCGGCCATGGCCGACGATGCGCGGAAGATTTACGGCGTGCAATTCCATCCTGAGGTCGCGCAGACCGAGTGCGGCCGCACCGTGCTGGGTAATTTCTTGCACGACATCGCAGGCATCGGCTCAGAGTGGCGCATGGAGTCGTTCGTCGAGCGCACCATTTCGGGGATTCGCGCGCAGGTCGGCAACGATAAAGTGATCTGCGCGCTTTCAGGCGGGGTGGATTCGGCCGTTGCCGCGACGCTGGTGTCGCGCGCGATTGGCGAGCAGCTGACCTGCATCTTCGTCGATCACGGCCTGCTGCGAAAGAACGAGGCGGCCCTCGTCGTGGAAGCCTTCCGCGAGGTCCTTCATTTAAATGTAGTCGCAGTCGACGCGCGCAAGCGATTCGTCGACCGCCTCGCCGGCATCGCCGACCCCGAGGAGAAGCGCATCCGCATCGGCCACGAATTCATCGCCATCTTCGAGGAGCAAGCCGCGCGCATTCCGGGCGTAAAATATCTGGTGCAAGGAACGCTGTATCCCGACGTGATCGAGTCGAAGACGCCCGGCAGCAAAGCCGGGCATAAGATTAAATCCCATCATAACGTCGGCGGGCTGCCGGAAGAGATGAATCTCGCGCTGATCGAGCCGCTACGGGCGCTCTTTAAAGATGAAGTGCGTGCGGTTGGCAAGGTGTTGGAATTGCCCGAACGGATCGTTCAGCGTCAGCCGTTTCCGGGGCCGGGGTTAGCGGTGCGCATCATCGGGGACGTGACCGAGGAGCGGCTCGCGCTTGTGCGTGAAGCGGATGCGATTGTGTGTGAAGAGATCGACGGCGCGACGCTCGATCCGAAGCCATGGCAATACTTTGCCGTGCTTACGCCGGTCAAGAGCGTCGGCGTGATGGGTGATGGCCGCACGTATTCAAATCTCGTCGCCGTGCGGGCCATCACCAGCGAAGACGGCATGACCGCGGATTGGGCGCGCCTGCCTTATCCGCTGATGGAACGCATCAGCACGCGCATCGTCAATGAAATCCCGGGCATCAACCGAGTTGCCTACGACATCACTTCGAAACCACCGAGCACGGTTGAGTGGGAGTAATAACATCACGTTGAGGTCATTGCGTGCACTTATTGGCGCATGCGTGGTGTTGTCAGCCTGCCTTGTCGGCGCATGCGCTTCAGGCTCGTCACCGATATATTCCGCCAGCTCTCCATTTATGGCCGTCGTATCCGTGCAGGTCTCGGGACCGACATTGCAATTCGTCGAGTACGTCAGAGCCTATCGGCGATTACCAAGGCCGGAATATTTTCTGAAAATTCGACAGTTGACGCTTCAGCCGGACGCGAACGGCAAAGGCGTGTTACGTCAACACTATCCAGAAGCGCCTTGTGGAACGTGGGTTTTGACACCCTTAAACGGAAGCTCGCGGAAGCGGGCCATCCTTTACTGCTAAACGCTGGCTATGTCGCGGCGGTGTTTTAGGGTCGCGGCGAAGCCGAAGCGATTCATTATGTCGTCGACGGCTGCATAAGCTTTCGAACGTGCGGACGGCAAGTCGTCCGCGAGCGCGGTGACCGTCAGCACACGGCCGCCGGTCGATCCGCGGAATATGTTTACGTCTTCGAGCGTCGGAAGCTGGGGTGGAAGATCGACCGCGGGCGTGCTGCTGGCCGGATAGTCAGCGGTCGCAAGCACGACCCCGACGCAGGCGCGATCGCTCAGCGATGCCGCTCCCGGATCGAGCGCGCCGTCGGCGGCCGACTTAAGAAACGCAGCGAAGTCGCCGTTCACGCGCGGCATCAGCACTTGCGTTTCCGGATCGCCGAAACGCGCGTTGAATTCGATCACGTAAGGACCGTTCGTCGTCCACATCAATCCGCAATACAGCACGCCGATGTAGCGCTCGCCCTCGGCGAGCAATCCGCGCAGTGCCGGCGAAATGATGCGCGTGCGAACTTGCTCGTCGAGATCGTCCGGAAAACCTTGCGGCGGAGAGTATGCGCCCATGCCGCCCGTGTTGGGACCGGTGTCGCCGTCGCCCGCGCGCTTGTAATCGCACGCGCCCGCAAACGGATAGAGCGCGCGGCCGTCGCCGATTGCGAAGACGCTCAGCTCGCGCCCTTCAAGTTTTTCTTCGAGCAGCACGTCCGCGCCGCCGCCGGGGATGTGATTCGAACCATACCATTCTTGCAGCACCTTACGAGCTTCGTCCAGTTCAGATGCAACGACGACGCCCTTACCTGCCGCGAGGCCGTCGGCTTTGATGACGCACGCGCCGCTCCACTCGTCGAGCGCTTTGAGCGCGCCGCTGAGCGAATGAACGATGACGGCTCGCGCGGCCGGAATCTCGTGGCGTTCCATGAAACGCTTGGCGAAAATTTTGCTCGATTCTAAACGTCCGGCCGAGCGATCCGGGCCGAAGGTCGCAATGCCGGCGTCGCGCAAGCGATCGCCGATGCCCGCGGCGATTGCGGTTTCCGGTCCCAGGACGACTAGATCGATCTTTTCTTGTTGGCAGCGGCTAGTGAGCGCTCTGCCGTTGGTCGCAGGAATGCTCCAATTCTCGCCGCGGGATGCCGTGCCGGCATTTCCCGGCGCTGCGAATACCGCTTCGCACGACAGCGATGCGGCCAAACGCCATGAAAGCGCGTCTTCGCGCGCCCCGTTTCCGACAACCAGAACTCTCACAAGGTCACTGGTTCAAGGTGAGATTCACGCGGGCCTCGACTACGCTCGGCCGTGGTTCGACTGGGCGTTCGCAACGCGAACGCCGCTCACCATGACATAAGTCGGCTCGTCTCTTGGCCGTCTACAAAAATGCTCCCGAGGTCGGCAGCTCGACGCAGCCGGCCAGATTCAGCAGGGTGCTCTTCCCGCAACCGCTCGGGCCGATGAGCGCGACCATTTCGCCCGCGCCTATTTCAAAGGAAACGCCGTCGAGCGCCCGCACGGAATCGTATTCCTTCGTGACGGAAAGCACTGCAAGGGCGCGCACGCCCGCCTTGTTCTCGGTGAGCTTCATGCCGGCCTCGACTCGGGGGAGCGAACGCCGCTCACCACGACACCATAGGGTTCTCGCCCAAAGACTTAAGACGGAGGCCCGCGCCAGCGGGCCATCCTTTGAGGCGCTCCGAACTAAGGGTTCATGTGCGGCGTCGCGGGAATTTATGCACCGGGGCACGACGCGGCCCGTCTTGCATTCTTCGCGCTCTACGCGCTGCAGCATCGCGGGCAAGAATCGGCCGGTATCGCGGCGGCTGACGGCGGCACGCTGCGATCGCACAAGGAGATGGGCCTCATCGGCGCCATCTTCGATGAAGATAATCTGCGCGAGCTGAACGGCTACATCGCCGTCGGACACACGCGTTACTCGACAACCGGCTCGTCGATCGTCGTCAATGCGCAACCGCTCCTCGAACAAAGCACCATCGGCGATTTTGCTTTCGCGCACAACGGCAATATCACCAACACCGACGAGCTGCGCGAGTCGCTCTCCCCCGGCGTAACGCTGCAAGCGACCTCCGATTCCGAAGTCATGGCGAAGTTGCTCGTCGAGAGCGACGGTACGATGTTAGAACGCATCCGCGCGCTGCTGGAGCGCGCGCGCGGCGCATACTCGATCGCGCTCTGTACCAAGGATGAACTCTACGCGTTTCGCGATCCGTGGGGCGTGCGGCCGCTCTGTCTGGGGATCTACGGGACCGGCGGGTACGTGGTTGCGTCGGAGTCGTGCGCGCTATCGACGATCGGCGCGACGTACGTGCGCGAGCTGTTGCCGGGCGAAATTATTCGCATTTCCAAAGACGGACTGCACTCCGAGCGCGTCAGGATTGACGAAAAGCCGGCGCTCTGCATGTTCGAATACATTTACTTCGCGCGCCCCGATTCAAATTTCAGCGGCGAATCGGTATACATGGCGCGGTATCGCATGGGCCGCGAATTAGCGCGCGAGTATCCGGTGGAAGCAGACGTCGTGATGGCGGTGCCCGACTCGGCGATTCCCGGCGCGATCGGCTACGCGGCCGAATCCGGCTTGCCGTACGTCGAGGGGCTGATAAAGAACCGCTACATAGGGCGCACGTTCATCAGTCCCGAGCAGCATATGCGCAGCCGCGGCGTGCACTTGAAGTTCAACCCGGTGATCGAAAACTTGAATCAGCAGCGCGTGGTGGTGGTGGACGATTCGATCGTCCGCGGAACGACGACACCGCGCATTGTGCAATTACTGCGCGAAGCGGGCGCCGCGGAAGTGCACGTGCGCGTGAGCTCGCCGCCGATCATGCACCCGTGTTACTTAGGCGTGGACATGGCGACGTACGACGAACTGATTGCCGCCAACCATACCGTCGAAGAGATCCGCGAGCGCATGGGCGCGGATTCGTTAGGGTACTTGAGCCTCGATGGGTTGATCGCCTCAACCGGACGCAGCCGCGACGAAATGTGTTTGGGTTGCCTGACCGGGACCTATCCGAGCGTTCCGGCGTGGCATCACTCGCGCGCTGCTCCGCCCTTCGACAAGCTCAGGGTGACAACGTAGGAAATCTACGCTCGCGTACTTCGGAAGCAAATGCGCGCAGCGCGGTGGTGGCGTCGGTTCCGATGGAAGCGTAGCGCTTGACGAAGCTGGGCGAATCCGGATACATGCCGAGCACGTCGTGCAGCACGAGCACTTGCGAATCGCAATGCGGACCCGAGCCGATGCCGATGGTCGGAATCGTCAGCATTTCGGTAAGCTCGCGCGCGACTTCGTGATCGATCACTTCGAGTACGATCGCGTATGCGCCGGCCTCTTCGACCGCGCGGGCGTCGGCGATCAGCCGTTCGCGATTCTTGCGCATTTTATACCCGGGGCCTAAACTTGCGGTTTGCGGCATGACGCCGATGTGTCCGACGACCGGAATGCCCGCACCGTAGATCGCGCGGATGCGATCGGCGACGTACGTTCCGCCTTCCATCTTTACCGAACATGCGCCGCCGTCTTTCACTAAACGAATCGCGTTGCGCGTCGCCTCTTCGTCGCTAACCTGATACGAACCGAACGGCATGTCCACCATGATGTGTGCGCGCGCGGTTCCGCGCACGACTGCGCGCGAGTGATGGATCATATCTTCAATCGTTACGGGCGTCGTCTCGTCGTAACCTAGCACGACGTTGCCGACGCTGTCGCCGACGAGGATGACGTCGATGCCCGCCGCTTCGGCGAACTGTCCGAACGGCGCGTCATAAGCCGTGACGATTGGAAAGATCGTGCGCCCTTTGCGGCGCTTTATCGCGCCGGCGGTAACGCGCCGTACCGTCCCTTTTTCGGGCTCGTAGGGACGCGCATCGTGCACGGTATGCAGAGCCATAACTAATGGGCCTTCTGTCACGCCGGATGGGACTCATTCATTTATATACTATGAATCGGGCAATCGTCGCGGTGTTCGCGTACGTGTTAGCAAGTTGCGCGCACTTGCCGACTCCTACTCCGTTGCCACCGCAAGATCCGCAGGACACGAGCCCGGTCATCATCCTCATGCAAGCTCCCGCACCATCCGGCGCTCGTTCGTCGCGCTCTAAGGTGACTAAAAGAGCTGTTCCTACGCCTGCAACGCCGGACGTGGTTGCGATCGGCTGGTCTCTGCGTGATACACTAGTATGGGATGGAAGAAGTGCTGCTGGAAAAACCCTACATCGAGTACCTCGACGGCGAGGCGTATCCAAAAGCCGTGAGCCCAAAAGCGAAGCACTCTATCGTGCAGGGAGCGGCGTTTACGATTCTTCGGCGATGCAGTGCCGGTATCGGCATAGCAGGAACCGAGTGGGATTTCCGGCTTGGCGTTGCAGATGGAACGCAAACGATGTTCGTACCCGACGCTGCCGTCCTCATGTTGGAGCGTCTGCGATCGCTGCCGGAATCAGAGCGCGAGCAACCCCCGTTCGCTCCGGATGTCGCGGTGGAAGTCCGCTCGCCGTCGTACCGGGCCGCCTTCGCCGCTGAAAAAATCAATCGCTATTTGCGCACGGGAGCTGCTCTCGTGCTAGATGTTGATCCGCTAAAGCGTATAGTTGTGGCTCATTCGGCCGATGGGGTTCGCACCTTTACCGAGGGTGAACGTTTCGCGCACGAATCTACACCGTGGCTTGCGTTCGACGTTTCGGAGCTATTCAGCGATATCGATTTATTGTTGTCGTAGTTGCGTGCGGCCCTCGTCCTTCGACAAACTCAGGATGACATTACTACGCTCGGGCGTGGTTCGACAAGCTCACCATGACACACTTTAGGCGGAGGCCCGCGGTAGCGGGCCATCCTTTTACGGCGACAATATGTTGTTTATCACACCTATGAAAAGAAGCGTGCCCGAGCGTTCGTTGCGCAACGCCAGCAAGAACGGACGGTTGACGATAAACTGCTTGGGCGGTTCCCGAATGGCGGTTATGCCGATCGTCACCGAAGTGGCAGCTGCTGCAGTGGTGCCTTTCTCATCTACATGCACGTAAGCGGCGTGGTGCACGTCGGTGATCCTTAAACCCGGCGGAGGTGCGTGCATCGCGGAGAAGTCGGCTTGGTTCGTGAACGCAATCCCCATGCCGAGCGCTTTGAGCACGCCGACCAGCGACGTGTCGTAACGAGCGGTAAACTTAGGGACGACGACCTGCAGACGTTGTAGCGTCATCGACGATGCGATGCGGTCGAGATTCTTGGCGCTCATAACCGTCACGTATTGCGTCGCTGTCATGGGTGCATTGGGTAGAATGATGTACGCTGCGTAGCCGCCTTTCCCGTACGGCATGCGCAGCGCGCTAAAAGTGGTGCCGTCCAATTCGTTGAACGTACCGGTTTGCGACATCGTCGGGACGTTCGGCTTAGAGCCGTCCGCGTTGGTGAAGGGGCGCGGCCTCGTGTCGCTTTTCTTAAACGGCTGCGTCCAGTCGGCTTTGAATGCGACCGCATTGGTGAGATAGGCGAAATCGGAACGCTGCGTTTGCGAGACGATCCGGGCGATGAGGCCGAGTGTGTGCGCTCTGGTCCACGCGTTGATGGCGGCGGCCGCGGACGGATTGCCGAACTGCAGCGCTTGGGCTTGCGCCCGGTATGCGGTCTTCAAGAGGTTGACGTAAGAAGGTTTGGGCGGAATATCTTGCCGCAGCCACAACGCGTTGGCGACCGCGACTTGGGCATCGTGGTTGCTCGCCAGCGCCGCCATGAGCGACGAGTTGGCCGGCGCAAATGCGTCCGCCGAAAAACCCACCGTGTGCGCGATCGCGGCGCGCGTTTGGCCGCGAGCGCCGTCGGCAGCCATGGAGAGCGCCATGCCGATGCTCAGCGGCGAGATAAATACGTTCTGGTTTTTCGCTTGCGGAACGAGCTTCTGTAGCAGCGCGATGCCGAATGCGTCGTAGTTCGCGGGTTTGGGCGCGGGCGCGGCTCCGCTCAGGCAAACCAGCGCACCGGCAAATATTAGCCATCTCTTCATAGTAAAAAGAACGATTCTAGCAAGCCGGCCGCTACGCCCTTATCGGTGACGGCTCGCGCCACGTCGCCTGTGTTGGGATCTACGCGCTTGGGTAGAGGCGCGCGGGCCTCGACTTCGCTTCGCCCTTCGACTTCGCTCAGGAGTGGTTCGACTGGCGCATCAAAGATGCGCCGCTCACCATGACACATTTAACGCGGGCCTCGACTACGCTCGGCCGTCCTTCGACTGGGGCGCCTAATGGCGCCCGCTCAGGATGACACACTTTAGCCCCTCGTCTAGGGCACGACACACTTTAACTAATGCACGACACTCTAACGGAGGCCCGCGGTAGCGGGCCATCTTTTAGGTTGCCTTACCGTTGCGGGATAGCTGCTCGGCGAATGCTACAAACGCGCGCACCGGCGTGCCCGTCGGACCTTTGGCCTGCCAAGCCGACTCGCTATCCAAATATGCGGTGCCGGCGATATCGAGATGCACCCAGGGCGTGTCGCCCGCGAAGGCTTTCAAGAACGCCGATGCGGTAAGCGCTCCCGCCGGGCGCCCGCCCGTGTTTTTGAGGTCGGCGATGTCGCTCTTCATTAGATCACCGTATTCATCATAGAGCGGCATCTGCCAATAACGCTCGCCGGTCGGCTTCGCGGCCGTGAGAAATTGCTGCACGAGCTCATCGTTATTGCTGACCGCCGCGCTGGCCGTGTGCCCCAGCGCGATCACGCACGCTCCCGTTAGCGTGGCCGCATCGACGATCTTGGTCGCGCCGAGTTTGTTGGCATAACACAGCGCGTCAGCCAAAATCAGACGGCCTTCGGCATCGGTGTTGATCACCTCGATCGTCTTGCCGTTCATGGCGGTGAAGATATCGCCCGGCTTGGTCGCGCGGCCGCCCGGCATGTTTTCGGTGGCGGGCGCGATGCCGACAACGTTGACCCTCGGTTTGAGCTTGGCGATCGCGCGCATAGCGGCGATGACGCCGGCGGCTCCCGACATGTCGTACTTCATTTCTTCCATGCGCTCGGGCGGTTTCAAAGAAACGCCGCCGGAGTCGAACGTAATGCCTTTGCCGACCAGCGCGAGCAATTCTTTGCTGCCGGGATTGCCCTCATATTTCAAAACGATAAACTTCGGCGGCTGTGCGCTGCCTTGCGCAACCGAAAGAAACGATCCCATGCCTTCTTCGCGGCAGCGATCCTCATCGAGGATATCTACGTCGAGCCCCGTTTCTTTCGCAGCTTTTTTCGCGGCTTTGGCCATATGTGCGGGAGTCATGTCGTTGGCCGGCGTGATCGCCAGCTTGCGCGCGAAGTTCACCGCGTCGCCTAAAATCTCGCCCCGCGTAACGCCGTCTTGCAGCGCTTTTTCGTCGCAGCCGCCGGCGAGAAGGCTAAGCGTGTCTGCGCCGCTGCGTTTTTCCGGCGCTTTTTGGTAGACGGTCGCATCGAACGCGCCGGTCGTCGCGCCTTCCACTAAAAAGGAAGCCGAGGCTGTTTCGTTTCCTTTTACTTGCGGAGGCAAGGCGATCGCGATGTCGCGCACGTTGCGGCGGCCCAAATGGCGCACGGCCGTGCCCGCGAAACGTGCCAGCATGTGGGGTTCGAATCTTTTGGCGTCGCCTAGCCCGATCAGCAGCACGCGCTTGTACGGCTGGTCGTGCGCGTGAATCAGGCTGACTTCACCGAACTCGCCGGTGATTTCACCGTTTAAAATCTCGGCGATCGCGCCGTGCAATTGCGTATCGATCTCTTTGGCGGTGCCTTCGAGCGGCGCGCCGCTGAAGACGGGGACAACGAGCGCTCCCGTGCGTACTGAACCCGGCGCATCACGAACGACACGAACTTGCATGGACGACCTTTCGAGAGGGTGAAGACCACTTGGAAATGTCGATCCGACTCTTTCACCCATGACGCGCGATTCCTACGCGGCCGCCGGCGTGGACATCACTGCGGGCAACGAGGCCGTTGCGCGTTACAAGGACGTGATGCACGGCTGGCGCCATGCGGACCAGCTAGAAGAGATCGGTGGTTTTGGCGGGCTTTTCAGGCTGCCGGGCGACTCCAAGCGGGCGCTCGCGGCTTCGACGGACGGAGTCGGAACGAAGGTACTGATCGCAGCCGAGCTCGAGCGGTACGATACGGTGGGCGCCGACCTCGTGAACCACTGCGTTAACGACATCCTGGTCGTGAACGCGACGCCGCTGTTCTTTTTGGATTACCTGGCGGTCGGCAAACTCGAGCCGGACATCGCGGCCGCGATCGTGCGCGGCTGTTTTGAAGCGTGCAGGAAACACAACTGCGCGCTGCTCGGTGGGGAAACCGCGGAGATGCCCGACCTGTACGCGGAACGTCATTTCGATTTGGCGGGCACGATTGTGGGATTGGTCGATCTGCAAGACGTTCCGAAAAGAGAAGACGTGGAGCCGGGTGATGCGATCGTCGGATTACCGGCGCGCGGATTGCACACCAATGGCTACACACTCGCGCGAAAACTGCTCGAGGTAAAAACGTTTGGAGAGATGTTGCTGGCGGAGCATCCGTCGTATTACGACGCCGTGCGCGCGATCCAAAAAGTTGCGCGCGTAAAAGCCATGGCGCATATTACCGGCGGCGGGTTGCTGGAGAATTTGCCGCGTACGCTTCCCGACGGGGTGAAGGCGATCTGCGAGCAATCGCGCTGGGACGTTCCGCCTATATTTGCAGAACTTGTCCGGCGCGGGAATTTGGATCACGAGGAGCGCTACCGCACCTTCAACATGGGCATCGGCTACACGCTGGTCGTACCGCTGGCGGATGCAGCCAAGGCCGTGGCGGCAGCGCCCGGCGCGAAAGTGATCGGCTGGATCGAAGCGCGCAGCGGCGACGAACCGCGCGCCGTCGTACACCCTTCGCGGGCGTAGCATGCCGGGACGCGAGCTCGTCAACCTCGTCGTCGATTTGCGCGGCGAGACATTCGGTGCGAAGGCGCTTGCGAAAGCGATGCGTGCAATAGCGGCCGCCGGTTTCGAAATCGAGCGCGTCGCGCCCGGCGAAGAGCGTTTCTTTTCGTGGATCGACTACGAGTTCGGCGGGACGTGGAGTTCCGAAGCGTTCGCGGGCCGGAGCATTGTCGCAAAAGCCGGCGATCGTTTTGCGGGGTTTGCAACCTATGATTCGCGCGGTTTGAAATTTTCATGGCTGCGCGGCCTGGGATCACAAGAAGGCGTCGGTATTTTCGGACCGTTCGGCGTGGGCGCGGAGTTTCGCGGCTCGGGACTGGGCCCGTTGCTCTTGGCTGCGGCGCTCGGCTCGCTTCAGGAAGCGGGGTATGCGCAGGCGCTGATCCCCGCGGTCGGCAGCGACAAACTGATTGCATATTACGAAAAGTACGCTGGCGCGCGCATCGCCGAGCGCTTCGATCGGACGCAATGGCGCGGCAAGCGGTATCGCACGGTCGTGCTGGCGTCGGGCCACGGAACGAACTTCCAATCGGTTATCGACGGCGTGGCTGCGGGAGCGCTGCCGCTCGAAATTGCGGCGCTAGTGACGAATAATCCGCGCGCGTTTGCGCTCGAGCGTGCACGCGCGGCGAATATTTCGGCTGTCGCTTTACCGTGGGATCGTAAGACCCTATTGCGCCCCGACTACGATGCGCAACTCTCAGAGGCCGTGCGTCGCGCCGAGCCCGATCTCGTGCTGTTATTGGGGTGGATGCATTTGCTCGACGATCGCTTCGTCGCGGAGTTTCCCGAGACGATCAACATTCATCCGGCGTTTCTGCCGCTAGCCGAGGGCACGGACGAAGTGGTGTTTCCCGACGGAAGCTCGACGCCCGCGTTTCGCGGCGCGCGCGCCGTTCGAGACGCGCTCGCGTGGGGCAGCCGTTGGAGCGGCGCGACCGCGCACCGCATTACGCAGCATACCGACCGCGGACCGGTGCTCGTGCGCAAGCCGCTCGCCCTAAATGCGGGCGAAGGCGAGGAAGGCATTCTGCAGCGCCTTCACCCTTTGGAACATCAGGTAATGGCGGGGGCGATCATGCGCTGGGTGTACGAGCGCTAAACAGGCTCACCATGACACTCTTACGCGGGGCCAGCTTTACCGGTTGACAGTGGCCATTGCGGCGTCGGGATAGCGGTTGCCGGCGGCGGCGCCCTGCGGAAACGCTTGTTCGATACGCTTGAGGTCTTCGTCTGATAACGACAGGTCGACGGCCTTAACGTTTTCTTCCAGGTAACGCCGTTTCTTTGTTCCGGGGATCGGGACGATGTCGTCGCCCTGCGCGAGCAGCCACGCAAGCGCGATCTGCGCGGGCGTTGCGTTTTTCTCTTTGGCGATCGCCTTGACTTCGTTCACGAGCTCGAGATTGCGCACAAAGTTTTCGCCTTGAAAGCGCGGATGGTTGCGTCGGGTATCGTCCTCGGGGAGATCCTCGGGCTTTTGAAAGCGTCCGCTCAAGAATCCGCGCCCGAGCGGACTGTATGGAACGAATCCAATGCCGAGTTCGCGGCACGCCGGCAGAACTTCGCTTTCGGGGTCGCGCGTCCAGAGCGAATATTCCGTCTGCACCGCGGTGATCGGATGCGCCGAGTGCGCGCGGCGAATCGTCGGCGCGGCAGCTTCGGAAAGTCCGATATAGCGAATCTTGCCGGCGGCGATCAGCTCGGCCATCGCGCCGACGGTCTCTTCGATCGGCGTATCGGCGTCGACACGGTGCTGGTAATAAAGGTCGATGGTTTCGATCCCCAAGCGCTTCAGCGAGGCGTCGCACGCGGCTTTCACATAGTCGGGTTTGCCGTTGACGCCGCGCCAGCTGCCGTCGGGGCCGCGCACGTTTCCGAATTTGGTTGCGAGAAACACTTTGTCGCGCCGGTCGCGAATCGCGCGGCCGACGAGCTCTTCGTTCTCGCCTTGGCCGTAAACGTCGGCGGTATCGAGAAAATTCACGCCCAATTCGAGCGCGCGGTGAATTGTGGCGATCGATTCATTGTCGTCGCGTCCATAGTAAAAATCGGACATGCCCATGCATCCGAGACCGAGTGCCGAGACCTGCGGGCCGTTGCGCCCAAGCGTATGTTGCTTCATCCGCGATGGCTTTGAAGCCAGCGCCCGGGCCCCTGCGTTGAAGAAATCCACCTTTTATGGTACGTTTCTTCCATGGCCCTGAACGTGAAAGACCCGGAGACCGAGGCCCTGGCCCGGCAGCTTGCCAGAGAAACCGGCGAAAGCCTGACGGCGGCTGTGGCACAGGCTGTGCGCGAGCGGCTCGAGCGTTTGCGCGTGCGGCGAAGCCGCCAGGCGGCCCTCGAGCGGGTTCTTCACAGCGCGTGGGAGCTTCCGCGGCTTGATTCGCGCACGGCCGATCAAATTATCGGCTATGACGAAGCCGGTTTACCGAAGTAATTCGTGATCCTCGACACGTCCGCAGTGGTAGCTTTGTTGCTCAAGGAGCCGGAAGCGTCGCGGTTCTTGGAATTACTGCGCGACGCGGATTCTGTTGGTATTGCGGCACCCACTCTGCTCGAATGCGAAATGGTAATCGCGACTCTTTTGGGGGCAGGAGGGCTTCTGCGGGTCGATCAATTTATGAGGGCGCTCGGTGTTGAGATTCTTCCGTTTGGAGATCGTGAACTCGCGATCGCGCGGATCGCGTTTCGGGAGTATGGCAAGGGCCGTCACCGGGCCGCCTTAAACTTTGGGGATTGTTTCAGTTACGCGACGGCAATTACGCGCGATGAGTCGTTGCTATTCAAGGGTGTCGACTTCTCGCAAACGGACGTCCGCAGCGCCGCGAGCTAACTGGTTATTTGCAATGTGCTAAGCGATTGAGCTTCGCCGCGAGTGCGAATGCGGTGCCGTCTTCGGTTCGGTCGAAGACCCACGTGCGGCTGCCGCTCTTTTGAAAGTTGGCGAGGATTACGTCGCCTTTCGAAACTTGGTCGCGCCGCATTTTCAATCCCTTGGCCTGCATCGTTATTGTATGATTTGTGCCTACACCCGTGCAGCCCATGTCGCGAACGTGGACGGTGAGGTCGTCGCGCGTGCCGCCAGCTTCTCGCTCTTCGACGATCACGTCCGAACCGGCCAAGACAAACTCGATGACCGACGATCCATGGTGCAACGTGCCGAGCATGACCTTTGCCGACGCGGTTATCGGGAGAAGCGCCAGCGCGCAGACCAGTATGGTGTATCGCATGAGACCTTCTTGTCACAAGTTTGGCGGACTAATCTTTGGCGTTAATCTTTAGGTCATACTGGGACAACATCCTCGCCCGATGCTCTTGGAGTGCCTCCAAAGAACCGAGAAATCGAGGTTGCCCTGCGGCTACACGGATTCGTATTTAAAGATCAGGTCGGTAGTCACCGTCACTTCGAGCACCCGGTAACTGGAATAAAGGTGACAATCGTTGGCGAACCGGGCGACGAAATGCGGAGAGGAACGATTCGCCAGCTGCTGAAAATCGCGGGCATCCCAAGAAGGCCGAATTGGTAGCTATGAATTATCTCGTGATCGTTGAGGGTTCGCCGAAAAAGGGCTTTAGCGCTTATTCACCCGATATCAATGTGTTTGCGACCGGAAAGACTGAACGCCAAGTTCGTTCTCGCATGGCGTCGGGAATTAAGACTCACATTAGCTGGCTTCGAAAGGCCGGCGATCGCGTCCCGCGCCCGAAGACGAAAGCTTACATCCAACCGATCGATCCGTAGCCGCGCGCGTTAAGCGATAACAGTGGCGTCGCCGGCTAGTGCGCCGGCAACTGCACCCGGCTTGGCCGAACAAATGTATGCGTTTCGTGCGCCTGCGGTAATAGCTTCAATCGCGGCCAAAATCTTTGGTTTCATGCCGGCGGCGCAGCCGTCCGTGCCGGCGAAGTGCCTCGCCTCCGCGATGCTGAGCTTCTGAATTGCAGAAGCGGAATCGGCGGGATCGCGCAGGACGCGCTCGACGTTGGTTAGCGTGATGTACGCATCGGCGTGCAGCGCGCCGGCGATCGCACCGGCGGCAGTGTCGGCGTTTACGTTGTAGGCGTGCGTGGAGTCTTCGGCGATTGCAACCGGCGCGACGATTGGAAGAAAGCCGGCGTCGAGCAAGACTTGCAGCGGCGCGGGATCGATCGCCGTGATTTCACCGACGAAGCCAAGATCTTCGCCCGACGCACCGGTCGCGCGGCGCGCCCGGATTAGGCCGCCGTCTTCACCGCTGATGCCGACCGCAGGAATGCCGCGCGCCAGGCACGCGCGCACCAGCCGTTTGTTGGCGGTCGCGCACAGGACCGCTTCCACGATTTCGAGCGACTCGGCTTCGGTAATTCGCAAGCCGTCGACACGGCGGGACGTTACGCCCCGCCGCGCCAGCGCTTCATCTATCTCCGGCCCGCCGCCGTGCACGAGGATGACGGCGTGCCCGGCAGTTCGGAGTTCGGCTAACTCGGCGAGGAGATGGTTCGACAGGCTCACCATGACACTAGCTGAGGCGCCCATGGCGTTCCCGCCATATTTCACTAAAATCGTCAGTTCAGCCGCCCCTCGTCACGCGCCCGAAGGGCGCTGCTCGGGGTCCTTCGACAGGCTCAGGATGACACTCAGGCCACCCCATTTCATAGGCCGGAGGCCCCTCGGCCGAAGTCCTGAGCGAGAAAATCGAGTCGAAGGGTTGCAATTCTATGCACTATATGCATAAATATACAACATATGTACGTCCTCGCGCCAGCCCCCAGCCTCTACGGCCGCCATTTCCTCACGATCGACGACTTTTCGGCCGCGGAACTGAGCGCGTTGCTCCGGCTGGCCGCCTATCTGAAGGGGCGCCGGACCGCCGAGCAATCCTCGGTGCTGCCCGGCAAGACGCTGGCGATGCTGTTCGAAAAGCCGAGCCTGCGCACGCGCGTTTCCTTTGAAGTGGCGATGACGCAACTCGGCGGGTCCGTCATTTTTGCCGATGGGCAAGAGTTCTTGATTGGCACGCGCGAGTCGCCCGAAGATGCGGCGCGCGCGCTCTCGCGCTACGCCGATGCGATCGTGATCCGCACGCACGCGCACGAACCGCTGCAGCGCTTTGCCGACGCCGCCACGGTGCCGGTGATCAACGGTTTGTCCGCAGCCGCGCATCCGTGCCAGGCGCTAGCGGATTTGCTGACGATGCAGGAGCGTTTCGGGTCGCTGCAAGGCTTGACGATCGCATTTCTGGGCGATGCGAAAAACAACGTCGCAGCTTCGCTCGCGCAAGCCGCCGTGCTTGCGGGCGCGACCATACATTTTGGTTCGCCGCCTTCGCACCGGCCTTCGGAACATTTCTTAACGCAACTCAAAAACATGGGCAAAGCCAACGGCGGCGACGCGCGCGCGTTTTCCGGCGCCGTCCGGGCCGTGCGCGGTGCGGATGTGATTTACACGGATGTATGGACGTCGATGGGTGAAGAAGCCGCCACGGAGCGCAATCGGGCCGTGCTCTCGCCGTTCAGAGTCACCGAAGCGTTGTTCGCGCATGCGGCCGGGCATGCGGTGTTCATGCATTGCTTACCGGCCCATCGCGGCGAGGAAGTTACCGCCGGTGTGATCGACGGGCCGCGCAGCGTTGTGTTCGACCAAGCCGAAAACCGCATGCATGCGCAAAAAGCTTTGCTCGTTGCACTGATGACGACACTGAAGGGCTTCCCGGTATGAGCGGCCCCTCGTCTCGGGCGCCATTGGCGCCCTGCTCGGGGTGGTTCGACAAGCTCACCATGACACAAAAATGAAAGAACGTAGACAGCGAGCCATCCTCACCTTGGTTGCAACGCGGCCAATTCATTCACAAGAAGAATTGGCGGAGATGCTCGATTCGCAGGGCTATGAAACCACGCAAGCGACGATCTCGCGCGACATCAAAGATCTCGGACTTGCGAAGGTGCCGATTAAGAACGGCAACGGGGATAGCCATCAATTTAAATATGTCGTGCCGAGTCCCCAGCTGTCGTTTGCCAGCCGATTGCATCGCGCGGTGACCGAACTCGTGACGAGCATTCAGAGCAGCGTAAATCTAATCGTTCTGCGCACACCGCCGGGCAGCGCGATGCTGGTTGCCACCGCGATTGACGAGGCCCAGTGGCCGGAGATCATCGGTTCGATCGCCGGCGACGACACGATCATGGTGATCGTGCGCGATCCGAAGGAGACGCCAATCATCGTGCAACGCTTCGTCGATCTGCGGGAGTCCACGTGAACGACAAGACGATCGTTCTTGCGTACTCGGGCGGCCTGGACACGTCCGTGCTGCTGAAACGATTTTTGCTCGACGGCTACGACGTTATCGCATTGACCGCCGACCTGGGTGAAAGCGACGCGATCGCCGGCGGCGGCGCCGCGGCCGCGTTGCATGCGGTAAAAGCCAAGGCGCTTGCTCTGGGCGCACGCGACGCGGTGCTGGTGGATGCCAAAGCCCGCTTCATCGACGATTTCGCGCAAAAAGCGTTGCACGCCAACGCGTTGTATGAAGGCGTGTATCCACTTTCGGCCGCGCTCTCGCGGCCGCTGATCGCTCACCTTTTGGTTGAAACGGCGCACGCCAAGGGTGCCACTGTCGTTGCACACGGGTGCACGGGTAAGGGCAACGATCAGGTGCGGATCGAGTTAGGCGTTCGCGCGCTCGATCCGCAGCTGATCTGTCGCGCGCCGTTGCGCGAGCAGCCGCTCTCGCGTCCCGATGCGATTGCGTTTGCGAAAGAACACGGCGTACCGATCGCCCACACGCAAGACAAGCCCTATTCGATCGATGCCAACTTGTGGGGACGGTCGATCGAGGCCGGCGTGCTGGAAGATCCGTGGAACGCTCCACCCGAGGATGCGTATGCGTGGACCGCGCCGCCCGCGGCGCGCCCGGCGCAGCCCGATGAAGTGGTTATTGAATTCGAGCATGGAGTTCCGCAGTGGAATCGCCTCGACGGCTGGGAAATGGTCGCGCAATTAAATATGCTGGCCGGAAAACACGGGATCGGGCGCATCGATCTCGTGGAAGACCGCGTCATCGGAATGAAGTCGCGCGAAGTCTACGAGTGCCCGGCTTCGACGGTCTTGATCGAAGCGCACGAAGCGCTCGAGCGGATCGTTTTAACGCGCGATGAGCTGCGCTTCAAAGCGCTCTGCGATCAACGCTATAGCGAGCTGATTTACGACGGGCTGTGGATGCAACCGCTGCGCGACGCCCTCGACGCATTCAATGCATCGCTAGCCGATCGCATGTTCGGCAAGGTGCGGCTCAGTTTGCATCAAGGCGTCGCGACGGTTACCGGCACGCAATCGCCGTTTGGACTCTATTCCGAAGCGCTGGCAACGTACGGAAAAGGCGACGCGTTCGATCACGACGCGGCCGAAGGTTTCATAAAATTGCACGGGTTGCCCACGGAGCTGGTGGCGCGGGTGACCGCACCTCAAACCGAGTTGGTATGAGCGGGAACCTCCAGTGGGGAGGCCGCTTTCAATCTGCGCCCGATCCGGCGCTGATCGCTTTCGGATCCTCGCTGGAAGAAGATTTGGCGCTGGCGGCTTTCGACGTGCAGTGTTCGCGCGCGCACGTCCTTGCGCTGCGCGGCGGAAAGATTATCGCGCAGAATCAGGCCGACGAGCTTATCGCCGCGCTCGACCATATCGCTGCCGAAATTGAGAGCGGCGAGTTTGCGGCCTTTGCGCGCAATTCCGGCGCGGAAGATATTCACGGCGCCATCGACGTGCGCGTGCGCGAGCTCACGCCGGCGGGCGCTTATCTGCATGCGGGGCGCAGCCGAAACGACCAAGTGGCCACGACACTCCTGCTGTATGCCGCCGATCGCGCCGAGAAAGGCAAACAGGTGGCGGCGCGCATTATCGACCGGCTGCTGCTCTACGCCGAAGCCGAACGCAAAGAGGGAACGCTGTTGGCCGGAACCACGCACTGGCAGCCGGCGCAGCCGGTGCTGTTAGCTTTTTATTTGGGCGCGGTTGCCGAAGGGTTCATGCGCGACATGCACCGCTTTGCGGAAGCGGCATCCAAGGCAAAAGAATTCTGTCCGCTCGGCTCCGGGGCGCTCGCCGGTTCGACACTGCCGCTCGATCGCAAAGTGGCTTGCGCGGCGCTCGGCTTCCGGCAACCCACGCGCAACGCGCTCGATGCGATCGGCAATCGCGACGGAGCGCTCGACGTGGCGCATGCGTTCGTGCGCGCGGCGGCAAACGCGTCGCGCATGAGCGAAGAACTCATCGTCTGGTGCGCACCGGCTTTTAGTTACGCGCGTTTGGGCGACGAAGCCTCGACCGGCTCGAGCCTGATGCCGCAAAAACGCAATCCCGATCCATTCGAACTCGTACGCGGCACCGCCGCCGATCTTTCCGGCCGGTACGCAGGCGCGGTGGCATCGATTGCCGCAATCGGTTTTTCGTATCATCGTGATTTGCAAGTCACCAAGTCGATCATCATTGGAATTGTGGAGCGCGGTTTGGCGGCACTCGATGCATTCGAACGCGCGCTTTCGCACGTGACGTTCAATCGCGCGCGCATGAACGCGTTGGCCGATGCGAATTTCACCGTGGCGACCGACGTTGCGGATGCGCTGATCGCCAACGGTGTGTCCGCACGCGACGCGCACGCAAGTGTAGGCGCGGCGGTGATGCGCGCGGAGGAGGAAGGCCGGACGCTCGACGCGACCGATTTGCAGCGCGTTGCTGAGGAAGCCAGCCTTTCCGGTTTGGATGCGCCGCTCGACGCGAAGGCGTCGGTGCTAGCGAAAAAAACATTTGGCTCGACGCATCCCGATGAAGTCGAACGGGCGCTGGGAACGCTGCGGCGTGAGATCGAGGCTGCGTCGTGACGCGCGTGCATGTGTGGGGCGCATCGGGGTACGGCGCGTCGGAAGCGATTGCGCTGCTGGCGGGGCATCCATTAGTGGAACTCGGTGCGATCGAGAGTGCAAGTTTAGCCGGTCAGCCCGTCGGGTTACATTTTCCGCGCTTGCGCAAACTCGAGCGCACCTTCGATTCGCCGGGCGCGATTCTGGCGGGGATCGAATCCGAAAACGTCGTGATCATGGGCGGCGCGCATGGGGCTGCAAAGGAAGTTGCGCCAAAGTTTCTCGCGGCCGACGCGCGCGTTATCGATCTGTCGGAGGATTTTCGTCTTGCGCCAACGACTGCGGTCTACGGATTACCGGAGCGTTATAAAGCGCAGATTGCCGGCTCGCGTTTTGTGGCTAACCCGGGCTGTTATCCGATGGCGACGCTGTTGGCGGTGTTGCCGTTGGCGCAGTATGAGATTACGCAGATCATCGTTGATGCGAAGAGCGGCATCACCGGCGCGGGGCGCAAGCCGTCGGTGCGCGCGTTGTACGCCGAAGTAGCGGATGACATTCATGCATACGGTCTGGAAGGGCACCGGCACGAGGCGGAGATCAAGCAAGAGTTGCGCGCAGCGGGGATCGACGCGCCGCTCGTGTTCACGCCGCACGTCGTGCCGCTGGCGCGCGGGATGCTGGCCGATGCGTACGTCGTGATGAGCTCGGCGCCGGATGTGGGGGCTGTGCGCGCGGCGTTCGCCAAGTTTTATGCCGGCAATCCGTTCGTGCGGGTGTTAGATGATGGCGTCTCGCCCAGCGTGCCCGCCGTCGCTTATACGAATGATGCGGAGATTGCGGTTTCCGTTCACGGGAATGTCGTGCGCTCGATCTGCGCGATCGACAATCTCGGCAAAGGAGCCGCCGCGCAAGCCGTGATGAACATGAACCTCATGCTTGGATTTCCGGAAGAGGCGGGGTTAGCTCCGCGCGGCTCGACTGCGCTCGCCGGTGCCCTTCGACTTCGCTCAGGATGACATCCCGACAAGCTCACCATGACACAGAGGACAATGACACAAATTGATGAGTTGATTCTGCCCAGGCTCGTTGCGTTGCGCGGTGGGTTGGGTAACGTGCCGAGCGTTCGTCTTGCCGGCGTGCACGCGGGCATCAAGAAACGCAAGCGCGACCTAGCGTTGATTGCTTTTGATGCGCCGCAGGTATGCGCCTCGATGATCACGACCAACGAAATCAAAGCTGCGCCTGTATTGGTGACGCGCGAGTCGCTCAAAACGCACGGCTCGCAGATGCGAGCGATCGTGTGTAATTCTGGGAATGCCAACGCCTGCACCGGCGCCAAGGGCGAACGCGACGCGCGCGCGACCGCGCGGCAGGCCGGAGCGTTACTCGGCGTTCCAAAACAAAGTGTGGTCGTCGCATCGACGGGCGTGATCGGTGTGCCCCTGCCGATCGATCGAATCTCAAAATCGTTGGAGCGGGCGGCTGAAGATCTCGAAGCCGGCGGTGAAGCGGCTTGGGATGCGGCCGAAGCAATCATGACGACCGACCGCGTACCAAAGCTGGCTGCATATGCCTTCTACGACGGCGAAAAGCGCTACGTAGTGGGCGGCATCGCGAAAGGGTCGGGCATGATTGCCCCCAACATCGCGACGATGCTCGCCTTTATCGCGACAGACGCGCCGATGGCGCAGGAAGAACTGCAGCGTCACTTGGCGGCAGCCGCCGATGCAAGTTTCAATATGATTTCGGTTGACGGCGACATGTCGACCAACGATTCCGTGTACGCGTTCGCCCCGGTTACCGAAGCCGCCGCGCCCAAACATTTTGCAGCGGCGTTGCGCAAGCTGTGCGAGGAGCTCGCGCAGGCGATGGTCGCGGATGGCGAAGGCGCCACGAAGGCGCTGACCGTCCACGTTACGGGCTCGGTGAGTGAAGAGCAGGCCCGCGTCGTGACGCGCTCGATCATCAACCGTAATTCGGTGAAATCGATGATTAACGGCGAGGATCCGAATTGGGGACGCATCGTGGCAGCCGCAGGAGAAGCGCGTGCCGGAATCGATCCCGACACGTGGTCGCTCTATTTAAACGATCTGTTGTGGGTGGATGTGGGCGCTGTTGAGGTGCTCTCGGAGGCCGAGGGACATCGTGAGCTCGAGCACAAGAATATTATCATTCGACTCGATCTCGGCATCGGGACGTCGGCCGCAACGGGTTGGGCATGCGACATCTCACGCGACTGGGTGCGCATAAACGCGAGCTATAGGACGTGAGTAACCTCGATACGCTCCCTTCGGTCGCTACTCGGTCGTGGTTCGACAGACTCACCATGGACACATAATTACCATGACACATAATTACCATGACACGTAATCACCATGACACATAATTACCATGACATAATTACCATGACACATAATTACCATGACACATAATGACCATGACACATAATTACCATGACAAATAGGGTGGACAACCATCTGCTGCAAAATTATCGCAGTGCGCCCATCACCATCGTGCGTGGCGAGGGTTGCTACCTATTTGATGATGGCGGAACCCGCTACCTGGATATGATCGGCGGCATCACGGTCTGCGTCCTCGGACACGCGCATCCGAAAATCGCCGACGCGATCGCGCAACAGGCGCGGACGCTGGTGCAAGCCAGCAATCTTTTTGGGCACGAACCCGCGCGATCGCTGGCGAATGAGCTGGCGCGCCGTTCGGGATTCGACCGCGTGTTTTTCTGCAACTCGGGCGCCGAAGCGAACGAAGCCGCCATCAAACTCGCGCGAAAGTTCGCCTACCGCAATGGCGAAACAAAACGCCGCACAATTCTTTCGTGCACCGGAAGCTTCCACGGCCGCACGCTCGGTGCGCTGGCCGCAACAGCGAACGAGAAGTATCAAGAGGGCTTCGATCCGTTGCCGGGCGGCTTTCGCTACACGCCCTTTAACGATGTGGAGGCGCTGAAATCGGCGATTGATGATTCGGTTGCGGCGTTTATCATCGAACCCGTGCAAGGCGAAAGCGGCATCGTTCCTGCAAAAACCGAGTTTCTAAAAGCAGCGCGCGAGCTCTGCACGCAACACGGCGCGCTGCTGATCTTCGATGAAGTCCAGTGCGGAATGGGGCGGATCGGCCCGCTCTTTGCTTTCCGGCATTTCGGCGTTGTGCCCGATGTCGTCACGATCGCGAAAGCGCTCGCAAACGGGTTGCCAATTGGGGCGATGCTGCTGACCGAACGGATCGCAACGGGGCTGCAACCGGGCGATCACGGCACGACATTCGGCGGCTCACCCGTTCCGTGCGCTGCCGGGCTCGCCCATCTGCGCATCCGGGATGAAATGGGTTTAGAGCAACACGTCGGTGAGATGTCGGACGTGCTGTTCCGAGAGTTGCGAGCGATCGCCGATGAATTTCCGGATATTTTCGGGGAACCGCGCGGGCTGGGATTGCTCGCGGGGCTGCCGGTAAAAGAGCCGCACGACGCCGCGGCGCTCGTTACGTGCGCTCGCGAGAACTCGCGCGTTCTCTTAAATAAGGCCGGTAACAACACGCTGCGGTTCGGTCCGCCGCTGATCGTTACCGAAGAGCAGCTGTCAGTAGCTATGTCCGCCCTTCGCGCGGCGGCTCAGTCGTTAGCGGCTTCCGTCGCCTAAAAGTTGAGTCAAAAAGAAAAAGCCGAGAAACTCCGGGCGCTGCACCACAGCGACCAGCCGCTGGTGCTCGTGAACGTGTGGGATGTTGCGGGTGCAAAAATTGTGGAAGAGCTCGGCTTTCCCGTGGCGGCCACAGCGAGCGCGGCCATTTCCGCGTCGCTTGGATTCGAGGACAATGAAGAGATTGGCCGCGAGGAAATGCTCACGGTTGTGAAGCGGATTGCGGATGCGGTCGATATTCCGGTCACCGCGGATCTCGAGGCCGGGTACGGTCCGGCGGTCGAAGATGCGATCGCCACGGCGCGCGGTGCGATCGAAGCGGGCGCGGTTGGGTTGAACTTCGAGGATTCGGCGCACAAGGATACATCCGTGCTGTATGACCCCGAGCTGCAGGCGACTCGAATCAAGGCGATCCGTGACGTCGGTGTTCAGCTCGGCGTGCCGCTGGTGATCAACGCTCGCACCGATGTGTTCTTCCGAACGGAATTACCGGAAGAAGAGAAGTTCCAAGAAAGCGTTCGCCGTGCGAAGATCTATCTCGACGCAGGAGCGGATTGCATCTATGTACTCGGTCCGACGAATGAAGATATGATCGCGCGGCTGGTAAAAGCTATTCCCGCACCGGTAAATATGCTTGCGTTGCCGGATGCGCCCCCGATTGCGCGCATGGCGGAACTGGGCGTCAAACGCGTCAGTTTCGGTCCCCGACCTATGCGACTCGCCATGACGGAGTTCCGCGAAGCTGCTCAACATGTTCGCGACCTGGGAACGTTTCCTTAATGCGGGCCTCGACTACGCTCGGCCGCCCTTCGACTTCGCGTTTCGCTTAAGGCGAAACGCTTCGCTCAGGATGACAGTTTTGGCGCATACGAATTAGGAAATACGCCGCGCCAATCCATAGGAAGAGAAGCGTCAGCCACGCCATCAACGTTGTGTTCAGCGAAAATGGGCCGATTGTAGCGAAGCCCGATTGCACGATTTCGTGCGTTTGATTGACGGCGGAGTGCATCAGCATCGCGAGCAGCACGCTGCCCTTCGTGTGGATGTACAGCCAGCCGAATGCGACCGAAAGCGCGGTGGTTCCAACTAGGAAGAGCGGAAAAGACTGACCGTAGTTGCCGTTGCCCGGGAGCATGAAGAACACAGGGAAATGCCAGAACGCCCAGAGCACGCCGAGGATTACGCTGCCTGCGCCGTATCCAAATCTTGCGCCTAGGCGCGGTAGGGCATAGCCACGCCAACCGATCTCTTCGCCGGCTTGCACCGGCATTGAGAGAATGATCGCCGCGGGGAGCAGATAAATCGCTTCGTGACTAAAGTTTGGCCACGCGCCGGTTGCGACGCGCTGCACCACGGCTGCGGCAAGGCGGATCGCAAGCATGTATCCGATCGCGAAGACGTACCATTGCAGGCCGACGCGCCATTCGAACACGCGCGCGAAGAGCGCTTGCAAGCCGGCGGTTCCATCGCGCCAACCGGTGAGCCAGATTGCAACGAGTGCGGGCGTGAAGATCCCAAGTAAGAATGCGAAGTTGCCACCGACTGGTAGCCTCGCAGCTGCGATGAAGAGCGCCCAGCTTATGACAAACGTGTAAAAGAAGAATCTGATCGTCATGCGGGCCTCGACTACGCTCGGCCGCCCTTCGACGACGCCCTCGCTCGATGAGCGAGGGGCTGCTCAGGATGACAATTTAGACGGGGGCCCGCGATAGCGGGCCATCCTTTAGAGGAGCTCACCATTACACACTTAGGCTACTCAGGATGACACCAATTTCCAACTCGCGACGTTCCAAAAGACGCTGTCGCTCGAGCCTGACTCGCCGTGTAAGCGCGACGTGAACGCATCGATCTCGCGCCGCTGGTAGATAAGAATAATCGGCAGCTCCTGATACAGAAGGCGCTGCAACTGCGCGTAGATGGCTTTGCGCTTGGCGAGATCGAAGGTGCTGCGGCCGGCGGCGAGCAGTGCGTCGATGCGCCGATCGCAGATGCGCGATTTGTTGTAACCGTGCGGGGGAACGTTGGCGCATGCGAATTGGTCGGTCGTGTCGGGGTCGTCGCCGTTGACGAACGGATAGAGCGCGAGGTTGAACTTGCCGCCGTAGACCGGGCCGCCGGCGGTGACCGGCGCGACGAATTGCGTGACGTTGAATTGCTTGAGCGTGACTCGAGCGCCTACGGCGCGTTCGTACTGCGTGACGGAGTTGCCGATGATCGCATCGCCGGGGGTCGCGGCTTGGATGACCATCAGCAGATCCAGCGGCACTCCATTTTTCGTGCGCACGCCGTTAGCGCCGGCGCGCCAGCCGGCGGCATCTAAGAGTTTGCGTGCGCCGGCCGGATCGTACGCAATATCGGGATACGCATTTTTATCGTAGGACCAAATGAAGAGGCCGCGGCCGGCGTTATTGCTGTTGAGCGCGCCGCGGGTGGCTTTCGAGACGAGGCTGCGAATATCGATCGCTTCGGCCAGCGCGAGACGCACGCGCGGGTCGTTGGTCTGGGGCGATTGCGTGTTGAAAATAATCGCGCCGACCGCGCTGACGGGCGTGCTCAGCACGCGGTAGCCGGGCAACCGCACGAGCAGCGGATACTGCGCGTAATCTTGTGCGTTGAAGTAGCCTTGCACTTCGTGCGTCTGCAAGAGGTTGAACCCGGTCTGCGCGTCGGGCACGAAGCGCACGACCAGATGCTCGATCGCCGGTTTGCCGAGGAAATAGTAGGGATTGGCATGCATTTCGACGCGGTCGCCGTGCAGCCAGCGGTCGACCACATACGGCCCCGAGCCGATCGGCTTGCTGTTGAACTCGATGCGGTTGAAGTCCGGATACTTATCGAGCAGATGCTTGGGCAGAATCGGAAAGCCTTGCGGCGCCATCACCAGCGTGAGCAGCGGCGAGAACGGCTCTTTTAAATGAAGGACAAGGGTGCTGGCGTTGGGCGCCTGCGCGGAGGCGATGCGGTCGTAGCCGTAGCGCGACTGCACGTTGTTGGCCGGATTGTTGATCGCGTTAATCGACCAGACGCAGTCGCTCGCGGTGAGCGGCACGCCGTCGGCAAAGCGCACGTTTTTGCGCAGATGGTAGGTGACCGTGCGGCCGTCGGCGCTAATGCCGCCATTAGCGATTGTCGGGACGGCCGTCGCGACGTCGGGTACGAGCTCGCCGCGGTCGCCGTATTTTACGAGGAAAGAGAAAAGCAGTTCGCCCCACTGCGTCTGCGATTGTCCGTTCTCGAGCGAGGGATTGAGCGACATCGGTTCGCGCTGCTGGGCGATCACGAGCGTCGATGCTTGGGGCGCGTTACGTTGCTGGCCGCTTTGGCTGCAGGCCGTCAGCAGCAGACCGAGCCCGAGCGCCGCTTTGTAGTATTTCACGATTGTGTCCTTCGTTAGGCTCGCGCGGGCACGGACCTACACTGCAGCGCCTACGGCCAGGGTAAATTTCTGAAGACTGTGCTATTATCAGAATTAAGGAGACATTTCTGATATGCCCAGAATCGTCGAACTCGAGGCGACGCTGCGCCAGCGCAACCAACTAACGCTTCCGGCGGAGGCGACCGAAGAACTGAACGCCCGGCCAGGCGATCGGCTGGTCGTGCACATCGACCGCGAGGCCAACCAAGTTGTGCTCCGACCGCTGCGCCGCAGCTATCGCGGGACGCTGCGCGGGGCTTACGGCACGCCGGAGCAGGTCGCCAAGTACGTCGCCGGCGAGCGGGCTGCGTGGGACTAGACGCGTCCGCACTCCAACGTCGCATTCCCAAACATGCGCGCCTGCTGCTCGACACCACCACGCTGATCGCCTATCTGAACGGCACCGAAGACGTTTCGGATGTCGCCGCGCACGTCATCGACCGGTTTGTGGGGAGCGAGCGAAATGCTGCGGCGGTCTCGATGATTACTGTTATGGAGGTATTGGTTCGACCGATTAAGCAAAACATTCCCGGATCCACGCACGCGCGCGATTTTCTGATGCGGTTCCCAAACCTGACGGCGGCGCCGATTGATTTTGCGATCGCAACGGAAGCTGCTACTCTGCGCGCCCGGGAAAAGTTTCGCCCGCCGGATGCGCTGATCATCGCGACCGGACTTGTCTATCAAACCGGTTTTCTGCTGACGAACGACCGAAGTTGGCAAAAGAAGCTGCACCCGATCAAAGATCGAATCGAGGTCGTCAATCTCTCGGATTACGTGGCGCGTTAGAAATCATTGGGTTGTGAACGATCCGGCGGAGGCCGGCGTGCACCCGCCGAGCGTGTCATTGAGGAAAACATAGTATGTAGCGCGGGGAAACGTGGCGTTCACTGCAGCGCTTTCATAGAGCGGATTCGATATGGTGGGCGTTGCGGAGGGTTGCGGTACTTGGGATTGGTTGATCTGCTGGAAGAAGCCGCTTGAGCCGGCGGTGGCGGTGTTCGGGTTAGGATCGTTATGTACGAGCACCTGGAACGTGCTTGGAAACAGCCGGCTTACCGCAAAGACGATTTGCCCCGGAGCGTCGGGCACGTTGGTAGCGCCGGGGATCGGATAGATCAGCTGCGACTGACCGTTGAAGAGGCATTGGATCGGCGAGAGCGTGATGCCGGAGTTATAACCGCCGCACGCTGCTACTGCGGTTATGGCGCACGCCATAAGCGCGGCCCTCGTCAAGCGCGCCAAATGGCGCGCTGCTCGGGCACCCTTCGACAAGCGCATCAAAGATGCGCCGCTCAGGATGACACCATTAACGTTCACCATGACACACTATGGGCTCACCATATGACACACTATGGGCTCACCATGATTCTTTAAACGGGGGTCCGCGGTAACGGGCCATCCTTTAGATAGGCTCACCGTGAGGCCAAGCCTAACTCAAAAGGCAGATTCGGATCCGCCGATAGTGTAAGCGGATCGACGCGAACCGCTTCGCCTTGGTGCGCGGCCGCGGCGGCGATCATCGCCGCGTTGTCCGTACAATATTTCGGCGGCGGAATAAAGACGGGGACGTTCATTCGTTTCCCCCAATCGCGCAGCGCCCGCTGCAGCGCGCTGTTGGCGGCCACTCCGCCCGAGAGCACGACGCTTGTGTACGGCCGGCGGTCAAATGCGGCGGCCATGCGCTGCATGAGCACGTCGACAATCGCGGCTTGAAACGAGGCGGCGACATCGGCTTTGTTCACATTGCGCCCTTCGTCCGATTCCAAGAAATAGCGCACCGATGTTTTTATTCCCGAGAAACTCATGTCGAGCGAACCAGGCTCGGCGCGGTGGCGCGGAAACTTTATGGCTTGCGGGTTGCCTTCACGCGCGAGCTTGTCGATCTCCGGGCCGCCTGGGAACGGCAGGCCCAACAGTCGCGCGGTTTTGTCGAAGGCTTCACCGGCGGCGTCGTCGGTGGTGCGGCCGATGACGCGCATTTGGGTTGCGCTTTCAACTTCCACCAACTGCGAATGCCCGCCCGAAACAAGCAGCGTTAAGAACGGATAACGCGGTACTTCGCCGTCGCGATCGAGAAACGTCGCGAAAATGTGGCCGTGCAAGTGATTGATTCCGTAGAGTGGTTTTTGCAGCGCGAAGGCGAGCGCTTTCGCCGATGCGACGCCGACCACGAGGCTGCCGATGAGTCCGGGACCGCGCGTGACGGCGATGCCGTCGATTTCCTCGAACGAAGTATTCGCGCGCGCGGTTGCGTCTTCAATTGCGGCTGTCAGCAACGCGACGTGTTGGCGGCTTGCGATCTCCGGAACGATGCCGCCGTATTTCGCGTGAAACGCGTCTTGGTTGGTGGCCACGCTCGAGCGCACGCGCGCGCCGTCCTCAACCACGGCGGCCGAGGTGTCGTCACACGACGTTTCAATGCCGAGGATTAGCATGGCCGTCTCTCTTTAGGCCCGGCGGGGCACGATGCATCCTAAGGATGGCAAAGACGACCACGACGCATGGCGAAGGGCATGGCATGACGGTCTCCCGCTCGTACGCCGTAGTCCTTGAGCCGTCGCCGGCCGGCGGCTTTGTTGTAACTGTTCCGGCGCTGCCGGAAGTGGGCACGCAAGGCGAGACGGTGGAGAAGCCTTGGAGATGGCGCGCGACGCCATCACGCTGGCTCTTTCTGTCCGGCACGAAGAAGGTGAGGAGATCCCGCCTGATGATGCCCCAGTTCTTGAGAGGGTGCGCGTACAAATCGAAGCGGCATAATTTCTGGGCCCGCGCCGGAAGGATTCCGCTATTATCTAACAATGCGCGCATTGGATTATTATTGGGAAAGGACGCAATATCGTAATAATCCGGGCGGTGAGCCTTACTTGTGTTATTCGACGATCATCCCGGAGCGCGCTACCTGGAATCAGCCGGTTCACATCGAGAAAGATCGCGATGGCCACCTAATCCAAACTTTCCGAGCAGCATTCAAATGGCGCGCGAGTCCCATCGCCAACTGGGCCAATGACCGGTTGCTTCGATCACATAGTGTGATCCTCGCGCCGATTTTTAGCTCAACCATCGCAAAATTTGTGAACGTCAACGGCGACTGGGTGATCCAAAACATCTACTCCCGCACGCAAGCCCTGCCACGCGTGGCCGACGCGTCGGTATGGGCGCCGCTAGGGCCCGGTGCTTCTCTGGTGAAGCGAGCACATTAACATGACAAGAGTTCTTGCAGGGCTGATCGGATTGTTTTTGCTTTTCGGTATTGTGCCAATGACTGGTGTTGCGAGGGAAAGTCACCGCGGCTCCTTTAGGCTTCGCTCGTATATTCCGCGCTCGTATACGCCTCGCTCCTATACACGTCGCTCGTACCAGCCGGGTGAGCGCCGCAGGCGCGCTTATCATCCGCGCGTTCGGTATTCTGCGCTCGGGCGCGAGAACCGATCGTGGGAGGCCAAACATCAGTTTGAATTGAGCACGGGGCACCCGTATGGCTGGCCGGGACACGTAGTTGATCACATAAGGCCGTTGGCGTGTGGCGGCGCCGATGCGCCTAGCAATATGCAATGGCAAACGGTAGCTGAAGGAAAAGCTAAGGACAAATGGGAGCGCAACGGCTGTAAGCGATGAGCGCACCTGTGCTGTTGATCTTCGCCGTGGCGGCGGTGGGGTTCTTGCATACGCTCGTGCCGGATCATTGGGCGCCGATTGCGTTGCTGGCGCGCCAGCAGGGTTGGGGCCGCGCGCAAACGGCGCGCGTTGCCGCGGGCGCGGGACTCGGCCACACGCTCTCGACGCTGGCGCTCGCGCTCGTTGTGTGGTTCGTCGGAATACTGGCGGCGCAGCGGTTGGGCGCCACGCTTGGGTATGTCTCGAGCGGCGCGCTCATACTCTTTGGCGCGTGGATTGCGTTTTCTGCGCTGCGCGATCTGCGCCGGGAAGCGGGACACGGGCACGCGCATCAGCGGCATCTGCACGAACACCGGCACGCGGATGGGCTTGTGCACAGTCATCTGCACGCGCATCACGAGGACGATTTGAGCGACCACGAGCACGGGCCGCAATCGTCGCGGATGGCGCTCATGCTGATTCTCGGATCGTCGCCGATGATCGAAGGCATTCCCGCCTTTTTTGCGGCTTCGAAATATGGAGTAAGGCAACTCGCGATCATGGCAATCGTGTTTGCGATCTCGACCATCGCAACGTATGTTGCGCTGGTGTTGCTCGGGCGCGAGGGGCTATCACGCGTGAATCTTGGGCCGGTCGAGCAGTATGGAGAAGTGCTGAGTGGGCTGGTGATCGCGGTGATTGGCGTGGTGTTTCTTATTTGGCCCGCGATCTAAGGATAATAAAAACAAAACGAGGCGCTCGTGAGAGCGCCTCGCCGATGGTGTGACGGGCCCGAGATATCATAACTCTATCACACCGCTGTGTTCAGCTCAACGCCGCCACACTGGAGCGTGCGGGGATCGAACCCGCCGCAAGAGAGCATCTCGGGCCCCTTGTCGACAGCCATCGAAACGCCCCAGCGGGTTGCATTCACGACGAGCACGTCGATCGACAAGCTAACGCGGCCCTCGACTACGCTCGGGCGTCCTTCGTCCTTCGACATGGCTCAGGATGACATTACTGGGGCGCCTTATGGCGCCCGCTCAGGATGACACTCTTTTAAACGGAGGCTCGCGATAGCGGGCCACCCTTTAAGCCGAGGTGTCCGGCAAGGCACGGCATAAAACACCCGGCATGAAGCGCCTTATCGCAGTCGCCCTCGCCGGTATTTTCCTCGCCCCGATTTTCCTTTCACCGCTCGCAACCAATGCGGCCGGGACAAAAATGCATGCCGCCGGGGCCGCGACGCGCGCTACGGCCACACCGACACACGCTGCACCCATGCCGACGATCGACGCGCCAGCGGCAAGCCCCACGCAAAAGCTCATGAGCAAGTTGCAGTGGCGGAGTATCGGGCCGTTTATCGGCGGGCGCGTGGTCGCCATTGCCGGCGTGCCCAGCAATCCGAGTTTGTTTTACATGGGCGGCGTGCAAGGCGGCGTGTGGCGCAGCAGCAACTACGGACAAACCTGGGAGAACATCACCGACGGCAAGACCGGTTTCGGGATGAATGCGTACAGCATCGGCGCGCTCGCAGTCGCGCCGTCGAATCCGAAGATCATTTACGCGGGGACGGGCGAAGCCGACGTGCGCGGCGATTTTGCAACCGGCGACGGGATTTATAAAACGACCGACGCCGGCAAGACCTGGCACTACGCGGGGCTGCGCGACACGCACACGACCACGGCGCTGGCGATCGATCCGCGCGATGCAAACGTCGCGTATGCAAGTTCACTCGGGCATGTGTTTGCGCCGAACGCCGAGCGCGGGGTCTTTAAAACCACCGACGGCGGCAAAACGTGGAACAAGGTGCTCTATGTTGACGACAACACGGGTTCGGTAGACGTAGTGATGGATACGCGCAATCCCAACGTGCTCTATGCGGCGATGTGGCAAGTGCAGCGCCGGCCGTGGAAACTCACCAGCGGCGGCCCTGGGAGCGGCCTTTACAAAACGACCGACGCGGGCGCGCACTGGAGCAAGATTTCCAGCCATCCGGGATTCGCGCAAGGTTTGCTCGGCAAGATGGGCGTGAGCGTCTCGGCGGGCAAGCCGCGCAGCGTCTACGCGATCGTGCAAGCCCAGTCCGGCGGCGTGTTTCATTCCAACGACGGCGGCGCAACGTGGAAGCGCGTCAACAGCGAGATGAAGCTGCGGCAGCGCGCCTTCTATTATATGGGCATCTACGCCGATCCGACCAATGCCAAAGTGGCGTACGCGCCGCAAGTGGACGGCGTCTTTAAAACCACCGACAGCGGCAAAACGTGGAAGGCGATCACGCGGGCGGGCGATCATCACATCGTCTGGATCAATCCGCGCAATCCGAAGATTTTGCTCGAGGGCGACGACGGCGGCGCGATGGTGTCGGTCGACGGCGGCAAGACGTGGAGCTCGAAATTAAATCAGCCCACGGGTCAGTATTACAAGATCGCGCTCGACAAACAGTTTCCGTTTCATGTCTACGGCGCGGCGCAAGATGAAGGCGCCTTCGAAGGGCCGAGCGCCTCGAGTGAAGGCTTGGGGATCGGCGCGTGGCATAGTGTGGCGCTGGGCGAAAGCACGTGGGTGGCGCCCGACCCGGCCAATCCGAACGTGACGTACGGCAGCGGCTACCAAAGTTCGATGGCGCGCCTCGACATGGCGACCGGTGACGAGCGGAGCATCAGTCCGTGGCCCAAATACATGTCGGGCGTCTCGTCGGCGGAGAGTAAATACCGTTTCGGCTGGACGCACCCGATCTTTTTCTCGCCGTCGAAGCCGCACGAGTTGTTGGTCGGCGGCAACGTCGTTTTCAAGAGCGACGATTACGGCGAGCACTGGCAGCAGCTGAGCCCCGATCTGACGCGCAACGATCCCAGCACCGAAGGACCCAGCGGCGGCCCGATCGATCTCGATCAAACCGGCGTCGAAACGTTTCCGGATATTTCGGCGCTGGCGGTTTCACCGCTGACGCCCGATGTAATGTGGGCGGGATCGGCCGACGGGCTGGTGCACGTGACGACCGATTACGGCGCGCATTGGAAGCTGGTGACGCCGCCCGACTTGCCGCAGTGGGCGCAGATCAGCACGATCGAGCCGTCGCATGTGTCGGCCGGCAC
>Ga0207416_1001344_pt1 | contig 33612 bp, 37 predicted proteins | sample PaiPotPPM11metaG_FD_184107 | JGI IMG/M metagenome (GOLD analysis project Ga0207416, IMG submission 184107) | Iron sulfur acid spring bacterial and archeal communities from Banff, Canada, to study Microbial Dark Matter (Phase II) - Paint Pots PPM... ...
TCGCGGCACTGACCTGGACAGAGCATGACATACCAGGACACGGTCAGCGTGCGCCATCCACATCCGTTCTTGATAAGTGCCGCGGAGGTTGAAAGACGGGCTGGTCGCGGTGCTGATAGGGTCACGCGGGGCGATGAGGCATGTCTGGCCCCGTGCAGCAGTGGCCAGAGGGTCCGATCGCTGGCATGGCGCATGACAGTGAGATCACCAGAGTCGAGGCGGGACAAGATGGAATGAACCATCGACCGGGTGGGAGGGCCCACGTTTGCCAGTCCAGCCGGATTGGGGCACCCCTGTGACATATCCCAGATGACACCCCTCTTCATGGGAACAGGAACAGGGTAGATGGAGGACGGGTAGCCGGAGCGCGCAGCGTGCGGAGCAGGGCCTCCCCTGACCGGTTTCGAGGCAGGCTGGGCCTGTGCGGACTCACCGCTGCCAAGGAGTATCGCCACGCATACCGCCATCGCCGCACACACGGGCGACCATCGTGTGCCTGCCACGTGCTTCATGCGTACTTTCACTCTCTTACCCGCACAGTAGCGATTCTCCTTGGTGGAGAGGCTCCTCGGAACGGGGACATGGCATTACATTTCGACTTGCGATGAGCGACAGTGTGCTTTCATGCACGTCAGGCAGACGCGTTGGCCCCCGTAGGTCTCGATGTACTCACGGTCTTTCAACCGCTCGCCACATGTGTGGCAACGGGTTTTCCGTCGCTCCACGCATTCGTTGCAGATGTAGCCACCACCCGGTACAACCGTGAGTTGCCGTATCCGGTCGAGGCTTCTTCCGCAGCGAGTGCACGACCAGAGCTCGTCCACGGCTCTATTGTGCCCACTCTCGCCGCTGGAATGACATTGTTGCATGCAAGCGCGACCCGGTAGTAGGTCCCTGACCTGTCTGTGCCCTGCCCCGAGACTGCACGGGCCGGCTGTTATTCCCGAAGCTCGAAGGTACCCCATCACAGGCTCACGATCGTGAAGTGCCGGAACATGATTGGGTTGGCCTGGCCGGTCAGATCCACCTCACCGCCTGCCAAAAGGTGGCGGTCTAGCCCCCGGATGAGGATCCGCCCATCGACGACGAACCGCAGCCTCTCGCCCTGTACCTCCATCCGATAGGTATGCCACCGGGCATCAAGTGGTGGCATCTGCGCGTCCCCGATGATCGTATCGTAGCCTACACGTGTGCTCTCGTCCCGGTAGATGACCGAGACACTCGTGTTGTTGGTGCAGCAGCTGCTCACAGCAAAGTCGTCGTAGCGCTGTCCCCGACGGCGGATGCTGACATGGAAGTCGACCCCCTTGGAGACCGGGCGCGCCTGGAACTGGACGGCGTAGTTGGCGATGCCGGGGGCCCCGGGCTGGAAGGGAGGCAGTATGGCAGTGGGAGGATGCTGGTAAGTGACAGTAGGGCTGATGAGGGTGCCGTGCCTGACCTGCCAGGCACCGGTGACGCCGACGCGGGTGGTCCAGCCGTCAAAGCCGTGAGCCCAGTTGGCGCGGTACAACACCATGCCCGGCGTGCACGTGGGTGGGCATCCAGGTCCGGCGGACACCTGTGTGGGAGTGGGAAGGACCGGTGGCAGAGTGGGGGTGGGAGGCGGACCGCTGGGGCCACCGGTCTGGGGCGTGGCTGTGGGTATGGCTGTTTGGGATGACGCCGAGGCCCGCGTGGAGAGGATAGTGCTTTCCGATCCGACCGTGTAGCAGTGAGCAGATCCGGCGCACGTCGCGGCGTTCAACTGAGCGAGGCCGAGCGCCGCCACCGTCCAGTCCTTGCCGTCCCGGGTGTGAGCGACGAGCCCCGCATCGCCCACGGCGTAACAGTCATGCGGGCCTGCACAGGCAACGCCGCTCAGGCTGTCCCGGAAAAAGCGCTGGGCGGAGCCCTGCCACCGTGCCGAGATCTTGCCGGAGAGCGTGACGCGAAGGGCCAACGGCGCCCGTCCCCGGGATTGCCCTGCCACCTCACACACGTTCCCACCGGAGCAGGTGATGCCAAAGTACGCCTCCGTGCCGACCTGCCGCCACGTCGTGCCCCCGTCTCGGGTGAGTAAGAGGGAACCGGCGGGATAGCTGTCGTCGTCAGAGGCGTCACCGCCGCCCACGAGACAGATGCGGGCCGAGGCGCAGGCGATGGCGTTGATCGTCCAGGTCTTCGCTGCCGGTGTAAGGAGCTGCCAGCTGGCCCCGGCATTGCGGGTGCGGAACAGAACCGCCTGTGCAGGTCCTGCTGCACTGGAGGTGAATGCGTAGCCGCCAGCATAACAGGTCGTCGCAGTTGAACACGCGGCCGCCCGGAGCACCACCTGATTCTTGCCTGGTACGGAGACCACAATTCGTTGCCACGTCGCGCCACTGTTCTGTGTACGTACTATTGCGCCGTCTGTGCCTGCCGCGAAGCAGAGGGAGGAGCCATGGCAGGCCATGGAAATCAGTGTACCGCTCCCATCCTTCAGCGGGTACGGTCGCCGTGCCCAGGTCAATCCGTCGACAGTCGCCAGGAGCGTGGCGTCCGGTCCAACGGCAAAGCAGGTCGTGCGGTCTGCGCAGGCGACGCCCGAGAGCGGGCGGGCCGTGCCAATGGACGCGGTAGACCACGAGGTCCCGCCGTTGGCCGTGACAGCGATGTTGCCGTTGGTCTGTACCGCCACGCACCGCTGCTTGGTGGAGCAGGCCATGGTGGTAACGCCCTGCGGTAGGAAGTAGGACCAGGCGAACGGCAGAGCCGGCTGGTCCAGGGCGTGCTCATGCCAGGTCTGCCCGCCGTCGGTAGTGGACGCGATTGCGCCGAACGTCGCGCGCAGGTAGCAGGTCTCGTCGTCGGGGCAGACCGGCTGGGCGAAGTAGTCATTTCCGGGACCCGCCGAGGGTAGCGCCACGTGGATGGCATGGAACGCCTGAGTTTTCCAGGCGTCGTGAGTGACCAGCACGCCGCTGGATCGTGCGTTGCTCACGACGTAGCAGGTTTGAGGATCGGGGCAGGAGATGCCCGAGAAGTAGCCGTGGGCGCGCTTGGGTGCAATGATATGGGTTTGCCAGGTCTGGCCACCGTCCTTGGTGGCGAGGATGGCGCCGTAGCCGTCGTTGCGGTTCTCATGCGCATCGACGTAGCAGGTTCCAGGGGCGGGGCACGCCAGTCCGTCTGCCACCATTGCCGTCGTCGGAAGCGGTAGATCGCGTTCGCTCCACGTTGTTCCCGCGGACCATGTCGCAAGGAACTGACCGTGCAGCAGCACAAAGCAATCGCCGCTTACCGGACAGGCGAGGCCATTCGTACCACCCGATGCGGTCGAGTACCGCCGCTGCCATGTCCGTCCACCATCTGTGGTCGCCAGCACGACCGTCCGGAAGGATCCACCTCGGTCATCGGCTGAGGCAAGACACGTCGTATCGGTGCGGCAGGCGATCGCACGGATCATAAACCCCGCACGCATGTGTGCGCTCTGCCGTTGCCACGTGTGCCCGGAGTCGGTTGTATGGAGAACAGTGCCATCCGTTCCCGCGGCGTAGCAGACGCTCTGGTCGGGGCAGGCAATACTCACCGGATTTCCCGGTGTGAGCGGGTATTGGCGATACCAGACCGGCGCCGTCGCTGCCTGCCGCCCTGCAGCTGCCCGAGCCAGGCCAACGAGCGCGACGACGCCCAGGCAAAACGCCAATACCACTCGCCTCACCACGCACCTCCGGGGGTGCCTGCTCGCCACCCTCACATCTGTAAACAGAACGCCCGCGATGGGGCAGGTACAACAAATGCGCCGGATTTCCTTGAAGCAGTGCGATGCCCGCCGTGGCGCCGCATCGCCAAAGTCCGTACGCCCTGGCACCGACAACCGGCGAGACGGCAAGGCGATCGGCGCTCTGATGGTCGGTAGGGATCGCCAACAGGATCCCGGGAGCACCAAGAAGACGGCGCTGGATGTAGCCCAGCTCCAACGGCAGCATCTCAAAGATGCAGGTGGCTGGCCTGGGTTATTCACGCACCCGGCTGGCCGCCCAGGGAAGCTGCTCACATGACACCCAGGGGGTACCCGGGCGGCGGCCAGCGAGCGACACCCAGGGGGTACCCGCCGCCGACGGAGCGGACGGCCTACGAATAGTTCGGGCTAGGAAGGCAGGGCCTTCGTGCGGTACCGGTGTCCCGTGACGTCGTAGAGATGGTGAATTGGGTCATGGATGAAGTAGCGGGCGAAGGTCTCGATGGTGAACCGAGCGCCGTCACTACGGCTGCCAGTCCGTTGCCATGCTTCGCCTGTCACGCCCTCAAAATGCCCGGCGAGGAGGTCTGCCGCCTCGCGGAGTTCACCTGAAACCGTGACCGGATCTTGCTCCCCGTAGCGCTCAGCAATGGCCGCCGCATCTTGGTCCCAGTTCGGGAAGAGCGGGTCATCCTCGAGCAGCATCCGCTGCAATCGCCGGTCGTACAGGCGGAAGACGTCACGGACGTGGCAAGCATACTCGAGTGGCGACCACACGCCCGGTGAAGGGCGCTTGTGGACATTGTCCGGCTGTTCGAGCACCGCAACCCACGCGGCAGCAATGTCGCGCAGCATGCGGGGGGCATCCTCGCGCTGCACCTGCCGTGTGTCGAGACCACACTCGGGACACGCTCGATGGAGGACCCAGGTCCAGTCCTTGGTGTCCGGAACGATCTCCATGCTGCCATCATATAATGCTGCTCCTTCTGGTTCTCTACCCCTTTACCACGTCGGCCGGTCGTGAGCCGAGGTATTATCAGAACAAGGGATGTCCATCAGACTACGGTCAGGTTTTGTCGCAATCGCCCTTCTCTTCCCGCTGGTGCGGGGAGGAAACGTTCAGGCTGAACCATTATCACGGTCACTCTGCATCTCACCCACTGCCGTCGGTGTGGTTCGGGCCTACTATCGGGCACTCGATGAGCACCGGGCTGCTGCCGCGAAGGCGTGTCTTACGGCGCGGTATCTCGCTCGGCTCGCCACTGTCGTTGATCCCGATTGGAAGAACGTGAGCGCAGCCCGCGTTGTGAGGATTCGTGCGCGCGCGGTCATCGCCGGTCCATTGCCACCTGATATCACGCCGGCACCGTATCGCGCCGTGCAAGTCGCCGCCGACGTGGTGATGCACTGTCGACGCATCGGGGGATCACCGAACGGGCTGAATATCTGGTTCATCTACGTGATCAAGCAGCGACCGGCATCTCCCTGGCGTATCGCGGACACCGGTAGCGGGCCCTAGTGCGTGTTCAGAGGGGATGGTGTGCAATCGTAGGGGCGGGACGTCCTCGTCCGCCCTCCCGTCCACGGCGCCATTGCACACCATCCCGCCTGATCATAGAATCGTAACCTGCGACTACGGTTGCCAATCGGGCACCTGCGGCTTAGTCTTTGTTGACGATCGAAGTACCAAAGGCAAAGACTAGGCCAAGAAGCAGGACGAGGACGATGAAGATGATGACGAGTGACGCAGCGTCCATTGCCCTGCGAGCTCCTCCCTGCGCGTCGCGGCGGAATGGTATCTCTGATAGCTTGGCATTGAGGAGAGTCATCGTCAAGCGCGGAAAAGGCAAGATTGGTAATGTGTTCCGAATCCGGCACCGACGCAGTGCACACGCGAGCCTGGCGGCCAGAACATCTCGTCTGCCCGAGGGCGTTGCCTCGTGGGGGGGCTCATTTTGCCACGTGGCAAGCATAGTGTCGTGGCAGTTCAGCTAGCTTCCGGGCGAGATGACTCGTAGGTTCGTCCAGTTGCGCGCCGGGATCGATGGCCTGGCATTGTTGCGACTTTATCCGAAGGGCTCTGCCTCGGCCGTTGATGATCTGCTCTCGGACCTGCGCAACTGCCTTGAACTCCGCGCGGACGATCCAGCCGACCCTCTCGTTGAAATGAGCACCAGCGACGGATATCGAGAGTGGGCAACCAACTACGACGAGAGGTTCAACCCTGCAGTCGCGATGGAAGAAGCAGTGGTCCAGGCTCTGCTCGCCGACATCCGACCAGGTTTAGCGGCTGACGTAGCGGCCGGGACTGGGCGGCATGCGCGTCGGATGGCTGAGCTCGGACACAGGGTTGTGGCTGTAGACGACAGCCCGGAGATGCTCAAAGTCCTGCTTGCGAAATGGCCGCGAATCGAGGGTCGGCTCGGACGGCTCCACCAATTACCGTTCGCGGACGCTGAGCTCGATCTATTGGTGTGTTCTTTGGCGCTCACCCATGTTCAGACACTCAGGCCAGCGATGCGCGAGTTTTCACGCGTGCTCAAGCCGGCAGGTCAGGCAATTCTTTCCGACATTCACCCTCTTGTTGCCGCGACCGGGGGCCAGGCTTACTACAGAACAGCAAATGGCGATCGGCGCTTCATTCGCAACCACGTGCACTGGCCCTCCGAGTATTTCGACGCCTTTCAGTCAGCCAGGCTCACTGTGCGGGACTTCATAGAGCCCCAGTTCGGTGCCGGTCGAGGCCACCTCCTCAGCCCCGGCAGGCTCCTCAATCCTGAAATCGCACGATTGGCCTTTAGTGGCCTTCCCGCGCTACTAGTCTGGCGGCTCGAGAAAGCCGGGTAGCAACTGTGATCGGAAGGTTGCGGTAGGCCTGAGGCGATGTCAGCAATGCCTCATTGACGCTGGCCGCTCCTTGCACGACCTGAGCGATGTCGTGTCCGGCCGGTGTCCACCACACGACATGCTTGAATCCCCACCATCCGGCCCACCCCAGGACGAGGGTAGTGATCAAGGCCACAATGAGCCGCCGGATGGCTCGTGAAGTGTGGCGGGTGGGCACTGCCGCGCTCGCGCTGATCTCCATCAAACCGGCTCCGCCATCCCTGACATTTCATAGTGCGTCTTGCGAGCGGCCGATCGGCTCTCTCGCTGCGTCCCGGCAGGCGTGCGTGGAACAACGCTCGTAATGAGGTTCCAGACCCGGCCAGGGTCGAGCAGCCAGCGAACGCCGTTGACGGCTAGCCCCAAACACGCTCCCGGTCCACTCTCGTAGGCGTGGACCACCGATCCACTGGGGCGAACAAAGGTGAGCCAGGCGGGACCAGTGAGGCTGAGTCCGCCCAGACACATGGGCATGACCGTCCGGTAGCCGCGGATGGCATTGATGGCGTGAACCAAGCGAGCGATAGTTGGCCGATCGAGCACCACGGTGTGGATAATGCGTTCAACTGGGTGCCCGGGCCGGATGATACCCCGATCGAGCGCGATCCGCACCTGGCTGAACGGTCCATGCAAGTAGGAGGCCGCCGGACGGGGCGGATAGGTGATCGCTTCGGCGGCATACCCGATGTAGGTGCCGCCTTCCGGCGTACTCCCGAAGCTGACATAGATGGTCAGGTAGCGGTTACCATCCGGTTGGAAGCCGAGGTCCTGCGATGCCAGGCCCGCGCTAGTCGTCATCGAGCCCTGGATGCGCCAGCCGCAATCACCAAACGCGCGTCGGTACCAGGCGATCACCATGTGGACCGAGCCGGAGGTCTGGTACTCGGCCATGCCGGTTTGTAGGTAAGGGTTCGCGGGATACCCGAAGAGTGGTGGCGACGCCACGAACCGTATGGTCCGTTGAGCACCAGGGTAGACAGGGACGGAGACGGTCACCGTCCGGTGAGGAATGTCCGGGGCGACGCCCGGCGGCACCTGTTTTCCCTCGGCAGGCAAGCCGGGATGGAGGATCAAGGAAAGGCCGGTGGTACAGGTGCCGGCGGCAGAGGCTGGCGGCGTAGCGCGCACGGTCCAGACGGACAGCAGAACGAGGGCACAGGATGCCGCGATGCGAGAGAGGTGTTTCATGCTTATCACCTGTTGCTCATCCCACTGAGACGGGGGTAGAAAGGGTCATGATGGAGGGTGCGACAATTTCGAAGCAAGCTCTCCATGCGGCGCTTCTTGCAGCTCTCGCGCTCTCGGCAGTCTCGTACCCCGTGAACGCTAACGTGCGCAGGTCGCACGATCGTGTCCTCACGCCCGCGGCTGTGTACAAGATATGTTCGCACGATCACTCCCCGCCTGGCGTCTCCCGGGGAATCGTGGCCGTGCGGGGCTACTACCTGACGCTACCCTCGTTTGTGTCATTTGTCGAGCTGGGCGTGCTCGTGGGCCGCGAAATGTCGGCCAGCCAGGCATACCAGTTCACGATCGTTCCGGAGCCGGGCGAGCCAGGGACCGGTGCCACCCGGCTCGCCGCTCCCGCAGAGGCTGATCCCGAGCCAAACGTGGGTCATCGTCCAAGCGCATCTTTTCTGTCGCCACCTGGACGACAACAGGGCAGTCTTCGCTAACGGACGCGGTAAGCCATTCCTTGGGGAGAAGTCCTGGCAGCTCTGGCAGAAGCTGAAACCTCCGACTCCCACATCTGCGGACTCCTGAGCCGAGACACCGTGTGGACGCGAGCCGGGAGCCCTCACCAGATGGGTTGCACGATCCGTGTCAAGGCCGGAGCCACCCTCACCATTCGACCTGATGTCCGGGGGCAGCGACGTGCACCGGGGCGTTGAAGCGCGAATAGTCGAAGTGGATTGGCCAGTGAGTTGGCGAGTGAGTTGGCGAGGGGACGTCGCCATCCCAGAGAACGAGCCGGCGCAGCACATACGAGTCTGTGTCGAGAAAGAGGTCGAGCTTGAAATAAAGGCGCTCGCGGAGATGCCAAACCCGGCGTCCTTGTAGCGACTGCAGTCCCATGATTTTGTGGCTCGCGTATGAAGGTGGAAGGGGAGAGAGAAGATACGTGGGACGGATCAGATCCGGACAGACCTGATTGGAATAGGCGGGATTCGGAGCGAAGACGGGATCCGAGGATCCTCCCCAACCCTGCTTGAAGAGGTCTACCGAGCGCCACCGACCATGAGTGGCCGCCGAGCGACTCCAGGCGCGCAGGGCCTTATGAGTTCCCGGCAGGACCGGTCCGATGAGAATATACCCCTGGTCGATGCGGCGCGGCGGTCGACCTTCCCCTGTGTACGAGCCAGATAGTAGGGTGCGCAGTTCCACGGGAATGCCGTTCTGGGCCTGCGATCGGCAGTCACCGTGAATTTGGAGGTGCAGCTGGGCGGAAGAGTCGACCGACTCGTGGACCCCCTCCGCATGAAGAGTGTGGATTGAGGCCATGGAGTGCGCCGATCGGCGCAACAAATCGTCAAAAGTGGGTGGCACCTGGGTCGGAGTCGAAGGGGTTGGCGTCGATACCGGAGTAGGGGCGAGGGTCGGCGGTGGGTTTGGGGTGGCAGCCGGTTCATGAATCCATAGGCACTGATGGCCGGAACGAACCAGCCATCCACCCACAGCCGGTACCGAGCTGCGGGGTGCGCATGGCAGAGCTGAACCGCTTGGTGGACTCGGAGGACGCTCCGGATAGCGGCAGCGGAGTTCTGCTCAGACCCCACCGTCCATCCTGGCAGCACAGCTGCCGCAAACAACGCGGTGAAGGGAATGAGCCTCGAATTTCTGCGCCAGCAGATCACGTGCTCCCTACCGAAAGTGCTGACATGGTTCCCATGGATCTAACGGTGCCAGGCCCATCCGTGTAACGCGCTGCGCAGACAACTGTCACGAGAATCATGGGACTTGAGCCCGACCCTAGAGCGCTTTGGCGCGACGTCGAGGGGCAGTGGTTTGGTAAGTCCCATCGGTGGCCGGTGGCCCGTTGCGCCTCGCTTCGCATCGGTCACCCAGGCATTGCGGTGAAGGCGACTGTTGACCGTCGGCTGCTACAGGTCTACACTCAAAAGAGACGCTCACCACGTCGTGAGTGGCTCATTCCCCTCAGCCTCGCCGTGTGCTGGGCGAGGAGACCGGCAGGGGGTCATGGTTTCAGGTAGGGTGCTCCGAGTCGCACTGGTCGTGGCCGCGGGGATGGCGTCCTGGCTGAGCGGCTCTGCCTCCTCTCCGGTCCGTGCGCAAGGAACTCCGACGCATGCCTCGGCCTATGTGGTAGCCGGACACGAGCTGATCGCGTTCGACGCAGCGTCGGGCGCCATCATCAAGCGGCTGCCGGCAGTTCCAGCCGGCAATGTGTCACCAGACCTGGTGGCGAGTCCGTCAGGACAGCAACTCTTGGTGCTCGGTGTTCAGCTCGACGGAAATCCTGCAGGTGCAGTCTCCAGGCTCTCCCTGGTGGATACCACCAGTTGGCGCGTGCTCGCCACGACCTCTGTGCCCCAGAGGATGCGCTATCCCATCGCCGGGTCCTCCTCCATGGTCCTCACCCGCGACGGGTCGCGGCTCTTCGTGTACAACTACCGCGTGGGGAAGCCTGGTACCTTTCCGTACTGGCTCTCTGTGCTGGATGCGCACACACTCCGGCATGTGCGCGGCCACATCTCCTTGCCCGGGTGTGGCGGCGCCGAACTGGTCGCGGTGCCACGGCAGATCGCCGTCCTCTGCTACGCCGACGGCGGCATTTCGGAGTCGTTGCGCTTCGTGGATGTGAGGCGACTCCAGGTGGTGGCGCGCATCCCGGTTCGTGGGGTAGGTCTGGTGGCGTCTCCCGACGGCACGTATGTGTACATCGGCGGGCTGAGCATCACGCAGATCCATGCCGCGCGCCACCGCATCGTTCGCAGCGATATCTACCCACCGGAGGAGCCGTGGACGGGCGGAGTATCGTTCTGGCACTCGGTCGCCATCACCGATGATGGCAAGCAACTGATCATCGGTGTCCTGGCCGATCGAACCGATCCACACTCGGCGTATGCCCTGCGCGTGTTTGCACTCCCGTCCTTGCGTCCTCTTCGGACCGTCCCGCTGCCCCAGTTCGTGCACTTCGCGGCTGGTCCTGGTGGAACCCTGATTCTGTTCCCGATGCCCGATGGTCCCAGCCGCGATTGGCAGGTGGATATGCTGAGTAGCGGCCTCGACCAGTCCCGGCGTCTCTTCACCGTCGCCGGACCGGTCCTCCAGCTCGTCCTTGCTGGACCTGCTCACGTGACAGGGGCTCTTCCGTCGTCGTGGACCGTCCACCTGTCCCCATTGCTGTAGCCGAACTGATTGAGTCCCACGGAAGCCCGGGCTTTCACCCTCGTAGGGACGGCCCGAGTGCCGTCCCGCGCAAGCGCCCCTGGCCGCAGAAATCTGTTCGTCGCCACAGGAACTCAGACATTGCAGCGAGTGCGAGCATCACGCCTTATCCCGTCCCGTTCAAGGCCGGCCAAGCCAAAAGGTTTCATGGGCATCCGCCGCGACGCCACGCTTGCCTGGACGAGTGGCTCGATCGACTCCCATAACCTCTGGCAGTGCAGTAGCTCTTAAAGACGACAATCGAAGCCACCATCGTGTCTGGGCCGCTGCCAAGAGCGCCAAGCTACCGCGAGTGCAGTCGTCGTAGCATTGAAGGAGAGGGATTGCCGTGACGAGGCACGGTGCGAGGTGGAAGCTGTAGATGACAACCATTGCACGACGACGATTTTGGCTGCGGCCCGTAAGGGGCCAGGCCGCTCGGTCTGGAGGAGATCATGTCCGAAGATGAACCCAAGGTTGCCGCGCTGCGGACAAGAAGGACGGGCAGCCTGGAGCGTCTGGACGCTACCGCCGAAGGACGGGAAGATGCCGTCTGGCCTCTTCATCGCTCTCCGTACCGATGAGGGTGCCTCGCAGCATTACTTCCTTTAGCTTCGGACAGGCTCAGCCTGAGATCGGAGTCGGCATCTCCCTGGCAAATCGCAGACATCGGGAGCGGGCCCTAATGGAATACCTGCCACGGGTGGGTCCGATTCGAGCGCCGGAAACATCGAGACACCGAGCACTCCTGTCGTCCGTCTCATAGGCCTTCAAGCATTATGCAAAAGGCTCACGGTAAGGAGTTGGCAGTGGGGACTGCTAATTACTTCGACTCTCGAAGCGCGGCTGAGCGCTATGCGAGGGGACGACCCTACTTGCATCCCCAGATTGTCCAGCGCATGCAGCAGCGTTTGTCGCTGGCATGGCCCGTGCCACGTGCCATCGACGTAGCGTGCGGTACCGGGCTTTCGACCGTCGCACTCAAGCCGGTGGCGCGCGAGATCGTGGGCACGGACATCTCGGAGGAGATGATCCGCCTGGCTCCCCTCGACCCGCAGATCAGATATGTGGTCGCTCCAGCCGAAGACCTCCCCTTCCCGGATACCCACTTTGACCTGTTGACCCTCTGCGCTGCTCTGCACTGGCTGGACGCCACGGTCTTCCTTCGGGAGGCGCACCGGGTGCTGCGTACCGGAGGCCACATGGTCATCTACGACCATGCCTTCACCGGCAAGATGGAGGAGAACCCGGCGTTCCGCTCATGGCTGAAGCACGTCTACCGGAAGACGTATCCTACACCGCCCCGCACCCGAGTTCCCATGCCGCACACGGTCGAGGAGGCAGGGTTCCGCCTGCTGGTCGAGGAGAGCTGCCAGAGTACGGTCACGTTCTCGCCGGATAGGTTGGTCGACTACCTGGTCTCGCGGAGCAACGTGATCGCAGCAGTTGAAGGTGGCCACCAGTCGATCGAGCAGGTGCGGTGCTGGCTCACCGACCGCGTCGGTCTGTTCTTCCAAGGCGACCAGGAGAGAACCTTTCTCTTCGGTGGACCCATCTGGTACTTTGTGAAGAAGTAGGGCTCCTTCAGCGTGTCCTGCGTCAGTGCGCTCAACCTCACCCTGGTCTCACGCTACCGAAAGCCGGAAAGGCGCGCTTCGCTCTGCCAATGCTGGCTCTTCTACCGAACTTCGTGGAGAGTCTCGACGCGACCTTCTTGGAGATAGATGAAGTAGGGGTGACGAATTCGGTATAGGGTAGAGATCGAGCCGCCGGTGCGCATCGGCGTCATGTCGGGAGGGAGCTGCTGACGAGACGCTTCAGTAAGCAGAAAGCGTGGTCGCGCTGCCAATTGCTGTAGCGTCCGCCAGTAGAGGGTCTGGGCTACGGGTGAGTCTGGTGGTGAGCCACTGGTACCAAGGATCCAGGTCTTCGCTGCGAAGGCGGTGCCGACCAGGGGGAGAGTTACGACAAGGGCGAGGAGGGCAGACCTCCAGTCAGTAAATGTCATCTCAGGAAGATCAACCGTTCGGGTAGCTAAGGGCAGCGACCGGGTGGTCAAGCCACCCTCCGACGAACCTCCACTGGGCAGGGAGCGGGCACTCGGCGGAGCGGCGGAAGACGCCGTCCCCTCCCGTTGACCCTCGCGTCCACCAAGACGAGCCAGTCAACGTCGTTTCGCTTGCCGTGACAGGACAGCTAATACTGTATAGATAGTAGAACCTATCGCCCCAGCCTGTGCCGGGGACCACGGCTATTCGCGCGGGGCGGGTGTTCAGGGTGAGCTGGGGTGAGGGTCCGGAGATGAGATGCAGGTGGAGAAGTGGAGTCGCAACCAGGGTATCCGTTCCCAGTGTCGCGACTGCCCGGATATTCGCTGCCCGGAGGATGGCGAGGGTCGTGCGGTGCACGGTGCGACCGGACCCGACAGGCAGAGGAAAGATCTCTTTCCCGCAGCTTCCGAGCAGCCACTCCGTCGCGGGTGGGTAGACGACCTGACCGAGGGCATCCACGACTTGCACTCCTGGTCCCCACCGGTTGCACTCTGGTCCGGCCGTGGCGCCTAAGTGAATTGCACGTCGAGAGACATTCTGGAGCGTAATGGCGACCTGGATCAATGCATCACGCGAGTACGTCGCCTTCAACACGGCGAGCGTCAGCTTGAGTCCGTGAGAGACAACCGACACACCGTGAGAGCGTGAGACGAAGGCCGCAGGATGCGGAGGAATCGATGCAGTAACCGTGTCTGAGCAAAGGCTGCTGCCGGCGATTAGGAGCGCTACCGCCAGACCCATCACGCCGATGCGCAGCTTACCTATCCTCATTCCTGGTCACCACTCACAATGTAAGGTTCCAGTTCTGCATGGCTCCTTCCGGCGTTCCTGCCAAAGTGAAGCGGCAGCGAGCACATTATGCAATCATAGGGGGCTCGTAGGGGCGGTCCCGAGTGGCCGCCAGCTCCGCTTCGGCACTCAATCGCACGACATGCCCACTGATCACACACCAGGCGGCCCGGCAGGGGGTGACGGCGCTCGCGACGTACGGGGCCTTCCGCTGCCACGAGCACGCGCGAATCGTCCCCCTCCATCCTCGATCACGTAGTAGCCGGACATGCTTGTGCCTTGGGGGCGCGCAGCAAAGATGTAGAGGAACGTGATTTGACCAGCGCCGTTTCTGGTTGTGAAAGAGCCTGCACCCTGCCCGGCAACCCGAGGAAATGCCGTGGAGTATACGCTCGTGTCATGGGCAACGAGATAGCTCCGACCAAGGGCGGTAGCCTTGCCAGTGCCTTGAGTCGTGGCCAGATCTCCCGACCGAAGGCGCACAGAGAGCGTGCCGGTGTAGGTGGCATGGAACGCATAGGGCTTTCCGAACTTGCCCTGGGCGAGGAAGGGTTGCAGCACAAGCGAGCCGGTGAAAACCGCCAGGAGAGCTCCGACCGAGAGCCACTGTCTGCGTGTCCGGGGAATGCATCGGGCGATGCGATGTGGCATGACCATATCTTTTCTCCCTGTCTCTATGGATGAAGGCGCTGTGCCGTCGCTCTGACCTACTCATATGCCGTCTCGAACGCGTTCAGGTCATACGCCGCCGCTTTGCGCAGCACCGTGCAGCGGCAGTATGACGGGCCTGATGGCGGCACGGCGCACGAGAGCGCGTGGATCGGCTATACAAGCACCAACGTCTTCCCTGGCCGCTTTTACAGCCTCGAACCCAAGACCCGGCCATGGCAAGCCCTGCCGGACGCTGAGCAGGCCTGGATGGCGCTCGATACCGAGGGCATCCGGCAGACTCAGACCGTCAACGGCGTGTCTTTCCGCCTGCTGTACGTCGATCTTCCCCTCCCTCGTGTCCTGCAAGCGCACCGCTACCAGGCGGGGCTTATCATTTACGCCTCGTACGATCCCCCAACGAATGCACCGAATCCAGCATGGTGGGGACTCGAGGGTGGCGTCCTGCTGGCCTGCCTCATCGCCTGCGCAGGCACGTGGTTCTGGCTCCGTCCGCCCTCACCGTCACAGATTCAGCTTCTCCAACAGCTCGCGATCGCCGATGAGCGCCTATCCCTCTGCGACGACCTTGTCCATGAGATCGAGCTGTCTAGCCTTCCCTTGCCCGCATCTGTCCGGGATGAGTACGTCGCCGGACTCGAGCTCCGCTCTGAGGCGGCCCAGCAGCTCGGCGGAGATATCGGACCGGCTGAACTGGAGCGCCTCCACTCCATCCTGGATGAGGCCATATCACATCTGAAGGCTGTACTGGCACGGCTGACACAGGCATCAGCGAACCAGTCGGCGGACGGCAATGCGGATGCCCCCGACAGCCCTGCGGGAGCGCGCCATGCTTAGCTCGCTCGGCGTCTGCAATGGAGGATGCGTTGATCGCTTTCTGCGCACCGGCGGTCGTCTTGGAGCATAGCAGCCGGATGCGCCGTGGCATCTCCGGCTTTGTCGCAGGGTTATGAACCACCGGGAAACATGCGCCCCGCCGCGTATTAGCCTTGAGGGGAGAGGCCGGGTACCGTGATGGAGGTGATTGGCCCGCGGAGCTGGCCGATGGCCTCAGGGCCAAAGGTGTTCGCCGACAAGTGCTGGATCGGGCCGTTCGGATTGGGCGAGTCGGGCATGCGGAAGGCGTACAGTCCGCCATTGGGCCCCGCTATGAAGTGCACGAAGCCGGGCAGCAGGACGGTCCGTTCCAGCACAAGGGACGGCAGCGCAAGGACCCGGAGGGAGAAGGGAGAGGGTGGAAGTGCCTGCTCCCCCGGTAAGGACATAGAGCTGCTTCCCGGTGGGCGTGGCCAGGATGTCGGGCGGGAAGGTTGATGCACGCGTTCCTGTTCGTTGCGATCCTATCCGGCCTTGCGGCTACGGTTCCTGGTCATCAGCGCGGATCCAAATTGGCGCTAACCATCGTCGAGCCTGCCGGGCACAGGCCAAGCTTCCGGTCTGTAGCCGTACCAGCGCCACACGGCTTGATGATCAGGTACCACTACGAGTGCAGAAGCGCTCCTGCTCGTATGTCCGTGATCATCGTTCCCTGAACTGTCGACTATGGCAGGATCAGCAAACGGGAGGTGCTAGCAAGATTCCAGACAGCTCTCGCCATGCGGCGCACTGGAATGTATACCTACCGAAGGGGCGGCTGGTACCGCCTCGCTGTGTCCTCAGCGCTCAGCAATAGCCGTCGCATCTTAATCCCAGTTCGGGAAGAGCGGGGCATCCTCGAGCAGCATCCGCTGCAGTCGATGGTCGTACAGGCGGAAGACGTCACGGACGTGGCAAGCATACTCGAGTGGCGACCACACGCCCGGTGAAGGGCGCTTGTGGACATTGTCCGGCTGTTCGAGCACCGCAACCCACGCGGCAGCAATGTCGCGCAGCATGCGGGAGACATTGGTTGAGCGATACCACCAGTCCACCTCCATCCAAGGCAGATACCGGCAGTGGAGCAAGCCGTGGACGATGATCCAGGAGTCGATTGGGAAACGTCCATAGCGACGAAAAACCGCCCGCGGCTGAAAGAGATGTAGGCCTTCGCGTCTACCCCAGAAGGTGAAAGCATCTCGACCGATTGGCAGAGGGGAGACCTTGGCGGTGTTGAAGAGCTCGGCCTCCCCGCCCTGGCTTCCAGCCGGCCCGAGAGTAGGCCAGGCTACCGCATAGCCCCGCACGGTGACCCGGTACCGACTCCCGTAGTGACCGTGGCAGAGTGTACTAACCTCTTGCACCGTCAACAGGCGATGGATCACACGATCAGAGGGGTGCAGCTTGACAGGTAATCGCCCGTCAGCATGTGGCCTCGGTGACATTGCAACGGCGAGCAGGAGCGGTAGGTGCATGAGCTTCCAGAGCATTGTCCCTCCTACAATCACCGCATCCTCCTGCTCGAACGCTGAAGCAGGGGCACTGACCTTCCTATGCTATCCACCAGGCGGCGCTCACCGCGCCCGAGTCATGCCCACCAGCTGATCCCCGAGACACCGGCGAGACGTGGAACTCAGGGGCTGAGGACGGGGAGCACCGTCTCCTGGGCACTGGCGTAGGCCATACGCGCCACCTCGACGGGATCCTGGTCCCAATACTCAGGGCGAAAGAGCTCGATCGACACGATGCCGTCCCAGCCGATGCGGCGCAGCTCAGTGGCGATCTCGCGCAGCGGCAGGATGCCGCGACCCGGCATCAGGCGATGTGCATCTGTCAACTGTTCCCGTGGGAGATCTTCGCAGTCGTCGAGATGGAAGATCGTCAGCTCGTCAGGATGCAGCTCTGCAATGCTGCTCAACGGCGAGCTGCCGGTATAGAAGTGGAAGGCGTCGAGAACGAGACCGACATCCGGTCTGCCCACCTCCCGAACGATGCGCAGCGCATCGGGCAGCGTGCGCACCGAACAGTCCCGCGTGCCGAGCGGCTCAAGGGCCAGCGGTACATCGTAACGGCGCGCGATATCGCTCAAGCCCCGGAGCGCCTCGACTGTCTCGCGGTGCACGCGATCGGTATCGTAGCCGGGCGGGAGCGGGCTGGGCACGGCGACGATGGCCGGATGACCGACTGCGGCTGCTACCGATGCGAGGTGATCGCAACGCTCGCCGATGGCGTCCCATGCAGCGCCGCTGCGGAAGGTGAAATGTTCGATCGAGCTGATGCCAAGGACGGCGATCCCTGCATCCTCGAGCTCTCGTCGCAGGTCGTGAATTGTGCGGCTCGCGAGATAACGGTCCAGCTTGGCGGCCCAGATCTCGATGCCGTCGAAACCCGCGGCCGCAGCGGCTGTGATGTCACCGCTGAGGTCGGTTGTCATGGTGGTAGCGCCCTGCAGTGCCAGTCGCATGCTCCCTCCCATCGATGCAGAATGGGATCGCGGTCCAACGGAGTGGTGTGCCCCGCGCTCAGAGCACGAGCTGACGCCGGCCACCATCCCACATGCCGCAGCCCGTCTCCGGCGGGATAACGAGCGAGATGCCGTTCCTAATCGGCCAGGTTTCATTGTAATGTAGTCTGGGGAACATGGGATGAGTGCCCTCGTCAGGGTGGTTTTCTGATGGATGTGGAGTCTAATCTGTTCCTGGGGCGCGAGATCACCGGGAGACACTGGTGGAACAAGTGGCTGCTGAATAAGCGGGCAATGCGGCGCAAGGCGGCCGAGGACATCGCCTCGCTGCAGGTTGGACTGAAGTCCGTGCGCCAGGAGGTTGGTGTGTTGTCGGGCGGGCAGCGTCAGAGCGTGGCCGTGGCGCGGGCGATCTCGTGGGGGCGCAAGGTCGTGGTCATGGACGAGCCGACAGCGGCCCTCGGCGTGCGCGAGTCTGAGGGGTGCTCCGGCTGGTACGACGGATCCGCGAGCGCGGCATGTCGATCGTGCTCATCAGCCATAACATGCCGCAGGTCTTCGAGGTGACCGATCGTATCGTCGTCCTGCGCCACGGCAAGCTAGCCGGAGTGCTCGCCACCAAGGATGCGTCGGTGAACGACGTCGTCACTCTCATCACCGGCGCGCACATGGTCCAGGCAGCAAGCTGAATGTATCTTCGCCGGTGCCCCACGGGCTCGGTCACCCATCCAGTGACGGCTCGCCTGCAGTTCGTGGTCCAAGAATTCTGATCACTCTTGCTGCACCATACCCTCGTTCTCACTGCCTGCTTCTCACTCGCCTATCTGGACAATGCCTGACTCGTAGGCGACGATGACCGCCTGGGCGCGATCCCGAAGCTCGAGCTTGTCAAAGATGCGGGCCACATGCGTCTTCACCGTCGATTCGGCGACCACCAGCTCGCTCGCGATCTCGGTATTGCTCAGCCCACGCCCGATCAGCGTGAGAACGTCGACCTCCCGCGCTGTCAGCGCGGACAGGGCCGGGTACCCTCTGGGTGTCGTCGTGGCCATCGTGGGTTGACGCCGAGCAAAGCGCTCGATGAGGCGGCACGTAATCGCCGGGGCAAGGAGCATGTCCCCCGCCGCAACATCTCGGACGGCTGCCACCAGACGCTCACGGGAGACGTCCTTCAAGAGAAATCCGCTGGCTCCTGCCCGCAGCGCCTCATAGACATACTCGTCGAGGTCAAAGGTCGTCAGCATGATCACCCGAGGCACGGTCCCTCCTGGGCCGGGCGAGCCAGCTCCCTCCATGATGCGGCGCGTGGCTTCGAGCCCATCCAGCTTCGGCATGCGAATATCCATCAAGACCACATCCGGCCTCAGCCGGCGCCAAGCGGCCACTGCTTCCTCGCCGTCAGCCGCTTCCCCAACCACCTCGAGGTCGTCCTGCGCATCCAAAATCATCCGGAAACCGGCGCGCACCAGCGCCTGATCGTCGGCGACCACGATCCTGATGCGTCCCTCATTCACGGTGTGGCACCCGCAAGCGGGTACCCGGTCAGCGGCAACCACGCCCGGATCGCGAAGCCATGGGGGAGACGTGGGCCTGCCTCGATCGTCCCACCGTAGAGGGCAACCCGCTCCCGCATGCCGATCAATCCCCGCCCGGGTTCCTGGCTGGCGGGAGATCGCGTGGCGGTGCCCTGGTCTAGAACCTCCAGCTTGAGCTCGGTCTCCTGGTAGGCCAGGACGACGTCGGTCCGGGCCAGCCCCGAGTGCTTGAGGGCATTGGTCAGCGCCTCCTGAACGACCCGGTACACGGTGAGCTCAAGGCCTGCAGGCAATGGGCGCTGTTGCCCCTGGATGCGTAGCTCGACCGGCAGCCCCGCGTCGCGCACCTGCTGCACCAGGGATGCGAGCTGTGCGACTCCGGGTTGCGGTGCGAGATTGAGATCTTCGCCCGTATCGGACAAGATCCCAAGGAGACTCCGCAGCTCGGTCATCGCCCCGCGGCCGGTGGACTCGATTGCCAGCAGCGCCGCGCGCGTCTGCTCGGGATGTGAGGTCTGCACCTCCAGTGCGGCACCCGCCTGGACGACCATCATGCTGACGTTGTGCGCGACCACATCGTGGAGCTCACGGGCGATGCGCGCCCGCTCCTCGGCCAGCGCGGCCCGCGTGGCCAGCTCCTGCTCCCGCTCCAGGCGCGCGGCTCGATCCGCCAGCGCATTGACACGCAGTTGTCTCGTCCGGAGCGCATACCCCACGAGCCAGAGCGGGATCGTCACGAGGAACGGGACGGTGTGCTCGGGTAGGGTTGGAAGATCAGCGCGAAACGCCAAGGCGATGACAGTAGCAGTCGACGCGAGGAGGAGCAGCGACGGGAGGCTGTAGCGGTCGTAGGCCCCGACCGAGTAGGCGGCCACCATGACGGAGGCTAGGCCGACGTAGGGAGCCGCCGGCACGACCATCACAGCACCCAACACGACGAGGCCGAAGACGAGCAGCGGCCAGCGACGTCGGCAGATCAGCGGAGCCGTCAAGAGCACAACAGCCCGAGCGTCAATTGGTCCGCCTCTTAGTTCCCACAGCGCGGCGACGGCCAGCACAATGGCGAGTGCCATGTCGATCAGGAGCGGCGACGGACGATGCCAGCGCGGGCGGGTGAACGTCATGCCCGCATTGTAGGGCTGCGCCTCGGGCCGCCGCGTCAACCGCCAGACGGATTCTGCCATCCATCCTCAGGATGACGCTGCCCAAAGATCATACCGTGGGCGGACCGCACGTTCCGACCACAGCGGGACGACAGATGAGGTAGGCAAGCGTAGGCTGGGCCTCACAGCACACAAGGAGGTCCGCATGGACAGTCTGATCGACCTAACCGACGTGACCAAGGTATACGACACAACCAACGCCCAGCCGGCCCTGAATAATGTCTCACTTCGGATTTCTGGAGGCGAGGCAGTGGCCATCATGGGGCCGTCGGGGAGTGGCAAATCGACGCTCCTCAATCTCGTGGCAGGGCTCGATCGGCCCTCGAACGGAAGCATCATGGTGGACGGAATCGAGATTACCGGCCTGGGAGAGGGGGCACTGGCCCGCTACCGGCGGCTGAAGATCGGTCTGATCTTCCAGTTCTTCAACCTGCTGGATAACCTGACCGTGCTCGATAATGTCCTCATCCCGGCCCAACTGGCCGGGATGAGCAGGCAGGAAGGCCGGCAGCGGGCACGCGAGCTGCTCGGGACGCTGGGCATCGCCGACGAGGCCGACCGCTATCCGGCCCGGTTGAGCGGCGGGCAGCGCCAGCGCGTGGCCATCGCGCGGGCCCTCATCAACCGGCCCACTGTGCTCCTGGCCGATGAGCCGACCGGCGCGCTCGACACCCGGAGCGGCGAGCAAGTGCTCGACCTTCTCCGCGACCTCAACTGCGCGGGGCAGACCATCATCTTGGTCACTCATGATCCCCGCCTCGCAGAGCGCTGTGCCGGCCGGATCGTCACCCTGGTCGACGGGTCGATTGTGCGAGATACGGCGACGGTTGTGCGTCATACAGCCACAGTGGAGGCGATGCGATGAGCGCCGTCATGATCTCCATCCTGTCCAATGTTCGACATCGCAAGCTGCAATCCTTTGTCGTCGCCTTCGTGGTGCTGCTCACGAGCGCGGCTGCTACCCTGGCGCTGAGCCTTGCCGTCGAGTCTGACGCTCCGTATGACCACGCCTTTGCCCAGGCCCATGGAGCCCACCTGATCGTGGGCTACTCCGATCGAGTCAGTGCGGCGCAGCTGCACAAGACTGCGTCTGCACGGGATGTCACCGCCGCGGCCGGTCCATGGCCGCAGATTGTCGCCATCTACAGTCACGCATCGGCTGGCGGCGGCACGGTCCCGGTCGGCGGACTCTTCATCGTCGGTCGCACGCACATGGACGGCCCCGTAGACCGGCTCACCCTGGAGAGTGGCCGATGGGTGCAGGCAAGAGGCGAGATCGTCGTATCCCAGAGCCTCGCCGACAGCTGGCACGTCAGCGTCGGGGATGATCTGAGCCCCGCCGACGCCCCACCCAGAGGGTACCCGGGCCCAACCCTGCATGTGGTTGGCGTCGCCGCGTCGATTAACCCATTCACCGACGCCTGGGTCGTCCCTCGGCAGATCGGCGCGATGACCAGTCACCGCTGGCCGTTGCAGTATCAGATGGTCTACCGCGTCCGGCATGCTGCGAGCGAAGCGGAGCTCAACGCCGCTGCCCAGACAATCACTGCCTCGGTTCCCCGTGGAGATGTGGTGGGCGCCGGCAACTACCTCGCGGCCAAGCACAGTGCCGACACGACCACCGCCACCATGATCCCCTTCCTGCTGGCCTTCAGCGCCTTCGCTCTCCTCGCCTCGGTGCTCATCATCGTCAACGTGGTCACGGGTGTCGTCATTGCGGCGTATCGCGACATCGGTATCATGAAGTCCGTCGGCTTCAGCCCGGTCCAGGTGATGCTGGTCCTGCTGGGTCAGATCTTGGTCCCGGCGGTCCTTGGCTGCCTGCTGGGGATTGCGCTGGGCACGCTCGCAAGTCAGCCTTTCCTGCAGCAGACTGCGCACGCCTTTGGACTCCCCGCCCCCTTTACCGCCGTGCTTCCGGTGGATCTGGGTGTCCTCGCCTTGATTATGATCCTGGCCTGCGCCGCGGCCCTTGTGCCGGCCCACCGCGCATCGCATCTGAGTGCGGTCACCGCCATCACCCGGGGCGCCGCGCCCGCAGCGGGGACAGGCTCCCGCCTCGCCGGGATCATGGCTGGTCTACCGCTGCCGCGGGCGATCGGGCTCGGCCTCGCGGATTCGTTCGCACGCCCCCTACGGTCGACGATGACCATTGGGGCGATCCTGACCGGCGTGGCCACCATGGTCTTCGCCTTGAATCTTCATCTGTCCCTGAACCAGGTGGCCGACCACGTCATCCGGGATAAGTATGTACAGGTGGATGTTTACCCGGCGCTTTCTCAGACTGGATCGGGCTCGATCGTCAAAGGGGGCCCTGGTAGCGGACCCGCTCCTTCCTCCCAACAGGTGGAGCAAGTGCTCCGCGGGCAGCCCGGCACGGCTCGATTCGTGGCGGAGACGCAGGCCAACATTGTCATTCCCGGCATCCCTCAGCCCATCCCGTACATCGCCTACCGGGGTCCATCGGCCTGGACGGGCTACGCACTCATCTCGGGGCACTGGTTCTCTCGTCCTGGCGAGGTGGTGGCGCCGACCAGGCTGCTCCATCAGGCGCACCTCCGGGTAGGGGACACCATCACCGCCCACATCCGTTCCCGGCCAATGCGGCTGCACATCGTCGGCGAGATCCTGGACACGGAATACAATGACCTCTTGCTGCGTGGGACCTGGGCGACGTTGGCTGCGGCCGACCCACGACTCGTGCCACAGGAGTATGAGGTGCAGCTGCAACCCGGCGTCGTCGACCCGGCTCTCTATGCCCGGCAGCTGCAGCGCCCGGGTATGACCGCGCAGACGAATGAGCACCCCGGTATGGCAACCGCCTTCAGCTTGCTCAACGGGGTGATCGCCGGCCTCGCCGTGGTGTTGACCGTCATCGCGGGCGCGGGCGTCTTCAACAGCGTGGTTCTGACGACGCGCGAGAAGGCACGAACCATCGCTATCCTCAAAGCTGTGGGAATGGCACCGATTCAGGTAATCACCATGGTGCTGTCCTCGACCGTTCTCCTCGGTCTCCTCGGCGGTATCCTTGCGATTCCAGTGGGCCTCGTGCTCCACCGGCAGATCCTCATGATCATGGCTCAGATCGCTTCCGGCAGCGGCATCCCGCCCAGCTTCTTCGGCCTGATCGACCACGCGCTCCTGCCGTTGCTCGCGCTGATCGGCATCGGCATCGCCACGCCCGGCGCCTGGCTGCCGGCTCAGTGGGCGGCGTCCCGCCCCGCAGCGCCCTCACTGCAGGCCGAGTGACGCCGAGCCCGAATTATTCGTAGGCCGCGCGCTCCGTCGCCGGCAGAGTAATTCGGGCAAGAAGAGTGTGATCAAGATCACAGCGTATCTGTCGCCACGGTGACATACAAATACCCGTTGAGCGCGGTACGGTGATTGCGTATGACAGAGCGAATCAGCGCTCTGCCGTATGAAGGACGGATAGGTAATGACTATACAGAAGCTGACCACAACACAACCGAATACCTTCACTCCGGCCGAGCTGCGTGTCCTGCGGGCCATGCGCACGCGCTACCAGCGCGACCACGACCTCACCGCGAGAGAGCAAGCACAGCTCCGGTTCCTCCGCTGGCTCTACCAGAAGGGCCACCTGGTGGGTTAACACCAATTCTTCGTAGGCCGGCGCTCCGTCGCCCAACCGAGGTCGCTCGGCCCAACCACAAACAATGTCGTAGGGCCGGCTCCGCCGCGCCCGGGTACCCTCTGGGTGTCGCTGCCCCGCCAACGTGCAGCGTGGCGGCCAGAGATGACCGGGCGGGCACGGCAGGAGCCGCGGCCCCTACGCCACACATTCGGCAGTGGCATCAATAATTATCACACCGGCTCCCACAGCAAGCGTGCTGTTTGCTGCTTGCCGCTCCAGGTAGAGGAAGCAATGCTCATGGTGAGACTGTGGCCGTCGATGTGAAACACGCGTACCTGTTCGCTCTCTGTCCAGTTTGGAAATAAGCTGGCATCTACGTGGATCACGACCTTGCTTCCCTGGACTCGATACGTGCCGCAATAGGCCACACAGGTCTCCGCCGCGGCTGCCTTCTCGTCCACACTTCCTCCGAGCAGGTCCGATGCGCTTGAGGGTGCACGCCGGGCGGTCGTGATGATCACGGACATGTGTCCATCCTCGGTGTAGGTGAGATAGCCCACGGCATCCGGCCCAAACGGGTAGCTGACGTGGCCCGCCTCATCCCTCAGCTCCCAGGAGAGTAGCTTCCAGGTGCCGATAAGTGGGTTTTGCTTCATGCCGCATAATACTGACAAACCCATCGCCAGGAGGCTTCCATGCCCGCGCTCGTCACAGGTGGTACCGGTTTTATTGGCGCGGAAGTAGTGCGTACCTTGCTCGGTACAGGAGGACCACCTCCTGTACTGTTCGACCTCAACCCGAGCACGACCCGGCTGGACGATGTGGCAAATCGCGTGGACGTGGTGCGGGGTGATCTGGGGAACTTCAGCCATGTCCTGCATGCGGTCAAGCGGGCCAGACCGGAGGTGATCTATCACCTGGGCGGCATGCTCTCCGTGCCATCCGATGCAGATCCAGCCGCGGCATTCCGGACCAATGCGCTCGGTACCTTCCATGTGCTCGAGGCAGCGCGGCTGTTTGACGTGCCGCAGGTGCTGTTTTCCAGCACGGTCGCCACATACGCACTGGATATTCCAGAGGGAGCCATCACCGATATCACCGTACAGCGACCTCAGCTCTTTTACGGGGCGACGAAGGTATTTTGCGAACACATGGGGCTTTTCTACAAACGGAAGTATGGCCTCGACTTCCGGTCGCTACGCTACCCATCCATCGTGGGGCCGGGAGTGAGAACGCCGGGTGTGGTGCAATATACCTCCTGGGTGATCGAGGAGAGTGCACGCGGACATCCGTACACCCTGGTGGTGAGCCCTGAAACCAAGTGCCCGGTCATGTATTTCAAGGATGCAGCGCGGGCAATCCTGCTTCTGGGCGAAGCTCCGCTCGATCAGATCAAAACGGTCAACTATCTGGTTGCCGGGGCGTCGCCGGTTGCCAGCGCCGGAGAGCTGGCCGATATGGTGCGCGCCAGGATTCCCGGCGCACAGATCGATTTCAAGCCCGATCCGGAATTACAACCGGTCCTGGACAACCTGACTCAGTCGATCGACGATAGCAATGCGCGCCGGGAATGGGGCTGGAGGCCGGAGTACGACCACGGGCGCATGATCGACGACTTTCTGCAGGAATTGGAGGAACAAATCCGGATCGGCGCGAGACTCGGCCTCTGACTCCGCATTACTCGTACGCCACAGCCTGCAGCACATCCAGTCTGGCAGCACGTCTCGCCGGGAAAGCCGCCGCTACGATGCCGAAGAGCATGGCAAATACCACCCAGACCAGGAGCTGGCCAATCGGCAGCGCGTACTCGATGCCCTGGCTGGAGAGCCCGGCCGTGACCATGACGGCCAGCAGTATGCCGAGCAGCAGGCCGGTAATGGCGCCGATGACGGCGGTGATCACACTCTCCCAGCGGATCATCCACCGGACCTGTGATCGGGTGGTCCCGATGGCGCGCAGCATGCCGATCTCACGGGTGCGCTCATAGACCGAGAGCACCAGGGTGTTGATGATCCCGAACAGAGAAACGAGCACGCTCATCGCCAGCAGGACGTAGATCAGGGCAAGGAGCTGGTTGATCTGTTTGCTGTTCTGATCCTTGAGGTCCTGCTGAGAATGGACTGTGGCGGTTGGGAACTTCGCAACCAGGACCCTGCTGATCCGCTGCTTGAGCGCTGTGAGGCTCTGGCCGGGCGTAGCGTTGACAAACACCGCGAAGTCCTTGGGCTGCCTCCAGTCGCTGCGCATGGTGTTATAAGGAATGCACCAGTTGACCAGGAACTGGGTGTTCTTGTAGATGCCGGCGACTCTGAAGGTGTCGTGGGTGGTAGCCGGCGTTGTTACATGCAGCAGGGATCCAACCTTGAGGTTATTGTTCTTGGCGAGATTGTCGTCGACAATGGCGTCGTGTGGCCCGAGGTTCGCCACCGTCGCATCCGAGCCCTGCTTCCACCCGAAGTGGTAAACCTTGGTAAATGTGGTGGGCTGGATCCCGTTCGTCTGGACCGTGCCGATACCGGCGATGTTGCCCGCGTCGATCTTGACTGACGACACGGCCGCCACACCCGGCACGGGTGCTACCACGTTCGCTACCCCTCCGGGAATGTTGTTCTGATTATCGTTGTAGATAGCGTAGGTACCGGCGAACTCGCGGTTGATAGCATCATCCCCGGTCTTTTTCAGCTCCGCCGCGAAGATGGTGACAAATCCAACGACTGCCAGGCCGACCATCAAGGCCGCGGCGGTTACGGCCGTGCGCGAGGGATTGCGCACCGCGTTCTCGCGCGCCAGTCTTCCCGTGATCGCCGTGAAGCGTTGCATGGGCCAGCCGATCACGCTGGCGAGCGGGCGGACCACCTGCGGAGTGAGCATGGCGGCGCCAAGGAACAGCACCACGGCGCCGAACCCAATGAGCGAGAGCCGCCGGTTGGAAGACGAGATCGAGGCGAAGATGCCGATTGCCAGGAGCGCCAGCCCAAGCAAGGTGAGCAGCGCAGCGATCAAGGGCGTGAAGCGGGAGAGCCGCCCTCGCGGAAGCTGGACCCCTTCACGCAGCGCCGCGATGGGCGGAACGCGCGTGGCTCGAATTGCCGGCATGAGGCTCGCTATCAGCGTTACCAGCGTTCCTACCACCAGCGCTACCACCACCGTCCGGGTGGCGATGACCGTTCCTGCGTTCGGGAGATCGATCCCAAAGGCGACGAAGACGGCATTGAGCCCCTTGGCGATCCCGATACCGGCCAGCAGTCCGACCAGCGATGCGGCAACGCCGACCACCAGCGCCTCCAGGATGACCGAGCGGAGCACCTGGGCGCGGGTGGCGCCAATGGTGCGCAGCAGCGCAAACTCTCGCGCGCGCTGCGCCACCGTGATCGAGAAGGTGTTGAAGATGACGAAGGCGCCGACAAAGACCGCGATACCGCCGAAAGCCAGAAGGATGGTGGTGAGACCGCTGAGGTTGCTGGCGATATCGGACGATGCCTGGTCGGCGTTCTGTGTGCCGGTCTGCACCTTGACCAGGCTGCGGAGCCTGGTCGGGATGCTGGCCCGCAGCCGCCCCGCCAGGTCGGCTGCAGTAACTCCCGGGGACGCCGCAACCCGTATCTGGTCGAATCTCCCCACTTTGCTGGTGATCTGCTGCGCGTGCGCCAGATCCATGCTGATGAGCGTGGCCCCGCCAATGGAGCCGACCGTGCCGAACTTCACGATGCCCACGATCGTGAACTGCTTCACCGCCCCCGTGCCCACCACCCCGATCCTCTGCCCCAGATGCAGGTGGTGCCGGCTGGCGGTGTCTTTGTCCACGGCGATCTGGTCGCCACTTGGCTCGTGCCCCTGGATCAGCTTGAGCTGGGAGAAGCGTGGAATCGATCGGCTGAAGAGGAGGGAAGGAGCGCCTCCGACGGAGCCAAGCGTTTTGCCGTTCCGGTCGACAAGCTCGGCTTGATCGCCGATGACACCCTCCGCCACCGCCACACCGGGCGTGTGCCGCACGATGCCCAGCAGGCTCGCAGGCAGGGTCGGAGGTAGCGTATTCCTGAACCCCGTCGAGAACGGCTTGTTGCCCGAAAGAACGGCGTCCGTGGTGCTGTTGGCTTGATGGAAGATCGACGAGAAGGTGTTGTCGATCGTATCGGTGAGAACGTACGTGCCCGAGATCATGGAGACGCCCAGCACGATGGCGATCATGGTCAGGACGGTTCGGAGCTTCCGGCTGAACAGGCCTCGAAAGGCGACGGCACCCATCACAGCACCTTGATCACGTCCAGAATCTCGTCGACCGATCCGGACGCTTGATCTCGCACGATCTTGCCGTCCGACAGGAAGACGATCCGGTCCGATACTGAGGCCGCTGGAGCGTCGTGCGTCACCATGACGGTCGTCTGTCCCAGCGTATCGACGGCGTTGCGCAGGAGCTGGAGCACGTCATGGCTGGCGGCCGAATCGAGGTTGCCCGTTGGCTCATCGGCAAATACCACTGCCGGCCTGCTCATCAACGCCCGGGCAATCGCTACCCGCTGCTGCTGCCCACCAGACAGCTGCGCGGGGCGGTGGGTGCGCCGCTGGTCCAGACCCATCGTCTGCAGCAGCTGTTCGAGAAAGGCTTCGTCGATCTTCTCCCCGGCAATCTTGAGTGGCAACGTGATGTTCTCTTCGGCCGTGAGCATCGGCAGAAGGTTGAAGAATTGGAAGACAAAGCCGATCTTCCGGCGCCGCAGCAGCGTCAGATCCTTATCACTCAGCCGGGTAATATCGGTGCCATCGATCGTGACGATGCCCGATGTTGGTGTATCCAAACCGGCCAGTATGTGCATCAGGGTCGACTTGCCCGAGCCGGACGGCCCCATGACCGCCGTAAACGTGCCACGCTGGAAATCGACCGAGACGTCTTTCAAAGCATCGACGGCCGCGTCCCCCTCCCCATACCGGCGGCTCACGTCGCGTGCCGATACTACGGCCGTGCCGGTCGCCGTCATCTCATCTCGACCCGTGTCGATTGGGGTTGCCATAACTGTGATAACTCCTTGCCGGATACTTCCTGGGTGTCCCCTCTCTGTGGGGGCATCCCCTGGTGGGTGCCCTCACACCGTTACCGCGAAGGCGTCCATGGTCACTCTACCGCGAGCGCGCGCCTTGAGTCACGAAGCCGGTCGGCGCACCTACGATGCAGGCTCTATCACCACTGCGGTGCCATAGGCCACGATCTCGGCCATACTATTGGCAATCTCCGACGAGTCGAAGCGCATCATTACGACCGCATTCGCCCCCATTGCCGTCGCATTTTCCACCATGCGCTGAATGGCATGCCGGCGGGTTTGTTCGAGCAGCTCACTATACTCCTTGATCTCACCGCCCCTGATCGAGCGCAGCCCGGCCATGACGTTGCCGCCCAGCCCACGGCTCCGCACGATCAGGCCAAAGACCTCTCCCTTCGTTTCCACTACCCGATGGCCGGCCACATGTTCAGTCGTTGCAATGATCATGGCATGCTCCTTTGAGAATTAGTTGGGCCAAGGCAGGACGTCGACCTGCTGTTGCACATCATCAGAGATGGGACCAGCCTTCGCCTCCATCCGATCAAGCATCTTTCGCACCCGGTGGGCCTGCAGTTGTTGGCGGACCGCCTCATTCACAAAGGCAGAGATGCCTCGAGGGCCGGCGACCTGGCGCAGTTCATCTGCAACCTTAGACTCGAGCGTCACGGAAAGCCTGGAATAGCTCATAACCAATCCTGCCATCAGTAGGATTGGAGCACAACTTTACACTCGGTGGGCATGTTTGTGAGGCAAGTGCGGGGGATTGACTTTCATCACTGCGGGGCCGACAATGTAGCGTAAGAGTCATCTAAGAACAGATGTTCTCTCACGACCGATTGCCAGGAGAAGGAGAAGCGCGGTGACTGATGTTGGGAGTGTTATAGAAGCGGAGCGCGCTCGCGTCAGCCGTCCCCTCTATAGCTACGCCGATGCTGATTACCTCGCTGACGTGAGCCGTGGCACTTCCAAGCGGTGGATTCGGGGGTACCAGTATTGGGACGTGCACGGCGAACGCGTGGTGCAGCCACCAATCACTCCGGGTATTGACGGCCAGGAGGCGATTTCATTTGTTGATCTCGTCGAAATTGCTGCTATTGGCAGACTCAAGGAGGTAGGTTTCTCTCTAAAGAATATCCGCCGGATCGTCTCCAACTGCCAAGAGCTTCTTGACGTGTCGCGCCCGCTCACGACGCTCAAATTCAAGACGGATGGTCGGGAGATTTTCGTTGACCAGGGCGATATGCTCCTGGAAGTTGGAAAAAGAAGGGGTGAGCGGGCTTGGAATGACTTCCTTGGACCCTTTCTTGATGAACTCGAGTACGGGACAGAGTTTGCCAGGCGCTGGTGGCCTCTCGGGAAAGGCAGGCCCATTTTCATTGATCCGGACTATGGTCACGGTTTCCCGGTGATTAAGGACTCGGGGGTACGTACTGAGATCATACTCGAGCGATTCCAAGCCGGTGATCTGCACAACCAGATTGCTAAGGACTTCAACGTCAGCGAGATCGACGTGGAGCGGGCTCTCCAGTTTGAGTTGAACCGTGCTGCATGATCTTCATAGACCGCTCGATACCGAAAGGTGTTGCGGAAGCGCTCAAGCAGGTGCGGGAAGACGTTTATTGGCTGGAAGACAAATTTCGCCACGACGCCAAGGAACCAGAGTGGTTGGAAGAAGCGGGCAGGAACGGGTGGCTCGTCATCTCTCGGGATAAGAAGATCCGAACACGCCCCGGAGAGCGGCAAGCACTCATACAGTACAAGGTGGGCTGCTTCTGCCTAACCCAGAAGCAGGCCCTTAGCAGGTGGGACTACCTGAAGCTTCTCAGCGGAACACTGGATGAGATGGAAAGGTTGTTCTCCGAGACCGATCGCCCGTTTCTGTACAGCGTGAGTCGGCTGGGCAAGTTCACGCGCATCTTCTAAAGCGGCAACATGGGCACTGTCAGGCTGAGGCAGATGCTGGAGCGCGAGCCAGGTGCTTGTCCAAGAAGTCGGCGGTGCGGCGGATGCAGTCGAGCCGGTTCTCGCGCTTCACGAATCCATGTCCCTCGTGCTCGTACACTACGAACTCGAATGCTTTGCCCGCCGCTTGCAGTTGGTCCCGCATGTGCTCTACTTCCTCGAGCCGGCAGCGGGCGTCTCGCTCGCCCTGCAGAATGAGGACCGGGCAGGTGATGTTGTCGACGAAGTTGATGGGCGACCGATCGTAGTAGAGATCCGGATTGTCTTCGGGTGTTCCGATGTTGCGCACCTGGAACTGCCGCATGTCCTCACGCGCGGTGTTGTAGCTGGTCACCAGGTCCACCATGGGATAGATGGCCACGCCGGCCTTCCAGCGCTCCGGATATTTGGTAACGGCGCTCATGGTCATCAAGCCGCCATAGCTTCCCCCCACGATACCGATGCGATCGGCGATTCCCTGCTGCTCGAGCCAATCGGCGCCGGCGACGACGTCCTTCAGATCATCACCACCCCAGTCGTTGCGGTTCAGCCACTGGAACTCGGTGCCGTAGCCGGTACTACCGCGGAAGTTGGGGGCCAGCAGCGCGTAACCGCGGCTCACCAGGTACTGCGCCAGCGGAGAGAAGCTGTTCATGCTCTGGCTGGTAGGTCCACCGTGTGGCATGATGAGGGCCGGAACCTTTCCCTGGGTGTCCCGCGGCCTGAAGAGGAAGGCAGAAATCTGCCGGCCGTCGAAGCTGGCGTAGTGAATCAACGAGGGGTTGACGAGGTCCTCCCGCCTGATGTCGGAAGGCAGCATTGAATACAAGCAACGCGCAACGCCGCCCTGGGCAGATACAATCCAGATGCTTCCAGCTTCGGTCGGCCCGACGTAGCTATAGACAATATTGTTGCCGTCGGGCATCCAGCGATAGTCACCGTACTTTCCCCGCTGAGCCGTGTATCCGCTGACGCCTTCCGGCGGTGACACCGGCCAGTCACGCCCATCGGCCAGGTTCTTGATGTGGATCACGAGGTTGCCGTCCTCATTGAGAACGTAGGCGACGTGGCGTCCGTCGGGCGACCACTGGGCGTTGAGCTCATCCCACTTCGAGGTCGCGATCCACTCCCGCTCGAGCGTCTCGACGTCGACAGCCATGATGTCGTAGTTGCCCGGTACGCTGGAGGCGACCAGGATGCGGCGGCCGTCCGGCGACCAGCGCGGGTACTGGCTCGCATAGTAGCTCATCTCGTCGGCCTCACCCTGGTGCTGGGTGATCTTCCGTTCCTTGCCGGCCACAGAGGGCCGGCCTACAGAGAGGGCGGCCACCCCCTTCGGGGGCGCTAGGTCCGCTCCGGGCCGGCCTACAGAAGGAGGGATCACCGACACCACGAAGGTATCCCAGTTAGCCGGATAGTCACTCCGGTTGGAGCCAAAAGCGATCCTCGTCCCATCAGGCGAGAACTGAGGCGCGTGATGCACCGCGGGGTAGTTGGTCACGCGGTGAACCTCGCTAGTTGCCACGTCGGAGGAATAGACGTCGAACTGGCCATCACGATTTGAGACGTAGGTGATCCGGCTGCCGTCCCAGGACCAGGAGAAATCCTCGTGGAGCGTGCCGGGAGCGTTGGTGATGTCTCGGGGCTCGTGTCCTTCCGGACTGACCACAGAGATCTGGTAGTTTTCATCGCCGCCGACGTCCTGGAGGTAGGCGATGAGATCGCCCCGCGGCGACCACTTCGGCTGAGCCGCGCTTTCGCTTCCATGCGTGATCTGGATCGGCTCGCCGCCGTCGAGCGCCTGAACGTAGACCTGCGAGACTCCCTGGAGAATACTGCCAAAGGTAATGAAGCGGCCGTCGGGCGAAATGTCCAGGCCGGTGATAGCGCTGTGGCTATAGAACACGCCGGTGGCAATTAAGCTCTCGAGATTGAGTTCACGGTTAGGCATGCAAGTCCTCCGGAGGTGGGATGGGGCGACCGTGCTGTTCAAGCAGGCTCAAGAACCTGAGCGTGTCGACGATCCGTACTCCATGGTACTCACCGAGGACTAATAGATCTTGGTCATCACTCACCAGGAAATTAGCGTCGGCCGCTGCGGCAGTGGCCAGGAACTTGTCGTCTTTCTCATCGCGTGAAACCGGGGGGATCTCCGCAATATCCACGACCTGTGCTTGAGCCAGGATGCCGAGGATAGCTCTCATGTCCATTCCGTGCAGCGTATGGAACTTGCGTGTCAACTCGGGGCGGCGCAGCACTTCGAGGATCTCTAGCAAGACCGGCTTCGAGAGGAAGAGTTGGTAGCGGTGAGAGTGCAGAAACACCAGCCGCTCTGCGATGCTGCGCGGGTTGATGAGGCTACGCACGAACACGACTGTGTCAAATACGACCCTAATCACGGCGCTTACGAATGGCGGCTAGCGCCTGATCGATTGCCTGATCAACCTCCTCCTCTGTGTACGCAGCAGCCTCCTCTCGCACTGGTGCGAAGAGATCATACAGCTCCCGTAGCCAGGGTGATCCTTCAAGTGTCTGCGGC
>Ga0207416_1001346_pt1 | contig 33594 bp, 27 predicted proteins | sample PaiPotPPM11metaG_FD_184107 | JGI IMG/M metagenome (GOLD analysis project Ga0207416, IMG submission 184107) | Iron sulfur acid spring bacterial and archeal communities from Banff, Canada, to study Microbial Dark Matter (Phase II) - Paint Pots PPM... ...
ACCCCTCCCCACAAGGGGGAGGGGAGCACATCCGCCTGATGTTCATGATGTCGTCGGGCGGGCTCACGGCGGCTGAATTGTTCCGCGGCAAGGATGCGATCCTGTCGGGCCCGGCGGCGGGTGTGGTCGGCATGGCGGAGACCGGCCGCGCGGCCGGCTTTTCGCGACTCATCGGCTTCGACATGGGCGGCACGTCGACCGACGTGTCGCATTTTGCCGGCGAATACGAGCGCGCCTTCGAGACCGAAGTCGCCGGCGTGCGCATGCGCGCGCCGATGATGCTGATCCATACCGTGGCGGCGGGCGGCGGTTCGATCCTGCATTTCGACGGCGCGCGGTTTCGCGTCGGGCCGGATTCCGCCGGCGCCAACCCCGGCCCGAAATGCTACCGGCGCGGCGGCCCACTGGCCGTGACCGACGCCAATGTCATGGTCGGCAAGCTCATTGCGGATTTCTTTCCGAAAATCTTCGGACCGCAACAAAACTTGCCGCTCGATGCCGACGCGGTGCGCGTCGCCTTCTCCCAAATGGCGAAGGACATCGGCGACGGGCGGGGCGCCGAACAAGTCGCCGACGGCTTTATCAAGATCGCGGTCGAGAACATGGCGAACGCGATCAAGAAAATCTCGGTACAGCGCGGCTATGACGTGACCCGCTATGCGCTCAATTGCTTCGGCGGCGCCGGCGGTCAGCATGCCTGTCTGGTCGCCGATGCGCTCGGCATGGAGAGCGTGCTGATCCATCCGCTGTCCTCGCTGTTGTCAGCCTACGGCATGGGACTTGCCGACATTCGCAGCGTCCGCCAGCAGGCGATCGAGGAGCCGCTAGGCGACAAGTCGCGGGCAACGCTGCCAAGCGTGGCGCGGCGGTTGGCAAGCAACGCGATCGAGGAAGTTGCCGGCCAGGGCGTCGCTGCTCACAAAATCGCGCTGCATGTGCGCGCGCACATTCGATACGCCGGCACCGATACGCCGCTCATCGTCAGCGCCGGAACCTTCCGCCCTCCGCCGCGCGGCGCGCTGAAACTCGCTTCGCCGCAGAAAATGAAGTCCAGCTTCGAGCGCGCGCACAAGGCGCAGTTTGGCTTTGTCGATCGGAAGAAATCGCTCGTCGTCGAGGCCGTATCGGTCGAAGCCGTCGGCGGCGGCGTCACGTTCAAAGAAAAACCGCGCCAGACCAGGCGAATGAAGCTGCCCGCCGCGGCGCGCCGCACGCGCTTCTTCTCCGGCGGCAAATGGCAGCGCGCACTCGTTTATACCCGCGATCAGCTCGTTCCTGGGCATAAGATCGAAGGACCCGCCATCATCATCGAGCCGCATCAGACGGTCGTCGTCGAGCACGGCTGGCAGGCCGAGCTCACGGCCAAGAATCATGTGGTGCTGCGGCGCGTGCAAAAGCTCGCCCGCGCCCGCGCCATCGGCACGCACGCCGACCCGGTCATGCTCGAAGTGTTCAACAACCTTTTCATGTCGAATGCCGAACAGATGGGCGTCGCGCTGCAAAACACCGCCTATTCGGTGAACATCAAGGAGCGGCTCGATTTCTCCTGCGCCGTGTTCGACGGCAATGGCTCACTGGTCGCCAATGCGCCGCACATGCCGGTGCATCTCGGTTCGATGGACCGCGCGGTGGAGACCATCATTCGCGAAAACGCCGGCAGGGTTCGACCGGGCGACGTCTATGCCATCAATGCGCCCTACAACGGTGGGACGCATCTGCCGGATATCACGGTCTGCACGCCGGTTTTTGACGGCAAAAAAATTCTGTTCTGGGTGGCATCGCGCGGCCACCACGCCGATGTCGGCGGCATTTCACCGGGCTCGATGTCGCCGAACGCAACGACCATCGAGCAGGAAGGCGTCTATATCGACAATTTCAAGCTTGTCGACCGCGGCCGTTTCCGCGAGGCAGCGCTTTATGCGCTGCTCACCGGCGGCAAATATCCGGCGCGCAATCCGTTGCAGAACGTCAACGACATCAAGGCGCAGATCGCCGCCAACGAAATGGGCGTCCGTGAGCTGCGCAAAATGGTGCGTTATTTCACGCTGCCCGTGGTGCGCGCCTATATGCGGCATGTGCAGGACAATGCGGCCGAAAGCGTGCGCCGCGTCATCGACCGCCTGCACGACAGCGCCTTCGCCGTCGAAACCGACCAGGGCAATACGATCAAGGTGCGCATCGCGGTCGACAAGAAAAAGCGCGAGGCGACCGTCGATTTTACCGGCACCAGCCCGCAGCAGCCGTCGAACTTCAATGCGCCGGAGCCGGTGACGCGCGCCGCGGTGCTCTACGTGTTTCGCGTCATGGTCGACGACGACATTCCGATGAATGCCGGCTGCCTGCGGCCGATCCGCATTATCATTCCGAAAAAATCGATGCTATCGCCGGAATTTCCGGCCGCCGTGGTCGCCGGCAATGTCGAGACCTCGCAAGAGGTGACCAATTGCCTGTTCGGCGCGCTCGGCGCCATGGCGGCGGCGCAGGGCACCATGAACAACCTCAATTTCGGCAATGCGCGCTACCAGTATTACGAAACGATCTGTTCCGGATCGCCGGCCGGGCCCGGTTTTCCCGGCACCGATGCCGTGCATACCCACATGACCAATACACGGCTGACCGATCCGGAAATTCTGGAATTCCGCTATCCGGTGCTGCTGGAAGATTTTCACATCCGCAAAGGCTCAGGCGGGCGCGGTCGCTGGAACGCCGGCGACGGCATTCGCCGTACCATCCGCTTTCTGGAAAAAATGGAATGCACGATTCTGTCGGGCCACCGCCGCGTGCCGCCATTCGGACTGGCCGGCGGCGGCGACGGCCAGGTCGGCGAGAACTGGGTGCGGCGCCGGGACGGCCGCATGGAAAAGCTGCAAGGCGCCGATGCCACCGTGATCGACGCCGGCGAGGCGATCATCATCCAGACGCCGACTGCGGGCGGTTACGGCAAGCCGGACTGAGCGTCGCTTCGCGAGGGCGGTTTAACCGCGGCCGGGCGGCGCGCCGTGGCTTCGATGATCTCGAAAAAACCGAAGGCGAGAAGGCCGAGTGCGGCAATACCCAGCAGCCCACCGCCGTGAGCCTGATGCTGTATCGCGCGCAGCACGCCCGCCAAGCCCATCGCTTCCCGCGAATTGGCATGGTAGGCGGCGATCCCTAGCAGAATACCGAAAAAAAGGAGCACGAAAGCACGCGTCAGAATGCCGAATGATCCGAGCGAGACCGCCATGATCCGCTGCGCATGCGTGGCATCGAGATGATGACGATAGGGTGCACGAAACGCCTTCGCTGCAAGTCCGATCGCGACGCCGGCAAATCCGGCGGCAATCAGCGCGATCAACGCGCGGCCGAGCGGCTGTGCCATCGCCCATGCCGTCCATTCGCGCGCCGATTGATCCTCGTCGACGCGCCGATGTGTCAGCGTAATCTGCACGGTCGCGACAGCCAGCGCTATGTAAAACAAGCCGCTGCCGACGAGGACGCCGCGGCGCATCAAGCCATAGCAACTGCTGCCATGCAGATCGACGTCGAATATGGACTGCAGGAAGCGCCAGCCGGCGAAGCAGATCAGGCCGGCGGCGAGCAGCCACAGAAAATAACTGCCGAGCGGCGGTTGAAATATGAGCTCCAAGGCGTCCCGGGCGCCTTGCGGATGCGCCCCTAAGCCGCCGGCGGCGAGAAGCGCGAAGCCGCCGACGACCAAGAAAACGATGCCACGGGCGGCGTAACCGATCCGCACCATCCACGGGATCGGTCCCTTGGTTAAGTGTTTGACGTCAATGCCGGTTTTCGCGTTCCGATCCACCACCTGACAAATGACTGGCGGGCGCTAAGTTCCATGCGCGCACGCGGAGCGGCTATCTCACGACCGCTTGCGCGCAATCGAATATTTCATGCTCGCGGTGTTGCCTTGCCAATAGAAGGTGTAATCGGCAACGACGCTATCGCCGCCCGGCAACGGCAGCACCGCATTGCAGACGACCTGGTCCTTGCTTGCCGAAACGGTCTTGATCGGCTCGTAACGGGCCGGCTCAAGTTGCAACTGCTTGAGTACATCGGCCAACGTGTGCTTGGCACGCTCGGAATCGCATTGCGGCAGCACGAAGCGATCGTTTAAGCCCCGGTAGATCAACACACCGGCCACGGCGGCAGCCGGAATGCCGATCAGACGCAGGGCGAAGCGATAGGGCCGAACCGGCGACGCTGAAGGCCGCGCGGACCAGCGCCGCGCCCGGATCGGCGCCGGCGGCTTTGGCGAAGGTTGGTCGGCCATCGCCTCGATATTACTACACCGCCTTGACGATCTCTTCCGTCATTTTCTTGGCGTCACCAAGAAGCATCATCGTGTTGTCGCGATAGAACAGCGGGTTGTCGATGCCGGCATAGCCGGACGCGAGCGAGCGCTTGTTGAACATCACGGTGCCCGCCTTCCACACTTGCAGCACCGGCATGCCGTAGATCGGCGACTTCGGGTCGTCTTCGGCGGCCGGATTGGTGACGTCGTTGGCGCCGATGACATAAGCGACGTCGGCCTGGGCGAATTCCGAATTGATGTTCTCGAGCTCGAACACCTCGTCATAGGGGACGTTGGCCTCGGCGAGCAGCACGTTCATGTGGCCCGGCATGCGGCCGGCCACCGGATGGATCGCGTATTTGACCTCGACGCCTTCGGCTTTGAGTTTTTCCCCCATCTCGCGTAGCGCGTGCTGCGCCTGCGCCACCGCCATGCCGTAGCCCGGCACGATGATAACCTTGCCGGCGTTTTTCAGGATAAAGGCCGCATCCTCGGCCGAGCCGATCTTGACCGGCCGGTCGCCGGCGGCCGCCGCCGGGCCTGCCACTTCGCCGCCGAAGCCGCCGAGGATCACCGAAATGAACGAGCGGTTCATGCCCTTGCACATGATGTAGGACAGAATTGCGCCCGAGGAGCCGACCAGCGCGCCGGTGATGATTAGCGCCGAATTGCCGAGCGTGAAGCCGATGCCGGCGGCCGCCCAGCCGGAATAAGAATTGAGCATCGAGATCACGACCGGCATGTCGGCGCCGCCGATCGGGACGATGATGAGCACACCGAGCAGGAAGGAAACGCCCGCGATCAGCCAGAAGGCGATGTGCTGTTGCGCCTCGAAGAACCAGACGATGAGGGCGATGAGGGAAAGCCCGAGCGCAATGTTGATGACGTGGCGGCCGGGTAGCGTTATCGGCTTGCCGCTCATCCGGCCCGAGAGTTTCAGGAACGCGATCACCGACCCGGTGAAGGTGACGGCGCCGATGGCGACGCCGAGCGACATTTCGATCAGGCTCTGGCCGTGGATGGCGCCTTCTGAGCCGATACCGAAGGCCGCGGGGGCATAGAGCGCACCTGCCGCAACCAGCACCGCCGCCATGCCGACCAGCGAATGGAAGGCTGCGACCAATTCCGGCATCGAGGTCATCGGCACGCGCTGCGCAATAACGGCGCCGGTGCCGCCGCCGAGCGCCATGCCGAGCAGAACGAGCCCCCAAGCCGTCAGGTCCGCCGGAGGATGCGAGGCGAGCGTCGTGGCGATTGCGATCGCCATGCCGATCATGCCGAACAGATTGCCGCGCCCGCTTGTTTCGGGATTCGACAAGCCGCGCAGCGCCAGAATGAACAGGGCGCCGGCAACGAGATAGCAAAGCGCAGCGAGATCGGCGCTCATGGTTTACGCGCTCCCTCCCCTCGGCCGTCACGCCCGCAGCGCGCCCAAAGGAAAAACGTGGATGGCCGGGTCAAGTCCGGCCATGACGACGGCATGTTGCGAAAATAGAAGTTCATCGACGTCGTCACTTCTGTTTCCGGTGGAACATGCCGAGCATCCGCTTGGTCACTAAAAAGCCGCCGAAAATATTGACCGAGGCGAAGGTGAGCGCGACAAAGCCGAGAGCGCGCGCCCAGATCGGGCCGGCATCGTTGCCGGCGAGCGCAACGCCGACCGCCAAGAGCGCACCGACCACGATCACCGAGGAGATCGCGTTGGTCACCGACATCAGCGGCGTATGCAGCGCCGGCGTCACCGACCAGACGACGTAATAGCCGACAAAAACCGCGAGCACGAAAATCGACAAGCGGAACACGAAGGGATTGACGACATCACTCGACGTTTCGGGCACGCTGGAATGCGCGTTCGCGAGAAGATCGAGCTGGCCGAGGATTGAAAGTGTCACCATGGCGCGCCTTCCTAATTGAACTTCTACGCTGCCGTCTTCGGCTTGAAACTCGGATGGACGATCGCGCCGTCGCGGGTCAGCGCCGTTGCCTTGACGATCTCGTCATCCCAGTTGACCGCGAGTGCCTTGGTCTTTTTGTCGATCAAAACCTCCAAAAACGCATAGAGATTCTTGGCGTAGAGGCTCGATGCCGTGGCGGCGAGCCGTCCCGGCACGTTGCGATAGCCGACGATCTTAACGCCGCCGACGTCGGCGACCGCGTCGGCCTGCACGCCCTCGACATTGCCGCCGCGCTCGACCGCAAGATCGACCACGATCGAGCCTGGCCGCATCGAGGCCACCATCTCTTTCGAAACCAGGCGCGGCGCCGGCCGGCCGGGAATGAGCGCCGTTGTAATGACGATGTCCTGTTTCTTGATGTGCTCGGCGACCAGTGCGGCCTGTTTGGCCTGGTACTCCTTGGACATTTCCTTGGCATAGCCGGCGGTCGTCTCGGCCGCCTTGAACTCCTCGTCCTCCACAGCAATGAATTTCGCGCCGAGGCTCTCGACCTGCTCCTTGGCCGCCGGCCGCACATCGGTCGCGGTGACGATCGCGCCGAGCCGGCGCGCGGTGGCGATCGCCTGCAGGCCGGCGACGCCGGCGCCCATGATGAAAACCTTGGTGGCCGGAACCGTGCCGGCCGCGGTCATCATCATCGGCAGCGCGCGGCCGAATTCCGCCGCCGCATCGACCACGGCGCGGTAACCGGCAAGGTTGGCCTGGCTCGACAGCACGTCCATTCCTTGCGCGCGGGTGATGCGCGGCAGCAACTCCATCGCAAAGGCAATCACGCCGGCGTCGGCCATGGCGCGCAACGCATCGTCGTGCCCATAAGGGTCCATGATGGCGATGACGATCGCACCCTTTTTCAGGTGCGCGAGCTCGACCGAATTCGGCCTGCGCACTTTGAGCACGATATCCGCGTCGCTCAACGCATCGCGGGCCACCGTGGCGCCGGCGGCGGCGTAGTCGGCATCGAGGATGCCGGACTTGACGCCGGCGCCCGGCTCGACGGCGACCTCGGCGCCAAGGCCGATCATCTTCTTGACGGTTTCGGGGGTAGCGGCCACGCGCGGCTCGCCCGAATCGGTTTCGGCAGCAACCGCGACTTTCATGAATCCTCCGACGGCGGCAATTGGTACCAAATTGGCCGGCGATCTGGCCGATGTCGGTATGCTGCGGTGAGATTACGTTAGAAAATACGCCATCCCGATAACGATGATGACGACGATTGCCATCGTCACCTTCACCAACGTGATGAAATTGCGGTAGGTGCCTTCGTGAGCGGGGTAATCGTTGCCCGTCGCAAGCGCATATTCGATTTCACCGTGATCGGACATCCAATCTCTCCAACGGCTACCCGGACTGGGGCGGACTTAGCGTAATTGCGTTTGCAGGGCAACCGGACGCTGCGTTTCCACACGCAATTTCGCTCGGCTGTCACGATACGGCTTAGGCGCAGTAATACCGCAGCGCGCCTTGCTCGGTCGGCGCCGAATCCCTACTGTTAGGGAACACTGGCCACGGACCAAAATCATGCTCAGAAAAGAACAGAACGAGCTTTTGACCCAGACCGGCCCCGGAACCGGCATGGGTGAATTATTTCGCAACTATTGGCTGCCGGCGCTCCTTGCCGACGAACTGCCCGAAAACGACTGCCCGCCGGTGCGGGTCAAGCTCCTCTCGGAGCGTCTGGTCGCGTTCCGCGATTCGGAGGGCAGGTACGGCCTGATCGACGAGTTCTGCGCCCATCGCGGCGTGTCGCTGTGGTTCGGCCGCAACGAGGAAGCCGGACTGCGCTGCCCCTATCACGGCTGGAAATACGATGTGACCGGCCAGTGCGTGGACGTACCGTCCGAGCCGATTGAAAGCGGATTCTGCAAGAAGATCAAGCTGACCTCCTACCCGCTGGTCAAGCGCGGCGAAGTTTTGTGGGCCTATATGGGCCCCGCCGACAAGAAGCCGCCGCTTCCGGAATGGGAATTCGCAATGGTGCCGCCGGAGCAGACCTTCGTGTCAAAGCGGATGCAGGAGTGCAATTGGCTGCAAGCCATGGAAGGCGGCATCGATTCGAGCCACGTCTCGTTCCTGCATCGCGGCGATCTCGGCTCCGACCCGCTATTCAAGGGCGCCAAAGGCAACCAGTACAATCTCTCCGACATGCAGCCGCATTTCGAAGTGGTCGAGCAACCGGGCGGCTTGTTCATCGGTGCGCGGCGCAATGCCGAGAACGGCAACTATTATTGGCGCATCACGCCCTGGGTGATGCCGTGCTTCACCATGATTCCGCCGCGCGGCGACCACCCCATCCACGGCCACTTCTGGGTGCCGATCGACGACGAGAACTGCTGGGCCTGGTCCTACGACTTCCATCCGGTGCGGGCGCTGACCAAGACCGAGGTCGACGCCATGAAGGACGGCGCCGGGGTGCATTGCAAATACACGCCGGGCACCTACCGCCCGCTCGCCAACAAGGACAACGATTATCTGATCGATCGGGCGGCGCAGAAGGCCGGCAAGACGTTTAGCGGCGTTGCCGGCTTCGCCATGCAGGATGCGTCGCTGCAGGAAAGCATGGGCCCGGTCTGCGACCGCACCAAGGAAAACCTGGTCTCGACCGACAACGGCATCATCATGGCCCGCCATCGTTTGATGCGTGCGGCCAAAGCGCTGGCCGACAAAGGCGTGACGCCGCCCGGCGTCGATCCCGAGCATCAGAAGATCCGCTCATGCTCGATCGTGCTGCCGCCGGACGTGGCATTCAAGGACGGCGCCAAGGAGGCGCTTCGCGCCAAGCCCGGCATGGCGCAGACCACGGTTTAGCGGCGGCGCGAAGACAGTTGCGGGCTGGCGGCACAGTAAGGAGTTGACGATGAAGCGATTGGCTTTTGCTATTGGCGTCCTGGCGCTTGGTTTCGCCGCCGCAACGCCGGCCCGCGCCGACTATGCCGTCGTTCGCTTGGACGACGGCTGGTGCAAGATCTGGTGGGATAGCGCCGATAATCCGTGGGGCAGCGGCTGGACGAAAATTGCCATCGGACTTCCCGATTGGCTGGCGGCGCATGCGGCGCTCGACACCGCGCGGTCGCAAGGGGCCTGCCGGTAGCCGGACCGGCCTGGCATTCCCAGGCCGGTCACGCGCCACCGTTGTCGCCGACGGCGTTTCGTCCGGCGATGAATCCCTGGCAGATCGCGCGCGGCAGGCCGTGCATGGAAAAGCCGCCGGCCGATTCGCCGCCGCAATAAAGGCCGGCAATGATTTCGCCGTTGGTGTCGACCACCTGGCAGCGCGCGTTGATGCGTAAGCCGGCGCGGGTGTCGTGAATGACCGGGGTCGCCCAGGCGGCGTAGAACGGCGGCTTTGCGATCTTGTAGAGCGGCTTCGGCTTGCCGAAGTCGGCATCCTTGCCGGCGTCGACGAACGAATTGTAGCGCGTGACGGTGGCCGCTAAATTTTGCGGTGGCATCGGCACGCGCTGATATTTCATTTTGATCTTGCCGGCGAGCTCTTCGATGCTGCCGGCTGTGAACAAGAAGCCGGCGTCGACATCGACATGCGGCGGCCGCGGAATCCATTTCTCACGCGCGCAGGCGTCGGCGTCGAAGATCGCCCAGATCGGGCCGCCGCCATTATGATCGTCACCGATGCCGGCCAGCGCCGCGTTGATGAAATTGCTGGGATCGTATTTTTGATTCTTGGCGTTGAGATAGGAGTAGGGCTCGTAGGGATTGGTGCTCTGATAGGTGTTGTAATTGAAGTGACCGGCGGTCTCGTCGTAGAAGCGCTTGCCGAGCATGTTGACCAGGATAACGTCCTGCCAGTCCTTCACCGGCAGTCCGATGGCGCGCGCTTTGTCGAACACCTCGCTCCCAGGATGCCAGCGCACATTCACATAGCCGTATTGGCACCCGATCGCGCCCGGCTTGGTGATGCCGGAGCCGAACTCCCCGGTATAGTTGAACGCGCCCCACAGCGACGCGCCGATATCCATGGCGGCGAGCTCGCCGCTGGCGTCCTGGTCGGACCACGGCATGCCGGCGAGCCCGCAATATTCCTCGGTCAGCCGCGGGTCGAACATGCGGCGGAAGTTGACGTTACCGGTCGAGCCGCCGGTGGCGACGATGACGGCTCTGTGCGCGCGGATGTTGAGCTTCTCGCCCCTGGCGTCGACGGCAATGCCGAGCACGCGGCCGGATTTTGCCGCCTCGCGATGGATCTCGGTCATGCGGTGCTCGAGCAGGATGTCGACGCCGGCCCGGCGCGCCGCCGCTTCCAGCGGTCGCATCAAGCCGGCGCCGGCGCGAATTTCGTCGTCGCCCGGATCGGCCGGTCCGCCGGTATGGACCATCGGCCAGTCGGCGACGTCGATCTGCATGGTGCGTAAAACCGAGACGCCGATCTCATGGCCGACTTTGTTCGGCGGCCGGTCGATGACCTTCACGCCATGCGCCAATAGCCACTCGAAGGCCGGCACGCTGTGGTCGGCGAAAGCGCGGATGATCTCGCGGTCGTTATAGCGGTAGGGCGGAAAGCCGTTGGTCTCGACCACCGACCAGTCGGTGAGGTCATGGAAGAACAGATCGGGCGAATCCGCGATGCCGTATTTTTTCTGATAGCTGGTGCCGCCGCCGAGCGGCAGGTTGCCGCCCGAGGTGATGGCGTGGCCGCCGATATGCGGCTCGGCCTCCACCACGATCACCGACGCGCCGGCCTCGCGCGCCACGATTGCGGCCGGCATGCCCGTCGCGCCGGACCCGACCACCACGACGTCGGCCTCGCGATGCCATTCGGTTGGGAAAGCTCCCGTGCTCACGCTTGCGAACCCTTTGCTGTGCTGCGCCGGGAGCGGACACTAACAGCATTGCCGATTTTGTGTCATGTGGGGCGATCGATTCTGCGGCAGTGGAGTTTCGCATGGCGGATTTCGTCCCTACCCACCGGCTCACCCATGAAGCCAGCTTGAAAATGCTCACGGCAGGCGTGGCCAAGGCCGACGCGCTGGGCTGCAAGGTCTCGCTCGCGGTGGTCGACGGCAGCTGCCGGCTGATCGGCTTTTTAATGATGGACGGCGCGCGGCATTTCTCCATCATCACCACGCAGCGGAAAGCCATCACGGCGGCGTCGCAGCGTCTGCCGACCGGCTATGCGCCCGAGGAGAACGCGCTGTCGATGGCGGTGCGCATGGGCGACTTCACCAATGTGCCGGGCGGTTTTCCAATCGAGGTCGGCGGCGAAATCATCGGCGCAGTGGCCGCCGGCGGCGCCAAGATCGAGCAGGATGTCGAGGTGGCGAAGGCGGCGCTGGCGGTGCTTATTACACCTTAACCGCTTCGCACAGCTGATCGCGCGCCGCCTTCACCGCCTTGATGATGTTCTGGTAGCCGGTGCAGCGACACAGATTCGAGGCGAGCACGTCGATCAACTCCTCGTCCTCGATCTGCGGATTTTTCTCCAGCACGTTGGTGGCGAGCATCAAGAAGCCCGGCGTACAATAGCCGCATTGCAGGCCATGGTTCTCGATAAAGGCGCGCTGCAATACCGATAACTCATCGCCGTCGGCCAGCCCCTCGACGGTGCGGATTGTCTTGCCCTGCGCCTGCACGGCGAACATCAGGCAGGAGCGCACCGCCTCGCCGTCGACGATCACGGTGCAGGTGCCGCAGACGCCGTGCTCGCAGCCGATATGGGTGCCGGTCTGCCCGCAATCGTCGCGGATGGCGTCGACCAGCGTTTTGCGCGGCTCGACACGGATCGGATAATCGCGGCCGTTGATGGTAAGCGTGATGTCGAATTTTTCGGTCATGCGGGCACTCAACTGCGCGGCAGCACGTCGGCGAATTTGCCGCGCACCAGCGCCTCGACCTCCTCGCTCGACCGCACCACCACCGGGAACGTATCGCGGCGCTTGAACGGCTTGCAGGCATCGATCACCACGCGCGCATTGCGCGGATCGTCGCTGCCATAGGCCATCGGATCGAGCGCGGTCGACCAGCAGCCGCGCAGCGTCTCCAGGCCCTCGCGCGGATCGAAGCGCGTGCACATGGCCCACACCACTTTGTCCATGTCGGCCGGATCGATGTCGTCGTCGACCACGACGACGAAGCGATTGGCGTAAGCGCCGGCATGGCATTGCGAGGCGATCAGCCCGGCCTGCTTGGCGTGACCGGCATATTGCTGCTTGATCGCGACGGTGAGCCAGAGCCGGCTGCCGCCCGCGGCATGCGCCCAGACGCCCTTCACTTCCGGCACACCCGCGGCTTCAAGCTGATTCCACACCGCGCCGGACCGATAGGTGCCGCGATAGAACGAATCGTCGTCCGGCGGAATGCCGGGAATGGCGCCGAGCAGGATCGGATCGTCGCGGTGCATAAAGGTCTCGATGCGGATCGCCGGCTCTTTCTTCAGGCCGCCGGCATAATAGCCGGTCCATTCGCCGAGCGGCCCTTCGTCCAACAGATCGTCCGGATGAATGAAGCCTTCGAAGGCGATCTCCGCGTGTGCCGGGATCGGCAGCCCGGTCTTCGGCCCGGCGATAACTTCGACCGGCTCGCCGAGGAGGCCGCCGGCGGCGTCGTATTCGTTCTTGCCGTAGGGAATTTCCAGGCCGGCGATCATGAACAATGTCGGATGCATGCCGCACACGACCGCAATGGGGCACGGCTCGCCGCGCTCGTGATATTTGCGCTTGATGATGTCGCCGTGCTTGCCTTTCGAGAACATCACGGTCGCGACGTTGCGCTCCTGCGCCTGCACGCGATAGGCGCCGTAATTGATCCAGCCGCTGTCCGGATCGCGCATGACAACCATGTCGCCGGTGCCGATGTAGTAGCCGCCGTCATGCTCGTGCCAACGCGGCACCGGGATTTTGAAAATGTCGATGTCGCTGCCAGTGCGGAAGTTTTCCATGACCGGTCCGGTTTTCACCGTGACCGGCGGAATGGCTTTTGCCTCCTTCATATAGCGCCGCCAGTAATGCACGAGCTCAGTGGGACTGGCGTCAGGATCGAGACCGAGCGTGATGTTGATGCGCCGCACCGAGGTCAGGATATTGGCGAGGATGCGGTGGCCGCGCGGATATCCGGGCACGTCGTCGAACAGCACGGCCTTGTTGCCGATCTTGCGCTGGTAGATATCGACAATGCCGCCGATTTCCTTCTCGCGCTCGGCGCCCTTGATGTCCTGCACCTCGCCCGCGGCGCGCAATTGCGCGATCCAGGAGCGCAGATCCCGACGCTCGGCGAGAACCGGTTTCTGCGTCGCCCGAGGCTTGACGGCCGTATCCATGGATCGATCCCCGCGTAGGGTGGGTTGAGCGCAGCGAAACCCACCGTAGGCTCGCGAGGTGCATGATGGGTTTCGCTGCGCTCAACCCATCCTACGGGCTTGGGAATTACATATCCAGCACCAGCCGCTCGGTGGCGCAGCCGCAGCAGCAGATCATGACCTTCTCGTTCGACGCCTGCTCTTCCTCGCTGAGCACTGAATCGTGGTGGATCGGGACGCCGGAGATGACGCGGGTCTCGCAGGCGCCGCAGATGCCGAGCTCGCAGGAATAGTCGACGTCGACGCCGGCGTCGAACAGCACTTCGAGCACCTTCTTGCCCTCGGGGATGAAATATTCCTCGCCGGAGCGCGCCAGCTCGACCCAAAAACCTCCGGTCGCAGCGCCTGCAGCGGCTTCGTCCTTCGGGGTGAAATATTCGACGTGGACGTTGCCGCGGGGACGGCTCGCTGCCGCGGCCTCGAACGCCTTGAGCATCGGATTGGGACCGCAGCAATAAAAGTGCGTGTTTTCGGGCGCCGCGGCGATGGCGGCGGCCAGATCGAGAAACTTGCCGTTTGCTTCGTCGTCGAAATGCAGATGCACGGTTTGCGGATCAAGCGTTTGCAGCGTTTGCAGAAACGCCATGTCCTCGCGCGAGCGGCAGGAATAGTACAGCGTCCAGGGACGCTTCAGCGCGATAAGCTGCTGCGTCATGCACCAGATCGGCGTGATGCCGATGCCGCCGGCGATCAGCACCACGTGCTCGGCGTTTTCCACCAGCGGGAAATTGTTGCGCGGCGCGCTGATCTTGATGCGGTCGCCGACGCGCATCTCGTCGATCATGTAGCGCGAACCGCCGCGGCTCGCCGCATCGCGCTTGACGCCGACGATGTAGCTCTGCGCACCGGAATTCGGCACCACCAGGGAAAACTGGCGAAGGAGGCCATTGGGCAGATGCAGGTCGATATGGGCGCCCGGCTTGTAGGCCGGCAGCGGGCCGCCCTCGGCGCGCTCAAGCGTATAGAGCTTGGTGTCCCGGGCGACGTCCTCGATCTTCGTCACCCGCGCATCGATGAGGCCGGTGTGAGGTTCCGGCAAGCGCGTGCGGCCTGCGGCGGCGGGGGGTGCGGCGACGGTATCCATGCAGGGCATAAATAGGCGGCCAGGGCGGGCTTCCGCAACCCGTTCTTTGCGATCCGGCTTTACGAATTACCGCCGTCGCGTAGGCCGCATCTGACGCGTCCTGCACCCAAAACGCTGGTTGGCCGCGCCCGTTTCGGGATCCGCGAACGGCGCGACCGGCAAGCGGCTCGCGGCGTCCGGCGCCGCGGTAATGCCGGGCACGACCTCAACTTCGAGGCCCGCCGCCCGGCAGGCCGCAATCTCTTCGTCAGCTTGGCCGAACCCCATCGGATCGCCGCCCTCAAGCCGGACCACGCGACGACCGGCTTTGGCCAGGGAAACCATCAGGACGCTGATCTCGTCGTGCCGGCACCGGAGCCCGGTTTTGCCGACCAGCATTTTCTTCGCCTCGCGGCGCGCAAAATCGAGGATGTCGGTCGAAACGCGATCGTCGAACAGGATCACGTCGGCCGATTGCAGCGCGCGCACTGCGCGCAGCGTCAACAATTCCGGATCGCCGGGGCCGGCGCCGACCAGGATGACCGAACCCGATTCGCGCGATGAAACCGGAGTGAGCAATGCATCGAGATCGGCATCGGTCGGCGAGCGGTCGGGCGCGGCGACCGCGCGCGCGGTGAATTTCTCCCAAAAGCTGCGGCGGCCGCGAAACGGCAGCGCCAGCGCCTGCACGCGCGGCCGCCACGCGCGGGCGGCTTCAGCCCAGCGGGCAAACCCTTTCGGGATCAACGCTTCGATCTTGGCGCGGATTGCCTGGGCGAAGACCGGCGAGGCACCGTCGGTCGAGATACCGATGACGAGCGGCGAACGATTGACGATGGCGCCAAAAGAGAAATCGGAGAATGCCGGACGGTCGACGACGTTGACCGGCACGCCCGCCGCGCGCGCGGCGGCGGCAAAATCCGCAGCCGCTTTGGCGTCGGCGCAATCGGCGACGGCGAGGGCGGCGCCAGCGAAGTCGGCGGCTATCCAGCCGCGATCGTGAATCACGACCTGCCCGCGTGGCGGAGCGGCGGCGAGCGTGAGCATCGCCTCGCCCGGCGCCGGCGCGAAGACATCGACCCGCGCGCCCGCGGCCGCAAGCAGCTCCGCTTTCCACGCCGCGGGCTCGCCGCCGCCGGCAACGACTGCGCGCTTTCCCTCGAGCGCGAAAAACGCCGGCAGCCGCGACAATGCGGCCATGCGCGGCGGTCGGAGTGCGGCAGGACTGCGGTCGACGGTCACGGCCTGACAATCTCCTAGTAGACGTCGGTCTGGTAGCGGTCGCTGGCTTTCAGCTCGCCAAGCACTTTCATCGCATCGACCGGGCTACGGCGGCCATGCTCGGCGATGACGTCGACGAAGGCCAATTCGACATCCTTGGCCATGCGCAGCGCATCGCCGCAGACATAGATATGGGCGCCGTCATCGATCCAGGACCACAGCTCGCGGCCGGCTTCGCGCATGCGGTGCTGCACGTAGATTTTCTCGTTGGAATCGCGGGACCAAGCCAGCGAGAGGCGGGTCAGCAAGCCAGCCTCACGCATGGCCGTAAATTCGTCTTCGTAGAAGAAGTCGTAGGCGCTGCGTTGATGGCCGAAGAACAGCCAGTTGGGTCCCGGCGCACCGGTGGCCTGCCGCTCGTGCAGAAAGGCGCGGAACGGCGCGATACCGGTTCCGGGCCCGATCATAATGACCGGTTTCGACGGGTCGGTCGGCAATGCGAAATGCTGCGCCTTCTGGACATAGACCCTGATTTTGTCGCCGGGCGCGATGCGGCCGCCAAGGAAGGTGGAGCAGACGCCGTGGCGTGTGCGCTTGCCGATCTCATAGCGGACCGCATCGACGGTGAGCGAGACGCGCCTCGGAGTCGTTTTCAGCGACGACGAGATCGAATAAAGCCGCGGCTGCAACGGATCGAGCGCCTCGATAAAGGCCTCCGGATCGGGCCGCAGTCGCTGGAATTTTTGCAGGGCCGCGAGCACGTCGAGCGCAGCGGCATCGCCATCCGGATCGCCACCCGCAGCAAGCTTTATCGCCTTCTGCTTCCGCTCGCCGCCGGTCAGATGAGAAATGAGCTCGAACAGCATATCGGGCGCGGGCGACAGCGCGGCGCCGTCGGTGAGCTCTTCGTGCAGCGTACGATCGCCGATGGGGAAATCCGGCGGCGCGTCAATTGCGGCAATCACGGCTTCGACCAGATCGGGATCGTTGGCCGGAAAAACGCCAAAGGAATCGCCAACGACATAGTCGAGATCGGTGCCGGCAAGATCGATATCGATATGCCACGTCTCTTTTTGCGAACCCGGCTTGTTCAGCCGCCGACGCGACAGGAACGTTGCATAAACCGGATTATCGCGTGAGCGGCCGGGCCGCACCGCTGGCGGGGCCGCGCTCGGCGCGGGCGGAGCTGCCACGGCCGGCGCGCTCTCAAGCTCCTGATAGAGCTGCTTGAGCATGCGGGCCGTCTCCTTGCCGCCCGGCACGCAGAGGTTCAGCCGCTTCTCTGATTGCGCAAACAGCGCGGCCGAGTAGTCATTGCAATTATAGCCGCATTGGCCGCAATCCTGCTGCGCCATTGCCGCCATCAGCCGCCGCGGTAGCGGCCGGCCCTCCGCGAGCTTCATGCGATCCGGCAACGGCATGGCCGGATCGTGCCAAGGCGCACCGTCATCGGCGTCCGCGCCGCTGTCGATCTCGGCCGGTGCCGGCGTAGCAGCGCCAGCGAGCAGACCCGGAATGAGCTCGGCAACTTCGGCGCTGGAGAGCGGCGTGACGCCTTCCTCAAGGCCGAACAATCCGGCGAAAAGCCCATGGAGCCAGGTGCGCTGCTCAGGCGTAAAAGGCGCCGATTCGGGGATGAACGACGGCAGCGGCGGCCGCGGCGTCATGCTCATTCGGCGGCCTCCAACTCGGTCATCGCTTTCAGCGTGGCGATGTCGTGCCGCCGTGTGAAGCCAAGGAACGTCTCCTCACGCGACGCACGATGAGCGAGATAGGCCTTCAAAATGCGCTCGACGGTTTGTGGCGTTGCTACGGCGGAAACATCGCGAAAAAGCTCGCGCCCCAAGGCAGCGTTTGGTCCAAACCCGCCGCCGACGAGAATGTGATAGCCTTCGATAGGGTCGTCGTTTTCGTTCGCTTGAACCTTGCAGGCAAGCAGCCCGATCTCCGACACGAAATGCTGCGCGCAGGAGTGATGGCACCCCGTCAAATGGATATTGACCGGCGTGTCGAGCGGAACGCGCGTCTCGCACCAGCGCGCGATCTCCTCGGCATGGCGCTTGGTGTCGGAGGCGGCAAACTTGCAGCCGGTATTGCCGGTGCAGGCAATGAGGCCGGCGCGGATGGCGTTGGTCGTAATGGCGAGCTCCAGCGCTTCGATGCGCTCCCGTGCAGCGCGGAGTTGCTCAGTCGGCACTCCGGAGATGAGCAGGTTCTGCCAGACCGTGAGCCGCAGATCGCCGTCGCCGAGCTCGCGCGCGATATCGGCAAGACCGCGCATCTGCGCGACCGACATCCGGCCCACCGGCACGACGACGCCGATCCAGTTCAGTCCTTGCTGCTTCTGCGCATGAATGCCGATATGCGCGGTGCGGTCGAATGCCGGACGGGGCGCCACGGCGCCCGGTATGGCGCGGTCGAGCTTGCGGCCGAGCTTTCCCTCGAGCAGGACAAGAAATTTTTCGACGCCCATGGCGTCGAGCACGTATTTCAAGCGCGCCTTGGTGCGGTCGCCGTGGTCGATGAAGAGGCGCACCACTGCGTCCGCCACCATGCAGGCGTCTTTCGGCTCGACCAGCACGCCGGTGTCGCGGGCAAAATCGCGATGGCCGGTAATGCCGCCGAGACAGAGCTTGAACCACACGCCTGCTTTGAGGCCAAAACCCTCCTTCACCTCGACCGCCTGAAAGCCGATGTCATTGGTGTCCTCCAGCACGGCGATGCTGCCGGCGCCATCGAAGGCGACGTTGAACTTGCGCGGCAAGCCGTACAGCGAGCGGTCGTTGAGAATGTGAAAATGCCATTCGCGCGCGTAAGCGCGGGTGTCGATGAGCTCCTGCGGGTCGATGCCGGCGGTTGGCGTGCCGGTAACGTTGCGGATGTTGTCGGCGCCGGAACCGCGCGAGCACAGCCCCAAATCCTGGATCGCTTCGATCATGGCGACTGTGTTGTGCGCCTGCACCTCGCGGATCTGGAGATTGGCGCGCGTGGTCACATGCGCATAGCCGCCGCCGTAGCGTTCGGCGAGATCGGCAAGGCCTGAAAACTGCACGGCCTTGACGATGCCGTTGGGGCTGCGCAACCGACACATGTAGGAATTCTGATTGGGCGCGACGTAGAACAAGCCAAAAAAGCGCCAGCGGAAATTGTCCGGCGGCTTGGGATATTCGCCCTTTGCCGCGTGTTGCTTCAGCCGTTCGTAAGTATCGAAGGGATGCTGTTCCCGCTTGAATTTTTCCGGATCGGAAAGCTTTCGGCCGGAGGCGAGCACGCGGTTCTGCGCCGCAAGCCCGGCCGCATCCGGACCCGAGGGCTCGGACGCTGCGCCGGCAATGGGCACGCCGGCCGGCGCCCCGCCGGCGACGTTTTTCGCCGCTTTGGCGATTTGCACTCCGGCGACGAACCCTTCGAGATAGCGTTTTTGTTCAGGGTTGAAGTCGCCGGTTTCGCCGGCCGCGGAGAGCTTGATCTCCGTCTCCGTCATTCAGCCGGTACTTGGGTCGGTGCGGTGAGAGGCGCCGGCGCCAAACTGCGGGGCTTGTGGGTGATGTAGAGCGCAAGCCCCGTGAACACGAAGCCGCCCACCAGGTTGCCGAGCGTCACCGGAATCTGATTCCACAGCCACCATTCGGGCACGGTGATCTTGGCGCCCATCATCATGCCGGTCGGGATGACGAACATGTTGACCACCGAGTGTTCGAAGCCTTGGGCGAAGAAGATGAGGATCGGCATATAAGCGCAGGCGATCTTGCCGATCGTCGATGAGGTGGCCATGGCCGCGACAATGCCGAGGCACACCATCCAATTGCAGAGCACCGCCTTGACGAACACGGTGATGAGTCCAGCGAAACCGAGCGCCTCGTAGCCGGTCGTTTTGGCTTCCGCGACGGCGATGATTTTGGCGGCAACCCCGGCAGGAGCCGCGGTGCCGAAATTGGTCAGCGCGATCGCTAAGAGACCGCCATAGACCACGCTGCCGATCAGGTTGCCGAGGAATACGTAGCTCCAATTACCCAGCATGGTCTTGGCACTGACGTGATTTTCGATCCAGGGCAGCGGCAAAAGCCCAAAGCTGCCGGTGACGAGATCGAGACCGAGCAGCACGATCAAGATGAGGCCGACGGGGAAGATGAGTGCGCCCACCAGTGGCTGGTTAGTCTGCACCATGGCGGTGAAGGCGAGGCTTGTGGCTGCGGCAAGAATGGCGCCGGCAAGGCCACTGCGGATGACAAGGTCGAGCGGCGACAATGCGAGCTTGGCGCGCCCGGTATTCATCATGGTGGCGGCGACATCCGCCGGCTTCACGTAATCCATGTCCTAGCTCCCGTGGTTAGGGCCGACCCGAAATGCCCCAAGGCAAGGGTTGGCCAAGGCAAAACTTTGCTGCAAAGCAGCAAGCCTCGTGCCATTACGAGATCATTGATTTTATTAATAGTTTTGGCGTCCGGCGGAGCCGATGCCGTGCGTCGCGGCGTTCGGCGCTAAAATATTAGGCAGGTCGCAATTCTGAAAATTTGCCGGCGTCAAAACTTGGCCGGGGTTAAGCCTTGGCGGGCGCCCGACGGGATTCCGCCGGGCGCCCTTAGTTTCACGTCAGCCAGCCTATAAGCCGGGTTCTGGAAGGCCTGCGAACCTGGTTCGCAGACGTGACGGCCATTCCTCTGGGACGCCGGTTGCCCGGCGCCTCAAGCAACCTACCCGGACGGCCGGATCCGGACACCGATCCCGAAGCTCGCTCACGCGAGCCCCGCGCCGTCCCTATTCGGTCTTGCTCCCGGTGGGGTTTACCGTGCCGCCGGCGTTACCGCCGACGCGGTGCGCTCTTACCGCACCGTTTCACCCTTGCCGCGGCAAACGCTACGCACCGCGGCGGTCTGTTCTCTGTGGCACTATCCCTGGGCTCGCACCCGCCGGATGTTATCCGGCACCGCTTGTCCATGGAGCCCGGACTTTCCTCCCCGGCGATCCCCTCCCTAACCCTCTCCCGCTGGCGGGGAAGGGAAGGGTGGGGGCCGGAGCGGCCATCCGGCCGACTGACTAAACAGGAATGGAGACGTTGCGCCGCGCCGTCAAGGGACCGAAGCAGGGGCGGTTAAGGGGAGACGAGCAGCATGGCGTTGCGGGCACGGGCGGCCAGGGTCCGCGCACGGCCCCGGTTGGCGAGCAGCTCCTGCAACGTGCTACGCATCGACGGATCGGCGACGCCATCGATGCGTTCCGGCCGAAAATGGCGCTGGAAGGCGGTGACGACTTCGTGGGTCATGGAATCGTATTCGCCGTTGATCTCGACACCGTAGCCGTAGTCGGCGAGCGATTTCTGTAACGCGGCCACCGCATCGCCGCGCGCGCCGGGCGATAGCGATTGACCGAAATTCATAATGGGAGCCGGCTTGACCCAATGGCCAACGCCGGAATCGTAAAGCGTGCGCCAGGGGAATTTTTCGCCTGGATCCTGCTTGCGGCCGGGCGCCACGTCGGAATGCGCCAAGACCCGCACCGGAGGAATCGTATTGCGGGTCTGGATACTACGACAGAGTGCGGTGACCGCCGCGATCTGCCGCTTGGGGAACTCCGGATAGCCGTGGTCATGGCCTGGATTGGCGATTTCGATGCCGATCGAGCAGGAATTGATATCGGTTTCGCCCGCCCACGACGCTTTCCCGGCATGCCAGGCGCGGCGGCTTTCCTGCACCATCTGGATGATCCGCCCGTCCTCGAACACGAAGTAGTGGGCAGAGACTTCGCTGCCGCGAGCTTTGAGGAGTTCGAGCGCGGCTTCGGGATCCGCCATACCCGTGTAATGCAGCACGATCATATCCGGCCGCATGCCGTCGCGGCGTTCGCCGTGATTGGGCGAAGCCATGACTTCGGCAACGACGCAGGAATCCGGAGCAAACTCAGGATGCGACATGAGCGGACTTTAAGATAACGCGGCCGAGCCACAAGCGATTTGCGGCGACCTATGCGCGAATTGCGAAAAAAGCCGCCACTCGTTGCGTTCGTGCCACGCGAAGTGTCGGCATCGCACACCGCGCGAGCCCGGCAAGTGTCGGCGTAGTGGGACGACGGCGCGGTGGGACGGTCACGCCATGCGCTCACCCCAAAGCCGGGCTTCAACCATTCCTTAAGCTTGCCCCTCGTTAATCGAAATTGAGCGGTTTTGCCCAATCGACAGGGGTAGCTCCGTTGACGCCCCATATTATCCCATGATAACCCATTTATTCCCGGAAATGCTGGTATTGCACGGGCCTCGCGGGTTGGGCCTGCCGCACGGCGAGGGGCGAGATGGACCGCTTTGTGTCCCACTATGTGCTCCGGCTGGACGCCAAGGGACGCGTATCGGTGCCGGCTTTCTTCCGCGCGGTGCTGGCGCGCGACGGCTTCGATGGACTTTATTGCTATCCCGCGCTCGACCGGCCGGCGCTCGATGCCGGCGGCAACGCACTGTTGGCAGAGATCGAAGCGCTGATCGCGGGCTTCTCGCCCTATTCCGAACAGCGCGAGCAGTTTTCACTGTCGCTCTACGGCACCAGCGAGACGCTGAAGATCGACGGCGAGGGCCGCGTCGTACTCACCGACACGCTCAAGGCTCATGCCGGCATCACCGACACGGCGACCTTCGTCGGTCTCGGCCACAAATTTCGAATCTGGGAACCCAGCCGCTTTCGCGCGGAACTAACGGAGGCCACCGAGAAGGTCCGCGCCTTCAAGCAGGAACTGGGTACCCGGATGGCGGCGGCGGCAAAACCGCTCGGAGCACGGGAATGATGACGGGCAGCGACAGCCACGCTGTCGCTGGCGGACTGGCTCGTCACGTTCCCGTGCTCGCCCGCCGCGTCGTCGACTGGCTCGGTGTTCGCGGTGACGGTTTCTATATCGACGCAACGTTCGGCGCCGGCGGCTATACGCGCGCGATCTTGCAAACGCCCGGCGCCCACGTGATCGGCATCGATCGCGATCAAGCCGCCATCGCGCAGGGCGCCGCTCTCGTCGATGAAGCACGCGGCCGGCTCGAACTCGTCGAGGATCGCTTTTCGAACTTGGCAACGATCGCGGGCGACCCTGCCGCGGCGGATGGCATTGTGTTCGATCTCGGCGTTTCGTCGATGCAGCTTGACGAGGCTGCGCGCGGATTTTCGTTCAGGCTCGATGGACCGCTCGACATGCGCATGGGGCATGACGGTCCGAGCGCGGCCGATGTCGTCGCGCGGGCCGGCGAGCGCGATCTCGCCGCCATCATTGCCAGTTTGGGAGAAGAAAACCACGCCCGCGCCATCGCGCGGGCGATCGTCAAAGCGCGAAGCGAACGGGCCATCGAAACAACCCGCGCGCTCGCCGAAATCGTTGCGCGGGTGGTCCACGCACGCGAGAGCGCAATCCATCCGGCCACCCGGACGTTTCAGGGCCTACGCATTTTCGTCAACGACGAGCTCGCCGAACTGGCGCGCGGGCTTGCCGCCGCCGAGCGCGCCTTGAAGCCGTCGGGCCGTCTCGTCGTAGTGGCGTTCCACTCGCTCGAGGATCGCATCGTCAAAACCTTCCTCGCCCTACGCAGCCGCACGCCGGCTCCCTCGCGCCACCGTCCCGTCGTCGCGGCGCCGCCGCCGACATTCCGCGTGCTGACCCGGCGTCCGGAAACCCCGGACCAAGCCGAGATTGCCGCCAATCCGCGTGCGCGCTCGGCCAAGCTGCGCGCCGCCGCGCGCACCGATGCGCCGCCGCGCGCGACGGACACGGAAAGCCCTTTGCCGCACCTGCCGTCACTCGCCGACATCATGCGAGGGCGGCCGTGATCCTGCGCGTGCTCAATTTCGTCGTGATCGGGGTGCTCGTGCTCGCCGCCGCCTGGGTCTATCGGATCAAGTTCGACGCCACGGTCCAGGCCGAGCGTCTCGCCAAGCTGCGCAGCGAGGTACGCCATCAGCGTGACGAGATCGCGGCTTTGCGCGCCGAATGGGGGCAACTCGACAATCCGGCGCGCATCGAAGCACTGGCCAAGCGCTTCTTGCATCTCAAAACCGTCGCTCCCACGCAATTCGACACCCTCGATCGCCTGCCCGACCGACCGACCGAAGACGTCACTGCAAGCACGGATCCGATCGGCGGCGTGATTGAGAATTTCGAGGCGCCCGGCACCATCGGGACGACCGGCAGCATTCCGGCCGTCGTAGCGGCGCCTGCCGATGGCGGCGGCCAAACGCCGGCGGCGGCGGTAAATGGAGCGCCGAGGTAATGAGCGCGACCGCGGATACATTCACCCTGCAGCCGGCCGCGATACGTCCGCGCGAAATTCCGTGGCGGCAATGGCTCATCCGCAAGCTGCTCTATGGCAAAGATCTCGATCGCGGCGCCAAAGCGCGGGCCCGCATCGGCCTGGCTATTCTGGCCTTCGCTCTCGTCTATGCCGTCATATCCGCGCGGCTTGTCATGTTCGCGATCCAAGCCGACGAACAAACGGTTCATCGCGTCGTCTCGAGCGACGCCGTCGCGACGGCGCGCCCCGATATCCTCGATCGCAACGGCGAAGTCTTGGCGACCGACGTGCGCGTGCCCTCGCTCTACGCCGAACCGCGCCGGCTCATCGACGTCGACGAAGCGGTCGAACTGCTCACCGCGGACCTGCCCGATCTCGACGCCAAGGACTTGCGTGAGCGGCTATCGTCCAAGCGTGGCTTCGTCTGGCTCAAGCGCGACATCACGCCTGAGCAGCAGCGCGAAATATACCGGCAGGGACTGCCGGGCATCGGCTTCCTGAACGAAAACAAGCGCGATTATCCGAACGGCGACGAGATTTCGCATCTCATCGGCCACGTCAATATCGATAACCAGGGCATTGCGGGCATCGAAAAGTGGCTTGACGGGCAAGGGCTTGCGGCCTTGCACATGGCCGGCCTTGCCACCGACCGGCTGCAACAGCCGGTGCAGCTCGCCGTCGATCTTCGCGTTCAGCACGCACTGCGTGACGAACTGGTCGCCGCGCGTGCAAAATTCAGTGCGCTCGCCGCCGCGGGTCTCGTCCTCAATGTGCGCACCGGCGAGGTCGTCGCACTGGTGTCGGAGCCGGACTACGACCCGAATAATCCACGCGAGGCGCTCGATCCGTCGCGCATCAACCGATTGACCACCGGCGTCTACGAAATGGGATCGACGTTCAAGGCCTTCACTGTGGCGATGGCGCTCGATTCCGGCAAGGTCACTCTCAATTCGAAGTTCGACGCCCGCGCGCCGCTGCAGATGGGCCGATTTGCCATCCACGATTTCGAGGCGCAACGCCGCGTTCTCAGCGTGCCGGAGATTTTCACCTATTCCTCGAATATCGGCGCGGCGCGCATGGCGCTCTCGCTCGGCAGCGGAGCGCAACAGGGTTTCTTGAAAAAACTGGGCCAGCTCGATCGCCTGCGCACCGAGTTGCCGGAAAGCGCCGAGCCGATCCTGCCAAAGCGCTGGAGCGATCTGACCACCGCCACCATCGCCTTCGGTCACGGCTTGTCCGTCGCGCCGTTGCAGGCGGCGATGGGCGTTGCCGCGATCATGAACGGCGGCATCCTTATCCCGCCGACCTTCCTCAAGCGCTCCGAGACCGAAGCGGAAAAACTCGGCAGGCGCGTCATCAAGCCGGAAACCTCAACGATGATGCGCTATCTCATGCGGCTCAATGTCGAAAAAGGAACGGCAGAAAAAGCCGAGATGCCCGGCTATTACATCGGCGGCAAGACCGGCACCGCCGACAAAGTCGTCGGCGGCCGCTATTCCAAGAACAAGGTGCTGACCGATTTCATGGCGATCCTGCCCGCGGACCAGCCGCGCTATCTGCTGCTGATCATGCTCGACGAGCCGCACGCGTTGCCGGAGACGCACGGTTTCACCACCTCGGGCTGGAACGCCGTGCCGGTCGGCGGCGCGGTGGTCTCGCGCATTGCGCCGCTCCTCGACGTCGCGCCACGCATGGACCTGCCGGCCGCCGATCAGCAAATACTGGCCTCGCTGAAGGAAAGCAGGTAAGGCCTTGGCGGCATTGTCGACCGCGCTACCAAGTCGACCGGACACATGAAGCTTCGCGAGATTTTGCCGCCTGACGCGGAATTCAACGCGCACCTTGCCGATCTCGACATCGGCGGCGTGACCGCGGACAGCCGGACGGTCAAACGCGGCGACGCGTTCGTCGCGATCACGGGCGGCAAAGCCGACGGTCTGCAATTCGTCTCGGCGGCCGTTGCCGCTGGCGCGGTCACGATCGTCGCCGAACGGCTCCCGCAAGCGCCGTTGCCCGGCACTGTCGCGTTCATCCGCGTCCGCAATACCCGGCGGACGCTGGCGCTGATCGCGGCCAAAATCTATCCGCGCCAGCCGCGCATCATCGCCGCCGTCACCGGCACCAGCGGCAAGACTTCCGTCGCCGCTTTCACCCGGCAAATCTGGAGCGCGCTCGGTCACCGCGCCGCGAGCATCGGCACCATCGGCATCGTGTCGCCGAGCGGCGAAATTTATGGCTCGCTGACCACGCCCGACCCGGTGGCGCTGCACCGTTCGCTTGAAGCGCTCGCCGGCGAGGGCGTCACCCATCTCGCGATCGAGGCGTCGTCGCACGGCCTCGACCAATACCGGCTCGACGGCCTGCGCATCGCGGCGGCCGGTTTCACCAATATCACGCGCGATCATCTCGATTATCATCCCACCTTCGAGGCTTATCTCGCCGCCAAGCTGCGGCTGTTTACGGATTTGCTTGCGCCCGGCGCCGCGGCGGTGGTCGATGTCGATCGCGATTTTGCGGATGCGGTGGTGGCGGCGGCAACCGCGCGCAGCCTTGCGCTCATGAGCGTCGGGCGCAACGGAACGGGAATTCGTCTCAATCATTCGGCCATCGACGGTTTCGCGCAGCGGCTGCGGCTCGAATATAAAGGCGAACACTTCCAAGTGCGCTTGCCGCTGGTGGGCGAATTTCAGATCGAGAATGCGCTCGTTGCCGCCGGGCTTGCCATCGCGACCGGCGGCCATCCCGGATCGGTGTTTGCGGCGCTGGAACAGCTGTCCGGCGCCAAAGGCCGGCTGGAACGCGTCGGCGCAAGCCGAGGCGCGCAGATTTTTGTCGATTATGCCCACAAGCCGGACGCACTGGCCAAAGCGCTCGACGCATTGCGGCCCTACGCCAGCGGCCGGCTCATCGTGGTATTCGGCGCCGGCGGCGATCGCGACCGCGGCAAGCGGCCTTTGATGGGCGCCGTTGCCGCTGCCAAAGCCGACCTGGTGATCGTCACCGACGATAACCCGCGCGGCGAAGATGCGGCGACAATCCGCGCCGCGATCGTCGCGGCCGCTCGAGGCGCCGTCGAAATGGGCGACCGGCGCGAGGCGATCCGCCGCGCCATTGCCGATCTGCGCTCCGGCGACGTTCTCCTGATCGCCGGCAAAGGTCATGAAACCGGCCAAATCATCGGCGACCGGGTCATACCGTTCAGCGATCACGAGGCGGTCGCCACGGCACTCAAGGAACTCGCGGCATGAGCGCGTCCGCGCTGTGGACCACCGAGGCGATGGCGAGCGCAATGGCCGCCGAACGCAGTGGCACGCTGCCGCAATCGGTCTCCGGCCTGTCCATCGACAGCCGCAGCGTGACGCCGGGCGACGCGTTCTTCGCCATTCACGGCGAGCATCGCGACGGCCATGATTTTGTTGCTGCCGCACTTGCGGCCAAAGCCGGTCTCGCCGTGATTGCCGCCGACCGGCGCAGCCAATTCCCGAATGACGCGCCGCTCCTCGTCGTGCCCGATGTGCTTGCGGCTTTGCGCGGTCTCGCCGCCGCCGCGCGGGCGCGCACGCAAGCCAAGGTGATCGGCGTGACCGGCTCGGTCGGCAAGACCGGAACCAAAGAGGCGTTGCGGCTCGCACTGTCGAAGGACGGCGAAACCCATGCCTCTGTCGCGTCCTATAACAATCACTGGGGTGTGCCGCTGTCGCTCGCCCGCTGTCCCGCGAGCGCGCGCTACGCGGTGTTCGAAATGGGAATGAACCACGAAGGCGAGATCGAGCCGCTGTCGCGTCTGGTCCGCCCGCATGTCGCGATCGTCACCACGATCGCGCCGGTGCATCTGGAATTCCTCGGCTCGCTGGCCAAGATCGCCGACGCCAAAGCCGAGATATTTTTCGGCGTCGAGCCGGGCGGCGCCGCAATCATCAATCGCGATATCGCGCAATTCGCCCGCCTCAAGCGCCGGGCCAAAGAGACAGGCGTCGCGCGCATTGTCTCGTTCGGCGAGCATGAAAGCGCCGATGCGCGGCTGATCAAATGCGCGTTGCATCCGCGCTGTTCGACCGTCGAGGCAAAAATCCTGGGCACCGATCTCGCCTACAAGATCGGCGCGCCGGGCCGCCATCTCGTCATCAATTCGCTCGCCGTTCTGGCGGCGTCCGAGCTGGTCGGCGCCGATCTCGCGCTGGCGGCGCTGGCGCTGCATGAAATCGCGCCGGTCTCCGGCCGCGGCGCGCCGATCGCGCTCGAGCTTGCCGGCGGACCGGCGCTCGTCATCGACGACAGCTACAACGCCAATCCGGCCTCCATGGCGGCGGCGTTGGCGGTGCTCGGTCAAGCGCCGGTCGGCCCGCAAGGCCGCCGCATCGCGGTTCTCGGCGACATGCTGGAGCTTGGGCCGCAAGGCCGTGCCTTGCATCGCGCGCTTGTCGATCCAGTGCTCGCCAATGCGGTCGATCTGGTATTCTGCTGCGGTCCGCTGATGCAAACGCTGTGGCAGGCTCTTCCCGCGGGCCGCCGCGGCGGCTATGCAGAGAATTCTGCCGCGCTCGAAGCGCAGGTGTTGCCGGCGATCCGCGCCGGTGACGCCGTGATGGTCAAGGGCTCGCTCGGCTCGCGCATGGCGCCCATCGTCAAGGCGCTGCAACGGGCCTATCCGCGCCAAGATACGGGCGAAGATATTATCGAAGACGCACTCGAAAGCGCGTCCGTGCAAGGTTGATGCGATGCTCTATTGGCTGGTCGATCTGTCGGACAAGCTCTCCGTCCTCAACGTGTTCCGCTACATCACGTTCCGCACCGGCGGCGCAATCATCACCGCGCTGTTGTTCGTGTTCTTGTTCGGCCAGATCATCATCGATCGGCTGCGGCTGTTGCAGGGTAAAGGCCAGCCGATCCGCGCCGACGGACCGAAATCGCACCTCATCGCCAAGGCCGGCACGCCGACCATGGGCGGGCTGATGATCCTGTCCGGAATGCTGGTGTCGACGCTGTTATGGGCGAATCCCGCCAACCCTTACGTCTGGGTGGTGCTGTGGGTGACGCTCGGATTCGGCTTGGTCGGGTTCTACGACGATTATCTGAAAGTCACCAAGCAACAGGCGACCAATGGATTCGCCGGCCGCACGCGCTTGAGCGCCGAAGCCGTCATTGCCGGGGCCGCCTGCATCGCCCTGGTCGAGCTTGGCAGCGCCCCCTTCTCGACCTCGCTGGTATTTCCATTCTTCAAGGAGCTGGTGCTCAATCTCGGCTGGTTCTTCGTGCTATTCGCGATATTCATCATCGTCGGCGCCGGCAATGCGGTGAACTTGACCGACGGCCTCGACGGCCTCGCCATCGTTCCGGTCATGGTCGCGGCGGCGAGCTTCGGCATGATCTCCTACCTTAGCGGCAACGCGGTCTTCGCCGATTATCTGCAGATCCATTACGTCGCCGGCACCGGCGAGCTGTCGGTGCTGTGCGGCGCCGTCCTCGGCGCGGGCTTAGGCTTCCTCTGGTTCAACGCGCCGCCGGCTTCGATCTTCATGGGCGATACCGGCTCGCTGGCGCTCGGCGGCATGATCGGCGCGGTGGCGGTCGCCACCAAGCACGAGATCGTGCTCGCCGTCATCGGCGGCCTGTTCGTGCTCGAAGCGGTTTCCGTGATCGTGCAGGTGGTGTCGTACAAGCTGACCGGCAAGCGCGTATTCAAGATGGCGCCGATCCATCATCATTTCGAGCAGCTCGGCTGGACCGAGCCGCAGATCGTCATTCGCTTCTGGATCGTCTCGGTCGTGCTGGCGCTGGCGGGACTTTCAACTTTGAAATTAAGGTAGCTGCGTCGTGATCCCGCTCACGACCTTTGCCGGCAAGAAGGTCGCGGTGTTCGGGCTGGGCGGCTCGGGGCTGGCGAGCGCCAGCGCGCTGCTGGCCGGCGGAGCCGACGTCGTCGGTTTCGACGACGATGCGGAAAGCGTGGCCAAAGCCAACGCGGCCGGAATTCCCACCGCCGATCTGCGCCACGCGGACTGGAGCAAAATTGCAAGCCTGGTGCTCGCGCCGGGAGTGCCGCTGACCCATCCGGCGCCGCATTGGGTGGTGGCGCTCGCGCAAAAAGCCGGCGTCGAAGCGATCGGCGACATCGAATTGTTTTGCCGCGAGCGGCGGCATCTTGCGCCCGATGCGCCGTTCATTGCCATCACCGGCACCAACGGCAAATCGACGACCACGGCCTTGATCGCGCACCTCGCCGCCTCTGCCGGAATGGATGCGCAGCTCGGCGGCAACATCGGCACCGCAATCCTGTCGCTGGCGCCGCCCGCGGCAAATGATATCAAACCATTGCGGGTTCACGTCATCGAGTGCTCGTCCTATCAGATCGATCTGGCGCCGTCGCTCGACCCGTCGATCGGTATTTTGATCAACCTCAGCGAGGACCATCTCGACCGCCATGGCACGATGGAACACTACGCCGCCGTGAAAGAGCGTCTTGTCGCCGGCGTGCCGCGAGACGGCACTGCGATCGTCGGCGTCGACGATGAATGGTGCCAAAGGATTGCGGTTCGGCTTGCTCAGTCCAGCAAGCGGGTGGTGCGAATTTCGGTACGGCGCAAACTGACCAATGGAATCTTGGTCGAGCAAGGCCGCATCATGCGCGCCACGCCCCCTCCCTACCCTCCCCCGCAAGCGGGGCAGCGCAGGGAGGGGGTAATCGCCGAACTTGGCGGCATCGGCTCGTTGCGCGGATTGCATAACGCGCAGAATGCGGCCTGTGCGACGGCCGCGGCGCTTGCGCTCGGTCTTGAGCCGGCGGCGATCCAGGCCGGGCTGCGATCGTTCCCGGGGCTGGCGCACCGGATGGAGGAAGTCGGCCGGCACGGCGCGATTCTGTTCGTCAACGATTCCAAGGCCACCAACGCCGATTCTGCGGCGCAGGCGCTGGCCTGCTTCGACGATATTTTCTGGATCGCCGGCGGCAAACCCAAGACCGGCGGCATCGAATCCCTGCGCGGCTTTTTTCCGCGCATCCGCAAGGCCTATCTGATCGGAGAGGCCGCGGACGAATTCGCCGCGACGCTGGGCGCCGACGTACCTCACGAAATCGCCGGCGCGCTCGACAAGGCATTGTCCGCCGCCGCACGCGACGCCGAAACCTCGAGCGCGCGCGAACCGGTCGTGTTGTTATCCCCGGCTTGCGCCTCGTTCGACCAATATCGCAACTTCGAGGTCCGCGGCGACGCCTTCCGCGACCTGGTGCGCGCGCTGCCGGGCGTGACGATCAAATCTTAATCATCTGGAAACCATCCCGGTGTCACCACTAAGCCGGGGATTTAAGCCAGAACTTCGCTCCGGGACGCTGATGGCTTCGCGCGCGCAACCCACGCTGTTTTCCGAATGGTGGTGGACGGTCGACCGGCTGACGCTGGCGGCGCTGGTTGCCTTGATGCTGGGCGGCATCGTGCTGTGCCTTGCCGCCAGCCCGCCGGTGGCAACGCGCATCGGGCTCGACCCGTTTCATTTCGTCGATCGTCAGGTGTTGTTCCTTGTCCCCGCCGGCGCCGTATTGATCGCGACGTCGTTTTTGTCGCCGCGCGATATCCGCAAAGTGGCGCTGGTCGTCTTTATCGTCAGTCTGGTGCTGACCGCCGCGACGCCCTATTTCGGCGCCGAGATCAAAGGCGCGCGGCGCTGGCTGGTCATTCTCGGCGTCAACATCCAGCCGTCGGAATTTCTCAAACCCGCTTTCGTCATCCTGATCGCGTGGCTGTTTGGCGAAACGGCGAAACGGCCGGAAATGCCGGCCAATTCCATCGCGCTCGCTTTGCTCGTCGTGGTCCTCACCTTGCTGGTGCTGCAGCCGGACTTCGGCCAGACCATGCTGATCTCGCTGGTGTGGGGCGCGCTGTTCTACATGGCGGGGATGCGTCTGATCTGGGTGATGGGACTGGCCGGCACGGCCGGCGTCGGCCTGATGACGGCCTTCTTCACCGTTCCGCATGTCGCAGAGCGCATCAACCGCTTCCTCAATCCGGCCTCGGGCGACAGCTACAACATCGATATCGCCACCGAATCCTTCGTTCGCGGCGGCTGGTTCGGCCGCGGCCCCGGCGAAGGCACGATCAAGCGCATCTTGCCCGAAGGCCACACCGACTTCGTCTTTGCGGTGGCGGCGGAGGAATTCGGCATTGTGCTCTGCCTCATTCTGGTCGCGCTGTTTGCTTTCATTGTCATCCGCGCGCTGATCAAGGCGATGCGCAGCGACGATGCATTCATCCGTTTCGCCGCCGCGGGATTGGCGATCCTGTTCGGCTTGCAGTCGACCATCAACATGGCGGTCAATCTGCACCTGATGCCGGCCAAGGGCATGACCTTGCCGTTCGTCTCCTACGGCGGCTCGTCGCTGATCTCGCTCGCCTACGGCATGGGCATGCTGCTGGCGCTGACCCGCGAGCGGCCGCGCGCCAAGCTCGCCGGCGATATCCAGCTGGCGGCGAGTCCGGCGTGATGGCCGCGCCGGGCGGGGTGCCAGATTCGGCGCCGGTGCTCGTTACGGCCGGCGGAACCGGCGGTCATTTGTTCCCGGCCGAAGCGCTTGCGGCGGCGCTGGGGACGCGCGGCATTGCCGTTCATCTCGCCACCGACCGGCGCGCCGCGCGATTTGGCGGCGCCTTTGCCGAGCAAGACATTCACATCGTCGCCAGCGCCACGCTGCGCGCCCGCAATCCGATCGCCCTGACCAGGACTACCGCCGCGCTCGGCCTCGGTTTCATACAGGCCTGGGCCTTGATCGGCCGGCTCAAGCCCGCCGCCGTCATCGGTTTCGGCGGCTATCCGACCATTCCGCCGGTGTTGGCCGCGACCTGGCGCGGCGTGCCGAGCCTCATTCATGACGCCAATGCCGTCATCGGACGGGCCAACCGGCTGTTGGCGCCGCGCGTCACCGCCATTGCCACGACGTTTCCCGATGTTTTTCGGAACGAGCCCGTCTTATCCCTCAAAGCCACCCTTACCGGCAATCCGGTCCGAGCCGCGGTCGTCGCCGCCGCGGCGACACCATATCCGGCCGCGAACGATGTGTTGCGGCTCCTCATCTTTGGCGGCAGCCAAGGCGCGCGCGTCATGGCCGACATCGTGCCTGGCGCAATTGGCCGGCTCGACGCCGGACTGCGCGCCCGGCTCGCGATCGTTCAGCAAGCGCGCGAGGAGGATGTGCAGCGCGTCCGCGAGGCGTACGCCAATATCTCTGTCGCCGCCGAAATAGCGCCGTTTTTCGCCGATCTGCCGGCACGCATGGCGGCGAGTCATCTGGTGATTTCCCGTTCGGGGGCATCGACGGTCGCCGAACTCGCGGCGATCGGCCGGCCTTCAATTCTGGTGCCGCTGCCGCACGCCATCGATCAGGACCAATTTGCCAATGCCGGCGTGCTCGAGCGGGAAGGCGGCGCATTGCGCATTGTGCAGGACGCCTTCACCCCACAGCGGCTCGCCAACGAAGTCGAACGCCTCGCAGCGGCGCCGCAACGGCTGGCGGCGATG
>Ga0207416_1001347_pt1 | contig 33583 bp, 33 predicted proteins | sample PaiPotPPM11metaG_FD_184107 | JGI IMG/M metagenome (GOLD analysis project Ga0207416, IMG submission 184107) | Iron sulfur acid spring bacterial and archeal communities from Banff, Canada, to study Microbial Dark Matter (Phase II) - Paint Pots PPM... ...
TCCTTTCAGTGTCCCGCCAATCGCCGTCGGCGCTGGTATACCACAGGCCCGGGAGGCTGTCAACGACAAATCGGGATCAGGGCCGGAAGTCTGACCAGACATCGGGCCGGGCGCTGCTCACAACCTCGGCGCCGGCAGCAAGCACCTGCCGAGCTTGCTCGGCCGAGCGGATGAATCCTGTCCCCCAGATCGCGGCGTCGTTGACCTGTCGGACCAATTCGAGGACCTGGGGGACGGCCAGGGCCGGCGCGATCGCGATCGCGTAGGGCGCCGGCCGAACGATGCTGCTGAGGCCGGTTTCGAGGCCCACCGAGTCGAGCGCGTGGATTCGCTGCACCGTCCGCAGCCTGAAGCGGCTGGCATCTCGAAGTAGATTCGGCTTAACGGATACGACCCCGGAGATCATGAGATCGGTGGCCAGGAAGGCGAGGGCGGCACTATCCGGCGCAAGGCCCTCGACTCCGTCAAGGTTCACGAAGATCGCGATTCCACGATGAGCCGCCGTCGCCAGCGCGCCGACCATCGCCAGCAAGCTGCCGCGCTCGAGCAGGATCTGCCGGTACCCGAGCCCCAGGGCCTGCTCCAGAGAATGAGCGTCCTTGACCGCCGGCAGTAGCGTGCCGGACGGGCCGGCCGTCCTTACGGCCACAACTCTGGTGTGCTGGTCGTGATCGCCCGCGCGCCCGCCAGCAGGGCGGCGGCCTTCCCGGTCTCATCCCTGATGAATCCGCCGACGATCATCGGGATGGTGAGTCGCTCGCGGAGTTGTGCCACGATTTCCGGAAAGATCACGCCCGGCAGAACCTCGATGATGTCCGGCCGGGCGCGTTCGACCGCGGAGAGCGCCGATGCCAGCCCGAGATCATCGTGGAGCAGGAGCCTCTGGACCGCGATCACGCGGTCGCTCCTCGCCGCCGCAACCAGGTGGCCGTGGGAGGTCACGATGCCGTTGACGCCGATCTCGCGGGCGAGGAAGGCGACGCCGGCGCGATCCTTACCCAGGCCCGCGATCAGGTCGATATGGACGAACGCCATCTTGCCACGAGCCTGGACGGCCCACACCAGGGGCCCGAGGTGAAAGGCTGGCGCTCGCAGGAAGAAAATCGCAGGCACGCGCGACGCGAGAGCGCGCGGGAGGTCCTCGGCGCGCCGGATCACCGCGATCACGGGGACTCGCTGAAACGCTTCGAAGAGGCGGCCGGCCGATCGATCCACGGCCAGCGGCCTGGCGGGCGATAGCGTCGGGCGAAGAGCCAGCGGAACCTCCTCTGCGGTGGATCGATTGTATGTTGAGCCGCCAGCGTCTCTCGGCATTTCAGCGCTTCCGGCTTGACCGAACGCCCCCAGGCAAGCACACTACCCTAGACAAGGGAGGAGGGCGTCTATTCCTGAACGACCGCTGACAATCACAAACAAGGTGGGGCTGCACGCGCGGCCCGCGGCGCTCTTCGTGCAGACGGCCGCGCGCTTTAAGGACACGCGCATCGACGTGGTGAAGGATGGGACGGCACGGAACGCGAAGAGCATCCTGAACGTCCTCGGGCTTGGCGTCAGCCAGGGGACGACGATCGTTGTGCGCGCCGAGGGACCGGAGGCCGAGGCCGCGCTGGCCGCCCTCAGCGACCTCGTGGACCGTGACTTCAACGAGTAGTCCTCCGCGGTTGGTCCTGCACGGGATCGCGGCCGCGCCCGGACAGGTGGTCGCGCCAATCTGGCGCTGGCCCGACCGAATAACAGATTCGTCCGTACGGTTGGACGGCCCCGATGCCTCGGATCGTTTGCGCGCCGCCCTGGTGGAGGTCACGGCGCTGCTCTGGTCCGCCGCCTCGCGCCTGCGGGCTCGCGGCGCGACTGCCGAAGCCGGCATCCTCGAGGCGCAGGCCTTGATGGTGGAAGACCCGGCCCTGCTCGAGGGCGCGCTCGCCCTGATCGGAGAGGGCGCCCCGGCGGACCGCGCTGTCACTGACGCGCTCGAACCGTTCGGGGCCATGCTGCGCGCCTCGGCCGACCCTGTCTTCCAGGCGCGCGCCGCGGATGTCGACGACGTGGCGGAGCAAATTCGCCGTGCCCTGCACGGCCGTGATGCTGCGCCGCCCTCCCCGGACCGCGCCTCGATCCTGGTGGCGCGGGACCTCGCCCCCTCGGAAACCGCCGGGCTCGACCGCGACCTGGTGGTGGGATTCGCCACCGAGCAGGGAAGCGCGACCGCCCACACGGCGATCCTTGCCCGGGCGCTCGGCCTGCCCGCCGTGGTTGGGATCGCGGGGGTCGTCGGCGCCGTCGATGAAGGGCAGGTCGCCTTGCTCGACGGCGATCGCGGCACGTTGACGCTCGATCCCCCGGCCGATCTCGTGAAGCATGTTCCATCGCCCACCGCGGGCATCGCCGATAGCGAGCCGGCGCTCACGCGCGACGGCAGGCGCGTGGAGGTCGGCTGCAACGCGGCGGGACTCGACGACGCCCGTCGCGCCGCAGCGGCGGGAGCCGACGGGATCGGCCTGTTGCGCAGCGAATTCCTGTTCCTCAATCGCGAGGCCCTGCCCGACGAAACAGAACAGGTCGACATCCTCGAACAGGTACTGACCGCTATGGCCGGTCGCCCGGTGATCCTGCGCACGCTCGACGTCGGCGCTGACAAACCGCTCCCGGCGTTGCCTCAGCCGGCCGAGGCGAATCCCGCCCTGGGCGTGCGCGGCTTGCGCCTCCAGCTGATGCGAAGGCCCGACCTGCTGCAGGACCAGCTTCGCGCCGCCGCGCGGGTCGCGGTCAGCCATCACCTCCGCCTGATGTTTCCGATGGTCTCGACGGTTGGCGAGATCCGTGCCGTCAGGGCGATGCTCGAGGAAGTTCAGCGCGCGCTCGGCCAGGACCCCACCACGTCACCGCTGCAGGTCGGCATCATGGTGGAGGTCCCCTCGGCTGCGGTGATGGCGGACTTGCTTGCCCCTGAGGTCGACTTTTTCAGTTTGGGGACCAACGACCTCACCCAGTACGTGTTCGCGGCGGACCGGACCAACCCGGAGCTGGCCAGCCTCGCCGACAGCCTTCACCCGGCCGTCCTTCGCCTGATCGCACAGGTCGTCACAGCAGCCCACCGGCATCATCGCTGGGTTGGGGTCTGCGGAGAGATGGCGTCAGATCCGTGGGGCCTCGCGATTCTCGTCGGGCTCGGCCTCGATGAGCTCAGCGTCCATCCACCGATGGTGGCGCGCATCAAGGCCCGCGTCCGCACCCTCGACAGTCGCGAGTGTGCCCGCGCCGCGCGTGCGGCACTCAAGCTGGAGGACGGCGACGCCGTGCGCCGTCTTCTGACCCGACGCCACCTGGGCGCAGGCTAACGCTGGCCCGCCAGGCGCGCATCGTCGTCCTCAGCGGTGACGGGATCGGCCCGGAGGTCACCGATGCGGCACGCCGGGTTCTCGACGCCGTCGCGCGTCGCGTCGACCTCGAGCTGGACTTTGTCGCCGACCTGGTCGGTGGTGCCGCCATCGACGCTCACGGGGTGGCGTTGCGGCCGGAAACGGTCCGGCTCTGCCGGCGCGCCGACGCGGTGTTGTTCGGCGCGGTTGGCGGCCCGAAGTGGGACGATGCCGCGGTCACCAGTGCCGCCCGTCCGGGGGCCGCAATCCTCGGACTGCGGAAGGGACTCCGCCTCTTCGCCAACCTGCGCCCGGTGCGCGTCGATGCCGCCATGACCGAGGCCTCGAGCCTGCGGCCGGACCGCGTCCGCGATGTCGACCTGATGGTGGTCCGTGAACTGACCGGCGGCCTTTACTTCAGCAAGCCGAAGCGGCGCTATCAAACCTCTCGCGGCGAGAGTGCAGTCGACACAATGCGGTACTCGAGCGCCGAGATCGAGCGGGTCGCGGTCCGCGCCTTTGAATTGGCACGCATGCGGCGGCGCAAGGTTTGCTCGGTTGACAAGGCGAACGTCCTGGAAACCTCGCGGCTGTGGCGTGAGGTCGTCACCCGCGTGGCCACCGGGTACCCGGACATCACCTGTACCAACATGCTGGTAGACGCCTTTGCCATGCAGCTGATCCGCGCTCCGCGGAGCTTCGACGTGGTCGTCACGGAGAACCTCTTCGGGGACATTCTGACCGACGAGGCCTCCATGCTGGCCGGCTCACTCGGCATGCTGCCCTCGGCGAGCCTGGGCGCGGGGAGCCTCGGTCTCTACGAACCGATTCACGGGTCGGCGCCGGACATCGCGGGAAAGGGCCTCGCCAACCCCATCGGCGCCGTCCTGAGCGCCGCGATGCTGCTGCGCTGGTCGCTGGCCCATGACGCCGGGGCCGCGATGATCGAGGCGGCAGTTGCCCGGGTGCTTGCCTCGGGCCTGCGGACGCCCGATATCGCCGGCGACGGAGAACCATCCGTAGGTACCGCCGCGATGACGAACGCCATTATCGGCGCCCTCGCTTGACGCTTGCGGTGTCCCTACGCGTGCCGTACCATAGCCGCACCATGCTGCGGCTTCGATGGCGCCTGAAGTTCTCTCGGCCGGCCCGGGCCGGCGGGATGAGTTAGCGCCGCTCGCCCCGCACCCGGCCCTTACGCGCGAACGCTGAGGGCGTCGCCGGCCTTCTCTCATCTGCCGATTCCAGGCGCGTCAAGGAGTGAGCGAGAATGCCGGTGACGACTGAGTGGACTTCGGTGACTGAGCTTTCAATAACCATCGAGGAGGCGCGCGAGCGGGCCCGTCGCGCGCCGCTGGTGCCCGTCTATCGCGAGCTCCTGGCCGACACGCTGACCCCGGTGGGCGCCTATCGCGCCCTTGCCGGAGACGGGCCGGCTTTCCTGCTGGAGAGCGTCGAGGGTGGAGAACGCCTGGGACGCTACTCATTCGTTGCCTCGGAGCCGGTGGCGACAATCCGGGTCATCGAGGGGAATGCGACCGTCGCTGACCCGCTGGGGGAGCGAGCATTGGAGGGACGCGATCCCCTGGAGGCGATCGAGCGATACCTGGCCCAATACCGCTCCGAACCGGTCGAGGGTCTGCCCCGGCGCTTTTGCGGCGGGGCAGTCGGCTACCTGGGCTACGAGGCGGCGCAGTATCTCGAAACACTGCCCGTTCCGGAGCAGGACCCGCTGGGCGTGCCGGACGCGATCTTCCTGGTGGCCGACACGCTGGTCTGCTTCGACCACGTGCAGCAGCGCCTCAAGCTGGTGAGCCACCTGCGGCCCAGCGATGGAAGCGTCGACGATCCCTACCGGGCCGCGGCCGGGAGGATTGACGATTTGGAGCAGCGCCTGCTGCAGGCGCCAGCGGTCAAGCGGATAGCGGCTCCCGTACGCCGTCATGTCCCGGCAGCCACAGCGGTGGCCGCGAGGTCACGCGAAGAATTCCTCAGATCGGTCGAGCGCGCGAAGGGCTACATCGAGGCCGGCGATATCTACCAGGTGCAGCTTGCGCAACGATTCACCGTGCCCTTCGCAGGAGACCCTTTCGACATCTATCGGGTGCTGCGAGCGCTCAATCCATCGCCGTACATGTATTACCTCAGCCTGCCGGGGCTGACGGTACTGGGAACGTCGCCGGAGACGCTGGTGACGGTCGAGGATCGGCGGATGCGCTACCGGCCGCTGGCAGGCACCCGGCGTCGCGGTCGCGATGAGGCCGCTGACCGGCGGATGGAGAACGAGTTACTCGCAAGCGAGAAGGAGCGCGCCGAGCACGTGATGCTGGTCGATCTGGGCCGCAATGACCTGGGTCGCATTGCCGAGGTCGGAAGCGTCCAGGTCACCGAACTGCTCCAGGTCGAACGCTACTCGCACGTCATGCACCTGGTTTCGAACATCGAGGCGCGGCTTCGCGAGGACTGCACCGCGATGGATGCCCTGCGCTCCTGTTTTCCCGCGGGAACGGTGACGGGAGCCCCGAAGATCCGGGCGATGGAAATCATCGCCGAGCTCGAAGGCGAAAGGCGAGGCGTCTACGCGGGCGCTATCGGATACCTCGGATTTACGGGAAGCATGGACACGTGCATCGCCATCCGGACCATGGTGGTCAAGCATGGGTTAGCAACCGTGCAGGCAGCCGCGGGAATCGTATCCGACTCCAACCCGGAGGAGGAATTTCTCGAAACCCTGAACAAGACCGCCGCCATCCGGCAGGCGCTGGAGCAGGCGCAATGAGTGGACACATTCTTGTGATCGACAACTACGACTCCTTCACGTACAACCTGGTGCAGTACCTTGGCGAGCTGGGAGCGCGAGTGGAAGTCCGGCGCAACGACGCCGTCTGCGCGGACGAGGTCGAAGCGGATCGACCGCTGGCCCTGGTACTGTCGCCCGGTCCGAAGACGCCGCATGAGGCCGGCGCCTGCAACGCCCTGATCGAGCAGCTCGGCCCGTCGACCCCGATTCTGGGTGTATGCCTGGGCCATGAATGCATCGGGGCGGTCTTCGGCGCGACGATCGGCCCGGCACCGCGCTTGATGCATGGGAAGGTCTCCGCGGTTTTCCACGAAGGCGACCCACTCTTTCGCGGCTTGCCGAATCCGTTCGACGCCACCCGCTATCACTCACTGGCGGTGCTGGCCGAAAGCGTGCCGGCCTCGCTGCGAGTTACGGCATGGGCCGAGGATGGGACAGTAATGGCCCTCCGTCACGAGACCTACCCGGTGGTCGGCGTGCAGTTTCACCCGGAATCGATCCTGACCCCCGGAGGCCGCCGGTTACTGGCGAACTTTTTAGAGGACGCCCGCGCCTGGTCTAGGTAATCCGGGGGCCGCCATACACCGGCGTGCACCAGTGCCGGTAACGGGCGTCGTGGCCGCGGACGGCGCGGAAATACGCGGCCTGTAGGCCGAGACCGATCGGCCCGGGCTCCCCGGAGCCCACCGGGCGGCCATCGACTTGGACGATTGGCGCGACCTGGACTCCGGTGCCACATAGGAAGGCCTCGTCAGCCTGGTAGATCTCCGAGCGGTCGATGCTTCGCTCCACCACCTCGAGGTCGAAATCCAGCGCCAGGCGCATCACGGCGCTGCGCGTGATGCCGGCCAGGATGTCATCGGTGACCGGTGGCGTAATCAGTTCGCGGCCCTGCAGCATGAACAGGTTTGCGGCGCTGCCTTCCGAGAGGTGTCCGTCTTCAGTGAGAAAGAGGCAGTCGTCGTAGCCGACGGAATGCGCGTCCTCCGCCGCCAGCGCGCTGTTGACGTAGCTACCCGCAATCTTCGCCCGCGCCGGGATGCTGTTGTCGCTGATGCGACGCCAGGATGAGATCGTCACCCGCAGGCCGTCAGTGCGGCTGTAGGCGCCCATCGGCATGGCGAAGATGGCAAGCGCGTCTTCGGGCGAATGCAGGTCGACCTTGATGATGGGAGATGACTTGAAGGCCAGCGGCCGGACGTAGACATCCGTCCGGAATCCATCCCTGCGGAGTACCTCTTTCGTCGCCTCACAGAGTTGGTCGACCGTCTCTTCGACCTTCATCTTCAGCAGCGCGGTCGACTTCAGAAAGCGATGGTAGTGCTCGGCGAGCTTGAGCAGGTAGAGTTCGCCCTCGTCCTCGTTCCAGTAGCCGCGAATCCCTTCGAAGCAAGCTGTTCCGTAGTTGAGGGCGTGGGTCGCGACGCTGACGTTGGCCTCGGCAAAGGGTACGATCGCCCCACGGAAGTAGGCGAACCCGCTGTATGTGGCAGGCCTCGAGGAGGATTCTCCCTCCCCCCGTTGTGGGGGAGGGTCGGGGTGGGGGGTGAGTCTCACCGCCACTAGGCCGGCACCCGCACCTGGCGCACGATGGCCTCCAGGTCGCGATCGAGGATGTCCTTCTTGCGGTCTGCGAGTAGCAGGAACTGCTCCCACGCCTGGGCAAAGGCCGTCTCCGGCAAATGGTAACCGAGCTCTGCAAGGCGGAAGGCAAAGGCGTGGCGTCCCGACCGCGGCGAGAGCACGATCCGGCTCTCCCCCATCCCGACGTCCTCCGGGCGCATGATCTCGTAGGTCGTCTTATCTTTGAGAACTCCGTCCTGGTGGATGCCTGAGGCGTGAGCGAAGGCGTTGCCCCCCACCACGGCCTTGTTCACCTGCACCGCGATGCCGGTTTCGCGCGCCACCATGGCACTGGTCTCGGCCAGAAGCCGGGTATCGATTCCCGTTTTCAAGCCGAGTGACTTTTCCCTGGTGCGCAGCACCATCACGACCTCTTCGAGCGAAGCATTCCCGGCACGCTCCCCGATCCCGTTGATGGTGCATTCCACCCGCCGGGCACCGTTGAGCACCGCCGCGATACTGTTGGCCGTCGCCAGCCCCAGGTCGTTATGGCAATGGACGCTGATCAGGGCCCGGTCGATGTTGGAGACATTGCGCCGGATGGAGGCGATCAGCTCCCCGAATTCGCTGGGAAGCGTGTACCCGGTGGTGTCGGGGATATTGACCACGGTCGCCCCGGCCGCGATCACCGCCTCCAGTGTCTCGAAGAGATACTCGGGCTCGGCACGGCCGGCATCCTCCGGCGAGTACTCCACCTGGTCGCAGAGCGACCGGGCGTACGCCACCGCCTCGACGCCACGCGCCAGCACGTCCGTCCGGTTGGAGCGGAGTTTACGTTCGATGTGGATATCGGACACGGAGAGCACGATGTGGATCTGCGGACGACCTGCGTCCTTGACCGCCTCCCAGACGCAGTCGATGTCGGGGTGCGCCGCCCGAGCGAGCGCCGTGACAGCGGGCCCCTCGACCTCGCGGGCGATCCGCTGCACCGCCTGGAAGTCGCCCGGCGATGAGAGCGGGAAGCCGGCCTCGATCACGTCGACGCCGAGCCGGGCGAGCTGTCGCGCGATCTCGAGCTTCCGGTCCGGGTTCAAGGAAGCACCGGGCGATTGCTCGCCGTCCCGAAGGGTGGTGTCGAAGACGTAGACGCGGTCGTCCATCAGTTCTTCGGCTTGAGCCAGGGCATCATGGCCCGCAACTCCTCGCCCACCTTTTCGATTTGACTGGCCTTCTGCTTCTGGCGCGCGGCGTTGAAGGCCGGGCGGCCGGCCTGGTTTTCCAAAATCCAGGTTCGGGCGAAGGTCCCGTCCTGGATCTCGCGGAGGATCTTCCGCATCTCCTCCCGGACCGCCGGGCTGATCACGCGCGGGCCACTAACGTAATCGCCGAACTCGGCGGTGTCGCTGATGCTGTAGCGCATGTAGCTCATGCCGCCCTGGTACATCAGGTCGACGATCAACTTCATCTCGTGCAGGCACTCGAAATAGGCCAGTTCCGGCTGGTAGCCCGCTTCCACCAGGGTTTCGAAGCCGGTCTGCACCAGCGACGTGAGCCCCCCGCAGAGGACGGCCTGTTCCCCGAAGAGGTCGGTTTCGGTCTCCTCCTTGAAGGTGGTTTCCAGCACGCCGGCCTTGGTCGCGCCGATCCCCCGGGCGTAGGCGAGCGTCCGCGCCCGTGCCGTGCCGGTCGTGTCCTGGTGGATGGCAAAGAGGGCGGGCACGCCAACGCGCTCCTGGAAGAGGCGCCGGACGATGTGGCCCGGTCCCTTCGGCGCCACCATGGCGACGTCGACATCATCGGGGGGAACGATCTGGCTGAAATGGATGTTGAACCCGTGCGCGAAAAACAACGCGCTCCCGGGGCGGAGGTTCGGCTTGACCGACTCCTCGTAGAGGACCTTCTGGGTCTGGTCCGGCACCAGCATCATCACCAGGTTTCCAAGCTCGGTCGCCTTCTCCACGGTCTCGACGCGAAGATCCTGTTGTTCGGCCTGCTCCCAGGATTTGCTGCCCTTGTAGAGCCCGACCACAACGTCAACGCCGCTGTCCTGCAGATTGAGTGCATGTGCGTGACCCTGGCTGCCGTAGCCGATGACTGACACCCTCTGCCCGGCCAGGGCAGTCATATCGGCGTCGTCGTCGTAATAGACTTTCGCCACTAGAGGTAGGTCCCCGTGGTCAGGTTCATCAGCCGTGGGTTAAGGCCGAGCAACTGGTCGGCGTCGACCGGCACATCGATCAGGATCGATTGACCCCGGACCTCGTAGCAGGCATCCATGATCTCGGCGAGGTTGCTCAGGTCGGGCTTCAGCCGGTAGCCATCCCAGCCATGCGCCTTGGCGGCGCGGACGAAGTCGATGCCGGGCAGGCTCCCGTGGTAGCGGCGCCGCTCGACGTCCGGGATCACGACTTCGAGCCCCTTGTCGACGATGCCATAGACCCCGTTGTTGATGATGAAGAGGCGCAGGTCCAGGTTGGCGGCATCGGCGAGCGCTCCGCCGAAAAGGCGCCAGCAGCCGTCGCCCGAGAAGACGAAGGTATTGAGGTCTGGATCGGCCAGCCTGGCGCCCACCCCCAGCCCGAAGCCTCCACCCATGGCGGAGCCGTTGTGAAGGGTGTGGAATGGGATGTTCGGATGGGGACGCTGCGTCGCGTACTGGCGGTCTTTGTAGGAGGTGCAGACATCGTCGAAGCCGATGCTGTTCGGTCGCCAGGACTGGTGAAGCGCCTCGTAGAACGCCATCGCGTCAACACAACCTTCCCGCACATCCCGCGAGATCACGCGGGAGTTCAGGTGCTCGGGTGCCTCGACGTCCGGGCGTGAGCCGGCCCCACTCCAGGTCAGCCTGGGGATGATCTCCGTTAGCACGGCGCGTAGGTCGCCGCGGACGACGCCGTAGTTGCCGCTCACGCGATGGCGGAAGTCACCGTCGATGTGCCCGTAGGGATCGGTCCAGTTGCTGAAGTGCCAGACCTGGCCGGCCGGGATCTGACCCAGGTTGAGCGAGTACTCGCCGGCGTCGAAGCCGAGGCTGATGACGCAGTCATCACGGGTGAGGCCGCGCCAGAGCTTCATCGCCTCGTCATTGCCGCCGAAGGAGATGTAGCCGAATCCGTAGCGGTTCTCCGGCGAGACCGCACTGGCCCCGTTGTAGGACCAGACTGTCGGCGCCTTCAAGACATTCGAGAGCGCGGTGGTCAGCGCCGGCATGCGCGGCTGGCGGGCGGCTTCCGCTCCCACGTAGATGATGACGCGCCGGCCACTCGCGATTCGGGGGAACTCCCCGACGAAGCGCTCCACGTCCTGATTGTTGAAACCCTGCTCGGGCTGGCGTCCGGCGACATCGATCTGGGCCGGTTTCGACAGCACGTCCGGATAGAAGGCGATGGCCACTGGTTTCGATCGTCCGAGGACGCGCTGGGCGCGCTCCAGCTCCCGCTCCATCGTGTTGATGTCGTCGATGACGATGCAGCCCTCCCCGAGTTCGGCCTGCAGCTGCGGCACGATATTCATGCCGTGTACCGACACGTCCTGCAAAGGAGCGAGGCCGATCGACATCGTCGAGTTCAGCGCGATCAGGTAGACGGCCGGGATGTTGTGGAGCTTGGCATCTGTGATTCCGCTCGAACCTAGCTTGGTGGCGGCTCCCGTGGTGGTGACACAGCCACCGATCCCGCCTGATGCCAGGTGGTAGCCGAGCGGGACGAAGCCGGCGACGTACTCACTCATCGTCAGCATCCGGGGCACCCCGTCCTGCACTTCCGAAATGTCAGCCAGCGGCTCGAGGTGTTTGGTGACGTGGATCAAGCCCCCGCCGTTGACACCGGCGTAGGAGGTGATACCCCAGCGCCGGAGTGTTTCGATCAGCCAGTAGTTGCCGCTGGTCTGCTCCAGCGGCGGGCTCGGCGCTGGCTCGCTGAGCTCCTCAACCCGTTCGATCATGGCCCTCATCCCGGGCGCTTAAAAGTTGTACGCGCGAGTGATGTCCTCCGCGACGTCACGACCAAACCGGCTGGCATCGCCCTGGGCTACCGCTGCGGAGAGCGCCTCGGCACAGACACGTTCGACGTCGATGCGGTGCCGGCGCTCCTGGATCTCGTGGTGCAGTCCCTCTGGAATCTCGATCGTATAGCTGGCCATGGCGCGACCTCCTTGCCTTGAAAAAAATGCCTCCGGGGACACGAAAACTCTCGTCCGCAAGGACGAGAGCCTGGCTCCCGCGGTACCACCCTGCTTACGGCGCCGGCCGTCCCTCTTGTTGAGTCAGTCGCTCAGGGGCTGAGTGCTCCCGTCATCGCCGCTGACTCGGTGAGACACGCTAGCAGCCTCAGCGGCCCGGTCCATTGTGCGAACCATCCAAAAAACGTTGGACGTTTGGACCCTTCACACCAGAGCCCGGATGCCACATACTGGTCACTCCCCATGCCGCTTACCGTGCGCGAGGCGATGGGGCTCGGCGGGCTGCGACGAGGGGAAGTGCTGGCCGGATCGAGCGGGCTGGACCGGGCAATTACCTGGATCAAGGTCCTCGAGTCCCCCGAGACGATCAACTGGCTGGCCGAGGGCGAGCTGCTGTTGACGGTCGCCTTCGCCATCAAGGATGACCACGCGGCACAGCGCAACCTGATGCGGGACCTCGCCGCGGCCGGTTCCTCCGGGCTGGTGATCAAGCCGGAGCGCTACCTGCCGGAAATTCCGGCGGAGATGCTGGGCCAGGCCGACGAGTATGGCATCCCCCTGATCAGGATCCCGCCGGACGTCTCCTACATCGAGATCATGGCCCCGATCCTCGAGCAGATCATCAATGCCCAGAACGTCCAGCTCCGACGCTCGATCGAGATCCACCGCCAGTTCACCGACCTTGCCCTTGACGCGCAGGGCCTCGACGCCATCGTCCGGACCCTTGGGGAGCTGGTCGAGAGCTCGGTCGCCCTCGAGGACGCGAACTTTCACCTGCTCGCCAGCCACGCGTTTCCCGGCGTCACCGACGCGCACCGGCAGCAGACGCTCGCGCAACACGGGACGCCGCGCTCAGCTCTGCACTCGAAGCCCATCAAGGCCATGCTCCAGGAGGTGATCGAGGGTCGCTCGCCCCGCAAGGTTCCCGCATTTCCCGAACAGGGCTTGACCGCGCCGCGCATCATCGCACCTGTCCTCGCCGGACGCGAATGCCTGGGCGTGCTTTCGATCATCGATCACCCCCAGCACCACGAGGCGCTCGCCTTCATGGCGATCGAGCATGCCGCCACCGTGCTGGCGCTCGAGATCATCAAGCAACGCGAGGTGGCAGAGGCCGAGGACCGGGTTCGCGGCGAGCTGGTCGACGACCTTCTGAACGGGACCTACGGCGATGAGGCGAACGCCCACCGTCGAGCGCGCCACCTCAAGCACGACCTGTCGGTCCCCCACCTGGTGCTGGTCGTCGATGTCGACCACTTTGGGCGGTTCATCAGGGAGCGGCGCTACGACGAGACCCGCGTCATCAAGGTCAAACACGATCTTCTCCAGCTCGTGATCGGCTCTGTTCGCCGGCTCTACCCGCGCCATCTCATCACGGCACACAGCGACAGCGTCATCGTGCTGGTACCGCAGGCCGATGCAGCTGAGCCTGATTCCGGCGACGCCCTCGCCAACCGGATCCGGGAAACGGTGGCCGATTCCGAGCTCGGGATAACGGTTTCGGTGGCGATCGGCCGCTCATGCCTCAAACCGGCGGACTTCCGGCCAGCGTTTATCGAGGCCCAGAGGGCCCTCGACCTGATGGTGCGTTTCGGCAAGCGGGAGCAGGTGGTCAACTACGACCGCCTGGGCGTGTACCGGCTGCTGGCGCAGGTCGAAGATCGTGCCGGCCTCGAAGCCTTCGCCGGCCGCGTGCTCGGTCCCCTGACCGCGTACGACGGGGCCCGCGGGACCCCATTGCTTAAAACCCTCGAGGTCTATCTCCAGAACCACGGCAACCTGCGCCAATCCTCGCGCGACCTCCACATCCACCTCAACACGCTCCATTACCGGCTCGATCGGATCGGGAAAGTCACCGGCATGGATCTGAAAGATGCCGACGTCCGCCTCGACCTGCTGCTGGCGCTGCGAGTCCGGGCCCTGGCCGAGACCACCTAGCCGATGGGCACGACGACGATGGCCGCCAGGATATGGGAGGACCACCTGGTGGCGTCGCCGCCCGGGGAGCCCGACCTCCTCTACGTCGACCTGCACCTGGTGCACGAGGTCACCTCTCCGCAAGCTTTCGAGGGACTCCGGGCCAACGGGCGCCGCGTCCGGCGCCCCGACCTGACACTGGCGACGATGGACCACAACGTGCCGACCCGCGGCGGGCGCGACGCGGCCGACGAAGTCTCGCAGCGGCAGATGATGGCCCTGGAGGAGAACTGCGCCCGCGAGGGCATTCGCCTCTACGGCATCGGCAGCGCGCGGCAGGGGATCGTCCATGTGATCGGGCCCGAGCTCGGCCTGGTCCAGCCCGGGATGCTTATCGTCTGCGGAGACTCGCACACATCGACGAACGGCGCCTTCGGAGCAATCGCCTTCGGAATCGGGACGTCGGAGGTGGAGCAGGTGCTGGCAACCCAGTGCCTGCGGCAGCGTCGGCCGAAAACCATGGCGATCACCGTCGATGGCGAGCTGCCGATCGGCGTAACCGCCAAGGACATTGCCCTCGGGATCATCGCCCGTATGGGCGTCGCCGGCGGCCAGGAGCACATCATCGAGTACCGCGGCTCGACTATCCGGGCCCTGTCGATGGAGGGGCGGCTGACGGTCTGCAACATGACGATCGAGGCTGGGGCTCGTGCCGGCATGGTCGCGCCCGATGAGAAGACCTTTGCTCACCTGAAGGGACGGCCCCATGCGCCCGCCGGTGAGGCGTGGGATCAGGCGGTAGCCCACTGGCGCTCGCTGCCCAGCGACGCGGACGCGACCTTCGACAGGGAGATCACGCTCGATGCCACGAGGCTGGAGCCGTACGTCTCCTGGGGAACGAATCCCGGGCAATCCGTTCCGGTCACAGGTTTTGTACCGCAACCCTCTTCCGAGGCCGATGACCGGGCGCTCCGATACATGGCGCTTCGGCCAGGCACCGCCATCGGGGAGATCGCGATCGACCGGGTCTTCATCGGTTCCTGCACCAATGCGCGCCTCGAGGACCTGCGGATCGCGGCGACCGTGGTGAAGGGGCGCCACGTTCATAAGGACGTCCGGGCGATGGTGGTCCCCGGCTCTGCAATGATCAAGGCCCAGGCTGAGCAGGAGGGCCTCGACACCGTCTTCAAGCAGGCCGGCTTCGAGTGGCGCGATACGGGCTGCTCCATGTGCCTGGGTATGAACCCCGACATACTTCAACCCGGCGAACGCTGCGCCTCAACCAGCAACAGGAATTTCGAGGGGCGCCAGGGCAGCGGTGGTCGTACCCATTTAGTCAGCCCGCCGATGGCGGCCGCCGCCGCGATCGCCGGTCACCTGATCGACGTCAGGGAAATGGCGTAATGCAGGCGTTTAGCAGCGTCACGGGCGTGCTCGCGCCGCTCGACCGCGCCAACGTCGACACCGACCAGATCATCCCAAAGCAGTTCCTCAAGCGAATCGAACGCTCCGGACTTGGTCCGTTCCTCTTCTACGACTGGCGGCGCGCCGGCGATTTCATCCTGGACCGGCCGGCCTACCGCGATGCGGTGGTGCTGGTCGCCGGAGCCAACTTCGGCTGCGGGTCATCGCGCGAGCACGCGCCCTGGGCGTTGCTGGACGCCGGCTTTCGAGCCGTCATCGCGTCATCATTCGCCGACATCTTCGAGAGCAACTGCTTCCGCAGCGGACTCCTCCCGGTCGAGCTACCGGCAACGCAGGTCGAGCAGCTGACCGCCCTTGCAATGGAGGCCCCGGGAACCGAGGTCACAGTCGACCTGGAGGCGACAACCGTGATTGCAGGAGCGCTGACCGCCACTTTTGCGATCGACGGCTTCTACCGCGACTGCCTCCTCAACGGCTGGGACGAAATCGCGCTCACCCTGAAGAGCGAGTCCCAGATCGCCGCCTACGAGTCGCGGCGGCCTTCATTTCTCCCGACCATCTCCTAACAACTCGCCCCTTCTCAGCACCCTCCCTCCCCGTCGTGGGCTTACCTTCTTTCTCCCTCCCCCGTTGTGGGGAGGGTTGGGGTGGGGGCCTAAGTAGACATTCGTTACCTCGGCCGCGTAACGGCGCCTTCGCTCGCTGACGAGACCAGCGCAGCGTACTTTGCGAAGACACCTTCCGGGTAGTGCGGCGTTGGCGGCAGCCAGTCCTCGAGCCGCCGGCGGATTTCTGCTCCAGGTACGTCGACATTCAGCTCGCGAGCACTCACGTCGAACACGATCGGGTCGCCCTCGCGTACCGCTGCGATCGGTCCGCCCCGAGCGGCCTCCGGCGCAACATGTCCGGCCATCAGGCCATGTGTCGCACCGGAGAAGCGGCCGTCGGTGACCAGGGCAACGGAATCGCCAAGCCCTTCGCCAACGATGGCGCTCGTCACACCCAGCATCTCGCGCATCCCCGGTCCGCCCACCGGCCCCTCATACCGGATCACGAGGACATCGCCAGCCTTGATCTGGCGCTTGACGACGGCTTCAAAGGCCGCCTCTTCGCAGTCGAAGACGCGCGCCGGCCCGCGATGGCTCAACCGTTCGTGCCCCGCAAGCTTCACGACACAACCCTCGGGCGCCAGGCTCCCTCGCAGGATCGCCAGACCTCCCGTGGGTTTCAGCGGGCTTGCGAGCGACGTCACAACTTTCTGACCCTGGGTCTCGACCGCGGCATGCGCCACCTCGGCAAGGCTTCTGCCGTCAACCGTCAGCGATTCGCCATGGACAAACCCACCGTCGAGGAGTCGACGCGCCACCAGGGCGATTCCGCCAGCGTGATAAAGATCCTGCGCCACGTAGGCCCCGCCTGGTTTAAGGCTCGCGACTACCGGAGTGCGCGATGCCACCCGGTCAAAATCATCGATCGTGAGCGGCACGCCCGCTTCTCGGGCGATCGCCAGCAGGTGGAGCACCCCATTGGTCGAGCCGCCGGTGGCCGCGACAGACGCGATCGCGTTCTCGAGCGCCTGGCGGGTGATGATATCGCGAGGTCGGAGGTTTTTCTCGAGCAGCTTCATGGCCAGGTGACCCGCCCGGTAGGCGACATCGTCCTTCTTTGAGTCCAGCGCCGGGACGTCGTTTGCGCCCGCGGGACTGATGCCGAGAAACTCCAGCGCGGTGGACATGGTGTTGGCGGTGAACTGTCCACCGCAGGCCCCCGCGCCGGGGCAGGCACTTTCTTCGATCTCGCGCAGCTCGGAGCCCTCCATCTTGCCGGCGGCGACTGCACCAACCGCCTCGAAGACCTCCTGGAGCGTGATGTCACGACCGCGGTGGCGGCCGGGGCCGATCGTGCCGCTGTAAAGAACCAGGCCCGGGATGTTGATGCGGGCCAACGCCATAGCCCCAGCAGGTATCGTCTTGTCGCAGCCCACGATCATCACGAGGCCATCGAAGAGGTGCCCGCGCACCACCAGCTCGATCGAGTCCGCGATGACCTCGCGGCTGACCAGCGAGGCCTTCATTCCCTCGGTGCCCATCGAGACCCCGTCGGAGACGGCGATCGTATTGAACTCCATTGGAGTACCGCCCGCCGCGCGGATGCCTGCCTTCACCTTCTCGGCGAGCCGACGATGGGTGTAGTTGCACGGCATCGTCTCGATCCAGCTGTGCCCTACCCCGATCAGTGGCTTCTGCAGGTCTTCGCGACTGAAACCGATAGCCCGCAGCATTGAGCGTGCAGGCGCCCGGTCATCCCCCTCGGTTAGGCCGGCGCTCTGATGTTTGAGTGGTGAGGCGGTATCGCGATCGGCGGTTGACATGTGAGGCCACCGATTCTAACTCGGGAAAGCAAATGCAAATCGGGCTCGGGTTAGACTCGGCGTGTGTCGAGGGACTCCCAGGTGGAGGGATGGCTGTCGGAGAAGAACGAGCCGCCGCAGGCTGCCATGCGCCGTGTCCGGGGCGTTATCGTAGCGGCCGACCCGCGGATAACGGAGTACATCAAATATGGGACGCTGACATTCGGCTACGAGGGCGATATGGTCACGTTCGTCCAGGCAAACACCAGGTCAGTAACTCTTATGTTCAATCGTGGGGCACGGATCCCGGGCACGTTCCCGCACCTGGAGGGAAGCGGCCCATCCGCACGGTTCATGCGCTTCAAAGATCTGTCCGAAGTCGAGAAGCGTGCCGCCGAACTCACGAAAGTCGTGAAAGCCTGGTGCACCATGATGGCGACGGGCGGACCTGCGGCGAAATCCAAGCCGGCACGCACTGCAGCGAGGAAGGCCTGACGTGACACGACTGATAGAGAATTGGCCGCCTTCGAACTGACGCCGGGGAGCAACGCGGCGCGGATCACGATTCGACGACTGGTCGAGTACCCGGACACTGATGCGTCCGGGCATTACCACAACGGCGCCGTCGTGCGCTGGATCGAGGCCGCCGAGGCAGTACTGCACGCTCGGCTCGGAATCGCGGAGCGGACCTTTGGCCTCACGCCGCGCATGCACCTCGAGGTCGACTTCACGGAGCGCCTCTACTTCCTTGACGAGATCGATATCGACCTGGAGGTGATCCATGTCGGCCGCAGCTCAGTCCGATACCGCTTCAAGGTTCGGCGCGGAGAGACGGTCGCGGTTACGGGAGAGTTGGTTACGGCTTATCTTCCGCGCACCGCCGACAGGACACAGCCATGGCCCGACGACATCCGTCGCGTGCTGATGGAGGGAGGCGACCGGAGCCGCGCGTGAGCCGAATCCCGTCTCTAGTGCGTGATTCGAATCGGCACTCGCTGGATGTCCTGGGTATCCAGACCCCCCTCAGGTGCCCATAGCAGGGTGTAGTCACCAACGGCTGCCGTGGCGGGTACGTCCAGGACCATTGCAAATGTAACGCTGACGCCGGGGGCGATGGCCCCGACCGGATGGCAGTTGAGCGCATAGATGTGCTTGCCCAGCGGAGGCCCGGTCACGCCCTGACCGAAATACAGATCCTCGTGGTAATTGGGGCAGGGGTCGCTGAACGCGACCGGAGCGTCGGTCGTGTTCGTCAACGTCACCGTGTAATTCAAATTGTCGCCGGCGCGAAGGGACGCCGGACGAGCCACCTTGTAGCTCAAGGGGTGGGGCGTCGGCGTCGGCTCGACTGAAGGTTCAACAGCCTCAAAGGCCCCCACGGCGATGAGGCCATGGCAAGGGCTGATGCTCGCACTCATCGGCCTGTCGGCTGGTTGTATCGCCGGTATGATTTTCGCGCTTCCGCCAGGTAGCGTCAGCCTGATCGCTGATGCCGCCTGCGCCGAGGGGCACTCCGCGCCGCCGGCGGCCAGGTCGATGGCGGGCCAGGCGAACGCCACATAGGCTTGCCTCGACTGGCCGCGAGCGGCCAGGAAGACGGGGTCGCTCCGGTCGGTAATCAGGTACCCGGACGGCGTGGTCTCGATCAGGCTGCCGCGGGCGTCCAGCAGCGCCAGGCCCGGAAACCCCTGTAAGACACACGGGTTGCCGCCAACGTTGACGAAGCTGACCGTGGCGCTCAGTTGTCCGCCACCCAGGCCTCCCGCCCCGTCGTAGCCGACTCGGAGATCGCCAATCGAGCAAGCTGCCGTTCCTGCCGGAATTACCGGGGACGGGGATGGCGTCGGTCGTGCGGGCAGGGCGTCGATCCATGGGATGACGCCCGCGCTGGCGGTCGTTGCTGCGGGAACGGAACCGCACGCAGTAAGGCAGAGAATGACAGCTACAGCCAGCACCAGCCTGTTATGCATAACCGAATAACGCCGGGTCCCCGCTGAAGTTACACCGAATATCGTCTTAGCTGAGACGAAGGGCCATGCATGAGCGTTGAGACCGTGACCGCGGCGACTGAGACACCGGCACGCAAGCCGCCATTCCGTGTCAAGGCTCCTGCGGATCCAGGGTTTGCCGCCCTGCGGCGGGCTGCGCGCGCCGCCGTCGTGATACCCATCACCTTTGGCTTCAGCGTCCTGGTTCTCAGGGAACCGCAGAACGTCATCTTCGTCGTCTTCGGCTGCTTCGCCCTTCTGATCATGTCCGACTTCGGCGGTTTGCGACCTCCTCGAGCCCTCGCCTACCTGACGGCGACCCTTGTGGGCGCGGTGCTGGTGGCAGCCGGCACGGTCTTCTCCTCCATCACCCTGCTCGCGGCTGCCGGCATGCTCCTCGTTGGATTCGTAATCGCTTTCAGCCGCGTCTTCGGCGGATATGTCGCCGCGGCACAGACCGGCATGTTGCTCTCCTACGTTCTCGCAGTCTCGATTCCGGCCCCACCGTCGGCCATCCCCGCGAGAGTCGGAGGCTGGGCGCTGGCCGGAATCGTCTCGACGCTGGCCGGGGTCTTACTCTGGCCGCGGTTCGAGCATGTGACGCTCAGGAAGCGCGCGGCCGAGGCCGCGCGCGCAATTGCCGCGCTGGTAGAGAAGATGCGCTCCACGAGCAATCCTCTAGACGGCGCCGCCGTGAGTGTCGCTCGCAAGGCCGAGCAGGCCGCGCGCCAGGATTACGCCGCAACGACCAAGCGCCCGGCGGGACCAACGCGACGCGACCGCGCTTTCGTCGAGTTGCTCATCGAGCTCCAGCGGATCGTCGACATCATCGAGCGCCCCTTTCAGCAGTCGAGCGCTGCAGTGCGGCCGCGACTTCCAGAGGGGGACGAGCTTGCCAGGATCGTGATCGCAGCCCTCCGGGCGAGCGCCGAGGTGCTTGTGGGTGGGGCGCCACCCGACATCCGCGCTGTGGCGGAGGCGCGCGATCGCCACCGCACCGCCCTCGACGGGTGGGGGCAAAGGGAGTTGCACGCCGGGCGCCCAACCGAGGAGGTGCTGGAGGGCCTCGATGTCGATCACACGCTTCGGGTTGTGGCCTACCTGACGATCGCCGCCGCGACGAACGCGGTAATTGCGGCCGGAGGCGACCCTGAGATCGATCCCCGACTGCCCGTCTCGGCACCGCGACTGGGCGGCATTACCGGAGTGATGGTCAGGATCCAACGCACAGTCGCCTCCCATCTCGAGGCAAGCTCGACCGTCATGCAGAACAGCCTTCGAGTCGCGCTTGGCCTCGCCCTCGCCGTCGTCATCGCCCGGACGCTCGGGCTTTCACATGCCTTCTGGGTCGTGCTGGGCACGCTGCAGGTACTCAGGTCGAGCGCGCTGGGGACCGGCCGCACCACGCTGCAGGCACTTGCCGGGAACGTGATCGGCGTGGCCATCGGCGGACTGTTTGCCGTCCTTGCCGGCAACCATCCGGTAGCGATGTGGATCGCTCTTCCGATCGTGATCTTCATAGCGGCGTACGCCGCGACCGCGGTTGGTTTCGTCGCCAGCCAGGCGGCCTTCACCATCAACCTGATCGTGATCTTCAACTTGATCTCGCCGAGCGGCTGGCAGGTGGGGCTGGTCCGCATCGAGGACGTCGCGGTAGGGGCCGCCATCAGCATCGTGGTCGGCCTGCTGCTCTGGCCCCGGGGCGTTCGTCGTGAGCTTGGGCGGGCGCTCGCATCCTTTTACGTTGCGGTCGGAAACTACCTGGAGATGGCCTTCGACCGGGTCCTCGGATTGGAGCGAGCGGGTGGGCTCCAGTCGGTCAGGAGCCAGACGATCCAGGCGCGAAATCGGGCAGGCGAGGCCTTCGATGCGTTTCTAAACGAGAAAGCAGCTTCGCCACTTGATCCTCAAACTGCCGGCTTCCTGCTGTCGGCTGGAACACAGGCGATGCTGGCCGGGGATTTGCTCGACGTCATTGCCAGCCGGCTTGGCTATCAGGCCGGGTCCTGTCCGGAGGGCGCCCAGGAGGTGAACGGCCAGGTGCAGGTCCTGTTGACACAGTTGCGCCATTACGCCGACGAGTTGACGCTCAACGATCAAAATGGATCCCCTGGCACAGTCTCACCGGAGGTCCTGCGGCGCGCCGCACTTCAGTGCCTCGAGCGCTGGAGGTCGGATGAGCGCACCGGTCGCAGCGCCATGGCCGTGGTCATGGCCGCCGAGTGGATTCAAAACCTGGCACGCCTCGAAGAGGATCTCGGCAAGCCCGTCGGCGCGGCAGCGGCTGCAGCGCGAACGCCCTGGTGGCGGTAATTAGGCAGTAACGGGGTGCCATGACGGGCGAGGGAGTTGAGGCAAACGCCCGCCTGACCAGCAGCGCCGGCATCGTTCTCCTTATCCTGTTTGCGGCCGTCGGCGTCACCATCCTCGCCATCCGTCGCCTGTTTTTCCCTCACGTGTTTATTGGTTTCCTGGTGATCCCGCCCGTTGCCTTAAAGCTCGGTAGCACCGGTTACAGGTTCTTTCGCTATTACTCCGGCGACCCGCGCTACCGTGCCGCCGGCCCGCCCCTGCTCGAACTGCGGCTGCTCGCGCCGGTCGTAGTAGTCAGTACGGTCGCGGTGCTCGGTACCGGCGTCGCCCTCTGGCTCGCCGGAAACGACAGCCAATGGCTTGGCCGGTCCTGGCTCAGCTGGCACAAGCTGTCGTTCCTGGTGTGGATCTTCGCGACCGGAATCCATGTGCTGGCCTACCTCACGCGCGCCGGCGAACTGGGCATGGCCGATTTTCTCGGTCGCCGGCGGCTCGGCGGTGCCCTCACGCGCGAGGGGCTCGTGCTGGCTGGTGTCATCCTCGGCATGGTGCTTGCGATCGTGATGCTGGGCATCCACTCGAGTAGCTCGGCCTAGTATCAGCGGTAATGGACGAGGAGCTCAAGCCGCAGGGCCACCAACCCGCTCCGCCGCCGGAGGTCGAACGTGATGAGGCGACGGTGGTCGCCGAGCGGGCAGGGGCTCGCCTCCGGGCGGGCCGCATGCCCAGCATTTACATCGGCCACGGCGCGCCGCCGCTGGTGGATGACGAGCTGTGGGTAACCCAGCTGGCCGCATGGGCAAAAGCACTACCGCGCCCGAGCGCAATTCTCATCGTGTCAGCCCACTGGGAGAACGCACCGCTCACGCTGGGCGCTACGCGCACCGGCACACCACTCGTCTATGACTTCGGCGGATTTCCGGAGCGCTATTACCGAGCGCAATACCGCTCACCGGGTGCGCCCGAACTGGCAGCCCAGGTGCGCAAGCTTCTTTCGGATCAGCACGTCGCAGACGAGCCGGAGCGTGGCCTGGACCACGGCGCTTACGTGCCGCTGACGGTGATGTATCCCGAGGCGGACATCCCGGTGCTGCAGGTCTCCATGCCGACACTGGATCCTCAGCGCCTCTTCGAAGTTGGCAAGCGCCTCCAGCCGCTCCGGGACCAGGGAGTATTGATCATCGGCAGCGGCTTCATGACCCACGGCCTCCCCTTCCTCCGCGATTTTCGCGTCGATGCCCAGCCTCCCGAGTGGTCGGTCGAGTTCGACGCCTGGGCCCACGAGGCCCTGGAGAAGGGCAACGTCGACGAGCTGGAGGATTTCATGCACAAGGCACCGGCGGTCCGCTTCGCCCATCCTCGCACCGAGCACCTGGCCCCGCTCTTCGTCACCCTCGGCGCCGGCGAGAGCAACGGCGAGGCGCTGCCCAGCATCATCGAGGGCTACTGGATGGGCCTCTCCAAACGATCGATCCAGGTGCCCTGACCGAAGCCTGACCGGCCCGTTAGTTCGAGTTCGAGTCGCCGCCGCCCGCGTTCTGAAGCGCCTTCAGGATTGAGCCAAGGTCCGGGCAGCCATCTCGGTGCCTGGTGGTGACGACGATGGTCTGCCCGTCGGGCAGCCGGATCTCATAGCGACTGTTCGGCAACGAGAGGCACAACCCCGAAGTGTCGATCCTGGGCGGCTGAACCTGCTGATTGTTCGGGATCACCACCGGCGCCGGGGCTTCGCTACTGGCCGGGGTGGGCGTTGGCCGCACCGCCTGCGCCGGTGGACTGGAAGCCGCCGGCAGCGCGGCCGTGAGCGGCGCGAACTGATCGGTGAATGATGTGATGGCAGCGGACAAGCCGTTGGCGGCTCGCGAGGCGACCGTGAACGCCCCGAAGGAAAGGACAACGAGCAGCAAGCAGGCCGCGACCAGCAAGCGGAGCCCGGCTGCGGTTCCCCTGCTTGCGCGCCGCCGGCGCTCGGTGGCAGGCTGGGCAGCAGGCTCCCACCTGGGGCGCGCGACCGGCTCGTACGGAATGGGCTCGTTGGCGACAGGCTGGTAGGCGACCGGCTCGTACTCAGCGGGCTCGGCAACCACTACCTGATGGACCGGTTCCAGTGCCGTGCTGGCCGGCAGCGGTAATGAAGGTGCGGTCCCTGCGATGATCCACCAGATATCGACAGCGGTGATCAGCAGCGCGAGCGTGATCGCCGGAACAAGGATGGCGCCACCCAGCCAGAAACCGGCATTGATCACGGTAACGGCCAGCAGCGCTCGCCAGGCGGCGCCCAGAAGGTCACGTCGGAGCCACACCAGGGTCACCAGCCCGATTACGAGCAAAACGACGATTGCCAGGATCGCTTGAGTCGGGGCCGGCGTGATCAGGCTCGCGAACAGGAGCGACCAGCGCCAGGTGAGGCCCCAGGCGACCCGGCGCGCCAGGTGCGACGGCATGCCCCTATCTTGCCCTATTCCGGCGCAATATGCCTCCAACTGCATGATATGGTACTCAGTATCAAATGACATCGACTATCAAATACCTCTGGCGCAGGTGGCTTGTGCCGGCGGCGGCTCTGGCGGTTGCAATGGCCTCTCTCAGCGGCTGCGGCGCCCCCGCCGCCGGCGCCGCTTCCGGCGGCAGCTTGCAGGTCATCGCGGGCCAGAACTTCTGGGGAAGTATCGCCGCCCAGCTGGGGGGTTCCCGGGTCTCGGTGACCAGCATTGTCACGAACCCGAACACCGATCCCCACGAGTATGAGAGCAGTTCCGCCGATGCGAGGGCCTTCGCAACCGCCGACTACGTCCTCCTCAATGGGGCAGGCTACGACGATTGGGCCGGAAAATTGCTGGCGGGAAACCCGAGCAGCCGCCGAAAAGTTTTGACGGTTGCGGACCTGCTTCAAAAGAAGACCGGCGACAATCCACACTTCTGGTACAACCCCGACTGGGTGGAGAGGGTGGCCGACCGGATAACCGCCGATTACAAGGCGCTCGACCCCGCAGGAGCGTCCTATTTCAGTCAGCAACGCGACGTTTTCAGCGCCGCGTTGAAGCCGTACCATGACGCCGTCAGATCCGTCCGCTCCAAGTACAGCGGCGTCCCTGTGGGCTCAACCGAAAGTATCTTCGTCTACATGGCCTCGGCCCTCGGTATCGACCTGGTCTCACCGCCGAACTTCATGCAGGCGATCTCCGAGGGCAACGACCCGCCGGCACAGGCGCTTGCGCAGTTCCAGCAGCAGATAAGCCAGCGCAACATCAAGCTGCTTGTCTACAACACGCAGACCTCGACGTCAATAACCGAGAACCTGAAGCAGCTGGCAACCAGCAACGGCATTCCGGTGGTCGGCATATCGGAAACCATCCAGCCGACCGGCGCCTCCTTCGAGGACTGGCAGGTAGCGCAGCTAAATTCGATCCAGTCAGCGCTGAGCCGTCGGTGACGGGCCCTTCGGCCGCAGCCAGAAATCCTGCGATAATCGCCGAGGGTCTCGCCGCCGCCTACGGCGACCGCCTTATCTGGCAGGACGCAAGCTTCGTTGTCCATCCGGGCGAGTTTGTGGCGGTCCTCGGTCCTAATGGCGGCGGAAAATCCACGCTCTTCCGGCTGCTCCTGGGCCTCCTTCATCCCGCCGCAGGCGCCTTGCAGGTCCTCGGCGAGCCGCCGCGTCGTGGCAACCCCGCGATCGGCTATGTGCCGCAACGCCGGAATATCGACGCGGATGTGGGGCTGCGGGGAAGGGAGTTCGTTCACCTTGGGGTGGACGGTCATCGGTGGGGCTTTGCCATCGGCTCCGAGGCTGAGTCGGAGCGGCGTGTCAATCGTGCGATCGAATCGGTCGAGGCGCTCGACTACGCCGATCGCCCGATCGGTAGGCTCTCCGGCGGCGAGCAGCAGCGCCTACTGCTGGCGCAGGCACTGGCCGGGGAACCGCAGATGCTTCTCCTGGATGAGCCCCTTGCGAATCTCGATCTGCGCAACCAGATCGTGATCGCCGAATTGGTCTCCAGGCTTGCCCGGGCGAACGGCTTCACCGTCTTGCTGATCGCGCATGACATCAACCCCCTCCTGCCGATCGTTGACCGCGTGCTCTACGTCGCCCATGGTGGGGTCGCCATCGGCAAGCCCGATGCTGTTATCACCACTGAACAGCTGAGCCGCCTCTACGATGCGCCGGTCGAGGTGCTCCACGACAGCCACGGGCACATGTTCGTGGTCGGTATGGACGTCGAAGGCGAGCACCACGATGCTTGAGCGCTCGGTCGGTTTCTATTTGTCCACGGCTGCGCCTTACTTCGGCTGGGATCTGCTACGCGACGTCCAGGAACTTTTTCGCTACGGCTTCATGCAGCATGCCTTTGAGGCCGGCACGATCGTCGCGCTCAGCGCCGGTGTGATCGGGTACTTCGTGGTGCTGCGCGGCCTTTCCTTCGCGGCGCACGGCCTTTCTCACATCGGCTTTGCCGGCGCCACCGGGGCTGTCCTGCTCGGAATGCCCCCCATCGCCGGCCTTCTGGTGCTCACTATGGGAGCGGGCGCCGTGATGGGCGCACTCGGCCAGCGCCTTCGCGGGCGTGACGTCACGATCGGGATTGTGATGGCATGGTCCCTCGGCCTCGGTCTGCTCTTTACAGCGCTCTACCGTGGATCGGCATCGAGAGCGATCGGCATCCTCTTCGGCGAGATATTCGGAATCAGCGGCCAGGAGGTAGCGGTCACGGCCATAGCTGGGATCCTCATCCTCCTCGCGCTTGGCGTCATCTACCGTCCGCTGCTGTTTGCCACGCTCGATGAAGAGGTAGCCGACGCCAGGGGCGTACCGGTCCGGGCGCTTTCGATCGCCTTCGTCGTCATCCTGGCCGTGGCCGTCTCGGAAGCGGTCCAGGCGGTCGGCGTGCTCCTCATCTTCTCCCTGATCGTGGCGCCGGCGGCGATCGCCGAGCGGTTCACGCGCCGCCCCAGCCGCGGCCTTTTACTCGCGGCCCTGCTCGCCGTACTCTTCACCTGGGCGGCGCTGAGCGTCGCTTACTATCTCCCCTACCCGGTGGGCTTTTTCATCACCACGTTCGCCTCGGGTAGCTACGTGCTGGCGCGTTTTCTAAGTTACTTCGTGGCGCGTCGCGCCGCGGGCCGCGCACCGGCCTGGCGGGAGGCGCAGGTCCGGCACTCGCCATAGAAGTCGAGCGTCGCGTGGTCGACCCGGAAGCCATGTTCCCGCGCAATCGCCTCCGCCAGTGGCGCGACCGCGTCCTCGTCGAGGTCCTCGACTGTCCTGCAGGTGGTGCAGATCAGGTGGTGGTGATGGCCGGCCTCGCACCAGATGTAGGCCGAGACGTGACCGGGCCGTTCCAGCCGTTGCGCCAGCCCCGCGCCGACGAGCACGTCAAGCGAGCGGAACACAGTGGCGCGCCCGATATAGGCGTGCTTCTTCCGCACCCGCTCGTAGAGCTCCAGCGCCGACGTCTCTTTCCCCGTCTGAGCCAGCACCGAGGCGATCGCGAGCCGCTGCGGCGTCAGCCGCACGCCGCTCTGCTGCAGCGCCGCCTGGGTAGTCTCAACCATACCCAGATGATACCGAAAGGCCCTGACGTCATACTTAAGCCCATGTCAAATATCTTTACGCCCGTCATACACCCCCGCATCGAGCTCCGCAAAAAGCAAGCGCCAGTCAAGGTCGCCGACATGATGCTCAAGGGCGATTCGCCACCGGCGCGATTCAATCGGTGGCTGGCCCTCAAGGTGACGAACGCTGTCGGCACCATGTGGTGTGCGTACGCGTTCGCAGCCCTCGCCATCGTCTCTCTGCCGGCCGCGATCGCCTCTGGAAACCCCGTGATCCTTGTTTCCTGGGTCAGCCAGACGTTCCTCCAGCTCGTCCTCCTGAGCATCATCATCGTCGGACAGAATGTCCAGGCTATGGCCAGCGACAAGCGCGCCGAGGCCACCTACCAGGACGCCGATGCCGTGCTGCACACCGCCCTGCAAATACAGTCGCACCTGGCAGCCCAGGATGGCGAGATCGAGAAGATCCTGGCACGCTTGAAAACTCCTTAGCGATCACCCACCGTGAAGTCGACGCAGCAAATGGGCGTCAAGGTGCCCGAGTTGACAATCTATTTCTGGATCGTGAAGGTCCTCAGCACCGTATGGGCGAGGCGACCTCCGACTACCTGGTCCACACGATCGACCCTTACGTTGCGGTCGGAATCGGCGCCGCGGTTCGCGATTGCCCTTCTCTTACAACTCGCCCTGCGGCGCTACGTCGCCTGGGTCTACTGGCTGGCGGTCGTGATGGTGGTGGTCTTCGGCACGATGGCCGCGGACTTTCTCCATGTTCGACTCGGTATCCCTTACGTCATCAGGACCGCTTTTCTATGCCGTGGCGCTGGCGGTCATCTTTCTCGGGTGGCACCGAACCGAAGGAACCCTGTCCATACATATCTACACCACGCGTCGCGAGCTCTTCTACTGGGCAACGGTCCTGGCGACGTTCGCACTGGGGACGGCCGCGAGCGACCTGACCGCCTACACGCTCCACCTCGGCTTACATGGCATCAGGAATCCTGTTCGCGGTGGTGATCGCGATCCCTGCAGTCGCGTACTGTACCCGGGTCTTCAACGAGCTAACGTCGTCTGGTTCGCGTACGTCATAACCAGGCCGCTGGGCCTCCTTCGCCGACTGGCTGGGTGTGCCCCAGAGTCTCAGTGGCCTTAACCTGGCGACCTGCACTCCGAGCGCGTCCCTGGAGCAGAGCCCGGCGCCTGGTTAAAACGATCTCGCGCCTACGCCGGCAGCCGGCGGACTGGCACACTGGTGCTCGAACTGATCGCGTCCAATTCGTCTACGGGAGGCAATCCTATGGGTACATGGAAGCTCGATCCGATGCACACGCAGGTCGAATTCTCCGCCAAGCACCTGGGCATGATGACCGTGCGAGGCAACTTCGCCGAGGTGTCCGCCACTGGTGACATCCATCCGGAGGAGCCGGAACGTTCGACCGTGCAGGTAACGATCAAGACGGCCAGCATCCGAACCCACAACGATCAACGAGACAAGGATCTCCGCTCCTCGAACTTCCTGGAAGCGGAGAAGTATCCGACCATCACCTTCAAGAGCACAAAGATCAAGGCGGAGTCCGCCGACAAGGGCACCCTTACCGGTGACCTCACAATCAAAGGCAACACTCACCCGGTCACGTTGAAAGTCGTCAAGTACGGGGAGTTCAACGACCCGAGGATGGGACACAGGATCGCCTACGCAGCCGAAACCAAGATCAACCGGAAGGACTTCGGAATGACGTTCGAAATGATGTTGGACGGGAAGTTCATCGTCAGCAACGAGGTCCAGATCAACGTGGAGGGCGAGCTCCTGGACGCGCCGGACGCCTAGGCGCAGCCGAACATTGTTACGCTCTGTAACAATGTTTGACATCGACTAAAGTATTTGGAATAATTCAATCCTTCCTAAAGTTGGAAGCATTGAAGATGCCTGACATTTCTGACGCCCTGATCCACGACATCCAGGCTGCAATGGGCGACCTGATGCGACAGCAGCGTCCCGGCATGTCGCACGAGGTCATGCAGCTGGACATGCCAATCGGCCAGATGAAGACCCTTTTCATCCTCTGGACCGGCGGGAAACCTCAGACCATGGGGCAGCTGGCGCAGGCACTCGACGTCAGCCTGGGCAACGTCACCGGCCTGGTCGACGGGCTGGTACAGCGTGGCCTGGCTCGGCGCGAGGAGGACCCCTCCGACCGGCGCCAGAAGCTCGCCAGCCTCACCCCGACTGCCGAGACTCGACTCCTGCGCATGGAGCGGGGACGAAGCCTGCTGATCCAGCGCCTGCTCCGCCGCATGCACGTCGACGATCTGCGGGCGCTGCGCCAGGGAGTCATCGCGCTCGCCACCGCTGCGGGTGCTGAGAAGCGATCGTCGTCAACACGCGCAAGGAAGGTGGCCAATGTCAGCTGAACTCTCACGCCGCGTAAAGGTTCTTTCGACGGTCGGCGTTATGCTGGCCCTCCTGCTGGCGGCCCTGGACCAGACGATTGTCGGTACGGCTTTGCCGCGGATCGTTTCCGAGTTGAACGGCCTCGACCGCTATTCCTGGTTGATCACCGGTTACCTGGTCTCCTCCACCGTCGTGGTGCCGATCGCGGGAAAGCTGGGCGACCTCTTCGGCCGTAAGCCATTCCTGCTGGCCGGGATGATCGGCTTTGTTGGCGCCTCCGCACTTGCCGGACTCTCCCAGGACATGAACCAGCTGATCATCTTCCGGATCATCCAGGGGCTCTTCGGCGGCCTGCTCTTCGCCTCCGCCTTTACTGTCCTGGCCGACATCTTTCCGCCGGCCCAGCGCGCTCGCATGCAGGGCCTTTTCGGCGGCATCTTCGGCCTCTCATCCATCCTCGGTCCCGTCATCGGCGGCTTCCTCACCGACAACCTGGGCTGGCGCTGGGTCTTTTACGTCAACCTTCCGATCGGGATCCTCGGGGTGCTTATGGTGGTCGGGTTCCTGCCCTTTGTGCGCACCACCGCCTCCTGGCGCGACATCGACTTCTGGGGTTCGGGCGCCCTCGCAGCCGGGCTGATCCCACTTCTCGTCGCTCTCTCGCTGGCGGGTCAACAGGGCTGGGGCTCAGCCGAGGTGCTCGGTCTGATGGCGCTGGGCCTCGTGATGCTTGGTGTCTTCTTCGTCATCGAGCAGCGGGTCAAGGAGCCAATCGTCCCTTTCCGCCTCTTCAAGAACCGGGTTTTCGCCGTCTCAATGATCGTCGGCTTCTTGAGTGCCCTTGGCATGTTCGGGATGATCATCTTCATCCCGCTGGAGCTCCAGGGTGTCCTCGGAGCCAGCGTCACCAACTCCGGACTCTTCCTCACACCCATGATGGGCGGCCTCATTGTCGCGAGCGTCATCTCGGGACAGGTCATGGTCCGGCTCAAGCGCTACCACTACCTCGGGACTCTTGGATTGATCCTTGTGATGGTGGGCATCTTCCTCGTTTCACAGACCACTACCGCCACGCCTCAATTCCGCGTTACCATCGCCATCGTCCTGGTTGGACTGGGGCTGGGTGCGACCTTCCCGCTTTACATCAATGCCGTCCAGAGCGCGCTGCCACAGCGCTACCTCGGTGTCGGCACCAGCCAGATCCAGTTCTGGCGTAATGTCGGCGGCACCGTCAGCTCGGCGGTCCTCGGCACCATCCTTGCCCAGCGGCTTCCCGGAGCGATCCACGACCAGGTTTCCAGGTTGACCCTTCCCCCCGGCTTCAAGATTCCTACCAACCTTGCGGGCAGCAACCCGAACGCTCTGCTCAACCCGGCCGCCATCGCAGCCGCCAAGGCCAAGCTGCCCGCTTCGGTCGTACCGGTCTTCGACCAGGTCATCCACGCCGTCCGTGAAGCCCTGGCGCTCACCCTGCACGACCTGTTCCTGATCGCGGTAGTCCTGGTCGGGCTGGCATTGATCGCCTCCCTCTTCATGCCCGACGTGCCGCTCCGCGCCCAGCGGCAACCGGCCTTCGCCGAAGTCCCGACTGCCGAAGGCGTGGCCTGATGTCGCCGCTTATTCGTTTATCCCTCCGGCTCGGCTCGGTCGTCATCCTGGCGGTGGTGCTGCTTTTCAGCGCCGGCATCTGGGCGACCACGCAGCTGCAACAGGACCTCCTGCCGAACATCTCGGTGCCGGCCTTCGTTGTGATTACTGCCTACCCTGGCGCCTCCCCCAGCGTCGTCGACCAGCAGGTCACCTTGCCGGTCGTCAGCGCGCTCCAGGGACTTTCGGGTGTTACCACCGTCGACTCGACGTCCGCCTCTGGAGCGTCCATCGTGACGGTCCAGTTCAAGGACGGCACCGACACAACCGCTGCCAGGCAGGGCCTCTCGAGCAGCCTCGACCGGGCAAGGGCCGTCCTTCCCCAGCAGGCGCAGCCACCGAACATCGTGGCCTTCTCGACCAGCGGCCTGCCGGTCCTCCAGTACTCGGTCTACGCGAATGAGTCGCTCAGCGCGCTCGCCTCGCAGTTGCGCACCGTCGCGATCCCGAAGCTGGCCGCGTTGGCCGGCGTCTCCACCGTCAATCTCACCGGGGCGCCGACCCAGGAGATCCAGGTAACCCTCGATCCGGCAAAGCTCGCCGCCCACGGCCTGACCGTTGCCCAGATCAGCGCGGCGCTGGCCCAGGCAACGGTTGTCCAGTCAGTCGGGGCACTCAAGGACAACGGCAGCGTCATTCCGCTCCAGATCTCGGGATCCCTGACCAGCGTCGACCAAATAGGGAACATCCCGATCGGTCGCGTCGCGATCCGCGACCTGGGAACGGTGGCGCTGGTTGCGGTTCCCCCTGACACGATCACGCGCACCAACGGTAATCCCAGCGTCGGACTGAGTGTCCTCAAGGCTCCGGATGCCAACACCGTCACGGTCGCAAACGAGATCAAAAACGCTCTACCCGACATCCGTAACTCGATCGGTAACGGCGTCCAGTTTCAAACCATCCTCGACCAGGCGACCCCGATCACGAACGCGATCGGCAACATCCTGCGGGAAGGCCTGCTCGGCGCCTTGTTCGCGATCCTCGTGATCTTTCTCTTCCTCCGGAGCGCTCGCGCCACGCTGGTCGCAGCCGTGTCGATCCCCCTCTCGCTCATCGTCGCCCTGCTCGTCCTCTGGTGGCAGGGAATCACCTTGAACATCCTCACCCTCGGCGGCCTGATGGTCGCGATCGGTCGCGTCGTCGACGACGCCATCGTTGTCCTCGAGAACATCAGCCGCCACGTGACCGAAGGCGAGGGCCCGCTGGCCGCCGCCTACACCGGTGGACGGGAGATCGTAAGCGCCGTGACGGCCTCAACCCTCACCACCGTTGCCGTCTTCCTACCGATTGCGTTCCTCACTGGGATCGCCGGCAGCTTCTTTCGTCCCTTCGCCTTGACCGTAGTAACCGCGTTGCTTGCCTCTCTCCTGGTCGCCGTCACGGTTGTTCCCCTGCTGGCTTCCCGCTTCCTCAAGCCCCAGATGCGTCCCGTCGGGGCCAAACAGCCTCGCAGCTGGCTGCAGGCCGGCTACGTCCCCGTAATTCGCTGGGCGACCGGGCATCGGGCCATCACGCTGGTCGCCGCCGCCGCTATCTTCATCGGGTCGCTTGGACTGGTGCCATTTCTACGGATCAACCTGCTTGACCAGTCCTCGAGTCCGAACTTTCCGGTGAGCCTGACCCTGCCCGACAACACAACCCTTGCCCAGACCAACACCGAGACCGAGACGGTCGAGAACATGATCCGCGGCCTGCCCGGCGTCAGCGCTTTCCAGGCCACGGTCGGCGGCTCCTCGGATCCCTTCGCGCCACCCGGGACCGTGCCCGCCGATCCGACCACGGCCCAGATCCTGGTTCTCGTCAACACCAACTCCTACAACCAGGCGCTCAGTGCCGTGAAAGATGCGCTCAAGGGCTACAACGGCTCGGCGCGCATCACGGTCGGCCAGGCGCAGAGCAGCGCCAATGCAAACAGCTCGCAGATGCAGGTGCAGGTGCACGCGCCCAACCAGGACAGCCTGCAGCAGTCGACAGACCGGGTTCTGGGCGCGCTTGGCCAGCTATCCGGGCTGTCCGAGCTAAAGTCGAACCTCGCCGCTTCCAAGCCGCAGTTTCAGCTGGTGCCAACCGATCGGCTCGCCCAGAGCGGCCTGACCG
>Ga0207416_1001348_pt1 | contig 33562 bp, 33 predicted proteins | sample PaiPotPPM11metaG_FD_184107 | JGI IMG/M metagenome (GOLD analysis project Ga0207416, IMG submission 184107) | Iron sulfur acid spring bacterial and archeal communities from Banff, Canada, to study Microbial Dark Matter (Phase II) - Paint Pots PPM... ...
GCGGCAGGTTGGTGATGACGAACCGCGGGTTGTCTTTGGGCTCTTTCCCCGGCTGCCGCACGACCTCGGCTTTAAAGATCATCCGCCGCTGCGAGAGCCAGCTCTCAGCCGCATAGCGGCCTTCGCCATAGACGTGCTCGGTCTCCCCACTCTCTTCGACCCGCTGGCGGGCTTGCCACACAACCAGTGGCCGGCGGGTGCGATTTCGCTGGCGCTGCCCACGCTGTTGCTGGATCCGTTGTCAAGCGCCTTTTTCTCCATCGTCTTTCCGAATATCACGCCGGCCGCGGCAGGGTTGTTTGGCGGCTGGATGCTGTGCTGCTGCGCTGGAGCCCTGAGTGGGGCGACGATTGGGGCGCTGATCGGAGCACTGCAAGACAAGGCCGCGGCGCGGTGAGTCCAGTACCACCCCGCCCGCGGCTGCTCGATGCCGAAGCACTGCCGCCTAGTCCCCGCCAGGGACGCAGCCGGGAGAAGCGCACCCAATTGCTCGCCGCCGGGCTCGCCTTGTTTGGCGAAAAGGGCTACGAGGCCACGTCCGTTGACGCCGTCGCGCTGCGGGCGGGCGTTGCCGTGGGGAGCTTTTATCAGCATTTTCGTTCCAAGCGGTAGCTTCTGCTGGTGCTGATGGACCAGTTGCTGGAGGGCTTGGAGCAACTAGACCTGCGGCCCAAGGGAGCGAGCAGCATTCGCGCCGGTCTCCGCGCCCTGCTACAAAGCGCATTCTCCCGGGATATTGCCTATGCTGGCGCTTATCGGGCCTGGCGGGAGGCGATTCTGCTGGATTCCAGCCTGGCGCCACACCAGGAGCAGATCGAATGCTGGACACGGGCGCGCGTGACGGGGGTTTTCGAAGCCCTGCTCCGGTTGCCCGGCGCACGCAGCGACGTGAACTTGCCGGTGCTGGCCCACCTGATGGACCGCTTCTTCTGGGACCTGTTGGGGCAGGCGCCGCGCCTGCCAGCCATCGAGCTTGAATCCATCCTGGAGTCCACCACGGACTTGGTTTATCACGCGCTGTTTAATGACCCCGCCGTCAAACCGACCCCGTAACGCGCCGCGATCTGCTGCTACACTACTCATAGCGCAAGACCGCCATGGGGTCCACCTTCGTCGCGCGGCGCGCCGGAATATAGCACGCGAGCAGGGCTACCGCCGCGAGCAACCCTCCGGCAGCGGCCCACGTCATGGGGTCCATCGGGCTTGTATCGTATAACAAGCTTGCGAGCACGCGTGTGAGCGCCCGTGCTCCGGCCACCCCGAGACCAAGCCCAACCAGGACCATGAGCATCGCTTTCCCGATCACAAGTTTCAGCAGATCGCCTGGGGATGCGCCGAGGGCCAAGCGAATCGCCATCTCATGCACCCTTTGCGCCACGGAATAAGAGAGCACGCCATAAATCCCTGCCGCAGCCAGCAAAACCGCGATGCCAGCGAAGATGGCCAACAGCACAGTGCGAAGCCGGGCTGGCGCCACCGATTGTGACTTGATTTCTTCCAAGGTTTGAACGTTCGCCACTGCCTGGTTCTTGTTCACGTTCCAGATTGCTTGTTCGATCGATCTGGTTAAGAGCGACGGATTCATGGCGGCGCGAACTACGAGGCTAATGCGAGTGCCGGGGCTTTGATAGAACGTGACGTATATGACGGGGAAATCCTCGTCGAGGCTAAAGACTTTTTCGTCCGCCACCACTCCCACCACCTGCCAAGGGATTTCTGGACCCCGACCACGCTTCCCGGGCACGAGCTGCCGAATCAAGATGCGCTTACCGATTGGATCTTCGCCTTTGAAGTAAAGCTTCGCCATAGTTTCGTTGATCACTGTAACGGGCGGCGCGCCGGCAACATCAGTCTCCGCAAGGCCGCGACCCTTCAACAATCTCATGCCAACCGTATAAAAATACGACGGGCCTACCACTTTGAAGCCACAGACAGGGCGCTGGGAATAGTTCAAGTAGCTCCGACCTTGGATCAGGAAGGGCGCGCCGTTCGCAAAGCCTTCCATCGGCGGTCTATCAGTGATGGCGGCGTCGCGCACGCCCGGCACGCCTCGGACGTTGTCGGTGATTTCCCGGAGATAGTTCGTGAGCGTCGCGCTGTTCGAAAATTCCGTTAGCGGCATCGGAAGATCCATCGCAAGAACATTGGTTGTATCCACGCCCGGGTTGACGCTTGCCAACCTGTTGAAACTTCGGATCAGCAGGCCGGCGCCCGTGAGCAATACAAACGATAAGGTCACCTCCGCGACTACCAGAGCCGTCCTCATCCGATGCCGTGTTAGCCCGGCAGTCGTCCGGCCCCCTTCCTTCAGCGATCCAGCAAGATCGGGCCGCGTGCCGCTGAGCGCGGGCGCCAGGCCGAAAAGGATTCCCGTGAGGATTCCGATGGCCAGCGTGAAAAGCAATACGCCGTAATCCATGTGGACGTTTGCTTGCGGTGGCAGCATGTCGGGCGGCAACCACAGTTTGATTCCGCGCATCAATGCATCGCCCAGTGCAAGGCCCGCCACGCCACCGAGGATTCCGAGAAATATGTTTTCCGTAAGCAACTGCCGGATCAGCCGCAAGCGCCGCGCGCCCAAGGCGGAACGAATAGCGATCTCGTGTTCGCGGTCCGTACCCCGCGCGAGGGTCAAGTTAGCGAGATTCGCGCAGCCAATCAGGAGTACGGCGCCCACCGCTGCGAGCAGCACCCAAAGCGAGCGGCGGAGCTGGCTGCCAATAACTTCATCGATATAAGGATCGACCGTTACGCCCCAACCCTTATTCGAATCCGGGTACAAGGCAGCAATGCGCGCTCCAATCGCGTCCATTTGGGCGCGGGCCTGCTTCAGAGTGACGCCGGGCTTAAGGCGAGCGATGGCAGAGAGCCAGTGATAATTGCGTGTCATGTCCGCGGGTCTGAAAGCCAGAGGCAGCCACATCACGGCCCACGACTGGTCAAATTCGCTGTTTGCCGGAAGGACACAGATGATGGTATAAGCCTTTGCATCCAACGTGATCTTGCGTCCGATAATTTTGGGGTCGCCGCCAAACCGGCTCTGCCAAATGCGGTTCGAGAGCACTACTTCCTGATCTTTGCCAACCTGGTCTTCGCTTGGGGCAAACGTGCGTCCCAGCGTCGCGCCCACACCAAGCACCTTGAAATACGACGCCGAGACTCTCTGAACATTAAGCTCCTGGGGTCTGCCCGAGCCGGTCAAGGTCGCCGTGTCCCAGGCGACGGCTGACAGAAATTGAAAACAGTGGTTCTGCCGCTTCCAATCGAGGAAGTTCAGGGTGGAAATGAAGTTGCGAACTCCCCCCGGATGCTTTTCCCACACGCTGACGATTCGCTCGGGATGCGGATAGGGGAGAGGCTTGAGCAAGACGGCATCCACAAAACTGAAAATAGCCGTGTTGGCGCCGATGCCCAGCGCGAGCGTGATGATGGCAACGGCCGTGAAGCCAGGACTGCGCAGCAACTGCCGCAGGCCATAGCGCAGGTCCTGAAGATTCGTTTCCATGGGTCACCTCAAAGCCTTTCCCCGTTCCGTTATCATAAGTGTTCCCCGCAATTCCTGACAATTATAAATCAATGAAATACCGAGATGCCTCGCGGAGTTTATCCTGAGCGAAATGCCGTGATCCTTCGCTCTGCTCTGCATGAACTCTGCGGGTGAAATCATTTGGGAACCGGTTGGCCTGCAACGAGTTGCATGTTTAGCGCAGCGGCTTGCTTTTGGAGCCATTTGATCTGCGTTTCCCGGTATTTCTGCTCGTAGTGTTGCATGCCCTTGTCGTGGTATTCGGTGCCGAAGCGCAGCATCCGGTAAATTAAGCAGGCGAGGTTATGGGCCATTCCCACAGTTTTTTGGAATCGTTGGCAACATAGTGAGCCGCTGCCAAACTCGCGGGCGGAATACTTACGGAATCCGGTGGAGATCTTTTCGTGAGCAAAGTCCGGGTGGTTTCGGCAAGAGCCACGAGATAGCTTTCGGGCGGAACCGGTGTACTGCCCAGCCAGACGACGTTAGGAATCTGACCGTTCTTCGATAAGAAGTTGTCCACGTCAAGCACCGTACGGGAGAACTGATTCCACGGGACTTCAATTTGATTTACAAGACCGGAGCTTGCCAAGCCGGGGCCGTAAGGCGTGCCTCGCAGCCGGAATGGGCTTGGCGTCGCATGGCGGATAACGTGCGTGACAAATGTATTCAGCAACTCGAACTCCTCGCTGGCGGTGAGCGCGTAATTCCCCTGAATCTGAAACGATACTTCGGGGGTGATGCCGCGGGCTATTTCAAGAAGCTCGGCCGTTGAGAACTCATGACCCTGCGCCAGATCGGGCATGACCTCAAGAGCTTGGGAGGCGGTGATGAACTGGGCACGAGGAAGAGACTTGATGTAAGTCACAAGGCCCTCAAGATAGCCAAAATCTCTCTCGATCTGTTGTGGGCTTTTCAGGAGCGGACGCTTCCACTGATTGCGCGGCGGATTCGCGCCCTTGGCGAAATTCAAGGCATCCCAAAATTCCCGATGGATGAACTCACAAGGATGGAAGTAAATGCTGACCACGCCGCCACCCGATTGCAAAAGCTGAATGTAAGTCGTCCGAAAGTTGGCCTTGGCTTGATCGAGATTGGACCAATCGTCGTTGGGACGAAGATCGGACCCCGCTTTGATGTTGAAGATGTTGAGCAGGCCGCCGTACCAAAACGGCTTGCCATCGAGTCCGACGTGAGGGGCATCGTCGAGGTAAACTTTCACACCCCAACTCTTTAATGCCGGAAACACCTGTGGGGCCCAGGAATTCCCAGGCTGGCCGTAACAGGTGGGCGCTTTGCCGAAGATGCGGCGGAGATCTTCGAATCCAGGGCGTTCGCGACGGGTGAATTCCTCCGCCCCCTCTTCCCAGTCGAGCTTCGATTCATACTCGGCCACGGTGGGGTGCTGGCTGTGTGTATTCGCGTGGTAGCCGATTTCCTGCCGGGCAAGCGCCTGAATCACATCCTGGCGCCCTCGCCGTTGCAGCGTCCGGCCCTTTTCTCCAACCACTTTGAACGTGGCCCGCACGCCTTGCTGTTGGAGGAAATCCGCAATCCGCTTCGCCGCATCATCACTTTGGGGGAGGATATAATCCTCAGTATCGAACCACAGCACCACATACACACGGTTTTGGGGCGGCAGGCCAGAGGCTCGCGATGCGGCGGAGCAAGCCGCGAAGAGCCCAGCGACAATCAAGCATGCAAACCAGTGACTCCTTCCGGTGCGTTGTGGCATTATCCTCCTCCCGTCGTCCAGGGAATGATTTGCGGTTCACGCCATCCGAGGCGGCAAGATTCCAAAATGGCCAGGATGGGATCTGCATTTATGACGTCGAGCGCTTGTGAAGCCGTCTGCCGGAAGCGGATGGGTTATCCTGCCGCTTCATCCATGATCTTGACGATGACCGCTTCAACATCCTCAGCCACCGCTTTCAACTCGGGCGTCTTGAACAATTCAATCATGGCTGCGGGACGAATTGTGGCAAGAATCACTCCGGCGCCTTCCTGATAAATTGAGATGCGGCAAGGCAAAGCGGTTGAGATCTGGGGACTGACTTCCAGCACCTTCTTCGCCTGCTGCGGATTGCAAACCTCGTAAATCAGGCACTCCCGGTCGAAGTCGACCCCCTTCTCCTGAAGCTTTGCCTTTAAATTGTGGACGGCAAGCACTCCAAACTTATGCTTTTGCGCAACGGCCTCCAGGTCGCTTGCCACTTGGGAAATGGACTTCTTCGATTCAACTTGGTATAGCATCATTGGTTTTCTTTCACCTCCGGAAACTCCCGCGGCGTTTGGCGCGTCCACGACGAGAGTGCAATGGCGAGTCCTTGAAAAAGCGGATCGAAGAAAGTCAGAAAGGCGCAAGCGATCACTGCGGTCCCGCGTTAGCCCGGCCTCCAGCCCAACCGGTCTCTTCCACGCTCCGCCGCGTCTCTGCCTCCAACCCACGCAGGATGCGCATGCGTCCTGCCATCAAGAACCGGGTTCGGAGTCAGGTTCACTGTTCTTGAATGCAACGTCATGGCCCGGGACGACAAGCCCGCCAAGCGAAAGCACATAATCCCGGTCCGCGACCATCTGGGCTCGATTGTGGGCAATCATGGTGAGAACGGGCTGATCCTCGGCGCGAGTGAGCAAAGCGTCTCCGGCAATAATCGCTGTCGTTCCGTTGGACGCAACCCGGAGCGATAAGTGGCCCGGCACGTGCCCGCCCGTCATGACGCGCTCGATGCCATCCGGTAGCGGGTTCTTTTCCACCCAGCGGTATTGCGAAATGGCGCCCAGGCGCTTCGAATCCCACCATCGCAACGCGAATTGCCGGAGCCTGGCCATCAGTTCCCGGGCACGATCGTAATTAAAAGTTTCAGGGTAGTATTTCAATACCAGCTTTTCCCAGTTTTGATCATCGCGAAGTTCTGAATAAAGCGAGCAGCACCAATCGTAAGACTCCTGGCTTCCGAGAATCATGCTCTTGGGGAATAGAGAATTGTTCAGGACGTGATCGACGTGGAAGTGGGTACACACAATGAAGTCCACATCCTCGGGATGAAGCCCGTGGAGCTCGAGCGCCTCCACCAGTTGATGAGCTTCGTGGGGCATTCCCGAATCTACAACGGCGTGCTGGTGGCCATTCGAGAGTAAAACCGTGGTGGCTCCCCTCCAGCTTCCCGGAAGAAGTACATCAACTTTCCAATTGGTTTTTTTCATGAGAACCCTTAATACAGCTTGCTGTAATTCTATTTTAGCAGGCCGATGCAAGAGGGAGGGAAGAAACGGCAGCTTGGCAACGGTACAGTTCGTTTGCTGGAGCGGCGCTCGGAGCTTGCCCTGACAGGGAGCGCCGGAAGCTGTTGAGAAAGAAAGTTTGGCGGTCACAGGCCGCCGCTACCGCAAACAAGGCGAAGCGGAAGCGGTTGGGATGCGGCAGAATAACGCATGACGGTCAGCTTGTCTGGGGGTACGATTTGACTAGGATCGTTGGCTCATCAAACTCAACTAGAGAACATATCTCATCCCGTCGAGGTCAGCGCTGATCGATTGGAACATACCGGAGATTAGAGGGTCCCGTATATTCCGCCAGCGGCCTAATCAGCTTATTATTCGAATACTGCTCCAGAACGTGGGCGGCCCAGCCGGCAATGCGGCTGGCGGCAAAAACAAGCGGGTACAGGTCCACCGGAATGCCCAAGACGTAATATGCAGATGCAGAATAGAAATCTACGTTGGCATTGATCTTCTTTTCGCGAATCATCAAGTCTTCAATCTTTTTGGACATTTCAAACCACTTGGGCTGCCCGGTGTTCCGCCCCAGTTCTTCGGACATCTTACGCAGCACCGTCGCTCTCGGATCCTCGGTGTGGTAAACGCGATGACCGAAGCCCATAATTTTTTTCTTTTGAGCCAGAAGCTCGTGAATGTGCGAATCGACGTTCTCCACATTCTGGATCTCAAGCAACATTCGCATCACTTGCTCATTGGCGCCGCCATGCAAGGGCCCCTTCAAGGTCCCGATAGCAGAAGTAATGGCGGAGTGCATATCCGACAGCGTGGAGGCGGTGACGCGGGCGGCAAAAGTGGAGGCGTTGTAACTGTGGTCGGCATGGAGGATCAACGCCACATCAAACCACCGCGCATCCTGCGGGTTTGGCGCTTCGCCCTTCAACATGTAAAGGAAATTGGCGGCGTGGTTGAGCTTGGGATCGGGCGGGATCGGGTCCTTCCCGGACCGCACCCGGCCAAATGCCGCCACGAGTGTGCCCATCTGCCCGGTCAGACGCAAAGCCTTGCGGCGGTTTGCCTCTTCCGACATATCCTCAGATTCCGGATCATAAAGCGAGAGCGCGGAAACCACCGTGCGCAGTGTTTCCATTGGGTGCTGGGGTGGGGGTAGACGGCGGAGTAGATCAATGATCTCTGGAGCAATCTGGCGGTTCTCGATGACTTGTTTCTTCAAATTCTCCAGTTCTGTGCGCTTGGGAAGGCGGCCATACCAAAGCAGGTAAACAACCTCTTCAAATGTCGAATACGTTGCAAGGTCATGGATGTCATAACCTCGATACGTTAACTTTCCCCGCTGCCCATCGATGGAGCAGATTTGCGACGTCGCAATCACCACATCCTGAAGTCCGGCCTTCACCTCTGCCATTTCGAATCTCCCTCTCTCCAATTCTCCGGCTCAACACCCTATTATCATACACGATCAAACCTATTCAAACAAGGCGGGCTAAGGCACGGCGACCGCATAAATAGACCGTTTGCAACGAAATACTCCGGCTGGTTGGACTGTTATCATTCATGCTTGTGCTTCGTCTTCAATTGAACCCTTTCCGCCTGCCCACCTCCAAGTGTCACGAGGTTTACATGGAAAGCCACCTCCGGATATCCTGACCGTTCATCAAATTGGACCGTCATGAACAACAATCACCCCCTCTTCGGTGTATTGCTCCTTGTTGCCGTCTTGGTCTTCCTGGTCCGGTCCTATATTCGCGCCCGGCCCACCCGCTTCCTGTCCGTTGCCGGAAAAATTGGGCTGGTCATTATCGTCCTTTCTGAAGTTCTGCTCTATTTGGAAGCCCATTGGGTCACCATCTATTTCACGCCGCTGGTCTGGACCGGCTTCATCTTGCTCATGGACTCTTTGGTGTTCACGATCCAGGGTACTTCCCTTCTCCAAACCAGACCGGAGAGGTTCTTTGCTCTGGCATTTTGGTCAATGCCGCTTTGGCTGGTCTTTGAAGCGTATAACCTCCGGCTTAAAAACTGGGCTTATACCGGGTTGCCACACAGCGTGTTGTTAAGCGATCTGGGTTACGTATGGTCGTTCGCCACAATTTGGCCAGCTATTTTCGAGACCGCGGACTTTCTGAGAGCAGTACGATTTTTTCAAGAGAAGGTCCGTCCGCGCAGGCCTATTGGCCGTCCAGCCCTGATGATTTACATTGTCCTGGGTGTTGTCTGCGTAGCCCTTCCAGTTATCATCCCGCCACATCAGGGAGCCTATCTCTTCGGCTTGGTTTGGATTGGTTTTGTGTTTTTGCTTGATCCATTGAATTATCTGCTGGGTGGCCATTCTCTGCTCCGTGATTGGGAACTTGGAGATCTACAAACTCTTTACAGTTTTCTTGCCTCCGGGCTGATTTGCGGGGTTTTATGGGAATTCTGGAATTATTGGGCGCACGCGCGTTGGACTTACGTTTTCCCAATTCTACAGAACTGGAAGATCTTCGCCATGCCCGCTCCGGGCTTTCTGGGTTTCCCGCCCTTCGCCGTGGAGTGTTTTGTGATGTTCGAATTTCTTGCGACGGTCTATCATCGTTTCATCTCGCGCTCAAAGCATGCAACCGGCATCGAGGCAAAGCGATGATGCATTCCGCGCGCAGGAGCAGATGGCCTACGAAGGGCTAAATCTCGTGCCGCTGGGGACAACTACCGGCCTTCTAAGCGTCCAGGAAATCAAAGATGCAAAGGGCCAGCCCTTCCACGAATTCGCATCCATCCAACCGGTCCCGGCATCTTACAAATGGAATGAGACGGGCTTATGTGGTTATCTCGTTACGGAAAAGGTCCAAAACTTGCGATTAATCAACCGAATTATTTTGTGTGTGTTCGCATTCCTGTGCCTACTACTGGGACTCACTGCCCAGCCCGCGCAAAACGTTTCCGGCCTCACCGGGGCTCAGGATCAAACGGCCCATCGCGGGCTGTCTCTTTTGATGAACGGCGACCCGGATGCCGCCATCGCTGTTTTCAAACAACTAGAAAAGGAAGCTCCAGATTCACCAGTTGGCTTCTTACTGGATGCGGACGCAACATGGTGGAAGATTTACTACCTCTCCGCCAATTTGATTGACCCTGACGTTTTCGACGTGGTGTACATGCAGTCTACGCCCTTTGACCCACACTTTGAAGAGCTTGTGCAGGAAACCATTCGCAAAGCTCAGGCGATGGTTGCGAACCATCAGGACTTGCCCCATGCCTACTTGAATGAGGGCATGGCTTACGCGCTCGAAGCGCGATTCCAGGGCCTGCACGACCGCGACCTGCCGACAGCCCGCGCCGGAAAGAAGATGAGAACCTTGCTGATGAAGGCCGTCCGGATGAATCCCAACCTCACGGATGCTTATCTTGGTCTCGGAATCTACAACTATTTTGTGGATACTTTGCCCACCATCATCAAGATGCTCCGCTTTCTCATCGCGCTACCGGGAGGCGACCGCGTTCTCGGCCTCCAGCAGCTTCGGACAGCGGCAACAAAAGGGGATTTTACGCGGCCCGAAGCTCAGTTCTACCTTGCCAAGGACTATACGCGCCGCAATGAGATGCAGTTGGCAAAAGCCCTGGCGCTGTTCGAGCAGCTTGGCAAGGAATATCCCAAAAACCAGCTTTGGGTGTTGTTGCAAGGTAGCGTCCAAATCCGGCTAGGCCACAACCAGGAAGGTGAAACCCTTTACCGCAAGGCACTGGCGGGCACTGCTGAAAACCGTTCTGTCGCGGATCAATCCATCCACCGCCAGACCATCAAAGCCCTCGCCCGCACGCATCCCAACGAAAAGTTTCAGTAATTCCGAAACCTCGCGCCCGTCTGCTGCAAAATACAAACGTCCTTGGTTTCGATGCTCGCCAGCTTGAGGTCGAAGACCTTGCTAGTATTACTTTGTTAGGTTTAATCACAGACCGTCAGGGCATGGCTTCAGCCATGCCACATCCGAACGCAAGGAAAAGCGGCTTTAGCCGCTGAGGGACTCAGGGGCTAAAGCCCGAAGCCCGGGATCACCGCCAACGGCATGGCTGAAGCCATGCCCTGACGCGCTCCTAACAGACTTAACATAGTAATACTAGCCACTTACTCTCGGAAGGTCCTCTTCCTCTTCGACATCGCTGTCCAGTCCGGGCGGGTGGCTACTGTAGCGGTCCAAGAATCCTTCGATCGCGTCGCGCTCGGCGGGTGTGATTTCATAGAGCCGATGGACAATTTCATTAAGCTCGTCTTCAGCCGACGCAATCATTGCCGCCAGTCGGCGCGATTCTTCTCGCGCGTCACTCAGCAAATCCAGCAGCTTTCTGCAACCCTCGGGCTTGAGTGGCAGCCGCCATTCCAGCACTTGCTTCAGAGGCACGGTTTTGCGGCGCTGAAGGCGAAGTGCTGCCGCCAAGCATTCGGCGTGTTCCCTGTGCTCGAATTGAAAGGTTCGCGGACCGCCGTACTGTACCTCGTGCCCATAAAGTGTACTTTCAACCGAGATTGCTTTCAGGTCTACAGACATTTGCGCAGATGTTGGATGCGCGGTGGAGATTTGGCTAATCGCATCCAGCTCATATCGTGAGAGGTCGCGTTCAAAGCTGGCGGGAAAGGGCGCCCACTTTGCTCAGCCCGCGCGCCTGTTCGCCCACATCAGCGGTTAACTTTTCGCTCAGGGACGCCAGTTGCTTTGACGGCGCCGATGCCTGATCGAGGATGGCTTCGGCCACAGGCAGTTCCTTCAGAAATTGATCGGCGTAAGAATAAAAACGCCCGCCGTAGACCGAACTTACCTCCTTGATGAGGAAGTCAGCAATCCGCGAGTTCAAAAAAGCCAGCAAAGCTCGGAGATTGCCCACTTCGCCGGCCGGCGCAACGCCATAAACGCCACCGCCCTTGCCCCCAGCCTGAAAGACGAAGCGGCTCTCTTCGTCGAGCGCGAAAGAGTTTCGCCGCGAGAGAAGCTGAAGCACAGCCTTTGGCCGGTGAAAGTGCTCCAGGTTTTGGGGCCTGGCGGCGCCATACCACAAGTGGCCATCAGGCTTGTCCTTCTCGTAGCGATGGTCCTCCCTTGCTCGCAGCTTCGACTCATGCTTGCGCAGGTATTTCCAAGCATGGGGAAAGCGGTCCTCGAACAACTGTATTTTCTTTGGAAGCAAAAACTCAAATTCATCTATGTTGGCCTTGCAAGGAATCAGGTTCCATTCCTTGACAACATCCCCTTCGAGTGTTTCCTTCCTGGGGTAGCGGTCGTAGGGAAACAGCACCCAAGTGTGCTTCCAATCAATCGACCACCGGCCAACGTCCTTGCCAAACAGAAACGGCCTCAACGCACCCTTTTCGATTTCGACCGGCTTCTTGCCGCAACCGCAACCATTTCCTTCGTGTCTCGGCTGAAGCTTTAGCATTCCGCCTGCCGCACCAACCTCATCGAACACGAGCACGCTATCTGCGCCCGTGGCCATGCCCTGGAATGCGCCGCTGGTGGTCGCCGTCACTTCAACCAATGGCCTACCCTGTCTGCGAACTTTCTCAAAAACTTCCCTCTCACTACCCGGCATCAACCACCAACCCGGACCTTTGAGGCTCTGACGCGGAACCTTGAAGACTTCGACGGTGTTGCCGAGTGCCGAGTCCTCACCACGAAGCTGCTTACGAAGTTGCGTGAACTCGCCAATGACCTCCTGAGCCTCAGCCTCACTTGTGAAAGCTCTGGCTGCTTCGAGGCTGCCCTGTTTGCCCTCGCCATTACGTTCCGCGATGAGAATGGCCGGATAGTTCAGGGCGCCAGCAAAAACGCGGGTGTCCCGGAAGTCAAGTAAAACACCTACGCGAAGCGACTCCGGCAGGTGCTCTCGAAGCTTCTCACCGTAATCAACATTGAGAAAACGGCCAGAAAGAATGAAACCGAGCCGCCCTTTGCTACCGAGCCAGCCTTCCTGGCCCGCAGAGCTGACCGCGCGCTCCAGGAACGGAACGTACAGGTCATAGTTGTGCCCGGTCCATTGGTATTTGCCGGCCCAATACTCCTTGACGTGTTGCGGAATCTTCTGGATACGAACGTAAGGCGGATTTCCCACCACAAAGTCATAGGGAAGATCGTGTTTGACAGAAACCGCCAGTACCAGGTCTTCGATTGTTTTCAGGAACCGGCCATCTTCGTAGTCAACCTTCAGCACCTTTACAGTGTCTTCCAAAGCCTGCCGCGCAGGTTCAAGATAGGCGCGGAGCTTTTCGGCCCGCTCAGCGAAGCGGGTAGTCAACAGGTCGTCGAGTGGAAATCGCTTATTGCGGACCGCCTGAAAGAGCCGAGCTAGCGCTGCGATGTACTCTTCAAGGTTGGCCACCAGGCTGTGCTTGCGCGCGTCTCCATAACGCGGCACCTTCACGGACATTTTGACGAAGTCTTTCTTCCCGCCTTTAATGGGCAGGTAAACGCTCACATCCAGAGTGGCCTCGTCAAACTGCAGGTTTACCTGGAGTTTGTCCGCCGACTCTTGGGCCCACTCGCCTTCTCTTTCCTCGATCCGCAAGGAGTCGGTGCGAAAAACCGGCAGGCGCACGATGCGAAAATCGGGATCGTCATAGATCGTCTTAGCGTAAAGCGGCAGGATCAGGGCCGCGTAGTTCACCTGCGACATCAGAACTGCGAACGGATTAATGTCGAGACCGACAATACGCAGGCCCTCGGTAAGATCGAGCAGAACCTCCCTTGGGTTCGAACCTGGAGGCTGGTTGTTCAAGTAGCGCCGCAACGCCGCCACCAGAAAAGAGCCGGAGCCGCAGGCAGGGTCAAGCAGCCGATGACTTCGCTGTCCCTTGTAACCGCATTCGTCAAGGATGAACTCGATAGCTTCCGGAGGTGTATAAAACTCTCCCAGCGCTTTGCGGGTGTCGCGATCGAAGTATTGCTGGTAGAGCTCTCCCAGGAAGTCTCCCGAGAGTTCTTCGAAATCGAATTGACAAGTCGACAGTGTGGCCTCAGCCAGCGCGTAAAACAGGCCACGGCTTTCAGCAGCGGCGCACTCAAACCACCAGTCGAAAATGTCTTGCGAGAAAATTGAGCTGAAGAGGGTCTCGCTGGCCCGGTCAAAGGAGCGGCGTACAACTTCCAGGTAAACCTCCGGCTTTAACCGGCCGCGCACGGCGAGCTCATTCAGGCTGTCCCGGATGCGGGCAATGAACCGCACATGCGGGAAGCGGTTATCGTCCGCCGCCTTGGCCAGGATGAGGCGGGAAATAATCGTGTAGCCGGTTTCTAGAGCAAAGGAGAATTGGGCGATTTCCGCGCCAGACCTGCTGCCCAGGAACGGGCGCCAGCTTTTGGGCAACTCCTTGTCTTTGAGCTCGCGGGCGTAAGTCTTTTGCCAGAATTCGTAGGAGCCGCGCGCGAAGCCGGAGGACTCAGCCGTCTTGGGAAGCTGCTCCTTGAGCCTCAGCGCCAGCCTTCCAAATGCCGACTCCCGCCGGAGTTGAAAAACCTGAAAGAAGATTCGCGCGGCCTCGGAGTCCGGGGCGGAAATGATGAGCGGGCTCTCCTTTGCAAGCTTGATATGATCGACGACGCTCTCAAGCGAGTCGAACTGGACTTTTTTCTTGGCCAGCCAGCTCTCGATCTTGGCCGCGTCGTTCTCGATGATGTCGGAAAGCTTGAGGGTGAATTGATGAGCGAACTCACCGTTAGTGCGGGCATAGAGGACGAACTCGATGCCGTTGGTGAGCACGCCCAAAAACGCGAGTTGGGGCTTTACGTACTCCTCAAACAGCTTTTCTTGGAAGGCGCCAAGCGAACCCGCGTTGGCCTGCTTAAACTCAATAATCGTCCTGACCCGCCCTCCGAAGCCGAGCAGCGCCACGTCAAACCGCTTCTGCGAGCGGCTACTCCGTTGGGACCAGAGGTCCACGCCGAAACCATCGTAACCAAGCTCGACGAAGAAACCCTTCTCCTGGAAGACCTTCTCAACTTCGGCTTCGGTAAGCGCGGTTCCTTCGCACGTCTTGCCGATATTACGGAGTATTTGCAGGAATTTTGATGGCATTGATCGTTGATTCTACCCGGCATGGAGCGATGCCGTCTGCTCGTTAGCGTGATAAGAACTGCGGACCAGTGGGCCGGATTCCACGTGCTTGATGCCGGCGCGCAGGCCCTCCTCGCGGAGCGCCGCAAATTCATCGGGCGTATAGAAACGCGCCACCGGCAGTTGCTCTCCGGAGGGCCGCAGATACTGGCCGATGGTAACAATGCCCACTCCGGCGGCGGCCAAATCTTTCAGGACATCCACCACTTCTTCAAAGGCTTCTCCCAAGCCCACCATCAAGCCTGATTTCGCAGGAATCTCCGGAGCAAGATCGCGGGAGCGCGCCAGCAAGCGCAAGGAGCGTTCATAGTGCGAGCCTTTGCGGGCCACGGGATACAATCGCGGAACCGTTTCTGTGTTGTGGTTCAACACGTCGGGCCGCGCCCGCAAGACAATCTCCAAAGCTTCATCCGATCCGTGGAAATCCGGAATAAGGACTTCCACCTTCACTTCAGGAATCTGCCGCCGTAGAGCCGCAATGGTCATGGCGAAGAGCGTTGAGCCGCCGTCTTTCAGGTCATCGCGATCGACCGAGGTCACCACCACATAACGCAGGCCCATCTTGGCTGCGGCGCGGGCCACGCGCTCCGGCTCATCCCAATCAATGCCGGAAGGCATCCCCTTGGGCACGGCGCAGAAGCCGCAGCGCCGCGTGCAAAGATTGCCCAGGATCATAAATGTCGCGGTGCGATGTCCCCAGCACTCACCGATGTTCGGGCAGCGCGCGCTCTCACACACGGTGTGCAAGTCGAGGCCGTGAATGAGCCGCTTCAGCTCGAAATAATTTTCGCCGCCAGGAATGCGAACTTTCAGCCAATCCGGCCGGCGAGGACGTGCGGGTGATGTCTCAATTTGGATCAGTTCGGACTGCATCTCAATTTATTGTAGCCGTGTTTCGACTAAGGGGCAAACCAGCCATATTTGGTAATTTCGCCGTTTGGTTGCTTCCGTGCCCTGCCAGATAGGACTTAGCTTCCTTGACCTCGGCCAAGCTGGAATCGGCGTGCTGCCAGCTCGCAAGGAACCTTCGGTAGGCTTGCACCGCCCCGTTAGTCTCTCCGGCCAAGGCATACGACTGAGCGATGAAAAAAAGCGCGAAGCCGCTATGTAGCCTGTCTCGAAGCTCGCGATTGAAAGCCTCCCGCGCTTTGTCCCATTCTTTGGCTTTCAGGTATGCGTCGCCCAGCTCCTCGATCGCAGGGCGGAAAAAAGCCGGTGGCTCCTGGTAACCGAGATCCTTTTCCTCGTCTACTGCCTGATTTAGCAACCGGAATGCCTCATCGTTTCTGCCCTGAGCCAGATTGATGTTGCTTCGAAGCTCCACTGAGAATACGCTCAATCGCTTGACGACAGGCGAAGCAGATTTCTTCTGTTTCTTGCCACCTGGGTCGCTCACCCGCCAAAGCAGCGCATCCAGCGCCTCAGCCTTGGATTGCGCTCCTTCAAGATCACCTTTCTGAATGTCCACCATACCCTCAGCGTAAAACTTCAATCCCTGCGGATATCCTTTGGCAGCAACAGTGGAAACGTCGGGACTCACCCCCAAATCCACCGGATCATCTGCTGCGGACTGCCAATTGGCAAATCGCAGGTCAAGGCGCGTGAGAGTGTTTCCCACCGATAACGGGAAACCTTGGCCGTGCATGCCGTAGACGGCGGCTGCCGGCAGATCTTTCAATTTCCCGGCGTACTGGCGAGCTTCCTGGTAGCGGCCGGTTTCGGCGTCCGCCGCCACCAGATAACTCAGATTATGTCCATAGTTCCAATCATCCTGAACCGGAATGCGCTGCGCCGCCATGTAGGCTTCATCCACGCGCATCGAATCGAGGAAAGACTGGCGGGCGCGTTCATAATCTCCAATACGATAGTAAATGTGACCTGGCATGTGAACCATGTGGCCAGAGTTGGGCGCCAAGCTCGCTAACACTTTCGCGCTCTTCAAAGCGCGATCAGCATGCGGGCCGTCCTCCAGAGCGTGTATCCAGTAGTGATTCGCTGCCGCATCATTGGGATGAGCCTTCAGGATGTCCGCCAGCAGGGCTTGGCAGTACATCTCGCCTTTGTTGGGCTTGCCCTTGTGATTGTAGCCTCCCATTTCGGAAGCTGCCAGCATGAGCTTAGCATTGACGTCATCAGGATATTGATCGATCAGCGCTTCCATTTCGCGGTGATAGGCGGCCTGAGCCTTGTCGTCCTGCGAGTTTTCGAGGTCGGCCTGCGCCCGGATGTAATATTGCTCGTGATCCGAGGCTTTCGACGCCAAGGATTTTGCCTTTTCGATCGCTGCCTTGCGTTGATCCTTCATGGCGGTGACCGGATCCAATGCCTCGGCCATCCCCCAATATGTCATCGCCGCGGAGGGGTCAAGCTGCGAGGCGTACTTGAAGGCGCGATAGGCCGCAAAGAACCAGAAGCAGTGCAACAAGTTAAGCCCTTGATTGAAATAGACTTGGGCCTGGGGCAAAATGGTGGTGATCTGGAGGAATTCGTGGCCAATACCGTGGATCTGTTGAGGGGGTGAATATTTGTCCCAATCGACCGTGATGGGCTTCGGAACGACAGGTTGAGACTGAGTGGTTTTATCCATAGCGCCGAAAGCGGCTGCATTCAAAAACGTCATCAAAAGAACGGCTAGCATCCATACTCTCAAGCGCATCACCTGTTCCCTACAGCGCTCCCTATGCCGGCATAGCCGGAACCCAAACGCGTGTAGCCGCTCACAGCGACTGACGGCGGTCATTCCTGCCAACCCGTCACTCCCGCGAAAGCGGGAATCCACACCCAGCCTGCCCGTGGTGACATGGACCCCCGCTTGCGCGGGGGTGACAATCAACGGCAGGGTCGTCGCCATCCTTAAAGCAGACCTTCCTATCCCTCTCATTTACCAACCGCTCGCAATTCATGCCAGCGTCAAATAGCTGGTGTAGGTTTCGCCTTGAACCTTGTAAAAGGGCTCAAAACGCGCCTCTTTGGGTGGCTCCTGAACCTCAAAGGTCATGGCCTGGTATGGAACCGGCTTGATTCCTCCTTGTGAATCAAGACTTTGGCGCGGAAGCGTTACTTCTGGATTCATGACCATCATCATCAGCGGACCATGCATCAGGGCTACAATATTGGGATGCTGTTCATCCACCGGCTCGATGCGGAAACTGAAAGGAAGCGTAACTTGAATTGTGTCATTGTTTTGCCAGCGGCGATGGACGGCGGCAAAAGTCCCACGATCAACCGGGACAGAAAGAGCTTTGCCGTTGACGGCAAGTTGCGCGGTCTTCTGCAACCAACCTGGAATTCGCACAAGCACCGTAAACTCCATCGGTTGAGTAACTTCGACCCGGATTTCGCTCGATTCAGCATCCGGATAGTGGGTGGTTTGGGTCAACCGCACCGGCGCGCCTTGGAATTTCCAGGCTACTTCCGAAGGAGTGAACAGGTTGACGTAAATGCCATCTGGCGAGCCGAAGTAGGCGCTGACTGTGTAATCCGCAACCACTTGCGGCAGCGTCCCGGAACAGCATGGCCACAGGTCCGGGAAGTATCCCTTTTGGGTTGAAGGATGATAATCCGAGTAGTAGAAGTAGTGTCCGTCACCCTTCGGGTCCTTGGCGCCGAGCACGGTGTTATAGAGCACCCGTTCCAGGCTATCACCGTAGCGGGCATCTCCCGTAAAGCTCATCAGATAGCGGGCGAGCTTGAAGTGGGCGTAAGAGCCGCAAGGGGTTTCGAAGTGGGCATGGGTGGAGTCGATGCTCGCTCCAAGCAACCCCTGGTTGGGCTTCACGAACGCTTCGTTCGGACCCCATCCGCCCGAGGCGAATTGCTGAGTCTTTTCAATCATTTCCCAGGCATTCTGGATGGCTTCAAGGTACTTGCGCTCGCCAAGGACCTGATAAGCTTTCGCCGCCGAACTTAAACAGTTCATGTGGCTATAAGCGTGAAGGCCGGGCAAAACGTTAACGCCCCGGGAAAGCGGATCAAAATAACTGCCATCCATTAGATACTGCTGAGCAAGATGCCGGAAGTATGGATCGCCTGTCACTTCGTGGGTGAGAAAGAAATTTTCCGGCAAGGTGTAAGACTCGTCGTAGGGTGACTGGATGGGGTCTTCATTCCGTTCCAAGGCACGGGGCGGCAGGTAGCGAACGGCACCGCGCACCACCCGCGACAGTAGATCCCGTGCGGAACTCACTCCCGCGTAACGATAGGCGTCCAACAGGCCAATTTCATGCTTATCAATGATATACGCCGGAAACATGGTAGAAGCTTTCAAGTTCGCGTATGAATAGCCGTCCGGCGAGACAGTGGCTGCAAAGCCATCCACCAGTTCCTTTACTTTGGTCCGCGTTGCGGCGTCTCCCGTGGCTACCGCAAATCGCGCCAAACCTGAGACATACTGGCCAAAGCAATGGCCCGGAGCGAAGCCGTCCGCGCCGTACCAGCCACGCATTGGCTCGCCCGGGTCGGAGAGATTCGCCCGGCGCCGGTAAATCTTCAGAAGGCGGTCATTATCCAACGCCAAGTAGTCTCGATGAACCCGGTCAAACTGCTCCTTGAGCGGACCGCCCGTGAGCTTTACGTCCGAGTAGCTGACTTGGAAGAGCTTTTGGCGGGTAGGCAGAGTATCAGCCCGGCCGGTGAAAGCCCGCCCGACAGACATCGCGGCGGCTCCCCCTGCAACGGTCTTCAGGAATGATCTTCGATCCACACGCACGTTATTGCTCATGGCGTTTCACCCCCAAAAATCCTAGCGTAGATTCTTGAGAATTGGCTAGATTTGATATGGCTGCCAGAGAACGGCGTTCATCAATGCCGTTTCTCCTTGCTCATCAGTGACTGTGCGAGCGCCAGATTGCGCTGAGCAGCAGCATTTCCTGGGTCAATCTGCAGAGCGCGTTGGAAATAAGTTTCAGCCTCCGCCAACTTCCCTGCGCGCGCAAGCGCCGTCCCCAGATTATTGCACGAATCAACGTCCTTAGGACTCAATTGCAACACCTCACGCAGGTCCTGAATGGCCTCGGACAAATTGCCTTTTGCATATTCTACCCCGGCACGGCCGCGGAGGGCGTCAGCCAAGTGTCGGCGGGCCAGGGCGTCATCCGGGTTCAGATGGAGGACTTCCCGGAATTCGTTTAATGCTCCATCGTCATCGCCGGTGGCCAGAAGGCAAACCCCCAGATTGTAGTGCGGATCGGAGTAATTGGGCCGGAGTCTGATGGCCCGGCGGAAGTGGGGGATGGCTTCTGAAAGTTTTTCCTGCGCTTCGAGAGCCGTGCCCAGACTGGTTTCCGCTGTGGCGCTCGTCGGTTTAGCCTGGAGCGCAGCACGATACTGCACGATGGCGTTATCCATCTTGCCTTCGGCTTGGAGCACCGCGCCCAGATTGAAGTGCGCCACGAAGTCGCCCGGATATTTATCCAGCCAATGGCGCATCATGGCTTCCTGCAACACCATGCGGGAGTCAATTCCAGCGATCTTCGGTTCCAACGGCACTACCTGAATCCAGAGGTGTCCCATCTCATCGGAAGCGCGGTTGCCCGCCAGCACCCGTTGGGGCGGGTTGTTGGGATTAAAGGGATTGTCCGATGAATTGTCATAGGTGTATCGCATGTGGAGAACTGTGCCCTTGGGCAGGAAAACCGGTTTCACGTAGCGGTACACTCCCTGCCAGTTCTGGTCCCAGTGTTTAATCCAGATGAGCCACTTTCGAGTGCCATCCGGCAGCGTGGCATAGCCTTCAAGGTCCTTGCCCAAATAGTGGGCATGTGGATAGACACCATAGGCATCAACGTCCATTGACAATGTAAACTCGTCCTTGATGATAAAGTTCTTGTCGCCCGGCGGGATATCGAGGGCGCCATCATCTTCGAGCTGAATCAGAATCGGATGCTTTGTTGGAGGATGATCCGTGAAGTAAAGGCCCACGCTGGCCTGCAAGGTCTGCGGCTTGCCGACGGGCTGCATGTGAACGTTGAGGATCAGGTCGCTACCCGGCTCGAGCTCCCAGGCCAAGCCGGGCGGCTCAACGTAGGGAGGCGCGCCTGGCTTCCAAAACAGAAAATTGCTGGCAGGGTCAAAAACATCCGATCCCACCGTCAAATCCATTCCCGGGAAGCCGGGCTGTCCATCCTGCCCATCGAGCCTCCGCAAGGAGCGAGTGGTGTCCACCAAGAGATTACAATGGTGGATAATCCTGCTATTTCCAGGATTAATCTCAATGGCTTTGACGAAATGGGGCGAAGTGACGGGAGCGGGCAGGATAAAGTTGCGGTAAACGTCCCAGCCGCCGGCGCGAAGCGTGTAAGGCTGGGACATTTTCATCACCAAGTCAGGTTTGCCCAGTTGCCAGCCTGGAACAAAGTGAGGCGCGGCGGGAAGATCCTTGGGATTGCCTTGCGCCTCACCACCTTCAACCCAACGCTTGAAAGTATCAATCTGCTTTTGGGTCAGGCGACGTTCGCCCACAAAATCGCCATATCCGGGAGCCGGCAGCCACGGCGGCATAAACCGGATGCGGGTCACCGCGGCCATCTGGTGGGCGTGGCGCCGGGCATCTTCGTAGGTGAGCAAGCTAAAGGGACCTGATTCGCCAGGACTGTGACAGGGGGCACAATATTTGAAGAGAATCGGGGCAACGTCACGATTGAAGGTGACGTGATTGTGGCTCGATGCATTGCGGGATTGATTGCTCGCACCACGGCACGGCACGCATTGGAAGAACATGAAAATACACAAGAGCGGCGCAGCGCAGGGAAATGTATCGCTCAGGCAATCGCTCTTCTGCCTTTGTTTCATGTCACGTTCGATTTTCTTCGGGCGGCATCCGCCACCCGCCGGTACCAACCTTCTCTCCATGCTGCCAAACAGAGATCATACCGCCAAAAAGCTCCCCTCCAAAATATTAGAGGCATCGGGTGGTGTCCTAAATCTGTGTTGCTGACCTCTTCAAATCAACGTGCCAAAAGGCAAAATCTCACGATGCGAATGCAGATTCGCAGGCTCACCCGATTGACGAACGCCTTCAGTAAGAGATGAGAGCATTTGAAAGCGGCCCTAGCCTTGTATTTCGCATGGTACAATTTCTGCCGCGTTCATCGAACCTTGAGAGATACACGCGCGATGAAAGCTGGTTTGAGCAATCACGTTTTGAGCATCAACGAAATGCTACAGGTTCAGAGGCAGAAAGGACGTAGAATCGTCAGCACATGGCTGCACCTCCGGTTATCGCGGAACTCGTCGAGCATTTCGCCCGTAATGCCGATGTGTATCGTAACAGTCTGAATGAGACCTTTAGCGGAGATGGAGCAGGCGAGGATGAGCAAGACAATTGACCAGGGCAAAGAAGAAGTTGCGACGCTGTGCCGGTACTTCACTACTAACCGCCAGGCGTTTCTCGCCCCCGGCGTCAAGGAAGCCCACATCCGCCAATCGTTGATCGATCCCCTTTTTGAAGCCCTCGGGTGGGACGTGCGCAACCAGGAAATGATTGCGCCCCAGTACCGGGAAGTGATTCCCAAAGACAGCCTGGACGTAAAAGGGCAACAGAAGGCCCCGGATTACACCTTCCGCGTCGGCACTCTACCGAAGTTTTACGCCGAGGCCAAGAAGTGCGGTGCGAACATCGGCGCGGACCCCGCCCCGGCCTTCCAGCTTCGCCGGTACGGATGGAGCGCGAGGGTTGCGCTCTCCATTCTGACTGATTTTGGAGGCATTCGGTTTCGGCCACTAACCCCGGCGGCAGGTCGTAGTCGGTTGTGGTAGGGGGTCGTCAAAAGTGGTTGAAAATGTAAGGAACTGCCAGTACAATTCTTGATGTAGTCCAAAGGAACGCGGCTTTACCTTTGGCTGGAGAAACAGATGCCTCGAACGAAGGAAATCTCAACGCGGCAATTTGCGCGCGAGTTTGCGGATATTGGCGAGCAGGCGCTTGGCAAGCTCCCTGCTGAGGAGCAGGAGAGAAGAATCGCCGCTTTCGAGCGCGCCGTGTCTAAAATTTGCCGCGATGGGAATTCCAAAGCTTCACGCACGCATCAAACTCCTTCGATCCCTCTTCATACCCGAGCTCGCGAATAACCTCAAGGAACTCGTCCTCCGTGCGATTGCCGTCGGCAAGCTTTGCGGGGCGCGCTGGATTCGCCTCTTCCTCTCGACGGTCATCTTCGGCTGCCGCCGCCCCCGGCTCGATTCCTCCGCCATCACGTCCTGAATGTCTTGGTCTTCTTCCATGGCGGGAATGTAACGAGTTTAGACCTTCACAGTCAATACCTGGAATAAAGGCGCGCAGATTTATTCCCTTGAATCGCCCAGTCGCCCATCGCGGTACAATATCCGCCTTGGAGCGTGGGTATCGGGGGGGCGCTCCATCCGAGCGCCCCATGCGCAATAAGGAAAGCTGAACCGTGAGAGATTGGAAAATTGGCGAGATCATCGGACTCATCAGCGCCACATCCTTTGGGCTGACGGTCGTGTATGTGTACGCCTACTCAATTCCATTGCGCTTTGACCTCCTCCAGTACCTAACCCTCAACGACTACCTCCGTCTCGCCGTAACATGGCTGGTTCCTGTTGCCATGGCGCTCGGCGCCGGACTATTAATCGAGGCTTCTTTCTCTCGAGCGGAGCGCGGGATGACGGAGGAGGAAATCATCGCGGCAAGCCCGCACCCACGATTCAGGAGGGCGTTCCGAGGAGGCTCGCAAAAAGTCTTTCCAGCGGTACTCGCTCTAGCCGTTGTGTTGGACACCGTTCTTTTGCTTCTCAAGCAGTTCCCGAAGCCCTTATACTTCCAGCTTTGGGCGATCGCGGGCCCATACCTATGGTTTGCCGCAATCGAATGGTACTCAAAGGAAAGGAAACTCATCGCGCACTGGAGCAAGGCTCGGCTGGCGTGGACATTGTTCTTCCCGGCGCTGATAATCTTTTCGTTCTTCCTAGGCCTTTCCAAAGGCGAGGCGGCAAAAGGTCCGGCTTCGAGCAAGAACATCGCCCGCGTTTTCGTCCTCGGCCAAACTGACCCCCTCGCCGGGCGCATTCTTTTCATTCTCGACGACTATGTCCTGTTGCTACCTGACAATGGTCGCGAAGTGCATGCCATCCCGAAAACTCAGATATCGCTCATCGTGGAAGGCGGTCAGAAGTAGCCCCTTGCGGGCCCCAGAACAGGCCCGACTGAGTATCGGCGTCTTTGCTTTGGCACTCGGCTTTCTTGAACGTCTCGACGCGGTGGCGATGCTGCCGAAATGCTTTCTCCTGTAACGCGCCTGCCTTTCGCGGTTGCCCTGCTTTCCCTTGTCGGTCTTTGAATACCAGTCCTTGCGGCACTGGCCGCCGCAGAACTCCTGGTTGTTGCGCCTGGCACAAAAGAATTTCTCGCAGTATCGGCACGTGCGAATCCACGGGTCCAAGCCTGGCCTCAAAACCCGAATCATGGATACCACGGTAGCGAAAGCATTGTCTCCAAGCTGTTCACAGAGGACGCGGCTGGCATCAGCGTAACGTTGCTGCTCCACTTTTCCGCTGTGACGGTTAAGGCGATCCACGATTTTTTGCAGTTCCCGCCTGTCACTCGCCGAGGGCTTGGCAAGCCGCTCCGCGAACTCCTGCATCCTCCCGACAGCCGTAAGGGACTCTTTATTCCCTGTAACAGCGTTCATCTTTGTTGGCTCCGGTTTCGGGCAGGCTCTGGTATCCTGCGGTACGTGGGTGCGCCGGAATTGCAAGATGCCGACCCTTTCTGGCGCCAACACGACGGGGCGCGCGGCTCATGCAGTCCCCAAAAAAGGAGCGGAACAGATGTCCGAAGAAGACGATCTTAGAGACGTCATGGCTGAGGAAACAACCAGGGGCGCCCTCAGCCGAAGAAAGCTGTGACTCTGGCTCGCCGGCGCATGATTAGGAAATTGGCGGACATGCTTGCAGACCCAGGCTGCGAGAAGAGAATATTTCTTGCTGTCATTCGCGAGTTCGGGATAAAAGATGGATCGCCCGAGTTTCTTCAGCTCTGCAAGTTGTGGGACGCGAGGCACGGCTAGCCTGAAGTGCGGTGTGCTCGGCAGCCTTTATTCGCTTGTCTTGCTCCTCCGGGGGTAGGGTAGAAAGGTGCCGTGAAACTATCTTTGTGAACCGCGTCGAAAACTCGCGCACGCTAATTCGTTTGCCGTTTCTAGCCATGATCAGCCTGCCTTCCTCTGACTCTCGCTATCTTATCACCGACCAGCCCTGCTTGGCAAGGAACTGGCTTCTTGCAAGGGTTGGGCCTTCCCATGGAGCGAACCCGTGGCGCGGACAGCGTGCTGAGGGTTTCGGCTTCCCCCACAGCCCAGGGACACGGCGCAATTCGACCAGCCGAATGGCCATCATCACCAGATACGCCATCATGTCGTTTCGGCCCAGGAAGGCGAGCAACGCCTGCATCAAGTCCGCGAGCTTGCGCGGGCCGCTCGTGACGATTTCCTCGTAAACCGCCTCTGCTTCCACGCTCCATTGCCAAGTGTCCTCGAAGGCGGTGATCTGCGCGGCGGATTCTTCGCCGCTCTTTTCCTTAAAGAGCACGTTGTAGGTGGCGCTGGAGTTGAAAGGCGGGTCGAGGTAGATCAGGTCCACGCTCGCGTCGGGGACGTACTCGCGGAGAATTTTCAGGTTGTCGCCAAAGTAGAGACGGTTGTTCCAAATCATTCCAGCGCAAGCATGACATGCCAACTTGCCCCCACGAAATCGGCCGTGCGAAAGCCTACGATCCAGCGAGAGGTTGAAGCAACGGACGCGGAGATTGACCGGCTGGTGTATGACCTGTACGGTTTGACGGCTGAGGAAATCGCGTTGATTGAGAACTCAACCTCGGAACCCAAGCCGGCAGCGGCCAAAGCTGAGCATTTGCCGTCTTAGCGACAAGAAATTCACGGGCGATCCGTGACGGCGCAAATTCAGTCAGAGGCCCTACCGGTAGTTGGTGAACATTCCGGGTTCGTCCACTTTGGAGTAGAATGGTAAAAGTCCTGGAGGCAAGGGACGGTCTCTTAAAGGGAAGTTCGCGAATAATCAAAGCTGGCCGACCGGCAGGAGGGTATTTCGGCATTTCTCGAAAAGCGCACTCCCTGCTGGACCGGCCGTTAAGTCCGCGGCCGTGGGTGCCCTCCAGAGCGGTGTAGAGTTGAAAGCATCTTAACGGGTCCTACGCTCGGGCGAGCCTAAACTGCATGGCAAGGGCGTAGATCGGAACTAAGTGAAAATCTTTACGAAGAGTGCCGCTCGAAGGGGTTGAAGTGGAGACCCGTGGGTTGAGGTTGGTGGCGCCGGTAGCGGCCCGGGCCGCGGTCGTTGTGCCAACGTATGCGGTAGCCAGTCGAGGCGTTCGATCGAAGGAGATGGTCGGTATTTGGCTCACGTTCATAGTGCTGGCTACCGCCTTGACCATACCGGACCGCTACTGGCCCTCACCGTGAGAGTGCCCACCGGGTTCCTCTTCCTCTGTGCCGTTGGCTATAGTTTGTACCTGACGGGCTTGGATTGGACGATACTGTTGGGAGTGTTAGATGTTATCCTACCGGGTTTGGTCTGGTTGGCGTTGCGCCGATGGGCCCCTTGGCCATGGGTCAAAAGTAAGTGGGCGCTTGTCGGACTGCTCGGAGGTGGGATAACCATCGGGCTGTGGCTTGCTGTGGCACTGAAGTCGTGAATTAAATTAGCTTCCAGCGAGGACTCTTCCCATCTGAGGCAGCAAGACCACCGCAGAACAAGCCAATGCAGCAAGCCGGGATGTACTTTTCCATCCTCGTTTCATTGCATGTCAGCGATGAAGCAGCCCAATGCCGGGGTGGTTTTCCGGGGGACCGGTTTCCCGGCGAGAATCGCGGCGAGCGCGGCTTCCAGATCGTGGGTGGTAGGACGGGGACGGTATCGGCCGAGCCGGACATACCAGTTGTCGATGCGCCCACGATAGAGCATTTGGCCCGAATCCGAAAACACCGCCACCTCGGGTGTCACTTGCACTCCGGTCTTGCCAATCAAAACATGCGTAGGGTCGCGGAGCACGTGCGTGGCGTCTTCATAGCCGTATTGCCTGAGATACTGGCGAATGACTGCTGACGACTCCTTTGGGTCCGGATCGACAAGCCAGAAAACCACTCCATGCGGGGCGAATTCCCCCTCGATGCGTTGGATTTCCGGCGCGTAGCGGTTGGAGATAGGGCAATCGGTACGGATAAAGACGAGAACGGTGGCGGGCGAGCCTCTGGCCACAAGCGGATTCACGGCGTGGCCAGCAAGGTCCTGGGGCAACGCCTTGGGAGGCGTGCTGCCATGGACCCAACCGGACACCACGCACAAGCTCAGGGCCAACAAGAGACCGGGAACCGGCTTCTTCAGCCGGTCATTCCGAAGTTGCCTGGTCCGGAGACCGCAAAGCGAAGCTCTGCCGCTGCTGCGGGTTGCAATTTCCTGCGCCATTCCGACTCAATCGTAACGCAAGCGGTTGATTCGTGCAATGGCGGAGGCAGTGGTGCGTTTTGGCGCTCAAATAGCCGGCAAGAGACCTGTGCTGCCTGACGATCAACACGTTCTGCGAATCTCTTCCCGGATTACCCTCCGCAGGGTGTCTTCCAAGGGCTCCCGGGCACGCCGCATCGCCTCCCGCAAACAGTCATTGATTAGTGTCTGGTAGTTTCCACCGCCGGCGTCCTCAACCTGCGTCCGGAACCATGCAAGGATGTCATCATCCAGGCGGATCGTAATACGGGTCTTGCCCTTGGGCAAGGTCACCACAGCGCCGCGTTTGCCCTTGCGGAATTCGTATTCTTTTTTCATAGCTCTTCCCGTTGATTGTAAATATGTTTGTACACTGCCGGCAATTGCCAATTCAATGCCGTGTCTGGATTGGAACGAAAAGATTGGTAGGAAACCGGCGAGGCCAAGTAGGCCACGGTCATTGATGACTACAATTATCCGTGGAAAAACTCGATATGGATGGCAGTGGTAGCCACGGCGAGAGTACTCCCTCGCCGTGGGCTTTTGGCGCAATCAAGGCCCCCGACGAATTGGAAAAGCCATTCGTCGTGGCTACCCCCGCCGTGGCCGGTTAGCAGTATTATTTTGTGCTGCCAAGTTACAGGCCCTTTTCCGCCATCTCAAAAGCTTTGAGGACGGCGCGGGCCTTGTTCATGCACTCCTGGTGCTCAAGGGCAGGAACGGAATCCGCCACAATGCCGGCTCCGGCCTGGAGGTAGGCTTTATCCCCTTTCACCAAGACCGTGCGGATTACGATGCAGGCATTCAGATTCCCGGAGAAATCGAGATAAAGGACCGAGCCGCCGTAGACGCCGCGGCGCGTGGGCTCAAGCTCATCGATGATCTCCATGGCGCGCACTTTGGGCGCGCCCGTCAGGGTACCGGCCGGAAAACAGGCCGCGAGAGCGGAGTAGCTATCTTCTCCCGCTCGCAAAGTACCTTGAATTGATGAGACCAGGTGCATGACGTGGGAATACCGCTCGACAAACATCACTTCTTTAGGGCGGACTGAATTGAACTCGCACACCCTGCCAATATCATTCCGGCCCAGATCGACCAGCATGATGTGTTCGGCGCGTTCCTTTTCGTCGGATTTCAATTCCTCTTCCAACCGCCGGTCTTCTTCTTCGGTGAGGCCCCGCGGCCGCGTGCCGGCAATGGGCCGGTATTCCACCGTCCGTCCGGAAACCTTCACCAGCATTTCCGGCGAGGAACCGAGGACGGTGGAATCGCCCATTCGCAGGAAATAGAGGTAGGGCGACGGATTCACCACGCGCAGCGCGCGGTAAACCTCAAAGGGCGGGACTCTTTGCGGGACCGTGAGCCGTTGGGAAAGGACCACCTGAAACACGTCGCCAGCCCGGATGTATTCCTTACCTTGCTCCACCATTTCTTCATAACGGGCCGGGGTCATATTGGCCCGAAATCGCAGAGGGCCACGGGGCAGCGTAATCCGTGGCAGCCGCAGCGGGCGGCGCAAGGCTTCTTCCATCTGGTCCAGGCGGCGGAGAGCATCATCATATTTTTGCCGGAGCGTTCCGGCGCTTTCATCGGTCAGGACATTCGCCATGAGATAAAGGCGGTGTTGGACGTGGTCGAACGCCACGAGGCTCGTGAAATACATGAACAGGGCATCGTCGAGATCGACGTCCGGTTGGACGCGGGGCGGAAGGCGCTCAATCATGCGGACGGCTTCATAGGAAAGATACCCGACCGCGCCCGCTGAAAATGGCGGTAGCCCCGCAACTTTGACGGGGTGAAATCGATTACCAACCTCCCGGAGGAATGGGAAGATATTCCCCGACTCTTCCAGGCGTTCGCCACCCCGGGCCAATGTGATCTGCTCGCCCCGGCAGGAAACCACCTGGAATGGATCGACTCCAAAGAAGGTATAACGCCCGACATGCTCGCCCCCTTCGACGCTTTCAAGAAGAAACTGATGTGGCGAAAGGCGGCGGGAGGGCTTGAAGATGCTTCCGGCTGGAGCGGCAAGCTTGAGGAAAGCGGAAACGGGACTTAGCAGATCGGCAACAATACTGCGGTAGACAGGCACCACATTACCCTGCGTGGCAAGCTTACGAAATTGCGAAAAGGTGAGCGGCGGAGAATGCATGGGTAAATCGTTTGCAGCAGAGCCAGCCAAGATGTCTACGCCGGGTTGAATCCGGTTTCGCCTTCTCATAACTACTGAGTTCAATCGTTCTCAACAATACCAAAGCCTTGGCGAACCGCCTGTTCCATGAGGGCGCGCGGGGCAGATTGTCCGGTCCAGATCTCAAACTGGCGAGCGCCTTGCGCGACCAGCATTTCCAGGCCGGAAATCGTCGTCAAGCCCCGCCCACGGGCCTCGGCAAGGAACCGCGTCTCGAGCGGAAAGTAGACCATGTCAAACACCACTCGAGTTCGGAGCCGGGCGAGGTCGACCGGCAATCCTTCCACATTAGGCGACATGCCGATGGGGGTGGCATTAATCACCGTATCCACATCCAGGCCGTCCGCGCTATCCCACGGGACGACCTGCGCAGAGACGGAAGAAGCAAGCCGGCGGGCGGCCACTTCCCGGCGGGCGGCAATAAATACCATCGCGCCTTCGCCACGTAGAGCAAACGCCGCAGCGCGGGCCGCGCCACCCGCGCCCAGAATTAGCGCCCGGCTACCGGCAAGCCGCAAACGCTTGGTCAGAACTTCAACAACCGCCGCAGCATCCGTATTCCATCCTGTCCATTTCCCGCGCTGGACGGCTACGGTATTGCAGGAGCCAATCTGCGCGGCCATTGGTTCCACCCAATCAAGCTCGCGGATGATGGCCCGCTTAAATGGCATGGTGACGCTGAAACCTGCAAAGCCCAGTTTGCGGGCAAAGCCCAGAAAATCGCTGAGCCGAGGCGTCTCACAAGGAAGGTAGATGGCATTCACCCGCTTAGCATGAAAAGCAGCATTTTGCATGGCTGGAGATAGGGAGGTGGAAGCCCTTGTGCCCACCACGCCATAAAGCTGGGTGCGATGGTCGACGCTCTCCACGCGATAAACTGACCGCAAGACTTCTGCTGGAAGCTGGCCCGGCGCCGCAGAAAAATGCGGGCTGGCTGAGGCAAAGGTCCAGGCGCTGCCCCAATTCAATCCCAGAAGGCGGGAGGGCAGTCCGGATGCGCCGAGCGCGATCACAACGGCCCGGTGGGACGCTGTGCGATGGCTCTTGAGGAATTGGCGGACTTTTAAGTTATCCGAAAGGCTGCGCGCGAGGCCGGCAATCTTCACAGCGTGAGCGGGAAGCTTTGAAAGTCGCCGGTAGGTTTCTCCGAGAGGGGGGAGCTTCTTAAAATCATGGACCGACACCACTATTTTGGCGCCGCCGAACCGGCGAAGCAATTCCGGCCCCGCCTGGCTAATGGATTCAATTTCAATATCCACCCAAGCGCAGCCAGCCCGAACTGCCGCGGCAAGGATGTTGGCCTGCTCCTCGACGGCGCCAGGAAATTGCCCGCCAGCCTCCACTCGCCGGCAGGTGGCAATGGTATAAGGTGAGCGCAACCGCAAGAAGATTTGATGAAGCCGCAACTCCATCTCCGCGAAGTCTTGGAGATAGTCCAGGCGGAACTCAAAACCCACCTGCGATCCGCCCACCCTCGCGGCGATCGACTCCATGGCATTCAGGCTGGGCGCTGCGACAGTTGCAAAGATCCGGGGTTGTGCGGGCTTCGCCAAATATCCATCCCTGTTGTATTCTATTGAACCATGCTTGGTGCGAATATAGGATTTCTGGCAAACAAAAGGCAAGAAAATTAGGGCGTATTTCCCGGCGTTATGAGCCCACGCCGCCCCAGTTCGCCGAACAGGCCTCGCTCCCCGGTGATGGAGCAAGAAGCGAAGCTATCCTGCGCGGACTAAACCATGCATTATCTTGCATTTGTTGATGCTTGTCAAAACATCGCGGATTGAGATGCCAAAATGCCAAGTTCGGATTTGACTATGACCGCACCCATATTGCAGACTTCGAGTTTGGCAACTTCCGTGGCACCTATGCCTTCAGCAATCCCACCGATTTCGCGCTGGGGCAATACGCTTTCTTCTCCCAGAGCTCCGGCACGCCTTACTTCAATTTCACTGTTCCCTATTACGGTTTCTATGGGCAAGACAAGATTCAAGTCAGCTCCAAACTGACCTTGAACTTGGGCCTGCGCGAGGATTTTCAAGTGTTTCCCCAGCCCCAGGAAAACCCGGCGTTCCCATTGACGGGTCAATTCCCCAACCAGTACAAGCGCTGGGCGCCGCGCTTGGGCTTTGCCTATTCGCCGAAAAGCAATACGGTGGTGCGAGGCGGGTTCGGAGTGTTTTACGAAATTTTGGATGGGATCAACTACGAAAATTCGGTCGTATCGAACGGCCTATCCTCGCAGCAATCGAGCGCATTCACAGTCTTTAACAAGGGTTTGGCGCCCAATGCGCAAGCTCCTCAAGTGATCGCCCCCGGTTTTGGAAACGGACCAACATTTCCTTCCATCATCACCCGCCCCGCATTTTTTGCGGGATCCAGCAACCTCTCTCTGATTGATCCGGGCTTCCAGACACCCGCCATTCTGGAATCCAGCCTGGAAATCGAGCAGCAGTTTTCCCCCAGCACCACGCTGACGGTGGGAACCATGTGGACGCACGCCTACCATCTGATCGCCTCTTCCGCCTACGACCTGAACCTGATCCCGCCGACCGGGACTACCACCTATGTCGCCTGCCCGCCGGGCGCCGTGGCCGCGCCTTGCACCGGGCCATCCACCACGGGTCCGAACCTGGATAGCGGACTGCTTGCCAACCGCGAAGGCTTGATCTCCTCCAAGTTCGGCCAGATCAATGCCCTGATTAGTCCCGGCGAGGATACCTACAATTCGTTTTATGTAAAGCTGGAGCGGCGAATGTCCAAGGGTCTGGAATCGCTGATCTCCTACACCTATTCCAAGGACCTGTGCACGGACGGCACGGATTTCTACAATCAATTCAATCTCTCCAACCTCAATTCCCCGTGCTTATTGGATCAGCGCAACCGGCTGTCGATCGCCGGCGTTTACACGGCTCACTTCGGCGGCTCCAGTGCTGCGGGACAAAAGCTGCTGAACAACTGGATGATCTCCACGGAAATGGCGTTCAACTCCGGGCGGCCTTACGCGTCGCTGCTGAACACGGCTCCCAGCGGAAACATGTTGAACGATTCGGCTTTTAACCAGACGACCAGCAACACGGCGCTCGGCATCAATGGCAGCGGGATTTCGCCCACGATCGGATTGAACTCCCTTTACGGCCCTGGAATTGACGAAATCGATTTCAGCGTCTCCCGCATCTTCCACGTGCGGGAAAATCAGACGATTACGCTGATGGCGGAGGCGTTTAACTTGTTCAATACCTCCAATTTTTATGTCCAGAACGGCGCCGGGATCAACCAGGTGCAATACAATCCGATGGGTGCGAACTGCGGGGATGGCGCCACCCAGAACCAGACTTGTTATCTGGTTCCGAACAGCGGGCCGGGCGGCTATGGAACGCTCGAATCCATCGGGCAGCTCAACGGCCCAAGGATTTTCCAATTCTCCCTGACCTACCAATTTTGATGATGGTACGGGCGATGAGGGCTCCAGGTCCCCATGGCGGTGTTGCTCCATGCCGGAAGCCCTCCTCCCGCCAAGCCTATGATTGACTGAAGATGGAATGGCCCCAGACCTAATCCTGCGCCGCGCCCACGTTATTGATCCCTCCCAGGGTCTGAATGGCAGGTTGGATATCGCCATTCGGGGTGGCGTCATTGTGGAGGTTGGCCTTCTCTTCGCGCACCGGAATGCACGGGACGGTTCGGGGCGCCAACGCTATCATCGCCTTGCGATGCTCGAAGCTCAGCGGCCGGTTCGAGGACTTCTGGGAAAACCGCTCACGGAAGAGGAAGGCTGCGTGAGATCTACCACATTTCTGTCGTGCACCCCGGATTGAGGTAGAGGCGCAGCCCGCTTGCTATAGCGGCGACCTGTGACCGCCGAACTTTCATTCTCAACAGTTTCCGGCGCTCCCTGTCAGGGCAGGCTTCGAGCGCCGTTCCAGTAAACTGCGCCACGGCTCGAATTGAAACGCTATGCGGCGGGAATTTCCAGATCGTCCGATGGTCGGAGTGGGTGGCGTCGTGATCCACGACGGGAATGTTCTGTTGATCCGCCGTGGCAGCGAGCCGCTGAAGGGAGAATGGTCGCT
>Ga0207416_1001349_pt1 | contig 33548 bp, 30 predicted proteins | sample PaiPotPPM11metaG_FD_184107 | JGI IMG/M metagenome (GOLD analysis project Ga0207416, IMG submission 184107) | Iron sulfur acid spring bacterial and archeal communities from Banff, Canada, to study Microbial Dark Matter (Phase II) - Paint Pots PPM... ...
CCTCCCATCCTCCCCCCTCCCTGCTTCCCTCTACCGTCCACCGTCCCGCTCCGCCGCGGCCTGCTGCTGCAGGTACAGCAGGGCGAGCGCCAACCGGCTGCTGACGCCCAGCTTGGAGAAGATGTTTTGCACGTGGCTCTTCACCGTGCTTTCGGTGATTTGCAGGCGTCGGGCAATGTCCTTGTTGCAATCGCCGAGGGCGACGCGGGCGATGATGGCTTCTTCGCGCGGGGTAAGGCGGGCCTGCCCGGCGGGACGGGAACTGTTGTGGCGGCGCACGCTGTCGTAGCTGGCGGCGAAGGCGTCGATTTCGAAGCGGCGGTTGCCGCTCACCACGCGCCGGATCGCCTGCAGCAGGGCCGGCAGTCCCTCGCGCTGGTCGACGTAGCCGCGCGCTCCCAGCAGCAGCAGACGGCTCTGCACTCCTATGGGACAGCCGGTGCCGAGCACCAGCACCGGCAGTTTGCCGGTGAAGCGTTCCAGTCCCGCCAGTTCCGGCTCATCGTGCGGCCAGCTGAAGGTCCAGACCACCACCGCCGCCGGGTTGGTGTTGGCCTGCAGCGCGGCTTCCAAGCTCGCCACGGGCAGCGCCTCAAAGCCGTCGGCGTGCAGCTTTTCCGCCAGCAGACCGGCGGACAGCAGATTGCGGTCCACCAGCCGCACCCGCGTGGCGCCGCGCCGGTCGCGGGACGTGGGCTTGAGCGGCGTTTTGAGCGGCGGGCGTTTTCGCACGTTCGGGGGGGGCGACGTGAGTTGGGGCAATTACTTCTCCAGTCCAATAGCTTGTCCAGCTCGGTGCTCCCTCCGAGACATGGCATCCAGCGCAACCGCGGTCAAAGTGGGTGAACCGTAACAGAACGCCTGCGTCGCGTCAACCGAGTTGGTATTAGTACTACGCCCAAAGGATGAGGCGCGCAACCGCGCACTGCACGGGGATTCCGTGTAAACGATTACCACTGCTTCCGTGCGACCTACTCCCAAATGTAAACCCGCCTCCGCTTACTTACTCCCTTTATGCCCGGCGTTTCTCCTCCCTCCGGCGTATGGTGCCGCAGTGACTCGCCCGGTATCAATGAGCCTCCTTTCGGGTGCCCCCCTTTGGGGCGGGTCCGCGCCGCGGTTTTCCCGGCGCTCTGGGACTCAGAGGACGGAGGTGTCCTGCCGTCCCACCCGCTCACGCGGCAATAATATGGCAGGGCGACAAGCGGCAACCAGCTTGGCCACAGGCTTCACGTCCGTGGCGGGGTACTTCCCGGCGTCGGTCCAAGTGGACCCGCGGGGGGAGTGGCCTGCCGGCGAGGCCCGTCCGGAAGGCGCGGCAGGGCACAGCTTCCGGGAAGAGGCCCAGATCTGTCTGCTCAGCGACGAGGAAGGGCGGTTGCGGCTGGTCACGCCTCTGCCGCTGCATGCCCCGCTGCTCATTACCGCCACCCTGGCGCAGGAGGACGGTCATTCGGTGCAGGCGCGGCTGCGAGCCCGGATCAGCGGCCACACGGCGGAAGGCGAGTGCCGCGTGCGCATCTCCCGGCATAGCCGGTTGTTCCGGAAGCCGGGAGTGGCATAGAGGGTGGAGCGCGAAGGGTGGAGCGTGGAGCAGTGGGCGGGGGACGGGAGGCGGCGTGGCGCCCGCGTTACGGGGTAGTTCCAAAAACATGGGCTCTCCCCCTTGACGGGTGGGTGCTCTAGGTCACACCCTTAAAGGCACTAAGGATTTTCTAGACACCACGGTTCTGTTCGAAGCTCGGTTGGCTGTTTTCGAGAGGTTCAATTTCAATGTCGCGTACCCACTCCACCCTTCAGCGTTTCTGCAGCCTCGCGCTGCTCGCGGTCGTTCCCGGCGCCTTGGCGTGGGGCGGCGACCTCGCTCCGGTCTTGACGGCGGCCAACCAAGCGTACGTCAACCAGAACGTCGTCGTGGCCGGCGCCGCGACGCGGCTCGGTGACGAGCTGCACACCACCGAGGACGGCGAGGCATCGCTACAGTACAGCCAGGGCGCCATTGAGCTGGGCAGCCGCACGTGGACGCGCCTCGAGGCGCAAGGTTTGAACCTGCAGCACGGTTTCGTACGGGTGCAGGGTCCGCTGAGTGTCGCCGGCGTCAGCCACCGCGTCACCCCGCTGGGCAAGGATGCGCGTTATGAGCTGGTGTCGCTGGCCGACGGCGTCAATTACCTGCACGTGATCAATGGCGCGGTCGAAGTCTCGGGCTTCGCGCAGCCGCTGAAGGTGGTGGCGGGCACGGCCGTGCGCTATCAGGAGCAGGGCGCTGGCACGGCGGCAGGAGCGGGTCAGGGCGCGGCGGGCACCGGAGCGGGCGCCGGAGCGGCCGGGGCGCAAGGCGCAGCCGGAGCGGCAGGAGCCGCCGGTGCGGCCAGCGGCGCCGCTGGCGCAGCGGCGGGTAGTGCGGCTGCGGCCGCAGCCGGCGCGGCAGCGGCCGCGGCGGGCGTGGCCGTCGGCACGGCAACCGTAGTTGCGGTCGGAGTGGCGATTGCCGCCGCCGTGGTCGCCGGCGTGGCGATCCATCAGGTCAGCAAGTCGAGTTCGCCGTCACAACCGAACTAAACGTCAGATTGTCCGGACCGGAACGGGAAAGCGACGTCCCGCCTCACATGCCAGTGACGATGTCACTGGCATGTGGTGTTTAACGGCAAGACACTCTGCGATTTTTGGGCCGCTTTTCTTCATCTGCGAGTTCCCATTTCTGGCCGCTCGTGTTGCGCCCGGTGTTCTGCGTGCTATTCCGGCTAGCGCATCGAAATTACCGAAAAGCTGAGGGTGCCTGTCACGGTCCGCAAACCTGCGGTGCGGGAACTTTTAATTAGAGCTTTCGCGTGGCTCCCACTGGCTGCCGCTGCACTCTTGATTGGGGCATACGGAGGAGTGCAGGCGCGAGTATATCTTCCCGTTTACTCGCTTCTGTTTGCGGCCATGATGTTCGCCGCCGCGTTCTGGTCGACCGGAATCCTGCCCGATCAGTCCCTAAAGCGCGCGGCATGGGCGCTCTTGGTCGTCGCGATTCCCCTTGCACAACTTGTATTCCACACGACCGTCGACCGGGCCGCCACGCAAACCGCTTTTCTACATATCTTGGCCGCCGCTTGTGGCTTTTGGCTAGTTGGCCTTGCCGCTGACCGTCATGGATTCCGTCGCAGTGTTAATCTCGCTGCCGCGATTGCGGCCGGCGTCCTAGGTACGTGGGGGATCTTGCAGTTTTTTCTAACGCCCCATCAAATCTTCGGCGTTCACACCATTTTGAGTACACTTCCGATGGGGCCCTTCGTCGATCGTGACGATTTCGCCGCGTGCGTCGAACTTCTACTCCCAGCGGTGGTGGTCCTTGCATTCGAGCGCCGGACTCTTCCCGGCCGCTTCCCTGACGCTGTGCCGATTTCGACCACGGCTTGGGGGGCCGTCGCGGGCTTGGCAGTCGGCGGAGTAATCCTATCTGGATCGCGCGCTGGATTTCTTGTCGTGGTGCTTCAGTTGGGACTTCTTTTGAGCACGAATTGGTCAGCTCCGGTCCACCGGCGACGCATGGTGGGCATTGTCGTTGGGTTGGTAATGGTATTTGGCGTGATGGTTGGAGTAAAGCCATTGGTTGAACGCTACAAAGGTAGCTGGATTTCGGCATCAGGTCGGTTAGACCTAGTGCGGTCCAGTGTTTTGATGGGTACTCGCCACCCGTTTATGGGGTTCGGCGCCGGGACATGGGCGGAAGTCTATCCACGCTTCCAGTTCTTCGACGACGGGACTGTATATGATTACGCCCATTCTGATCTTGCTCAAGCGTGGGCCGAAACGGGGAGCGTGGGCTTGATCATGTGCGCTGCATTGTTGGTGTATATCTTCCGAATGCTACGAGTTGCACCACGGATTAAATCGCGCGAGAACCAGCCATTCTGTGTCGGCGTCGCGGGCATCGGACTTCATGCTCTGATCGATTTCCCCCTACATATTCCGGCGCTGCTCCTTCTTAGCGCGTGCTGGTTGCGGCTGGCGATGGATAAAGGATGAGGGCCTATGCTGCATTGATCGTTCGCGGAGCGGTCATCGCATCAATAATTGCCAGCACCTGCTTGGGGACGGTTTGGTCCATCCGGCAGGCGCGTTACTTGGCAGCCATGGATGCAGGCGACGCTGCCAAGGCCACCCGGATCTGGGCGGCAAACTCGATCGGCTGGCAGGCCTTGGCACGTTCCGAGGTTTCCTCCGCGCCCTTAAAAGCTCAACGTAGCGCCTTGGTTGCGGTATCGGATGCTCCAGAGGACTGGCGTAGTTGGGGAGTGCTTGCAGAAATCCAAGCTGATGCTGGAAATCTGGTCGGCGCGCGCATTAGTATGTCGCACGTGGCTGAAATCGATAGAGGTTACGAAGCACACTGGCGTTACGCCAACTTACTTCTTTTGATGGGAGATGCGCCCGGATTCTGGGAGCAGAGCGCCCAAGCGCTGGCGGTTGGCCAGGACCCAGACATACGGTCAACGCTCAGCCAGTGCTGGCAGGTTGCGAACGGCGAGCCAGGCCGAATTACGGCAGCCGTCCAAAGGGCACAGGACCTTACGAAACATCCGAAACAAGCGTTCATGCTGAGCTTCGAATGGCTGAACTTCTTGCTCGGCGATGGAGTGGTCGCGCCTGCCGGACCATTGTGGCAGTCGGTTGCGGAGCAGAACCTTCCAGAGTCAGGCCTGCGCGAGTTGCGTACCCGCGTCGGCGAGCGTTACGTCGAGGCACTTGCAAGATCAGGTCAGAACGAACGGGCATTGGACGTTTGGCGAGATGGGGTGAGGCGGAGCATCTTTGATCCGAATCTTGGGCCGAGCGCGGAGAATGCGGTCGCCAATGCTTGTTTCTGCGCCCCGTTTGAGAGCGGTCCACTGGATTGGCATCTCTGTCCAAACTGCGAGGTGGAGGTTCGTGCGGAAACCAAAGGGCCCAGGAGCACCACATGTCGGCTGGTCATTGCCTTTCATGGGCACGAGGAAGGGGATCAAGAGCTGGCGAGACAAACCCTATTGCTGATGCCCAATGTCCGTTATGCCTTGACGGTTGCGTGGGACAAGGTAGGCATGGAATCCGACGCTGCCCTGCTGATGGTGGTCGCGATGGCTGACGGCAGACGGCTCACGGCGGTTGCAGTCCCCAACCAACAAAGTGGAGATGCAGTGGCTGTTTTTACAACGCCTCCAATCGCCTCCTCTTACAGACTGGAAATCGACTCTCAGCGCCCTCAAGGGCAAATGCCGCCGCGAGGGACGGTGTGGTTGAACCGTCTGTCTGTCCGCGCGCTTTAATTTGGCGGCCATGCACCTCGAACCCCGCTTTCCGCTACATGTCGCGTGCCTGCTTCCGGATCATTCTTGGGTGCGGCGGCATCTCAGCACCTCTTGGCAACAACTTGCAACGGAGTGCTCAGTATTTCACTATCCGTGGGAAAGCTGGCAGAGTCGTAGCTGGCCGAGTACCCGCGACGATGCCGGAAGGCAGTTCGAGTCGTGGCTTCGGCGGAAGCACGGCGAGTCGCCCGTTCACTTGTTGTTTTGTTATGTTCTCGACGATTTCTTCACTCCGGAGCTCGCGAACCGCATCCGCCGACTCAATATCCCGATGGTCAACTACCAGGTGGACATGCCTCATCAGTGGTACCGTGTCCTTCGAAGTGCGCCTTACTTCGACTTGATCTGTTGTTCCCATCTGGAATACATGGAAAGGCTGTCGTGTGTCGCTCCCACACTTTTTGTGCCGATGGCAGCGAGTCCGGTTCCGCCTCGATCCTGCGATGTTGACCCCGTCGCCGACGTGGTCTTCGTGGGAAGCTATTCCCCCGAACGAGCGCGGGTATTACATGCCGTTGCCGAGGCGGTGGAACGCGTCGTAGTATACGGCGGCGGATGGCAGACTGTCGGAACCGCAAATTCGCGACGAAACTGGGCCGGACGCATTGCCAAGGCCTGGAATGACACCAAATATTATCTTTGGCCACGTCTACAGGCCGAAGGCGTGTCTGGTCTGACGCGAACGAAATACACTGCTTGGCGGGATGGGCGGCGTTCACGCGTTCCCCAACCCTTCTCCACCAAAGGGTTGCTGACCGATGATGAGTTTGCAGTCACCATTGCCGGGGCGAAGATTGCCTTGGGGATTGGCCAGCGATATGGTCAGATCGGGACAAAGACCCAGTACGGTGTGGGGCACGTTCGCAATGTGCTGCGCGACTTTGAGGTGCCGGCCTGCGGGGTATTCTACTTGGCGCAACGCTACCCTGAGCAGCCGGCCTATTTTGTGGAAGGTCGTGAAATCGAGGCATGGTCAACCGTTCCCGAGTTGATCACTAAGTTGAAGCATTACTTGGAAAACTCGGATGATAGGCGGCGAGTGGCGGCGGCTGGCAGACATCGGGTGCTCTCCAGCCACACTTGGGAACACCGTTACGCGCAGATCGTCACCCGGCTTGCACTCCCGTGCCTACCCTGCAAGAGCGAACCTTACGCTCTTCAGACCACCACCCCTCTGGACTCCCGATGAGCCGAAATCTAGTCGCTGGCTTGGACCCTATGTCCGTACCTTCAAACCTCAGGGCCATGGACTCGGCCATGTATGAGGTCCCGTCTGACGGCCAAGCTTGGCTGGAGATTTGGTGGGCACTCCGCCCGCATCTCTGGAGAATTCTGCTCGTTGCCGTCGTGACGACGACCCTTGCCGCAGTCTATGTTTTAAGGATTCCGAAACTCTACGAAGCTGTCGCCGCGGTGCGAATTGACACAAGCGCTCCGACCTCTCCAGTGGCGGGCGCCGGCTTGGACACCGGCTCACCGGATGTCAACATTTTGATGGCTACCGAGCAGGCCGAAGTCGCCAGTCCGGCGATCATGGCTCCTGTTGCGTCACGGCTCAAACTCGCGCAAATGCCCGAGTTTGCTGGTTCGCCCGCAGGCGTGACGAACGTCTCGACCACCGTCCCCTTGCCGGTCATTGCCACGATGCGAAGTCGCTTAACGGTACTTCGCGTCCCCAATACATTCCTTCTGGAAATTCATTTCCGCGCCCAGTCCCCCAATCTGGCCGCTGACATAGCCAACGAGTTGGCGAACGAGCTGATTCGGCACGAGTTCGCCACTCGCTCCGACTCGCTTCTCAACACCTCCCACTACATGAGTGGTCAGATCAACGAACTTCGCGCCAAAATGGAGCGCAGCCAGTCACGTTTAGCCGACTTTGAGCGTGAGACTGGATTCATCGACCCGAGCGACAAATTCAACCTTCTCAATCAGCGCCTATCCACCCTCGCGACCCAGCTCGACCAGGATCGCGCACTGCTCCGTCAAGCGGCTAGCGACATGAGCCTTGCCCGAAACGCAACCGTCGATTCTCTTGCCGTTTCGGGGCGTGGGGAGGCGCTCAAACCGTTCTTGGAAGCTGAACACGTCCAACGCACCAAGCTGGATGCCATCGCGTCCAAGTACGGACCGCGCAACTCCGTCTACCTGCAGTCAGCACGCGAGTTGAAAGAATCACAGGCCGCGCTCATGCGCGAAAAGGACCATATCGTTGCTCAACTGACAGCAGCAATGGATGCAGCCACGGTCCGCGAGCGTTTGACTGCTGCCGCCTTTGCTCACGAAACCACGGCGCAACAAGCCATCTCCGCCAAGGCCGTCGATTTCACGATTTTACAGCGTGGGGCAGACGCCGACCAAAAGGTTTACGATGACCTGCTCGCGCGCGTGAAAGCCGCGGACATCAGCGCCGGATATCACGCCGAAACTCTCCGCATCGTGGGTTGGGCGGAGCCGCAACCGTCCCCTGTATATCCAAAGCCCGCCTTAGTCGGTATCATTGTTTTGCTGACATCCTTCGGCCTCGGAATTCTAGTGGTCCTGGCTTTTCACCGTCTGGATCGCACGATCACGACACCTGAACAGATCGACACGATGCTGCATGCCACCTGTCTCGCTTCTCTACCCAAGGCAGACGCAGTATCGGAACTTCACCACCTCGTAACGGGAGGCCCTGCTCTCCACCGGTCGCTCTTTACTGAATCCATTTTGTCGCTCCGCACAGCGCTGCTTCTGGGCCAGAACACCGCTTCGGGAACAATTGCCGTGACCAGCGCCACTGCCAATGAAGGCAAATCGGTGATTGCGACCAACCTCGCCGCCGCCCTTGCCCTTCAGGGCTTCCGCGTTGTTCTCGTGGATGCCGATCTGCGTCGACCCGGACTCCATCGCGACTTTGCGGCCGACAACCGCCTGGGTCTTGCCGCGGTGCTCCACGAAAGGTGTCAAATAGGCCAAGCGACTCAACCAACGCAGATCGACAACCTCTGGGTCTTGCCGGCAGGGCCTGCCGATATTCACTCCGCCGATGTTGCCGCACGCCGTTTTGGTCAGATTTCCGAAGAACTTAAATCGACCTATGACTTCGTCGTCATCGATCTTCCCCCCGTCATGTTTGCGGACGCCTTGGCCATAGCCGCCACGGCCGACACAGTCGTTCTGGTGGTTCACGCGGCGCAAACCCCACGCGATCTTGTGCGTGCCGCCCTCCATCAATTGCACACCGCCCGTGCGCACGTCGCAGGCCTCGTCCTGAACCAAGTGTCGAACACGGCCATGACCCACTATTACTATGAAGCGTATCGCGCCTATCACCCGCCGAAACGGACGGATGCAATCCATGACTAGGCAGACAAAAACGGGACTTCTGACAATATTGTCGCTCACGCTCATGGGCGGAGCGCGTGGACAGCAGAATTCATCAGCCATGGTAATCGCCGGCGACGCGGTCCGTGCGGCGGATTATCGGATCGGGCCGGGAGACGTCCTGGAGGTGTCGGTCTTTGATATTCCCGAGCTCAATCGAACCCTTGCCACCTCGGCAACGGGTCAGCTCAAATTGCCTTATCTCACCAAGGCCCTGGATTGCGCCGGCAGAACGGTTCCGGAAGTTGCCGCTGGCATTGCGGCAGAACTTGTCCGGGAACAGCTCGTCATTGATCCCCAGGTCCAAGTGACTGTCTTGAAAGTCCTCAGTCGCCCCGTAACCGTCACGGGCGCGGTGCAACATCCCATGCTGATCGAGATCGATCGCCCGACGACGGTGCTTGAGGCGATTCTCCGCGCTGGCGGACCCAACCCAGCTAATGCCGGTTCGGAGGTTGCCATTACAACAGTTGGACCGACCGGCCAACCTCAAACTAGACTGACGCCGCTTTCCGCGATCATGGCCGGTAGCAGCCCTGATGCCAACGTGTCTTTGCAGGGCCACGAATTTATCAACGTATTGCCACAGGGCCAAGTGTTTGCCGTCGGAGGCGTCAACTCGCCGGGTGCGTTCGCCGTCAACCCAGGCGAGACGCTCACCGTCAACAAGCTCCTGGCGTTGTCGAAGGGCTGGAAACCGGAAGCCCAACCCGCGCAGGCATCCCTAGTGCAGGTACTGCCCGATGGTCGCACAAATACCGTAGCCGTGAACTTACCCGCGATCATGGCGCGCAAAAATCCCGACCTGACCCTTCACGCCGGCGACATCCTCATTGTCCCCGTCAGCGAAAAAAAGACCTTAAGTCTATTTCTGGCTAAAGGTGCAGCGCAATCGACATTTCTAGCGCTTAGCTATTTGATCGTAAGATAAACTGTTACGAGAGCTGGTTTCACGAATGCGGGTCGTAACCCAACACAGTTCCTAGATCACTGATTCTACAGGCTTTACCTGCGATGCCCACCCAGAACCTTATATATGAAACAACTTCTAATGTGCATGGCCGCACCGGGTGAGGCGGATCCGCCGACGCCAACCGTCAATGACCCCCTCCGGCGACGCCTCCTGAAGGGGTTTGGTGCACAGGCTGTCGGGCAAGCCGTCAGCCTGACGTCGCGGCTGGTTTTGGTGCCGTTCTTTTTGCGCTCATGGGGTGTTGACGTCTACGGCCAGTGGGTGGTGCTTGCATCGTTTGTTGCGTATCTCCAACTCACCGATCTTGGTGGGCAATTCTATATTGTCAACTTGTTGACGCAATCTGCCGCCCGCAAAGACTTCCGACGCTTCCGAAGCATTTTACATACGGGCCTGGCCTTGTTCATTGTTCTGCCCGCAGCGGCAGTTGTGCTCATCAGCTTTGTCGTCTCGCGGCTGCAATTCGAACGCTGGATCGGGATTCCGGCAGGACACCACGCAGCGATGACTGCCACTACGGTAATTCTTGCCTTGCAATACGCCATCGCGCTCCCTGCCGGACTCCTCCTTGGTGTTTACCGATCCATCGGCATGCTGGCGCGCGGCGTCATTTTCGCGGCAGCCACGCAAGCGCTTCAAGCCGTCCTTACCGTTGCCGGGCTTCTTCAGCACGCCAGCATGCCTTTAGTAGCGGTTCTACAACTCCTGCCGTGGCTTGTCGTCGCACTCGTTGTCGCATTCGACTTGGCGGCAATCTTGGAGATACCCGTTCTTTCTTTTGACAACGTCAATCGTTCGCTTGCCATCAGCTTTCTTAAGCCAAGCTTGCAATTCTTATCTATACAATTGTCCTTTGCAACGTTGGCGCAAGGAACCGTGCTGCTGGTGAGTGGCAGTTTGGGGCCGTTCGCGGCCGTTGTCTTTACAACGTTGAGAACGATGACCAATGCCATTCGCACCGCCGTCGCGATGATCGTTAACACTGTCTGGCCGGAGCTGACGCGCTTGGAGGCGGTCGGAAACATCGCGAATGCGACCCGAGCTTTCCAAGTAACCTTAAGAACAACGCTCGTTGCAGCCACTCTACTGGCGACTGTTCTTCACCTCACCGCCGCGCCCCTTTACCGTCATTGGACAGGCGGACGATTGCCCTTCGAAGAAAAGCTATTTGATCTTTTTCTAGTATATACTATGATTGGGATTGTCTGGCAAACTTGCGGCAATTTTCTTATGTCGGTGAACCGACACGCCAAATACTCGGGTGCCCTGGCGCTTTCAACGGTATGGGGAATCGCATCGGCATTTATCGGTGCCCGCTTCTGGGGGCTGGAAGGAGTAGTCATCGGCCTTATCAGTTCCGAGACGCTCTTTCTCCTCTGGTATCTTCCCCTCCGTCTCTACCGCTTTCACTCCGACATGAATTTCCGATTCTTCGCCGGCGAGTTCCTCCCGATCGGTTTGGCTTTGCTGCTAGTATTCGCCTTAAGTTGGTGCGACCCACTGATCGTCATCGCATTGATCTGGTGGACATTCCGCACGGTTCCCACTGCCGGTCTTTGGCGAAGGCGCCTAACGCCAGCGTTGCCGCCACGCACCTTATAATGAAAGTCGTCCTCGCCAGTCTGGGAAGATTCCATACCCATCGTACGGCATCTGAGCTCCGCAAGGGTGACATGCTGGGCCGGTTCTTCACGGGACATGCGCGAGTGCCGGTTCCTGTCGAAGTGGCTCCGTACACAACGACTTACCCGCTCCTTCGATTCATCGCCAACTATGCGCTGACGCGTGCCGGGGCAACCTCGGCCCTCCATCGATCTACGGATCACTTTGATGGGTGGGTCGCGCGCCACATAGCCGCCGACAGCACCCGCATGGACGTGTTCCACGGATACTCGCAATACTGCCTAAAGTCCCTGAACAGCGCCAAGGCCAAAGGTGCTTGTTGTGTAGTCGAGCGCGCCGGTGCCCATATCGATCAACAGATCGAAATTGTCCAGGCGGCAAGCTCACGATGGGGAATACCCATCGGTTCGTACCTGCAAAGTTATTTCGCAACCCGCTCCCGCATGATTGCTGAATACGACAGTGCCGACTGGATCTTGACATGCAGTGAGGGCTCCCGACGCTCTTTCTGTGAACGAGGTATTTCGGCGGAGAAAGTGGCGACTATTCCGCTAGGGTCCAACTTCGCCCCGGTTGCATCGCGGTCCCCACAAACCGGAAAGTTTACCGTGCTCTCGATCGGCGGGGACTTCGTTCGGAAAGGAATCCCAACGCTCCTGGAAGCGTGGGAGCAGGTGAATCTGCCCAACGCGGAACTGCGGCTGATCACCTCGGTGCCAACCCGTCTACCTTACAAGTGGCGGAGGCTTCTGAACCGTCGCGACGTTTGCGTCCTTGGAAGAATGGGGCACGCCCAATTGCGCATTGAATTCCAACTCGCCTCATTGTTTTGCCTGGCCTCCCTTGAGGATGGATTCTCGATGGCGGTCTTAGAAGCGATGGCCCACGGTGTACCGGTCGTAGTATCAACTGGGGCAGGCAGCTCCGATCTTGTGATTGAGGGAGTCAATGGCTTTACATTCAAACCGGACGACCTTGATGGTCTAGCCAAACACATTCTCTTCGCATACCAGAACCCAGAAGCCGTAGCGCTGATGAGCGCAGCGTCAATAACCACGGCCTCCGCATGCAATTGGAAATTGTATGGTGACCGCTTGCGAGCATTTTATCGTCAAATAGCAGTAAGCACACATTGCGCCGCTGGAACAATATAATGTTGTCAATTGCGCGCACTTCTGGAGTGGTGCTTAGGGGCGCTGGAATCGCTACTATACCATTTGGGTATGCAATTACGGAAAACCTGTTCCCCGAGTTCGGGGCCCAGTATCTCATCCTAAATCTAGCAAGCGCGCTTGCGATGGCCTACATTGCAGTCCGTGCCTCAAGAATGAAATGGCGCGCACTGTATGTTTGGGTTGTGTGGTCACTTTTGCTAACGGGATACTTCATTAAGTACTATGTTTTACTCTTCATGCATTCGAGCGGCGCGACTCTTTTGCTGGCGCGTTACTTGCCCTTCGGACAAGAGACTCTCTTCTCCGAAACCTCCTGTCTCACAGTATTTCGCTTTATAACTTGGGCAGCTATTGGGCTGGCGTTGGCAACGTGGGTGCTAGGGGCGACCGCCGACCGTCATGCGATATCGCCCACCGCAGTGACGGTGACGGGTCCCTTCGCTCCGGCACTGCGCCCAGGCCTCGCTGTTGTGGCAGTTTTGTTGAGTTCTCTCTCTCTGATTGTTGCGATAGCGTATGGTTATCGATGGGGTGACGCAAAAAACCAACCCTTTATGCCATTCCATATTGCTGGTTGGATATCCCACATTCGCACCAATCTTGTCCCTACCCTTTTTCTTCTGGCAATATACCAAGCATACACCGCCGAAAGGAGAGTGTGGGCTCGGCTTCTAACCGTCGCGCTCTGGAGTGACGCCTTATTGACGTCGTGGATGACTACCAGCAAAACGCCGCTAGTGTTTGTGCTTATATCGGTCGCGCTGTTATGGGCCGTTCTGGGTGGCCTAACGAATCGGCGAATGCTCGTTTTGCTTTGTCTGATGGTTGTGACTCTTGTCGCTACGCTCTTTCTCTCGTCCTTCCGCCAGATGCGAGCATGGAGTTCCAATTCCGCGGTAACTGACTCGACTTCCGCGGCCCGACAGGCGTTTGGCGGTGACGGGGAGTCCGGTCTTGCGATAGCTGTAGCATCGCTGATCATGAGGGTGCCCGGTGCTGACGTCCTTCTAACTCTCCTCGACAAGGTGCCGGAGGTCAGCCCGAATTCGCCAACGCTTCTCTTGTCAACCAATTCGCTGGATTCATTTTATATGCACGACATCCTAAACTTTCACGGAGACGCAACCACCGGCATTGCACTCTCCTTCTTGGGGTTTATCGCGCTCTCATTCGGCAAGTTTGGCGGCTTCGCGCTGCTAGGAACCGCATGTTGGTGCCTGCTTTGGAGTAGATTTGCATTTGCGGCTGAACGACACGCACTTCAATTTGCGGGAATTGCTCGAATTCTCTTAGTCTTGGAATGCGTTCTCTTGACCAGCGAAGGTTCAATACAGCCCGATGAAAGATGGCTGGCATTCTTAGGCGCGTATGGGATGATCGTCGGACTCGCGAAACTAGAACACGTCGCAGGTGGCGACAAGAGGCCAATGCAAAATGCGCCTGTTGTATATCGCCCCCTCTAGCATCGTGCCCCCGGTATCCGGAAACCGCCAGATGCTTCTCGGCTTCCTGCGCTGGATATCTACCAAAGCGACATGTGATGTGGCACTAGTCTATGACCAACCGGCCGAATTAACGGCATTGGAATCAACGCTTCGTGGTGAGATCCCCAACCTACACCGGATCCGAGCCTTTCCGAAACCCGCGGGGATGGCGCGAGCTGCCGCGCGCATAACGGCCGCAGGATGTGGCCTGCACCCGGCAATGGGGAACTATGACAGCGCCGGTCTAAAGCGTTGGTTGAAAACCGAGGCAATCGCGGCCGACTATGATCTGGTTCACTTTGACATGTTTCATATGGCGCCGTATCGCAAGTACGTGGGAACCCTGCCGACCTTCCTTTGCGCTTCTGATGCGTATTCAATGGCCGCTGCCAGCGCGCGGGAGACAGCACCAAACTTCGGTGGCGCAGTCCAAGCAAGTGTGGGAGCCTGGGCGATGCGCGCCATTGAACGCAAATACTATAAAACATTCACCGCAGTCGGGACGGTGGCGAGACGAGATGCGACATTGTTGAGTCAAGCCCATCCCGAGATTAACGCCGTCGTCATCAGACTCCCGCTTCCCGATGAGATTGAACGCGACACGCCGCGCGCCTTCGCGCCGGCCAATCAGTGTGCAGGCATCCTGTGCGCTGTCAACGTAGCACACCCTTCGATTGCGAACGAGGTAACTAGGTTTCTTGATAGATACCTGCCGACAATTCGCCACCAGGTTCCCGGCACGCAGATGACCATCCTTGGGCGGGCACCCAGTGAAAAGAACAAACAACGCTGGCAACGGGCAGGCGTCACATGCCTTGATTACGTTCCAAGTTATGTCAGCCTTCTGAAGGCGGACTGGGTATTCGTGTTTCCATCAATGTGCGGTTCTGGACTTCAGACTCGGGTGCAACAAGCAATGGCGATGGGTCTGCCGGTGGTCAGCTCTCCGGAAGGCATGTCCGGCCTGGAGGCGACGCATAACCTGCATGGCTTCTCCTGCACGGTCGCCGATGAATGGATAGGCACTGTCCGAGCGCTTCTGCTCAGCTCGGATCTCCGGGTCACAATCGGAATGGCGGCTGCCGCACACATTCGCCAGCACTTTTCTGAAGCTAAAGCAGGAGCGCACCTGCTGAATATCTATCAAGGCCTAATCGGTTATGAGACGCCGCGGACGGTTAGGAAGGAAGTGTGACGCGGGCAGGTCAAAAGGTGGTAATCGTCACGAACATAGTCGCCCCCTACAAATCTATACTGTTTGACGCGCTTCACGCAAAGGGAGTAGATGTAACAGTTGTCTATTTGGCTCAGACCGAGTCTATTCGAGAGTGGAAGCTTGACCCGGGCTCTCACCCCCACATTGTGCTTACCGCAAGTGCAGAGGCGGTTTACCAACAGTCTGCTAACTGTTTTCGGCTTTGGCTTCATCTTCGTACTCTCAATCCTCGTGTTCTTGTGGTTGGCGGCTATGCGCGGCTGGAGTATTGGGTCGGCGCAGTGTGGGGAAAGGTCAATGGTTGCCGGTTGTTGGTACTGGTTGAGTCCCAATTGATAGATAGCCAGAGGCATTTTCTGAAAGAATGGATAAAGCGCCGATTTCTGCAACTGTGCGACGGGGTCTTGGTGGACGGCATCCGGCATCGAAGCTATGCACTTTCACTCGGAATGACAGATGCGCAGATTTGCGTCAAACGAGGCGTGGGACCGATCGACGCGGCTGTCTGGCGTGATGCTGTCGAACGTGAAAAGGCCTTGGTACTCGATCGAGGCCAGAGCGGACTCGCCTTTCTCTATGTCGGACGCTTTGCCGCCGAGAAAGCTTTGCTTGACCTGCTTGCGGCGTACGCCACCGTTCCGCTGCACCTTAATTGCAGCCTGACTTTGGTGGGCGACGGACCAGAGAGGTCGGCGCTGGCAGAATATGTCAAAGCCAAGCAACTCCGACGCGTGCTTCTGCCAGGCTTTCAGCAGCCTGAGCGTCTGCCTTATTGGTATGCCCGTGGGGACATTTTTGTTTTACCGAGCATTCGGGAACCTTGGGGATATGTCGTGAACGAGGCAATGGCGGCAGGGCTTCCAGTCCTGATCTCTAGCCAGTGCGGCTGCGGCCCTGATCTGGTCGAACCAGGTCGGAATGGTTTTATTTTTCCATCCGGTGACGTAACTAAACTAGCAAAGATAATGAATGACTGTGCGCAACACCGATACGATCTCAAGGTGATGGGTCACCTCGCCTACCAAAGCATCCTGTCATACACTCCAGATCGTGTAGCGGACGCCGTGATCCCGTTCCTGAACGGCGTTCCGTGCGCTGAGCCGCGTTGCCGTTAATACGTAAAACGTGAAGATTCTCCAAGTTATTGACAGTTTGGATCCGCGCCGAGGCGGCGCTGTTCCAGTCGTATACAATCTGTCGATTTGCCTGGCCGCTATGGGGCATCAGGTGACCATTTTGACGACGGCCAGGCAACCTGCCCGGAACTTGTGTGGGCCCAATGTCACAATCGTCACCATAGCGAGCGTGACGACATCGCTCGTCACAATTAGACGTGAAATCGAGGCGGCTGACGTCGTCCACTTACATGGACTGTGGGACCTTATTCTTGCCGCCTCGTCTATTATCTGCCGCCGTCAAGGTAAACAATATATCATTACTCCTCATGGGTTACTCGACCCGTGGGCTTTACAGCAGCGCGCAATCAAGAAAGCTTTATACACCCACCTCATCGCCCGCAGCATGCTAGAAGCGGCTGTGCTCGTTCTCGCCCTAACAAAAGATGAGGCGACCCACATCAAGGAGCAGCTTCATAAAGCCACCGATGTCGTCGTTCTACCAAACGGAATTCCGGAGGCATTAGTAGCCCGTGCCGAAACCGCAGAAAGGCAGCGTAGCGAGGGTCCGACGGTGCTCTTTATGGGTCGCATAACCCACAAAAAGGGTCTGGATCTACTATTCCCCGCCTTTCGGATGGTTCTTGAGGAGATCCCGACCGCCCGCCTGCGGATCGTGGGTGCCTGCTCGGCGTCAGAACAGGCGGACCTTCAAAAGCAGGCGACCCGTGCGGGCATCGCGCGGCAGACTTCCATCGACTTATTCATGGAACCCTCTGACAAATACCGCGCCCTGGCGGACGCCGACGTATTCGTTTTGCCCTCACGTTCGGAGGGCTTCAGCGTTGCGGTGCTTGAGGCGCTTGCGTTGGGAGTACCCGTCGTTATCTCGCATCACTGTCATTTTGCAGAGGTCGAAATGCAAGGGGCGGGTTTTATTGTCGACCTCCACCCGACGACAATTGCGTCAGGAATCCTGAAAATAATCTCCGATCCACAATTGGCAGCCGCAATGGGGAACCGTGGCCGCGACTTCATCGCCGGTGGCTTTACGTGGAACTCAATCGCTGCACGACTGTCGCATCTCTTGGCTAGCTTGGGCAACCTGCGCGAGCATGCAACTTTGACTGGGCCGGAGCACGGAACTTCCTAAGGATGTTCCGGTAAAATCGTCAGCAAACCGACCGGCCTTCCCGGCGGCACTCGAAGTCCCCTTCTCTCCTGGGATACGTCCTGCTCCTAATAGATAGGAACGACCGGAAATATGCGCTAAGATCCGGATGCAGGCGCCGTTACTTTACCTTCTTTCGCTCAGCTTTGCCAGAGCGGGAAGCCCGAGTTGAGGCCCTTCATCTCCAAGGAACGCCCTGGCCGGCGAGTTCATCCTACGCTAATCAATCAATGTTATCCACAACTGTTCACAAAGCCCTGATCAAGCTGCTCGGCTTCCGTGTGCTGCTGCTACATGGCGACACCCTTGTTCTGGACCGCTGGCGATGGCTCCGTCGCCGAGTCGGATCCGGTCATTCCGTTCTTGACGTTGGATGTGGCAGCGGGGCCTTCACCATCGGCTTAAGTCTGGCGGGTAACGAAAGTCTGGGTATCAGCTGGAGCGCCGAAGCTACCGGCAAGGCAATCGAACGGGCTAAACTACTTGGTGCTGTAAATGCGAAGTTTATGACGCTTGACATCAGACAGCTTGATCAGGTCACTACGTTGCACAATGCTTTCGATGTCGTGGTGTGCTGCGAGGTCATCGAACATATTATCGATGACTCGCGCCTGATGAACAGCATGGCCCTGTGCCTAAAACCAGGAGGGCAAATGTTGCTTACAACACCAAACCTGAATTCTCGACCGATGTTTGGTGATACCGATGTTTTAAGTTCAACCGAGGACGGCGGGCATGTAAGGCCCGGCTATAATCCCGCGATGCTGCAAACCTTGGCCGCCAAAGCAAACCTAACCGAAGCGTCAGTGTCTTATTGTAGTGGTTTTGTAAGCCAACAAGTTACGGGTATCCTGCGCCGGGTAGCGACCATGCACCCGATCGTCCGTTGGTGTGCTACGTTACCATTGCGCGCATTGGTATTTGTCGACAAGAACGCCACAGCCCTGTTAAGGTGGCCAGACTATTCCATCTGCCTTCAGGCTACCAAAAAATAGTCGGCCTGCTTGAACCGAGTTCCAGAAATGCGGTGTGCGGGCTCTTGTCGTCCCGTACAAGACCATAATCCGTTACACCCACCGGCAATTGTCAACGTGCTTTGTGAGTTGTCCACGTACTGACTGCAAATCCGTAGCCAGGTCATGACGAAACCGATGAAAGTATGCATCGTTTCATCCTGCGGTGGGCACCTGACCGAGGTGCGCCACTTTCGGTCTGCATACGGCAGCTATTCACACTTTTACGTTATCAACAGCGCTGTTATCTTGCCGGAGGATATGGAACGACGCACGTATGTCATCCGCCACTGCGAGCGAAACATTAAACTTTTCGTGATCAATCTGTGGGAGGCCTATCGAATTCTTCGGCGAGAACGGCCCACGGTCATCCTCAGCACCGGCGCTGGTCCCGTCGTCGCCTTCGCACTCATCGCGCGCATGCTCTTTCCGACGAAGATCATCTACGTCGAGACGCTTGCTCGAGTATCAACCCCGTCGCTCACGGGGCGCCTCATGTACCCGCTGGCCCATTCCTTCTACTACCAATGGCCGCAGCTACGCGCATTTTTTCCTCAAGGCACGTACGGGGGTCCTCTCATATGAGCACCTTTGTTACGGTTGGCAATACGATCCACCCCTTCGGACGGCTTCTAGCTGCCGTGGAGGACCTCGCGCGACGCCAGTTGCTGCCGCAACCCATCACAGTTCAACATGGCAACACTCCCTTCAATTCCAAGCACTGCCAAACGGCCAAATTCCTAAGCCTCACGGCGTTCATGCGCCACCTGGCCGACGCTGATCTAATTATATGCCATGGAGGAGCAGGAACGCTGATTCAGACACTGCAGCTCCATAAGTTACCGGTCGTTGTTGCGCGAAGTGCCCAGTACCAGGAAATGATAGACGACCACCAATCTCAGCTCGTAAGAGCCTTGGCCGAGGCAAAACGCATCATTACGGCAACGCCCTCCGACTTGCTCGATGGAATTCGGGCGTGGCGCGCTGCAACCGGTTCTCCTCCTGGGCCTCCGACGATGGGACCGTTGGTGCGGATGATCGCCGACGAGTTGGAGCGCCAGGCGACGACAGTCGCAGAATCTGGAAACAGCTAAACGCGATAGACACAGTTCTCGACCACCATCTTATGTTTGGGCGCGCAATTCCAAACGCGAGCTCTGCTGCCTCAAGCGACGGCGCAAAACACACTTCATATATTGCCTCGCTGGAGCACCTAAAATACCATCCGCGTACTCCGATGTCTGGTGACGCACATCCCGACTCTCTACTAGAGGGTCTGTATGAGTCTGCTTCCCGCCCATAATCGCGGCGACTCATCAACGTGGGACAAAAAGCGCGATTGCATTTATGCATCACTCAACCGTCTTGAACACGCAACTCCTCGCGCAGCTCCACGCAGCCAAGCGTTCCAGGGCCTCCTCCAAGGTACTGAGGTTGGTGAAAGCTTGGCGACCAAACGCAGTCATTGGTGCGGCCCGCCTCGCAAATAAAGTTCGATCTGGGTGGAGCAGGGCACAGGCGGCAACATTTTTTTCCGCTACATTGGAGGTCATGTTGCCTGATGCCGTATCTGAGGCCATTCTCCGCAACAAGTTCTATGAATTCGAAACCTCGTTGGCCATCATCCGCGCGTTGCGACCCGGTGACTGTTTCGTTGACATCGGGGCGCACGTCGGCTATTTCACTACTCTCGCCTCGATGCTGGTTGGGTCCACAGGTATTGTGATCGCCTTCGAACCAACGCCGGCAACGTATACATATCTGCAGCACAATACGCAAGAACTAACAAATGTCCAAGCTTACAATGCAGCGGTCTTTGAGAGTTCATGCGAAATAGAGCTACGCGATTTCGGGCCAGGATGGGCGGCTTTCAATTCACTCATTGGCGACCGGCGAGATGCGAAGTACCGTCGCCTTCCCACCCGTTACCGGGTTCAAGCGGTGAGCCTCGATGCGCATGCCAGTGCGAATGTGTACGTTCCGTCGATGGTCAAAATCGACGCCGAAAGCGCAGAGATGTTCATACTTCGGGGCATGAAGCGCATCTTGAAGATCGACCGCCCAATAGTCATCATGGAGGTTGGCGACTATGGAGATGACGGCCCTCGGACGCGCGATCTCCTGAATTATATAAGGGACGCTGGTTATACGGTCATGGATCCTACAGCAAGTGGACTCACTCTGCATTCGCTCCAAGACCACTATACATACGCCAACGTCGTGTGCGTCCCGAGGTAGTGATGCAACTTAGACCTGCAAGGTAGGCCAAGAAGCGAGCCTATCTTCGGCTGTATGCGTGGGCTTGAAGGCGCCGTCGGGATGAGGCCTTCCGACAGCGGCTGACAGGTGCCAACCAAGGGTAGTGTGTGGCAGGCGGAGAACTAAGGAAAGGCACTGTATCCATGATCAGAAGCCATACTGTACGGACTGAAAGAGCACAACAAGAGGCACAGCGACGTTACTATAGTGACACCGCATCTTCTTATCACGAGTTGCATGTTGGATGCGACGAGCATCATCGGGCCATGACTATGCTCTTGCCAATTCTAGGCTGTGTGGGCATTAGAACGATCCTTGATGTTGGGGCGGGCACAGGGCGTGCGGTCGAGTTCTTCGGCGACAAGGGGTTCCAGGCATTCGGGATCGAACCGGTTGCAGCCCTTGTCCGCAACGGACAGGAGAGGAACACGCAGCTCGCAGGTCGGATCGTGCAGGGAGACGGGGGCAAGCTGCCCTTTGCAGACGGATCGTTCGACGCGGTCTGCGCGTTTGGCGTGATGCATCACGTGAAACATCCCTCGACGTTGGTTAGCGAGATGCAACGCGTGGCCAAAAGTGCAATCGTTATCTCCGACGGTAATCGTTTTGGTCAAGGGCGCCTGTTCACACGGGTGCTAAAGCTACTTCTTTGGAAGGCCGGGGTGTGGCCAATCTGTAAGTGGGTTCGTAATGGGGGCCGCAGTGTGATGCTGAGCGATGGCGACGGACTTGCCTACTCCTACAGTGTGTACGATTCCTTTGACCAAGCCGCAAGCGTTGCGGAAAAGGTCTTGTTGCTTTCAACGGACAAGCGGTGGCATAAATCGTGGTGGGGTCCATTATTGACGTCGTCGTGTGTGTTGATGGTCGCGACGAATAAGCAATGCGATCAAGCATTGCAGCTATGAATGGTCTTACATGAACCTGATTGGAGTGAACACTTACCACGCGGATGCCGCGGTCGCCTTGATTCAGGATGGGCGATTGACGTTTGCCGCTGAAGAGGAGCGATACAGCCGTTGCAAGCACGCCGCGGGTTTTCCTGCTCAGGCGTTACGCGCGGCGATGGAGGCGGCGGATCTGCGCCCCGCAGACTTGGATCACATGGCGATCTCGCGCGATCCCCGCGCCCACCTTTATCGCCGTGTGGCGGCCAACCTGCGTAAGGGATTGCGGGCCGCCTCCAGCCGGGCCGCCAATTTATCTCGCCTTTTTGACGTGAGGGACGATCTGGAACGAGCGCTCGGCGTCTCCTCCCTCGCCGCCCGGTTGCATGCCGTCGAGCACCACCGCGCCCATCTGGCCAGCGCCTTTTTCGTCTCACCCTTCGAGGAGGCGGCGGTGGTTTCCGTGGACGGTCTCGGCGACTTCTGCAGCGCCATGTGGGCCAGCGGTCAGGAGAATCGGCTGAAGGTCCTGGGCTGGGTGGAGTTTCCGCACTCGCTCGGGTTCTTTTACACCGCCTTCACGCAACTGCTCGGCCTCCCCAAGTACGGCGACGAGTACAAGCTCATGGGACTCTCCGCCTATGGACAGCCACGCTACGCTGCCCAAGTCCGCCAGGTTGTACAGGTGAAGGATGATGGCCAGATCCGGCTCAACCTTGACTACTTTGTGCACCACACCCAGGGCGTGGCCATGAATTGGGGCGTCGGGGAACCTGCGCTCGGGACGATCTACTCGCCCAAACTGGTCGCAGACTTTGGCCCGGAACGCGTTCCGCGCAGTGAGTTTGACGAACGTCACGCCGATCTGGCGGCTTCGGTGCAACTGGTTTTGGAGGAATGCTATTTGAAGCTGTTGCGTGCGGTGCATTCCGCGACACGGTCCACCGCTGTTTGCCTGGCCGGCGGTGTCGCATTGAACTGCGTAGCCAACGGCAAGATCCGCAGTGAGACGCCCTTCCGGGACGTTTACGTTCAAGGGGCGGCAGCGGATTCCGGAACCGCCTTGGGCGCTGCTTTTTACGTGCAGCACCAGATCTTGAACGTGCCGCGCAGTTACGTCATGGACTCCGCAAGCTTGGGTCCGGAGTTCACGGACGAGGCCATCGCGGCGGCGCTGCTGGAGCGAGGTCTCCATTCCCAAATTTTCGCCCAGCCCGAGTTGCTGCATCGCACCGCTGCGGCCATTGCGGAGGGTCTCGTGGTCGGCTGGTTCCAGGGGCGGATGGAGTTCGGACCGCGGGCCCTCGGCCAGCGCAGTATTCTGGCCGATCCGCGGCGTCCCGACATGAAAGATACGCTCAACCGGCGGATCAAGTTCCGCGAACCCTTCCGGCCCTTCTGTCCATCTATTCTCGCCGAGGCTACCGGGGAGTTTTTCGAGGACGAGTACGCGTCGCCATTCATGGTCATGGCCTACCGCATCCGACCGGAACAGCGTGCCCGCATTCCCGCGGTGACGCATCAGGACGGGACCGGGCGCCTGCAGACCGTCACCCGATCCGCAAGCCCGCTTTATTACGCCTTGATCGAGGAGTTCGGACGCCAGACCGGTGTTCCCATCCTTCTCAATACTTCCTTCAACGAGAACGAGCCGGTGGTGCACACCCCGCAGCAGGCGATTGACTGCTTTCTGCGCACCCACATGGACGCGCTGGCGATCGGCCGCCATTGGGTTTCGAAGGCTGACGTTGCGTCGTCGCGGCAGGGTGCCATTTCCACCGTTGCGCCTGCAGGCGATTAGCCCACGCACGTGAAGTAAGCGAGGAAGGGAGGGCAGAGGGGGGAGTGTGTTTCCCTCCTCCTATCCTCCTTTCCGGTTCCGGTGCGGAGCGGTGGGGTAACGCCCGACTGATTCGGCGATACGACTTCCGAACACAGGTATCTCATGCGTATCCTCTTCGTTAATCAATTCTTCTACCCGGATACGTCCGCCACCAGCCAACTGTTGACCGACTTGGCGGTGGACTTGGCCGCCGCTGGCCACGAGATCTCGGTCTTGACCAGCAACGCCGAGTACCATGGAGGGCGCGAGACGCTTGCTGCTCGGGAAGTCTACCGCAGCGTAATCATCCGGCGCGTCTTCTGTGGGCGTTTTGACCGCGAGAGTCCGCTGCGACGCGCCTCCAGCTACTTGCGGTTTCTTTTTGGCGTCGGGGTGCGGTTGTTCCGCCGCCGACCGCCGGATGTCGTGTTTGTCCTGACGACCCCGCCCTTGGTCGCGCTGCTGCCGGCGCTGTTGCAGACGTGGCGGGGGGTGCCGTACGTGTGTTGGGTGCAGGATGTCTATCCCGAGGTGGCGGTGGCGGTGGGCGCGATTGCCCCAACTTCACGTGCCGTACGGTTGGCGGCGGGATTGAATGGTTACATCTACGCCTCCGCTGCCGCCGTGGTGGCGCTGGGGTCGTGCATGGAGCGGTTATTGCGTGACACAGGGGTCAGCCCGAAAAAACTCCATGTCATCCACAACTGGGCGGATGGGCAGGCCATCCGGCCCACCGCACGCCGGGCCAACCCGTTCCTGCGCGGCCTTGGAGTGCGCGACGAGTTTGTGGTCTTGTACTCCGGCAACCTCGGCCGTGGGCACGAGTTCGAGACGCTGACCGGCGCCATGCTGGAGTTACGCGCCTCGCCCGCGATCCGTTTCATGGTCATCGGCGACGGGGCGCGTCTGAGCGAGGTCACCGAGTTCGTCCGCAAATGGGGACTGACGAACGTCAGCTTCTTGCCCCCACAACCACGCGCCGATCTCAGCCTGACGTTGAGCGCCGGCGACGTCGGCATTGTCTCGACGCGCTCGGGGTGCGAGGGCACCATGGTGGCCAGCAAGATCTACGGGCTGTTGGCGGCCGGGCGTCCGTACATTTACATCGGACCGGTGGCAACGACCATGGCCGAGGTAGCCGAGGTACACCAGTGCGGCTGGCACATCGCCGAAGGTGACATCGCCGGATTGTGCCGGCTCCTGCAAAGCCTGCGACGGCAGCCCGAGCTGGTGGCCGCCGCCGGCCTCAATGCGCGCGCGGCGCTGGAGGCGGTCTTCGATCGGCCCCACGGCGTGCGGCAGTTCGAGATGCTGCTCTCGCGCGTGGCCGGCCGCATCCCTCGGCTCGCCGCTGCGGACGAGTCCCCCACCTCACCGATTGTGCATGCCAAGATCGCGGCAGCGGGTCGTGGCTAGTCGAGTCGTCGGGTCGACGCATGGTGCTGACGATCCTACCCATTGCTTCATTGGCTTATTTTTACCATCATGATTAGCCTCCTGCTCGTCGGACTGATCTCGTTCTTCGCCTGCCTGGTCCTGACACCGCCGTTGCGGCGCAGCCTGCAAGTGTTGGGCTTCGTCGACCGGCATGAGTCGCGATCCAGCCGGCGCGGTCAGATTCCGCGAATGGGCGGCTTGGCGGTACTGGTAGCGGCCGGCCTGGGGCTGTTCGCCCCGCTCCTCTTCCACACGGAGGCGTCCAAAGGCTTGCTGCAGATGGTGCCCATGCTCCGGCAGCTGGGTCTGCCGGTCTTGCTCGTCCTGGGGCTTGGAGTCCTCGATGACGCCTTCGGTGTCTCGCCGCTCTTCAAGGTGCTGGTCCAGACCGGAGCGGCCAGCCTGCTCTACCTGCGCGGAATTGCCATCCACGAACTCTTCGGCTACACGCTGCCGGGTTGGCTGGCCATTGGCGTCACTGTGGCCTGGGTATTGGGTTGCACCAACGCCTTCAACTTGATCGACGGGCTGGACGGCTTGGCTGCGGGGGTGGCGGTATTCGCCTGCGGTACGGTGTTGGCTCACGCGCTGATGAGTCACTTGATTCCGTTGGCGCTGCTGACGGTGGCCCTGACCGCCTCACTGGCTGCTTTCCTGCATTTCAACTTCTTTCCGGCATCCATCTTCCTCGGTGACGCCGGCAGCCTGCCGATAGGCTTTCTACTCGGAGCTTTCGGACTGCTTTGGATGGACAAGGCGACCACCTTCGTCGGGGTCACGGCGCCGTTGTTTTCCCTGATCATTCCCCTGTTCGATACCGGTCTCGCCATCACGCGCCGCTGGCTGGCCGGCAACCCGATCTTTGGGCGCGATCAGGGGCATCTGCACCACATGCTGGTGCGGCGGGGGTTCAGCGTCCACCGTTCCGTCTTGCTGCTCTATTGCGTTGCCGGGCTGGGCGCGGTGACCTCTCTACTGCTCACCAATTTTCGGCAGCAGCAGTTCACCGGCATCGTGATCCTGGTGTTTGTCACCCTCGGCTGGAGCGGTGTCCAGCAATTGGGATATGCCGAGTTCTCCGAAGCCGCGCGTCTCTGGCGTCGTGGCCTGTTCGAACAACGCAAGCTGGTGCGTGCCCATGTCGCGCTGCGGGCCCACGCCGCCGCGATCGAAACCGCCCAATCATACGAGGAGATTTGGGCAGAGGTGTTGAAGTTTGCCCGCTCTCAGCGGTTCACGGCCGTTGACTTGATCGTCGGCAATCCCCAGCAGCCCTTCTGGTCCCGAAATGCATTCTTCGCTGACCCTTCAGACGGAAATATGGCCAACCCAACGCTGCCGCAACAACCGCGCCTGATGCCGGCCGGTTGGTCCATCCGACTTCCCTTGGGAGCAGCCGGTGAATTGGGACTGCTTTCGCTCTGGCGTGACTACCAAGAAACTCATCCATTGTCCACCGCACATCTGGCAGAAATGCTTCCCCGTGTCCTTGCTGCGCGCTTGCAACTTTTGTTGCGTCAGAACCCCGAGACTCAAAACCTAACCTCGCATACTGAATCGATCCTTGCAGATGTCTAACGCCATCCCGTATGGAAAACAACGACCAGCAACTTAGTAAAAGGTCAGCAAGCGGGCTTGCACGTTCCAAGTTGGGCAGGTCGTCAGATTAACCCTTGTCAGCTCAAGCGGCAAATGTCCGATACACCTCATGGCGGCAGCAAGCTGAGCATTGTTCAAAACTGGATGTACGATTAATGACGATTAATTTCAGGATGCTGGCCGAAAGGCTGAGCCGGCGGGTGGTACTTTCGCGACAATTCCCTCCGTCCCTAGGTGGCGCTACATTGTATGTCTCGCCAGGGGCAAGTGGTCTCCGCTGTTGGAAGCGCAGCTTGGTTGAAACAGACCCGCACCTATTAGAGCGAACTCGGGAGATTATATTTCCAGGAGCGGTGGTGTGGGATATTGGTGCGAATCAAGGCTTGTTTACATTTTGCGCGGCAGGCCTCGCAGGACCCGATGGCGAAGTGCTCGCAGTAGAGGCTGATACCTGGCTGGTGGAGTTGCTACGCCGCTCCGCGCGCGCTAACTCGCCTGCCATAGCGCCAGTAACGGTTCTGTCTGCCGCAGCTAGCGAAAGCGTCGGGCTCGCAACATTTTGTATTGCATCGCGTGCAAGATCGACAAATCATCTTGAAGGGTATGGACACGGGACGCCGCAGGTCGGGCGAATCCGCGAACGGCAAATGGTTGTGTGCCTTTCCCTCGATTGGTTGTTCGGTCACTTCCGTGCCCCGGATGTAGTAAAAATAGACGTTGAGGGTGCCGAACTTGGGGTTTTATCCGGCGCACGCGAACTTCTCAAGTGTAAGCGCCCGACGTTATTGATGGAGGTGCTACAGGAACACAGAATAGCAGTGACGGAATACTTGCATGCTTTAAATTATGAGCTATACGATGCCGACTGCACCTCTGGGAATCGTACGCCAATTCGTGAGGCAACTTGGAACACGTTGGCGCTCGCCAGAGCGTCGGGATGAGTTGTGGCGAAAGCATGGCCACGAGTCGCATCACCAGCAATCGCTCTATGACACTCAAATCATTACTTCTGCGCCCCTATTGGCTCCTGACACAATTCGGCGTGGATCCAAGGAAGACGCTCCGTTCTCTGCTGGGCTTGCCGCGATATGGACGCGATCTTAATCGTTTTCGCTCCAGCTATTCAGGGCGCCTGACATTGATGCCCTGCTTGCATGACTGGCATGAAGAAGGTGGTGTCACCCGCAACGAATACTTCTGGCAGGACTTGTTGGTAGCTCGGATGATCTTCGAAGCCAATCCGCAGAGACATGTCGATGTCGGCTCTCGCGTGGATGGATTTGTCGCTCACGTAGCATCTTTTCGTGCAATCGAAGTATTCGATGTCAGGCCAATTACATCGCAAATACCGAACGTCATATTTAAACAGGCTGACTTGATGGACGCAATGGGGGGAATGGAGAATTATTGCGACTCTCTTTCCTGCCTTCATACCTTGGAGCACTTTGGATTGGGCAGATACGGTGATCCGGTCGATCCTCGGGGTTTTGAGCGGGGGTTGAAAAACATGACGGCCTTATTGAAAAACGGTGGGGTCTTCTACTTGTCTGTACCCATAGGCATTGATCGGGTCGAATTCAATGCGCTGCGAGTGTCCGACCCCCGCAGCATTGTTAAGTTGGCCGCTGACAATTCGCTTCGACTGTCAGCCCTTACCGTGATTAGGAACGGAGAAAAAGCCGAAGTGCTTGCATTGGATGACGTGCGGATAGCTGATCTGGCAAGTGAGCATTACGTGCTGGCAATTTTTTGTTTTGTAAAGACTCACTCCCTGTAACGAGACATGAAGTAGCGAGTAGACGTCAAGGGTATTGCGATATCGGGCTCAATTATGTCACATCGTGCGCTGATCACTGGCATTTCAGGACAGGACGGTTCCTACCTCGCCGAGTTCCTGCTGGGCAAAGGCTACGAGGTCTACGGCATAGTTCGCCGGTCCAGCTCCCTCAATACGGGGCGCCTTGAGGACGTTTACCAGGACCCGCATGAGTCGCATGCCCGTCTGCACCTCGTCTACGGCGACCTCAACGACGGCAGCTCGCTGAACCGCATCCTGCGCGACGTGGCCCCCGACGAGATCTACAACCTCGGGGCGCAAAGCCACGTCCGCGTCAGCTTCGACATTCCGGAGTACACCGGCGAGGTGACTGGCTTGGGAACGGTCCGGCTCCTCGAGGCCATCCGCGATACCGGGCTGCAGCCGCGGTTTTACCAGGCCTCGAGCAGCGAAATGTATGGCCAGGTGCTCGAAACGCCGCAGCGCGAGACGACGCCTTTCTACCCGCGCAGCCCCTACGGGGTTGCCAAGGTTTACGGCTACTGGATCACCGTTAACTACCGTGAGAGCTATGGCATGCACTGCTCAAACGGAATCCTGTTCAATCACGAGTCGCCGCGGCGCGGCCCCACCTTCGTCACGCGCAAGATCACCCGTGCCGTGGCGGCCATCAAGTACGGGCTGCAGGACAAGCTCTTCCTCGGCAACCTCGACGCCCGCCGCGACTGGGGGTACGCCGGGGACTACGTGGGGGCGATGTGGCTGATGCTACAGCAAGAAAAAGGCGACGACTTTATCATTGCCACCGGGGAACAGCACTCAGTACGCGAGTTTCTCGACGAAGCTTTCAGCTATGCCGGTCTGGAGTGGGAGAAGTATGTCGCGATCGACCCGCGGTATTACCGTCCGGCCGAGGTGGAGACGCTGCTCGGCGATGCCGGCAAGGCGCGTCGCGTGCTGGGGTGGGCGCCCAAGGTCGGCTTCCGACAACTGGTCCGCATGATGGTGGACGCCGACCTCGAAGAAACGCGACGCTTGGTAGAGGGGATCGGGACGGCTGCAAAGCGGGCGGCGGCAACGATTGAGCGATGAGCGATGAGGGGCGCGGGGAATTAGCGATGAGGAGGGAGGCAGGGTGCAGCTAAACGGTAAACGCGTGGTTGTTACTGGCGGGCATGGATTTGTCGGTCAGAGGGTGGTGGCACGGCTGCGGGAGCGGGGGGCAGAGGTGTTTGTGCCGCGGTCGGCGGAGTACGACCTGCGGACTGACATGGGGATCACCCGCATGATGGCCGACGCGCGGCCGCAGGCCATCGTTCACCTCGCGGCTGTGGTGGGCGGCATTGGGGCCAACCAAGCCAACCCGGGACGCTACTTCTACGACAACGCCATGATGGGCATCCAGCTCATTGAGCAGGCCCGCCTGGCGCAGGTCGAGAAGTTCGTTGCCATCGGGACCATCTGCGCTTATCCCAAGTCCCCCCCCGTTCCGTTCCGCGAGGACGACCTGTGGAACGGCTACCCGGAAGAGACCAACGCCCCCTACGGCCTGGCCAAGAAGATGATGCTGGTGCAGTGCCAGGCCTACCGGCAGCAGTACGGCTTTTCCGGCATCTACCTGTTGCCGGTCAATCTGTATGGACCCGGCGACAATTTCGATCTTGACTCGTCGCACGTCATCCCCGCCATGATCCGCAAGTTCGAGACGGCACGGACGGCGGGCGCGTCGGCGGTCACGCTTTGGGGAACGGGGAGCGCCTCGCGCGAGTTCCTCTACGTGGATGATTGCGCCGACGCCATTCTTCTTGCCACGGAACGCTATGACGGCGCGATGCCAGTCAACCTGGGTTCCGGCATGGAGATCAGCGTGCGTGACCTCGCGTCCCGGATCGCCTCGCATGTCGGATTTGACGGCGCCATCGCATGGGACACCAGCCGTCCGGATGGACAGCCGCGGCGGTGCCTCAATACGGAACGCGCGGCGGCGGAGTTTGGGTTCCGCGCCCAAGTGGACTTCGATGAAGGCCTGCGACGGACGATTGCGTGGTGGCGGACGCAGCAATCCGCGATTCCAACGATGGCGGGGCGGCTAGCGCGCATGCGTTGAACGTGTTGCGGCATGTGCCCAGGGGCGCCTTTTGAGCACTGGCAAGTAGTTTCATTTCCATCCAATCGCGGCCTTGTAGGATCTAGGGAAACCCTCAACAACCTTGCCGAAGGTCCTCGCGCATTCTCAGAGCGTTCTAAGACCTCAAAATGGTTTCATGTAAGTAGGAGCGTGACCAATCGGCAAGCGAGTGAATGAAGTCCCGATAGCCGGTGATGAGCCTGTCGTTGCTGATGCTGAAGCACGTTAAGCTTCCCGGCCACACAAAGATGCGTACTGCCGTCCATCGGCAGCCGGAGTGGTGAAGCTTGCAACGGTCCTGTAGATGGCGCCGGCGATTGTGGCCGGGCGGTACGATCAAGTCGATGACGTGCACGGCAAACCGCTGGCGCAGCGCGTCACGGTCTTAGGCCTTACCGGCAATGATGCGTGCGGCCACAGGTCTGCCCCGCCGAAAGGGAGTCCGAACTGCCGCTAGCCTGACTTCCAGCAGGGTCAATTTCTCGGGCGAGGCAGACGCCAGGAGTGCTCCAGGGTGAATATCCTTACCGTCGACAGGTACGATCCACTTCGTGCCCTTGCCACGCCTGGGTTTGCCTAGATTGGAACCCCTTTCCTAACTGTCACAAAACTGCTATCCGCAAAAGTCTCCCGCCAACGAATCAGCTCGCTCCGGTCCAGCATGGCGAGCAACTCGCGCATTGCAGCTAGCCAGATCTCGGCTTCCTCGCCGCCAGCGGCCGTCGTCACCAGGTCATCCTGCTGAGAAGCCGGACCGGCATGTTCCGCCAGCTTGCGCCAGTGCGCAGTGCTCACTAACTTTTTTCGAAACACGTCCTGCTGCGCGCCCAAGGTCACTCGCGCTCATCTCAGCGGCGCGGCAGCGACGGAAATTGAGTCTTGGCCTTCGGTCACTGTCCGTCCGTGAACAAGGGTGTCTAGGCAACTTATAACCTTGCAGCGCCAAAGCATCTTCATCAATATCAATGCAATGTCTGACTTCAGCCGCACAAACTCACAATCGGTGGGGGAGCCATTCATGAAACCACTTCCAAGCCTTTAAATCGTGAGCAGCGGAACGGCCGCCAACCCAAAGCGGATGGAGAGACTTTTGTGATTCCTTTGGAAGCTCAGAATCAGTCGGAGGTCTGTCCTCACGGGACCTCCGAAAATGGCCAACATCCCGGCGAGTTCCCGGCGTCTGCGAAGGGCTGGCCCGTACATTCATGGGTTAACGCCTTAGATCCTTTGCGCGGCGCGGCCGCATTGGCAGTCGTCGTCTGCCATGCCGTCCAGCAAAGTGGATTGGCGTGGTTGCCGGTAGCGGGTCCAATTCTTCTATGGCTAGGAGCATGGGGCGTTGCGTTATTTTTCGTGTTGAGCGGGTTTTGTATTCACCTGCCGCAGGCAGCGTGTAGTGCTGACGAGCGCACGACAGACTTTCGGCGCTTTTATCGGCGTCGTGCCCGCCGGTTGCTGCCGACTCATTATGCCGCCCTGCTTCTGTCGGCCTTAACGGGCATGTTCGTTCAGACGGCATGGATTACCCGCCCGACATTCATGACGCTGGCAACACATATATTCATGGTGCACGTGTGGACGTCAGGTTTTTACAGCATCAACGCCGTGTTCTGGACTATTGCAGTCGAGATTCAGTTTTATATCTGCTACCCAGTTTATTTATGGCTTCGCAGTCGTTTTGGCTCGCTTGGAACTGTTGCGATCCTGTTTGGTTGTGGGCTTGCCATTTACGGCGTCGCGGCGACGCTTTTGACAGGAACGGGGCGCATGATAGGGGAGCGTCTATTTCTCGTGAGCTGGTGGGAATGGGCCCTCGGCGCCCTTCTGGCCGATCTTTACGTTAAGGGAAGAAGGTGTGTCCTGTCCGCGCCGCTGACTTTTCGCGGAGCACCGTTGTTTTGGCTGATAAGTTCACTTCTTCTTGGTTCACTTAATCCTCGCTCAACTATATTTCACCTCCATTGGTGTGAGTGGGCGGTCGCCGGTTGTTGTGGAGCGCTTCTTGGCTCGCTTGTGGTCAGGACTGTGCCGGAATGGCCGATGCTCGCCTACGTAGGTATCTTCTCCTATTCGATTTATCTTATGCATCCGGTGATCTTCGCGTTGCTCGTCGCGACTCCGATCTTTGCTCGTGTCCCACAAGTCGTAGAAGTTGTTGCGTTGATTGTCGTGGGCGTCGGCGGTTGCTGGTTCTTTTATCTGGTCGTAGAACGACACTTTGTCTCGAACCGAATGCGCCAAAGCCGTTGAAGCCATTCACCTAAAAGCGGCTTCCACGTTCCAGCCAAGATCCGAATTGCCGAATCTTGCTCGTTCCCGACTCATCAGTGGATCCTAATCCCTGCCCGATCTGCGGCAAGCCTTTGTGGCGCAGACGGCGGGGGCTCCGGGGCCGCGCACCGCAGATGGAATTCCGGTCATGCGAAGTACGGGTGGACCGCCATGGTCGCGCGCTGCCGCCACGCTCCGCACCCTTCTGCCGCTGCCGCTGCGATCTGACGCGCGTCTTCAGGCTTCCAGATCTCGCTGGCCTTCTGCTTCCTGCCCTATCGCTGCCGACGGTGCGGTCGGCGGATGTTTCGCTGGTGAATGATTGTTGGATTTTGATTGTTGGTTGTTGGCAACGCAAGGCCAACGGTTGTCGGAAACACAAGGCGGACGGTTCTCGGTTTTCGGTTGGCGGCAGCACAACGTGGGCACGCCCTTTGGAGCGCCTGACACTTTATGATTGCCGCCGCCCCAACTCCGTCCCTGTGCCCGGTGTGTGGGGCTGCGCTGCGGCGGGTGCGGCGCGGGCTCCTGCCGCGGTTCTGGCGGCGCCTCCGCGGTCGCGCACCGCAGATGCAGTGCCGGTCCTGTGAAGTACGAGTGGACCACCGGGGACAAGTGCTGCCGCCGGACACCACGCGCTTCTGCCGCTGCGGCTGCGATCTGACGCGCGTCTTCAAACGGGCTTGGTACTTCCAGATTCCGCTGGCTTTCGGCCTCCACCCCTATCGCTGCCGGCGGTGCGGACGGCGGATGTTGCGCTGGTAGGGGGAATGGTTATCGGTTGTCGGTTTTCGGTTGTCGGCTACAGAAGAGGTTGTTGGATTTTGGTTGTTGGTTGTTCAACGCAACTGCTGCCTGCTGCCTCCGCTCCCACCTCCCCCTCCTCCCTCCTCCCT